>FWPU01001759.1_pt1 | contig 63429 bp, 54 predicted proteins | sample 2228361 | NCBI WGS metagenome assembly FWPU01 (sample SAMEA103939777, study PRJEB20133) | metagenome
CCCCGTCCCATCCCGAACCGGGTCGTGAAACATCGCAGCGCCGATCCTACTGGCGGCTCTCCGCTGGGAACCTAGGTCCACGCACCCAACAAATGCTATCACCCCCGTAACGATTGTCATCGTTACGGGGGTGATATGTTTTAGTGTCGTCTTCGTCAAATGCTGGAATTCGATACCGAGGCCAGAGCTGCACTCCAGAGGTTTTACCGCATCATACCAACTTTTTAGAAACATTGTTACGTCACGTATCAGTCAGCCGTGCCAACGTAGCCTCAGTGAGCAGGATGAGGCGGGAGCGCTGCGGCAATCTGCCGCATTCCTCATGTCAGTGAGCGCCGCACTGCGCGCGGCGTGGCAACTACCTGCTCGCCCTCACCCCCGGCCCGTCTCCCAGAGGGAGACGGGCGAGCAGAAGCGGGCAATGAGGCACGACTCCCGCTGACGCAGGGGAGCGCTGCGGGCGCTGATGCGCCTGCGCAATGACATTGATCGGGTCGGTGCGGTACGCTATCGCTTACTGTTGTTGTGATGGGCGAGGAACCCAGCCGCGTCGCAACATTGGCCACGCCTGCCACAGATATTCCAGCCCAGAACCGATCGTCCAAATCAATGCTAGTCCTATGACGAGCGGCCATAGATTGAGCAAGAAGATAAGAATCTCTCCGCCAATCAGACCGATGAAGCCGCCTGCTTCGGTGTGTGCAGCCAGAAGGCGCCAGATCAGGGCAATGACTGTGATAACCAGTTTTTGTTTGCCAAAGCGTCGGGCGGCAATTACAACGCCCTCGGCAGCAGCAAATGAGCGCAATCCAGAGACAACGAATTCTCGCACAATAATAGCGAGGACTACCCAGGCAGGCAATAAACCAACCTCAATCATAGGGATCAACACGCCAGCGACGAAGATCTTATCACTGATGGTATCGATAAAGACGCCAAGCGGTGACACAACTTTGAGATGACGGGCAAGCTTGCCATCTGCCATATCGCTGAGTGCCATCAGCAAGAGCAGAAAAGCTGCGCTGAGGTAGGCGGTTGGCGTAGCAACGAGAATCAGCCACGCTAGAAACGGCGTGGCGATGATGCGAAAGAGGCCGAGCAGGTTAGGAAGCTGGCGCATACACGTTTCTCACCTTTGACGTTGTGCTATGATTGCGATTATAGCATAGGTGATCGGTATAACATTGATTGACATAAACAGAAAAGACTCTCGCCTGTGCTACCTGCCATGGTATAATTCAGATTAACCTTACGCTGATTGAACAGAGGTATCTCGAAGATGATACCTCTTGTCGTTTGGCCGGTTCAGTTCTGAGCTGACAGGTTTCTGTCTGGAAGAAATGCTCATTGCAGCGAATTGCAGGCCGGATCATTCTGAATATGTTAAAACAACGCACCTGATATGGTAAGCCTTCTTGAACGAGTAAATGAAGTTCTGTTTGCAGCCGTTCTGATTGTAAGCTTCTCGCTGCTCGTCTACATCATCCTGCAAAACTGGCGGAGCGACATTGTTCGCGCGCTGGGTGTCTTATTAACAGGGATCATTATTGCCTACAGCGGTGATCTCTTGCTTGCGCGAGCGCAGCGTTCAGAGACGATAGAGTTTTTGGGACGCGCGCAATGGCTGGGGATTGTGCTTGTGCCAGCCGGCTACATTCATTTTGCCAACGCGCTGCTCGCATTGGCGGGCGCCAACGAATTGGCCCGGCGCTGGCGTAAAAGCATCTATGCTGCCTATGCTGGCAGCCTGATCATCTTCTTGCTGGTAGCGCTGGGAACGAATCTGGTTATTCATACAGGCTTACCCTCTGGGCCAGTGGCGCAATTTCGCGCTGGACCGCTGTTCTGGTTTTATGTGGCTTTTTTTGTTCTTGCGGCAGCAACAGCCCTGGTGGCAATCCTCATTACACGTCGCTCAGCGTTAACGCCAGCCCAGCGGCGTCGTCTGAGTTATCTCGGCGCAACGTTTGCTGCGCCGGGGATTGGTGTTTTCCCGTTCTTGCTGGTTGCCTCACCGAATATTGGGCCGGTCAGCATCATTCTCTTCCTCCAGGCAATTGCCAGCCTGATCGTGATTGTAATGGTCACGGTGATGACGTATTCAGTCGCGTTTCAGGGCATGCTGACGCCTGAACGGTTGATCAAGCAAGATTTTGTGCGCTGGTGGTTGTATGGGCCATTTGTTGGCATCACAACGATTCTCTTTATCCAGGCAGTGCCAGTAATTGCCCATCAGTTAGGATTGCCGCAAGAAACATTGATTACGTTTGGCGTGATGGTCATGACGGTGTTGATGCCGGTGTTTGTCACGCAAGTCAAACCATACCTTGATGCGCTCATCTATCAGCAAGATCACTCAGAAATTGATTATTTGCGCAGTTTACCGCGCAATGTGTTCACGCGCGCTGATTTACGGGCGCTGCTTGAGAACTCGCTCGTTGCGATGTGCAATCCGCTGGGCGTGAAGACGGGCTTTATTATTGCGCCAGGAGAAGATGGGTTCAGCGTGAAAGCGGTCTGGGGTTCACGACGCGATGTGCGTCGTTTTGTTGCCGAACATCCCCTGGACAGCCTCATTCCTCAACTGGAAGTGTTGCCATACGATGTAAGCGCCAGCCTTGATCGGGGTTCGTTTCTGGTGGTCGGATCGTTCTGTCTCTTGCCGCTGCGTAGCCCAGATGATGTTTTTTTGGGCGCGATTGGATTTGAAGCTACGCCTGAACAACTCCGTCAGAACGGAGGACTATCGACCGAGATGCGCCGAATGGTGACCGGTCTGGCCCACCAGATTGAGCTGGCGCTGACGATGGTGCAGATGCAACGGCAGCTTTTTGACGCGCTTCGTGGTTTGACACCAGAGATGCAATCCTTGCAGGAATGGAGTTCCCGGCTTGAGCAGGCAACCCCGGGCACGTTACATCATATCGAAGATGATATTCTGTTACATCCAGATTTTACCCAACTGGTCAAAGAGGCGCTCACGCAACTCTGGGGCGGGCCGAAGCTGGCCGAAAGTCCGCTGTTGGGGTTGCGGAGTGTGCGACGGATTTTGCTCGAACAGGGAGGCAGCCCGACTCGCGCATTACAGGTAGTGTTACGACAGGCGATCGCCAACCTGCGACCAGACGATCAAATCGATCCTTCTGCGCAAGAGTGGTTGTTGTACAATTTACTGGAAGGTCGATTCTTGCGGCGACAGACGGTGCGTGACGTCGCCCATCGCCTGGCCATGAGTGAGTCTGATTTCTATCGCAAACAACGAGCCGCCATTGAAGAAGTGGCCCGCCAGATTATGTTGATAGAGGAACATGAAAGTGAACATTCTGCTGGTCGAAGATGAGACTGATTTGCAATTTGTGATTCGGATTGCTCTCGAAAGTGCGGGCCTTACAGTTATCACGGCGAGCAATAGCCTGGAAGCGCTGGAGTATCTGGCTCACAATGCGGTTGACCTTTTGCTGGTTGATGTGTTGATGCCAGGCATGAATGGGCTTGAATTGTGTGAGCAACTCCAGCAGCATCCGGTCTGGCAACATATCCCGGTGATTCTCTTGACTGCCAGTTCACAGACGAGTATATTACCGGCAGAATTGCCTCCCGTGGTGCGGATGTGTGTGAATAAGCCCTTTGATGTCTTTACGCTGGTTGATCAGGTGCAGGCTTTCCTGACCGACTCACGACGAGAAGGCCCGCCTGCTCACGGCTCAGCGGGAGCATGTTGACAACGGATCGTTCTTCCGTTATGCGATAACAATCGTGCAGACACCAGAGCAAACAGCACTGCTGGCAGTATTATGCCGTCACATATACCGCGCACCATCAGGTGATGCTGTATGGGAGGTGTTGGTTAACGGCGCGCGTAGTGTCACTTCCGCAACGGCGGCACTCATCTATGAGCTGAGTTCTACCGGGCATTTGCATCTACGGTTGGTCACCGGCGAAGATCCATGGTCAGTTGCGCCTCAACAAATCGAGATTCCTCACTATTTGTTGCATGATCTTCGCTTGTTGCGCCAACCGCTCGTGTTCGCGCCGCAATACGACACGACACCATTAGCAGCAGCGTTAGTTGCAGCGATCTGGCCCCATCATCCACCTGCTCAACTTGTAGCGCTCCCTCTGATCGAAGGTGGCGAAGCGCGCGCCGTATTGCTTTGCTGTTGGCCGACGCTTGTCGCGAATGATAATGATCATGTGCAGACACTGCAATTTCTGGCTGATGATGCCTGCTATACGCGGACAATGCGCCCGCAAACGCCGATTCGTCGCCCCGAAGAACTGCTATCGTTTGATGCGCTAGCGGATCTGATGTTGCTCTACACCCAAACGCTTGATCAGTTAGTAACGGCAGCTTTAGATCAACTACTCAGTATTGCTGGCGCTGTGGCCGGCGCAATCTACCTGTATGATGAATCGACACAGGCGCTTGAACTGAAAGCGGTGACGACGCAGACGGATGCGATGTCACTCACAACAGGTTTGTTGCAAGGTTGGAAGGGGGATCTGGCTCATCAGTCGCGCGAGTTGGCTGAAGCGCTGTTAACGACCGGCCAGGAAGCGGTGTATCTGACGACTGATCAGATCGCTGACAGTGGCTACGTCCCATTTGCCGATATGCTTCGTGCCCGGGCGATTGATGGCCTGTTTGAGCTGGCAATCCTGACCGGCGGATGGCAGGCGGGGGTTGTGCAACTGGTAGCGTGGCCGGGCACCAGGTTCAGTGAGCGTCAGCAACAGTGGTTACGGCTTTTGGTGCGGCAGATCGGGGTAGCGCTTGAGCATTCTCGCCTCTTCGATCAGCTACGCGCGCAGCTCGATCAGGCTCAGGCCGTGGTTGAGACTACCAATGACGGGATTATCATGATCGATCGTCGGCGGCGCGTCGTTATGGTCAATCGCCGGGCATGTTATTTTTTTGGTGTTGCAGAGACCGATGTGCGCGATCGTTCGTATGATGATCTGCTGGCGATCTTTAGTCGTATCTTTACGAACAGTGCGCGCTTCGCTTTCTGGTTGGGTCAATTGCTCAGCTCTGAGACGGAGCGAGCTTATGACGAATTTCAGGTAAAGTGGCCTCAGCCGCGTCAGGTACAATGCTTTTCGGCGCCCGTGATCGATCGCAGTGAGCAGTATCTTGGTCGGATACTGATTTTCCGCGATGTTACTCGCGAGCGTGAAGTCGAGCGCATGAAAAATGACTTCATCTCGATGGTTTCGCACGAGTTGCGCACGCCACTGGCCAGCATTCAGGGTTCGCTCCAGCTCTTGCTGGGCGATGCGGCGCGCGGCAGAGCAGGTCTCCTCAGCAACCCATCGCCGCAAGTGCAGGGAATGTTGCAGGTTTCGCTCAATAACACCGATCGGTTGATCCGACTGGTGAATGATATTCTGGATGTCGCCAAGATTGAAGAAGGTCGCCTGCATTTGCAACGTGAACCGGTTGCTCCGCTTGAAGTGTGTCGGATTGCAGTCGATGGGATAGCAACGCTTGCTCGGAGTCGTGGCGTGATGATCGATCTGGATGTCGCAGCGGATTTGCCCCTGATCGATGTTGATCGTGATCGGATCGTGCAGGTTATCGTCAATCTGCTGTCAAATGCGATCAAGTTTTCCGACCGAGGTCAGCAAGTGCTGCTCAGCGCAGTTTACGAACAGCATGCAGTTCGCTTTAGCGTGCGCGATTGGGGGCCGGGAATTGATCCGGCTGATCAACCGCGCCTGTTTCAAAAGTTTTCGCAGCTCAACCGGTCAATGCACAAAGAGCAACGTGGTTCTGGCCTCGGGCTGGCGATATCGAAAGAACTGGTTGAACTCCACGGTGGCAGGATTTGGGTGGAAAGCGATCTCGGTCGCGGGAGCGTGTTCAGTTTCACTGCACCGGTTGCGCGGATCCAATCGGTTCCATCCGGCGAGCAACGACCGCTGGTGATCGTGATTGGGGACGATGATCCACGTTTCACGCCGTTGCGCGAGGCGTTGTTATCCGACCAGCGCTGGCAGGTTCGATCGGTGAGTAAGTCTGAAATCAATGAGGTATTGCAACAGACGAGACCATCTGTGATTATACTGGTTGATCCTGATGGGACGGATGACGAGATACAGGCTCTACATACAAGTGTTATCGGGCAGACGACGCCGCTGATTGTTGTGAGCGATCATCTGCCATCGAATCGAGCTTCTGGAAGCGCTGTCTTGCCGTTGCACACCTCGCCGAAACAGTTTATGGATGCAATCGAACAACTGGTCACGCAACCCCTGCCGCTCGTTCTGGTAGTTGATGATGACCCTAATGTGCGCACAGTGTTGGTTCGCATGCTGCAACGGTATCGATTGCGCGCAGTTGGCGTTGGTGATGGCGGGGAAGCGCTGGCGATCGTGAAGCAACGGTCTCCACAGGCGATTGTGCTCGATCTGCGGATGCCGGATATGGATGGATTTGAGGTCTTGCGACGGTTGCAGGCCGATGCGACAACAGCCGCGATCCCGGTCGTAGTGTTGACTGCCAATGATCTTGGCCCTGATGCGGCGCGTCAGGCATTTGCGCTTGGGGCGCGCGGTTTTCTTGAGAAACCGGTTTCGGCTGAGCGGTTGATCGCTACGGTGAATTCTGCCTTGCACCCTGGAGAAGCCTGATGAAGAATCGCTCGTCGGAAGTGGATCGTTTTATTCATCAAATTATTTCACCACTAACGTCATTGCAGAGTGCAGTTGATTTACTGGCCCACCATTACAGCAACACTGGCGATCAGCGGTTGACGAATCTGATCGGTGCGCTCCAGCGTTCAGCCGAGCGGTTGCGCCAGTTTAGCCAGCAAGTAACCAAACATGCACAGCTCGATCAGGATGCGATCGTGGTGCGTATTCCGGTGGAGAAGACGCATCAGCCAGAGTCGCCGCTGTCACCATTGGCCAACCCGCAGCAAATGCGGTTCGGCACGGGGCTGGCAGTGCTGGTGGGCGATGGCGCGCTTGATGCGGTGGCCCAGGCACTGAACAGTGCAGGATTGCAGGTCGAGCGGGTCGCCACGTGCGCTGCCGGGATCGACGCGGCGCGGTTGCGCCGGCCTCGCTTGCTCGTCTTCAGCAGCAGATTAACCGATAGCGATCCGGTGATGTGTGCGCAGATTGTGCGCACCGATCCTGAGACGAGCGATGTGGTTGTGGCGATAGCCGGCAGTGATCTTGCACAGGCGACCGGCGTTCCAACGCTTCATCTGAATCAGCCGTTGCCTGAACAGCTTATGCGGCTTCTTGATGACGCGCGGCAACGCAATCATGGCATTCCCCGCATTTTGCTGGTTGATGATGAACCAGATATTTGCGCCATTCTTGGTCATCAATTAACCATCGCCGGGTTTGTGGTTGTCACTGCTCAGGATGGAGCAACAGCGCTGCGGATTGCGGCTGAACAGCATGTTGATCTGATCATTCTCGATCGGATGTTGCCTGATGGCGATGGTTTGCATGTGTTGCGCGCGTTGCGCGCATCGGCGGCAACCCAGATGATTCCCGTGATCTTGTTGTCGGCGGTCAGTGCGCTTGATGAAAAAGTGCGCAGCTTGCAGCTTGGCGCTGATGACTACGTGGTGAAACCGTGCAGCGCGGCTGAACTCGCCGCGCGGATTCGTTCGATCCTGCGCCGCAGTGAGCGAGAGGGAAACGCCAATCCGATTTCGCGTCTGCCCGGTAATGTGGTGATCGAGCAGGTTATCCGTGAACGGATAGCCAGTGCGCAACCATTTGCCGTTGGCTACATCGACCTCGACAACTTTAAGGGGTATAATGATCATTATGGCTTTTTCAAAGGCGATGCAGTGATCTTGCACACGGCTCGTCTCCTGGCCGGGGTTGTGCGAGATGTAGGGAAGGCTGGCGATTTTTTCGGCCATATCGGTGGTGATGATTTCGTGTTGGTTACAACACTCGAACAGGCACGGCGCATCGGGCAAATAATGATCGAACGATTTGATGCGACGATACCCTTCTTCTATTCAGCAGAAGATCGCGAACGCGGCTATCTGTTTGGCTTCGATCGGCAGGGGCGCCCATGTCGTCATCCACTGCTGAGCCTGTCAATTGCCGTGGTTCCAGTCGATGCCCATCAGTATCAACACCCGTATGAGATCGCCAGCCGCGCGGCAATCGTGAAACGCCAGTCGAAGGCAATTGCAGGAAGTTCTTTGCTTATCGATAGTCATTGAGAGATGAGGAAAGGGATGCCTTCAGTTTCGGTGCCAATAATTGTGGAGCGCACGAGCCGGGGAGAACGCAGTTGGGATATCTTTTCGCGCTTGTTGAAAGAGCGGGTTATCCTGATCGGTGAGCCAATCGACGATGAGATGGCTTCATCAGTTGTTGCGCAGTTGCTGGTGTTGCAGCAGCAAGACCCAGAGCGCGATATCTGGATGTACATTAATAGTCCTGGCGGCGTGATCCGCGCCGGATTGGCGATCTACGATACGATGCAGTTGGTGACGCCAGACGTCTGCACGGTGTGCGTGGGTCGCGCAGCGAGTATGGCAACTGTTTTGCTCTGCGCTGGCGCGAAGGGCAAGCGATTTGCCTTGCCGCATGCCACGATTCACTCGCATCCGGCAGGGGGCGGCGCTGAGGGGTACGCGCCAGACGTGCAGATCGCGGTCGAGGAGATGTTGCGCTTGCAGCGGTTGTTGCGCGAGATTATGGCGAATCACTCCGGCCAGCCTGTCGAACGCCTGGAAGCCGATTTTAGCCGCGATTTTTATATGACGGCAGGGCAGGCGCTGGAATATGGGTTGATCGATGCTATTCTGACGCCAAACCAGCGTTGATGACCGGTTGCTGAAGCTGGCGGCTTAACCAGTGCACTGTCAGGTTGATGCAGGTAAGATCGATTGGCAGCGAAATATGGCTGGCGAATGGAAGCAGGTGATATTCTGCCCAGCCTGCGACCAGAGCGGCGATCTCGGCTGCCGCTGCTGGCGGCACGATGGCGTCGCGCCCGGCATAGACCAGCAGGGCAGGTAGATGCGCTTGCTGTTGCCGCAGGCGACTCAGGCTTCCCGGCACATCGAGGGCCGTGAAGAGATCCCAGGTGCCGATGGCGGCTCTGATGCCACTGGTTTGCCATGCTCTGATCACGTGGTCGATGGCGCCGTCGCGAAACAGATGCAGCATTCGCAGTTGGATGATGGCCAGCGCCTCGCGGATCTGCACTTGCCGATATTCCCGCGCATTCAGGCGCAGTCGCGGCGGCACTTCCCAGAGCGCCAGCGCATCAACCGGCGCGCCATCGGCCACGGCGCGCGCCATCACTGCTCCGCCGAGACTCATACCGATAGCGCCGATGTGCCGATAGCGCTGACGCAACCAGCACAGGGAGTCGATCACGCTCTCGACCATCTGCGGAAAGGCCTGCGGACGGGGACTCTCACCGTGGCCATCAAGATCGATCAGCACAACGGCCAGATGGTGGTCAATCAGCGCATCGACCAGTCGCCAGGCGTAAAATGTTTTATCACAGCCCGATCCATGCGCAACCAGCACGGCAGCTTGCGCGCCGCCGCGCGGGACGATGTGGAGCGCAGGCACAGGGCCATGGCGGGCCGGCAGGTCGAGTCGGACGATCCGACGGTCTGCATACTGACCGGGACGAAGTCGTTGCCGAGGGTCGAGTCGGCGGCGACAGATGGTGGCCAGCGTGAGCTGCGCGAGCAATGCGGGCAGCAGGCAACTGAACCAGGTGCGCCAGCCTGCTGCGGGCAAGCGCCAGATCATCGCCAGCAGCGGAAACGCCAGCCGGTCACTCCAGGTCAGACCGCGCAGGCCGACGAGATTGAGCAGCGCATTCAGCAGCGCGATCAGTTGTAAGCAGGTCGAAATCCAGGGTCTATGCATAGCGCCTCGAACGATACTATTGCAGCCATAGCAACGCCTCCCGGCGAGGGCGGCATTGGCATTATACGGCTGAGCGGGCCAGATGCTCAATCGATCGCTCTCCGCATCTTTCGCCCGGCTCGTCCTGGCCGGTTGCGGAGCCATCGGGTGCGGTATGGTCATGTGATAGGCGCGGATGGCACTGTCATCGACGAAGCGCTGCTCACGTTGATGGCTGCGCCGCACAGCTTTACCCGCGAGGATGTGGTCGAGATCTCGTGTCATGGCGGCGCGTTGCCGGTGCAGTTGACGCTGGAAGCTGCGCTGGCGGCAGGGGCGCGGCTGGCCAATCCGGGCGAGTTTACGATGCGGGCCTTCCTCAATGGGCGGATCGATCTGAGTCAGGCGGAAGCAACACTTGACATTATCCGCGCTCAGACCAGTGCTGCGCTGGCGGTAGCTCAGGCCCAACTGAGTGGCTGGCTGGCGCAGGAGGTAAGGGCAGCGCGAGCGGCGTTACTGGAGCCACTGGCCTATATTACGGCGCTGATCGATTTTCCTGAAGAGGGAATTGAGCCGCAGGCAGTGGCGGAACCAATCAGGCAAGCGCTGGCAACTGTAGAACGGTTGCTGGCCAGCGCTGATCAAGGAGTGGTGCTGCGCAACGGCGCGCGAGTAGCGCTGGTAGGGCGGCCCAATGTCGGGAAGTCAAGCCTGCTGAACGCGCTCTTGCGGGTCGAGCGCGCGATTGTGACACCTGTTCCTGGCACAACGCGCGACACGCTCGAAGAGACAGCCAATCTGGCCGGGGTGCCGGTCGTCTTGATCGATACTGCCGGGATGCGCGCCAGTGCCGATCCGGTTGAGCAGATCGGCGTTGCCCGCGCGGCAGCAGCGCTCGCCAGCGCTGATCTGGCCTTGCTGACGCTGGATGCCCAACAACCGTTGAGCGCCGAGGACGAAGCGATGCTCGCTGCGACTGCTGATCGACCGACCGTGATCGTGTGGAATAAGTGCGATGATCCGGCCATTCCGCCGCCACCGCCGCCGCCGCATCCACGTTGTCTGGCCGTGGTTGCCTGTTCAGCAAAATACGGGCACGGCATCGACACCCTTGCGCAAACGATTGCTGCGACTCTGATGGGCGGCGCGATACCGGCAGCCGGCACGACTCATCTGGTTAGCAATCCTCGCCATCGGGCTGCGTTGCGGCAGGCGTTAGAATGCCTGCGCGCTGCGCAAGAAACGCTGGCAACCAGCGCTGCTTCGGATTTGCTGGTCGCCGATCTGACTGCCGCAGCCAATGCGCTGGGCGAGATTACCGGCGAGACCGTTGGCGAGGATCTGCTCGATGTAATCTTTAGCCGCTTCTGCATCGGCAAGTGACCGCTGTGATACAATGAGCCTGTGCCGTTACACCGCGATCTTTAAGGAGGAACGCGCATGAATAAGAAGACCATCCGCGATGTGGATTGGGCCGGCAAGCGCGCGCTCGTGCGGGTTGACTTCAACGTTCCAATCGATGATCAGGGCCAGATCACTGATGACACGCGCATCCGCGCAGCGTTACCAACGATCCGGTATCTGCTGGAGCACGGCGCCAGCGTCGTGTTGATGTCGCATTTGGGTCGTCCCAAAGGGAAACCGAATCCGAAGTACAGTCTGCGACCGGTGGTCGAGCGGCTCTTCGAGCTGCTGCCAGAGGCGCAGGAGGTGAAGAAGACGGAGGCGATCACCGGCCCGGCGGCGGAGGCGGCAGTCGCGATGCTCAAGCCAGGTCAGGTGCTGGTGCTGGAGAATACGCGCTTCGATCCGCGCGAAGAGCCGAATGATCCGACGATGGCAGCGGAGCTGGCGAAACTGGGCGATGTGTTCGTCAACGATGCGTTTGGCACTGCGCACCGGGCCAACGCCAGCACAGAAGGCGTAGCGCATTACCTGCCGGCAGTGGCCGGTTTTCTAATGGAGAAAGAGCTGAATTACATTGGTGGCGCGCTGACCAACCCGCAGCGACCGTTTGTCACCGTGATCGGTGGGGCGAAGATTAGCGACAAGATCGGCGTGATCGAGAATCTGCTCAGTAAAGTCGATGCGCTGCTGATCGGCGGCGGTATGGCAAATACCTTCTTGCTGGCGCAGGGGCTAAGCGTGGGCGACTCGCTGGTCGAGCCAGAGAGTGTAGAAGTGGCCCGCCAACTGATTGCGCGCGCCGGTGAACGGGGAGCGCGCTTGCTCTTGCCGGTCGATGTCGTGATAGCCGATGCGTTCAGCGCTGATGCGCAATGGCGCGTGGTTGATGCGCGCGAGATTCCGGCGGGCTGGCGGGCGTTGGATATTGGCCCGCAGACAGTAGAGCTGTATAGCGCTGAAATCCGGGCCGCGCGCACCGTGATCTGGAATGGCCCGATGGGCGTGTTTGAGCTTGAGCCATTTGCCGCCGGCACGCGCGCTATTGCGCAGGCAATGGCTGATGCTGCTGCCCAGGGAGCGATCACGATTGTGGGTGGCGGCGATAGTGTTGCAGCGGTGGAGCAAGCCGGCCTGGCCGACAAGATGTCGCATGTCAGCACGGGTGGCGGCGCCTCGCTCGAACTGCTGGAAGGACGGGTGCTGCCTGGCGTGGCTGCATTGCAAGATGCTGAGTAGTCAGGCTCTGGCGCAGTGATCAGGCGGGGTGCAGTACTGCTGCGCCCCGCCGATTATTTACCGGGCGATGGCCGTTGTGTCAGCCACACTCGCCGTTTCCCACAACTCGACATTGCCGGCCCAGTCGCGCGCGCGCGCGCGGAAGGCGAAGTTCTTTCCTTCATCGGGGCCAAACCAGGCGCTCAACTCAGTGGTGGCATGCTTCCAATCTGTCCAGCCGCCATCCGGCAACAGGCGAACCTGCACATCATAACTGGCGATGCCGGTCAGGTCATCTCGCCCACCCCACTGAACAAGAAAGCCATTTCCAGCCCGAGTAATAGCAATGATCTGCGTAGTCGGCGGAGTCGTGTCAGTGCGCGGTTCCCAGGCTATGGCATCAAAGCGCACCGCCATACCGCGATCGGCAGTCAGGTCACTGAGCGATACTTGCGGTACAGGATTGTCATTACCGCCAAAGTAGTAGACTCCGAGTGATGCCCACTGCCCGGTTGCCGCCTGTTGATCCAGCACAACTTCAGTGGTCGCGCCAGCGTGACTGATGCGATAGCGCGCGCTGGTCGTAGCCGGCGCGCCACATGCCGGAATGTGCGCCTTCAGCTCGTAGAAACCGGGGCTGAGATCGGGCGCGTTCCAGGTGGCTGCTGTGGTAGCTTTGGTCGGATTATTGGTTGAGTAGGTCCAGTGATGCTGACCATTCAAACCGCACGTCTCTTCGTACCAGTCCTTGCCGACGGGATCAAAGCGGCTGTCGAGGTTGTCGATGGTATAGGCGCCTTCTGGCGGAGTAACAGTAGTCTGCGCCGGAGTGTCGGTATACTGATCTGGTCCGACCGGTATTGCTGAGCCGGGACCGGGATCTTCGCCTAGCCAGAGGAAGGTAACATAGACATAATCACTGCGCGTCATGCCAAGGTCATCCCAGAAGGTGCCATCGGCGATGTCAATTCCGTTTGGCAGAGCAATGCGTCGGCCCCATTCGTCACGACCGCCATTGTAGCCGTGGAAATAGGCGGCTTCGGCCATCGGCATCCCGACCGGCAAATCGCCATATCGGCGGTTTGGATTCCAGTAATCGTCGCGCGTGTTCCACGGGCCGACATCCCAAACCGGAACGACTACTGAGCGGCCATTGTAGGTAAGGCGAACTTTGAACTTATCGGTGCCTTTCGGTGAGAGTGCGCACCAGCATGGCAGGGCCACGAAGCGATCGCGGGGCTGGATGATGTGGCCATTCGCGGTTCGATGACCAACCAGGCCTTCACGGGTGGCGAAGATGCGATAGGTAGGAGCAATTGCCGGCTGTTGGGCTGGCGACTCTGTAGGTGCGGCTTGAACCTGAGCAATGGTGGTTGCTAATGCAACCAGCGCAGCCACGATCATGCCGCAGCGAACGAGTTTCCCTCTCATACAATGTTCTCCTCCTGATGACAGCGCGGCGTTTAGCCGGGTAGACGCAGGGCTGCTGTCATCGGGTGAGGCCCGCAAGCACGCATGAGCGTCAATTGGCGCCTCGTAAACTGATTTAACATGCGCGTCTACCGGGGCGTCACGTGACGTTGAGGTGAAGGAACAAACAACGTCTTCTAGCAGGCGAGCCAGCGCTCACGTGACGCCCGCCCAACAACAGCAGAGCAATGCGCTCTGCAAGAACGAGGTTACCGTCCCCCCTCGACCGTCAGATTGGCGAGGTCAGGAATAGCAGCGATCCAGACGGAACCAGGCGCAAGCGGAATCTCATTGCCGTCAGCATCGATGAGGTAGAGCTGAGCGTAGCCTGCCGCCTTGCGCCAGGTGGCTTCGATCATGCGGCCATCACGGAAGACCCGGGCAGGGCCTTCGCCGATCACGTCTTGTTCGATACGGCCTTTCGGATCGTTCGGGATAGGACGCTCAGGAACTTCCAGAATGACGACATTCTTGAACTGGAGCTGAGCGCCGGTAGCCGCGTCTACGTGCGGGCGATTGCCTCGGAAATAGCGATAGCTGTTGGTTGCCGGGTCGTAGCTCCAGCCAACACTCGCCTCGCGGTAGATGAAGAAATAGCGCAGGTCTTGCTTCTCTGGGCGTTCTGCGGGATCAGACTCAGGCGAGTAGATAAAGCCGATCTCTTCAAGTCCTTCCGCCGGACGCGGATTGGCGGCAGCAAAATTGGCGATGTTGGCGCTGTTGGTGTAGAGATTGTGCGGTGCGCTGCGGTCGCGAGTGCGATAGAAGAAGCGACTGGCATTGCCGCGCAGCGCATCCATGTTGATCAGCTCAATGGAGGTTTCTGCCAGGAGCAGACCTTCGGGTGAACCGCCAGCATGCGCGTAGACCGAGCGAAACCCCTTCGCCCACTCAACGAAGTACGAACGGGCGCTGCGCACCGGCCCGATCACCGGCACATCGGGGGAAATGCCGGGAATGAAGATCGCCATGTAGCGGGTCAGGCCAAACTCGGCCAGCGCTTCAAACACAATTGCCGCTCCATCCATTCCGGTTTGCGGGTAGGCGTTGGGGTGATTGTCGATCATGACCGCAAACGGACGTTCGGTAACCGTTCCGCGCACCACCGCCAGCGGCCCCGTGACCGGTGTGGGGATTGGCGTTGGTTCTGGGGTAGCCGTCGGTTCTGGTGTTGGGGTTGGTTCCGGGGTAGCCGTGGGCGGCAGCGTTGGCACTTCAGTGGGCAGAGGTGTCTGCGTTGGCAGCGGAGTCTCGACAGTGACTGGAGGGGGTGGTGCGGTAGGGGCGGGTTCGTTGGCGATGGCCGACCCACACGCACTGATGAGCATTACGCATAGCAACAGGGCTAACGAAAAGAATGTTCTTGTCATGCTCCTCTTTCCTTCTGCGCCGCAAGGCATGGCGGGGCAGCGCGGGCGACATATTATAGCACGGATTGCTGATCGCGCAAGCACGTTGTTAAAGCCACAGGTCATGGTGGAAACGGATAGGCGCACCGCGTTAAATCAGTGCGCCCTTCTGGCATTCAGACGCGATTGGTCAACCCGGCGTCTCACGTCTATTGAAGGCCGTTGGGCCGCTATGGCGTAGTGTGAAATTGCCACGTGTAGGTAAAATCCTGTCCATCGTACCTTCCGGTGACTGATACTTCGATCAGGCTGTTGACCGGAAGCGGGTCAGTCGGTGTAATCACGATCGCTTTGTGGCCTGTCTCAGGAATAGTTGCGCTGTGGTTAATCGCACTTCCGCCGACGATGCGCAGTTCAGTGCTGCCAATCTCAGGCGCAGGGCCGAAATAACGCCAGTGAATCGTTATCGGATACTGCTTGGGCGGCACGTCACTCTGATTCGGGCCTGGATATCGCACAGGCCAGCCTGAATAGTCGGCGCCATCATTAAAATTGGAGATCACATCGAGCGCAGCGGCGCTGCGGGTTCCATCCGCAATAGTGTAAAACCCGAATCCGAATCTAGGCGTGGTGGGGTAGAGCAACCAGAGCCGGTGATTGACCGACTCCATCCAGGCGTCGATTGCATGAGCAGGTGTCCAGTTCTCACCTCTGCCAATCCAGAGATTGCCTTTCTGCGCACAGTCCCTTCCTGCTGGCGTGAAATATGGATTTGCCTCATCCTGGTTATGGACAACCTGATTGTTTTCGGCTATATAGCGCGCGTGTTGGTAACAATTGTCGTTAAGTAAACTTGCTTCTGTAACCGGCGGCACTCCAGCGCGCCAGCGGTATCCGTTCACCCGTTTCAGCCATTGAGACGAAAGCGAGGTGTCCATGACAAGGGGAAGGAAAATGGTTGATTCAGGCGTTTCCGACTGGGAATGAACATACGATGGCAATGCAAGAAGAGCAAGCATTGCCGTGCAGAGAAGGCTGAGGTAGCGCAGCATGCAACAACTCCGAGGTGTATATGATTAGCAACAGACATTTGTCATTATTGTAGAAGTACATTGGTGAATTGGCAATAGTTCTTTATTGCTATTGGTGTATTGTACTATGATGATTTTTGCTTCATGCCTTTGCCTTCTCTGCGCCACTGTGCTACGATGAGCCGTGCAGATTCGGGCTTGGGGGACGGAGTGATCTTATGAGCGATGGCATCCAGACGATGACAGTCGGAAGTCCGGAGCGGGCGGGCGCAAGTCGCAGGGGGGCGTCTCTGGCGCTGGTCGTGGTGGTGGCCGATGGGCAACCGGCGGCAGCCGCGCTGGCGGCCTATCAGCAGTCGTCAGCAACGTTTCAACCCCATTTCCATCTTGATCGGCAGGGTCAATTGCGCCAGTTGATTGCGGCGCAACGGGCCGGGCGCGGCCTTGGGCAGGCGATTTGGGCCGGTCGCGCGCGTCAGCTCGATCGAATTGCGGTGATTGTGGCGGTAGAAGCAGCGACGCTGACCGATCTGAGCGCTGCTCAGGCAACGGTGCTGGCATCCTGGCTCCCGACCCTGATCGAACAGTATCATCTGCCCTTGACCAGTATCAGCATGATGATCACTGATGGCGCTGGTCGGCGGCGTGTGCAGCCGTATCTGCCGCCAGCGCCGCCAGTGAGCGAAGCAGCGCCGACCGAGCTGGTATTGGGGAGCGGCGCGCGTTCGCCCGAGCAGGAGTTGTGGGTGGCGCTGGCGACGATTACCTGGCGACAGCGGGGCGCGCAGTTGCGGCTCAATCAAGCCTTCTCGCTGCAATGGGGCAAGTTCGATCTGGGCGCGCCACTAGCGCCCAACGAGCCGCCGCCAGTGGCCATTGATGGCAAAACCTACAATTTTCAGGTGTTTGCCCGCGATACAATTTTTAATGAGGGTACCCAGTATGCTGCGGTGCAAAGTCTGGCAACCCTGATCGGCCCTGACCCCGGCGCAATTCCGGCGGGTGGTGTGAGTCGGGCGTTATTGGAAGCCAGTTATCGCAGTGCGTTGAAAGCCAGCGCAGCGCGCGCGCCGCTTGAAGGTAAGACAGAGTTTCGAGCTGATTGGCGATTTCATTTCGTGGCCTTGCAAGCGCGACTGGGGCCAGCGCTGAGCGGTAATTACGTCACGTCAGATCGCGCCTTCGCGTTGCAGGTGTTTGCTGGCGATACCCTCTATACTCCTATGACGCAGCAGTCAGGGTGTTTCTTTCTCAGCCTCACCGATCCGGCCAGTCCGCAGTATAGCCAGCTCTGGAGCGAGACCTACAAGGTGGCTGGCGCGCCCTACAATCCCGCCGATCCGTTCCATCAGCGCGCGCTCGAACTCAAACTGGGAACTCCGCTGAGTGGCGTCTGGCGAGAGACGATTAACGGGGTAGATTACGATGTGCAGGTCTTTGCTTATGATACGCTCTACCGGGGGCCGGATGGAGTTATCCGGCAGATGAGCGCGTTGCCCCGTCCGCCAGAAGTGCTGGCATGGCAACCCAGGCCGGCAACGCCGCCGGTCACGCCCGCCGTGCCTTCGTCTCCGGTGGCGCCCCCATCGCCTGCCACGCCGGTTACGCCCACTGAGCCGGCTATGCCCTCCTCCATCTTGAGCGCAGCCGAAGTAGTGCGCGCCGGTCCGCCGCGCCGTGATCCGAACTGGCCGCCGCAACCCGGTTTTTCCATTTTGACCGATCGCAATGGTCAGCGTGAGCAGATTCTGGGCAAGATCGAGTGGGTGCGGAAGAGCGGCGATGATATTATCATCACCAACGATTGGGTGGAGCGGAATCTGATTGAAGTGACGATCCCGCAACTGGCTCGGTTCCGCAATACTAATGGCGGGCGAATCCGGTTCCATCGCCTGGCTGCCGACCAGTTGCGTCGTTTGTGGCAGGCCTGGGAAGATGCTGGCTTGCTGCATCTGGTGCTGACGTTCGATGGCGCGTGGTGGCCGCGTACCATCCGCAGCAATCCCACGACGCTGAGCAATCATGCTTATGGCACGGCGTTTGACATTAATGCCCAGTGGAATGGCTTCTACAAGCCGGCTGCGCTGGTCGGCGATCGCGGTTCGGTGCGTGAGCTGGTGCCGATTGCCAATGCGCTCGGCTTTTTCTGGGGCGGGCACTGGAACTACGATGGCCGCGGCGCCAGTGACGGGATGCATTTTGAATGGGCCGTGGCTCGCTAACGGGATCAGGCGGCATAGCCTTTGCACAACCAGGGAGCATGCAATGCGCGTTCAAGGGTTGAATGTTTTGATTACCGGTGGGGCGTCGGGTTTGGGCGCGGCGACGGCGGAGCGGCTGGCTAGCGCTGGCGCCAGAGTCACAATTGCTGATCTCAACGAGACAGCCGGTCAGGCGCTGGCCGATCAGATCGGCGGCCAGTTTGTGCGCACCGATGTTACCGATCCAGGGCAGTGCCTCGCTGCCGTGACGACGGCAGCCGCTGCGGGCGGTTTGCACGCGCTGGTGTGCTGTGCCGGGATCGTGCTGGCAGAGCGCATGCTTGGGCGTGATGGAGCGCATGATCCAGCGCGATTCCAGAAGGTCATTGCAGTCAATCTGACCGGCACCTTTCAGATGATGCTTTACGCTGCGCAAACTATGGCCCAGAATCAGCCCAACGAAGAGGGTGAGCGAGGTGTTATTATTACCACGGCTTCGATCGCGGCATTCGATGGCCAGATTGGGCAGGTAGCGTATGCCGCTTCAAAAGCGGGAGTAGTGGGAATGACGCTGCCTGCTGCGCGCGAGCTGGCCCGGTTTGGGGTGCGGGTGATGACCATCGCGCCGGGCATCTTTGACACGGCGATGATGGCCAGTCTGCCGGCAGCGGCTCGCGAATCGTTAGCGGCGCAGGTGCCCTTCCCTTCGCGGCTGGGGCGTCCGGCTGAGTACGCAGCGCTGGCGCAACACATCATTGAAAATCCGATGCTGAATGGCGAAGTGATTCGGCTCGATGGCGCGATTCGGATGGCGCCGAAATAACAAGGAGGTTCGCGATGCAGATCTATCTTGATACAGCCAATCTGGCCGAAATTCGCGAGGCGGCCAGTTGGGGGATTTTGAGCGGGGTGACGACTAATCCAACCTTGATTGCTCGTGAGCGTGGCGCTGATTTCAAAGCGATTATTACCGAGATTGCCGAGCTGGTCGAAGGTCCGATCAGCGCTGAGACTATCTCGCTCGATGCCGAGGGAATGGTGCGGGAAGGGCTGGAATATGCGTCGTGGCATCCAAACGTAATCATCAAAGTGCCGAGCACGACTGAAGGGCTGCGCGCAGTGAGCCAGTTAGCCCGTCACGGCATCCGCTGCAACGTCACGCTGTGCTTCAATGCGGTGCAGGCGTTGCTGGCAGCGCGCGCCGGCGCATTTATCATCAGCCCATTCGTGGGACGGGTAGATGATACCGGCGTGGACGGGATGGCGCTCATTCGCGAGATTGCCGGTATCTATCGACAAGATCGCGAAATCACCACGAAGATTCTGGCGGCTTCGATCCGGCATCCGCGCCATATCGTCGAGGCAGCGCTGGCAGGGGCCGATATTGCCACCTGCCCGTTCAAGGTTTTGCAGCAGGCGATGCGGCACCCGCTGACGGATCGGGGCATTGAACAATTTCTGGCTGACTGGAAATCGCGGTCGGCGTCGTGAGAATGCAGTATGCGTGACCAACCCCTGATGCTTGGTCTGATTGGCGCGAGTGGCGCTGGCAAGACAACTCTTACTCGTGGTATCGTTCGCCTGCTGGGCGCGCAAGGGGTGACCCCGATCAGCCTCGATGACTATCTGCGCTACAGTCGGGCAGAGCGGGCAGCACTCGGTCTCACCGATGCTGACCCGGCAGCCACTGATCTGGCGCGCATGGCGGCTGATCTGGTCGCGTTGCGCGCCGGCCAGACGATTGAAAAGCCGGTCTACGATCACACGCTCGGCGCGCCGCGAGGCAGTGAACGGGTTGCGCCAACGACGCTGGTCATTGCCTACGGCGCCTTAACGCTGACACCGCCGGTACAGGCCGATCTGTTTGATCTGACGGTCTATCTCGATCCTGATCCTACACTCTACCATCAGTGGCGCGAAGATCGCGACGTCAGGCAACGAGGCTACACGCTGGCCGAGGTGCGCGCGGCATGGCCGGCGCGCGAGCGCGATATGCAACGCTACATTGCTGTGCAGCGTCCGCTGGCCGATGTGGTGCTGCGGTTTGAACCTGCCGCTGCTGGAAGCGGGATTGATCTGAAGCTCTGGCTCCGTCAACGCGCGCTTGTGTTCGATGTGGCTGCCGCTGCGCGGGCAGCGGATGTCGCGCATCTGATGCAGGTAGAGACCAACCATGTCGCGGAAGATGGGCTGGCGACCACACTGGTCACGGTGCGCGCAGACCCTGCGCTCGACCGGCTGAGCGCACTGTTGCGCGCGCAACTGCCGATCGCCGGTCAGGTTGCGGGAGATGATGCCGCGCCGGCCCATCCCACGCTGATGTTTGCCCAAACCCTGATTGCAGTGTTGCTTTTGCAACAACGCTGATTGCTACCGGGCGCTGCGATCGGCCAGCTCGAAGGCGGCATCGATGATCGACAGCGCATCAATGTTGTAGGCGCGGTAGAGATCATCGCGGGCGCCCGATTGGCCGAATCGGTCAACGCCAAGCGCGCGTAGAGGCGCGCCGTAGATCGAACCAAGCCAGCTTAGCGCGTGTGAGGCTGCATCATGTACGGTCACGATTGGCGCATTGCGCTCGTCGGGCAGAATGAGCCAGTCGAGATTGGCGTCGTGCTGCCAGGCTTCGTAGAGGCGGCGAGCGCTGGTTAGATTGATGACGTTGACGGCGACGCCTTCGCGGCGCAGATAGTGCGCGGCGGCCACCGCTTCCGGCACCAGTGTGCCGCTGGTGACGATCTGCACCACCGGCGCGCGCGGGTGATCGGCGTGATCGCGACGATCAATCAGACGGTAGCCACCGCGCAGCACATATTGCCGGAGCGTGTCGGCGCCAAGACGGTCGAGCGCTGGTTGCAGCAGGCTCTGGTCGATGGGGCGGGTCGATAAGCGCAGATAGCTGGCGCAGCCATCAGGATCGACACACAGCCGGATCGCCTCTCGCAGCAGCCACGCGGTTTCGAGGGCAAAACACGGCTCGAAACTGGCCAGATTGGGCAATTCGAGGCCCAGTGATGCAGTCACCGACGACTGGTGAGCGCCGCCTTCGGGTGAAAGCGTGATCCCGCTGGGTGTGCCCACGACGATGAAGCGCGCTCCGCTGTAGAGGCCGTAGATGAAGGCGTCTAAGCCGCGACAGATGAAGGGATCATAGACAGTGCCGATGGGAATGAGCGGCTGCCCGATCAGATCGCCGGCCAGGCCAAACATGCCGAGCAGCATGAAGAGATTCATCTCTGAGATGCCAAGTTCGATGTGCTGCCCGCCCGGCCAGCGCCGCCAGCGCAGCAGACGGTAGGCTTCGGTCTCGTATTCTGGTTCTTCGTGTCGCGAAAAGACGCCAGTCTTGTTGATCCATCCGGCCAGATTGGTCGAGACCGACACATCGGGTGACGCCGTAACAATTCGTTCGCGCAGGCCAGCAATGTCCGCCACTCGCACCAGAAAGCGCCCGAATGTGTCTTGCGTGCTGATCATGCCGCTGGTGGGGACGCTAATCTCATCGGGAATGGTGATGGTGACGGACGTTGACGTGGCAGCTTGTTCCCCATATAGACGGGCTGCCGCTTCAGCGCACAGTTGGCCGCCGGGCGAGTCGGGCGGCAGCCGATCCCACTCCTGGCCCGGCGCGATCCCGAACTGCTCGCGCAGCGTCTCGATCTGTTCTGGGCTGAGCAGCATCGCATGATTCAAGGGATTTCCGGCGATCGGCAGACCCCAGCCTTTGATGGTGTAGGCGAAGATGATAGTTGGGCAGCGCGGTTCAGCCTCTGCCGCTGCCAGTGTCTTCAGCAGTTCGGTAAAGTCATGACCGCCCAGATTGGCGAGTGTCGCGGGCAACTCATCGTCAGGCACGGCGGCGAGCAGGCGGGCCAACCGCTCATCGCCATCGATCAGACGCGGGCGCAATTCAGGGCCAGGCAGCCTGATCAAGGCCTGATACTCTTCATTGCTCATCTCATCGATCCGTGCGCGCAGCGCATCGCCGTCAGGCAGGGCAAACAATGCTTGCAAGCGGCAGCCGTATTTGGCTTCCAGCACACGCCAGCCGCTTTCGGCGAACAGGCGTTTGAGATGCGCCGCTCTGATGCCGGGCACGACTCGATCGAGGCTCTGCCGGTTAAGATCGACGATCCAGAGCAAATTGTCAAGCCCCGCAAGCGCCGGATCAAGGATCGCTTCCCAGACGTTTCCTTCATCAAGTTCAGCGTCACCAACCAGCGCGATGAAGCGCTGGTTCGTCGGCGTGTTGAAATGGGCTGCCGCATAGTGGGCGCTCAATGCAGCAAAGGCTGGCGCTACCGCGCCTAATCCTACCGAACCGGTGGAAAAATCGGGCGAATCGGGGTCTTTGGTGCGCGATGGATACGCCTGTAGCCCACCAAACGCGCGCAGTTGGGTCAGGTATGCGCGGTCGAGTCGCCCAAGCAAATATTGCAACGCATGGTAGGCGGGGGATGCATGTGGTTTGACTGCAACGCGATCGCCGGGGCGCAGGAAGTGCAGGTAGAGCGCAGTCAAGATGGTGACCATCGAGGCCGAAGAGGCCTGATGTCCACCAACCTTAACGCCGTCGGGATTAGGGCGCGCGTGGTTGGCATAATGGATCATGTAGGTGGCGAGCCAGAGAACACGCTGTTGGACCTCTTCGAGGGCGTGGATCAGAGGCGCGCTAGCGGGCATACATTGCTCCTTGTAACAGTTATTGTAGCGGGATCGCCTTTCATTATAGCCGAAAAGCCATAGTTGCGGCAGTGGAATGACCGATGCGCAAGACGACGTGGCAGGTATTGCAACGTGATGACGTTGCGGAAAGGTTGTTGTTCAGCCAATCAGATTGGGTCGCGCTTGCAATTCATCATTGGATCGACAATCAGCGGCTGAGCATTGTGTCGCCTGATCAAAGGTCAGTGGCACTGAAGGTCAGTATCGCGAGAAGCGCGCTCGTGCTCGCAGTCTTCCCCTACGGCAGCGGGAGCGTGATCGGGGCGACAGAGTCGAGGATTGCCACGCCGCGCTGCGCGCGGCTCGCAATGACATCGGGAGGCAGCGGGAATGCGCCACGTGGCCGTGATGTATGTCATTGATGCAGCGTAGACGGCGGTAGAAATGTTACGATTTTATTGAGTTGCAATTAAGAAACGACCAAAAACAGATTAACCGCATCAGAAAGAGTAAAAATATCGCTTACCCACTTGCCAAAATGACCCATCTACGGTACTATGCGCATGCCCTTTCGTGCTCAACGTCGGTCTGCACGTTACGGTTGATGCGTGTTTCAGGCAACCGGGAGGGGCGACCGAGCCATTGCTCGCGCCGCCTCGCCGGACAATGGGTGTTCGCGACTTGAAACGGAGACCATGCCTTATGGAGAAGATCTCACGTCGGCGGTTTCTCAAGGGAACGGTCGCTCTGGGTGCTGGTGCGCTGCTGTCTATCTACAGTGACGGAAGTTTTCGGATCGCGCTTGCGCAGGAAAACCCGGTGTTGCGGATGCGCATTCTCCACACCAACGATCACCACGCGCGGATTGAGCCGGTCTTCAGCGGCAATAACCCGGTGCATGGCGGGGTATCGCGGCGCAAGGCGTTGATCGACAAGATTCGCCGCGAGACGGCGCTGCCGACGCTGCTCGTCGATGCCGGCGATGTCTTCCAGGGAACGTTGTATTTCAACCAGTACAACGGAATGGCTGACCTCGAGTTTTACAATGCTATGGGCTACGAAGCCATGGCAGTCGGCAACCACGAGTTCGATAAAGGCCCCCAGGCGCTGGTAGATTTTATCACGCGGGCTAATTTCCCGGTGCTGAGCGCCAATGTCGCGGTGGCGGCGGGGAATCCGCTGGCCGGTTTGATCAAACCGCGCGCGATTATCGAGAAGGGCGGCAAAAAGATCGGTATCTTCAGCCTGACCCCAGAAGATACCGGTGTGCTGTCGAATGCCGGCCCCGGCATCAGCTTTACCTCGGCCATCGAGGCGGCGCGCCAGCAGGTAGCGGCGCTCAAGGCCGAAGGCGCCTTCACCATTATCGCGCTGACCCACGTTGGGATCAATATCGATCGTCGGCTTGCGCGTGAAGTTGGCGGGATGAGCATGATCATCGGCGGCCACTCGCACACGCCGATGGGGCCGATGAACAATGTGGGCACGCCGCCGTATCCTGAATTGATCGCCGGCCCCGATGGCAAGCCCGTCGTTGTGGTAACTGACTGGGAATGGGGACGCTGGCTGGGCGATATTACCGTCGCATTCAATGCCGAAGGCACGGTCGTTGATCTGCAGGGCAATCCGACCGAGGTCTTGCCGTCACTGCCTGCCGATCAGGGATTCGAGAATCGGATTGCGGTTTTGCGTGAGCCGATCGAGCAGTTGCGCGCGCGGGTGATCGGTTCAGCCGCCGTTACACTGGATGGTAACCGCAATAATATTCGCTCGCGTGAGACCAATCTGGGGAATCTGGTGGCCGAAGCTATGCTGAGCAAAGCGCGCAACTCCGGCGCGACGATTGCGATTACCAACGGCGGCGGCATCCGGGCTTCGATTCCGGCTGGCTCTGTCACCGTTGGGCAGGTGCTGGAAGTGCTGCCCTTCGGTAACACGCTGGCGCTGGTGACTCTGACCGGCGCGCAGGTGATCGAGGCGTTGAACAATGGAGTCAGTCAGGTAGAAAGCGGGGCCGGGCGCTTCCCGCAGGTGGCCGGATTGCGGTTCACGTATGATCCCTCGCTGCCGGTAGCCAGTCGGGTAACGAGCGTAACGATTGGCGGCGCGCCGATTGATCCGAATGCAGAATACACTGTCGTCACCAACAACTTTATGCTCACCGGCGGCGACGGCTACAGCGTCTTCACGCGCGGGCGCAATCAGGTCGATACCGGTTTCATTCTGGCCGATGTGGTTGAGGAGTACATTGCGGCGAATTCGCCGGTGAATCCGGCAGTCGATGGCCGGATTGCAGTGGGGGCAGCGCCAGAGACCGCGCCGGCTCAACCGACCGTGCCCGTGCCGGCGACGTTGCCGGCTACAGGCGGCGCACTGACACCGCTGGCCTGGCTGGCCGGTTTGGGCGTGGCGGCACTGGCTGGCGGCGCGGCCTTGCAGCGCACCGCTGCGCGCGCAGAGGAGTCATCGACCGAAGAAGCGGAAGTGGTGACGGTAGCGGAGTAGAAAACAGGTGGAGAGCCGTTGCAATGCAACGGCTCTCCATCGAACAGAGCGCCAGACATGCGGGCAGGGATGATCCTGCCTGTGATTTTACCTACAGATCCAACCCGCCATCGACAGGGAGCACCTCGCCGGTGATGAAGCTGGCCTCATCAGAGGCCAGGAACAGATACGCATACGCCATATCTTCGGCGGTGCCCAATCGGCGGAGCGGAGTGCGCCCCTTGAACTCATCGAGCACCTTCTCAGGCACGTGGGCAATCATCTCGGTCTGGGTGAAGCCAGGCGCCACGGCATTGACCCGGATGCCGCTTGGCCCAAACTCGCGCGCCCAGGTCTTGGTCATGCCGATCACCCCCGCTTTGGCCGCAACATAGTTGGTCTGGCCGAAGTTGCCACTGAAGGCCACAATCGAGGCTGCGTTGATAATTGAGCCGCCGCCGTTCTCGATCATAATGGGCGCGACATACTTCGTGCAGAGCCAGACGCCTTTGAGGTTGACGTTAATAACAGCATCGAACTGCTCTTCGGTCATCTTAATCATGCGAGCATCGCGAGTGATACCGGCATTGTTGACCAGCACATCGATCTTGCCGGCCCACTCCACGACTGCCTTGACTGCCGCTTCGACCGAAGCCGCCTGACCGACATTCATCACAAAGGCTTTCGCCTCGCCGCCAGCAGCCACGATTGCATTCGCGGTTTCGGTTGCCGCTGCCTCGTTAATATCCGCCACGGCCACTTTGGCGCCATGCTGACCAAACAACAACGCTGTAGCGCGGCCAATGCCCTGCCCCGCGCCGGTAATCAGGGCCACCTTTCCGCTCAACCGCATAGCCTTCTCCTTTCAGACACCCGTTGCAATCTTGCCAAAATCTGGCAATAAGGAAGACAGGCATCGCCGCATACGATGACGACGATGCCGGTAAATGATCCAGTAACACAACCGGGGTAGCGTCAGTTGCTGCGTTCGCTCAACCACGCCTCCATGAGCGGCCAGGCCCGCTTGCTGGCCCCGCTACCGACCATAATGCCGATGTGGCCGCCCTTGAGTTCGATCAGCTTCTTGTCTTTGCTGCTAACGCGATCCATGATCGAGCGCGACTGGCAATTCGGGACGATGTGATCCTTGTCGGCGATCACATTGAGCAGATTGGCCTTGATGTTGGCCAGATCGACGACACGGCCTTCCATCATCAGCTTGTTTTCCATCAGCCGATTTTCACGGAAGAACTCGACGACCCACTGCCGGAACGCGGCGCCGGGAAAATCGACGTTATCGGTGACCCACGTATTCATCGCCAGCCAGGCCTCGACCACGGTGGGATTATCGAGGTTGTCCCAGAGCTTCAGGTAGGTGCCGATATAATTTTCGACCGGCTTCAGCATCTTGTTGCCGTACTCGATCACGCTGGAGGGCACATTGCCGAACTGCCGAACCAGCTCGTCAACGTTGTAATATTCGGTATTAAGCCAGCGGCTAAAGGTGCTGCCTTCTTTGTCGCTGAAGTCGATCGGCGCTGTGAGCAAGATCAAATTGCGCAGCCCATCATCGGGGCGCATGGCGGCGTAGATGGTCACAATGGTCGCGCCGATGCACCATCCCAGCATGGTGAACTCGCGCTTGCCGCTGTGACGCTGCATAGCGCGAACGGCGCGGGGCAGGAACTTCAGTGAGAAATCCTCGAAGTTATAATGCGTATCTTCTGGGCCGGGCGTGCCCCAGTCGAGCAGGTAGACTTCGTAGCCGTGATTGAGCAGATATTCAACGAAACTATTGCCAGGACGGAGATCGAAGATGTAAGGCCGATTGATCAGCGCGAACACCAGCAGGATGGGTACCGGTTTGCGCTGCTCGAGCGGCAGCTTCGGGTAGTAATGGTAGAGGCGCATCTTGTTGAGCGCCCAGATTTGCTCTTTAGGCGTCTGACCGACAGCAACCTTGATCTTGTTCGTGAGCAGCCGGGAAGCCATATCGCTGCTCTTGGTCGCGCGTTCTATCTCCTTGAGCAACTGCTCAGTCATCCGCTCGAAATCGATTGGCGCGGTATCTGAACTGGTCATAGCGAGACACTCCTACTCTTTTTCTTCGGTCGCAGTCTTGCGCATACGGCCTTGTGGTTTAGCAGCGAGGGCAGCCAGTTGCTCTTCAATGGCGCCAAGACGTTCCCCAATGACGCTCAGATCTGCCGGCGCCGGGGTTGTTGCCGTGGCGAGCTTGCGCACCATGTCGGTCAGCTCGTCGAGTTGCGCCTGCATATCATCGAGCCGGAACTCGATGTTGGTCAACCGACTGGCGAGTGATACCACCTCAGTGCGCGAGGGAAGCTGGGCCTGGGCCAGATACCGCTCCATGTACTGTTGGACTGATTGCTGAATTGGGCCGGATACGGCCAGAAGCGCGTCGAGTTGAGCGCCGATCGCTTGCGAGAAGGTCTCGGTGTTGACCATTGCAGTCATGCTTTTGGCCCATGCGTCGAGCGTGGCGTCACGCCAGGCCCGCCACGTCCCGACCGGATCGTTGGGATCGAAGCCATTCGGTGGCTGTGTCATTGCCAATCTCCTTTGACGGCGCGCCAGAAAGGCGCGTTGAGATACGCGGTTCTTTTCATAGGGTAGAAGTCGTAGTTACAGCATGGTTACATATAGTATACATACCTTCTTGACAGCTTCAGTGAAGCTCTCTATACTGACAGTTGAGAGTATTTAGAAGATTAGCTAACAATCGAATGGAACAGACAATCTCTCGCACACTCCAGGCGCTTTCCGATCCGACCCGGCGCGCTATTTTGCAGATGCTCAACGAGCGCGATATGACTGCCGGCGAAATTGCAGCACATTTCGCTATCTCAGCGCCGAGTGTGTCACACCACCTGAGTGTTCTCAAGGCGGCTGATCTGGTGACTACCGAGCGTAACGGTCAGCGCATCATCTATCGACTCAACGCCACTGTCTTGCAGGAAGCGCTGGTCGTGCTGATGGAACTGTTCAAGGTGGGCGGTCAGGCTGATCCGCAGCGAAAGGAGGGCGAACGTGCGTGATCTCCGGTTGATGGCCGTTGTATCCGGACTGATGTGGTTGTTTGGGGTGATAGCGTGGCCCTTGCTGCCTGATCCGGCGCCCATCCATTGGAATGCGGCGGGTGAGATTGATGGCTATGGCAGTCCGTGGCTGGCGGCATTCTTGCCGCCATTCATTGCCACGTTGATAACCGCATTGGCGCCGCTGCTGCCCCGTCTCGATCCGCGCGGTCAGGGATATGGAGCATTTTGGCCTACCTATGCGCTGATGATGAACAGTCTGATTCTCTTTTTTGCCGCCATTCATCTGATCACCGTCGGTGTGGCGCTTGGCTGGCCGTTGAGTGTGCCGCGCTTGTTCAGTCTGGGCGCTGCTGTGCTTATCGCGGTGCTGGGGAACGAGCTGGGTCGGGTCAAGCCCAACTACTTTGTCGGGATCCGGACGCCGTGGACACTGGCTGATGATGAGGTCTGGCGCGTGACCCATCGAACAGGGGCGCGGCTGTTCGTGGGCAGCGGGGCGCTGGCGGCGTTGTTCAGTCTGGTGGTTCCGGAATCGTGGTTATTTATGGTGAGCCTGTCACTGGTTGGGCTGGCGGCGCTGGCAACAATTCCGTACTCGTACATTGTTTGGCGGCGGCTCCGGCGATCGGGGCAACCGTGAGGAGTCTCTGATGTATATGTTGAACTGGCGTGGTCTGATCTGGTTTGTTGGCCTTTCTTATGGGCTGGCATGGTTGTGCTGCGCGCCGCTCTGGTTGAGCGGCGCTGGTCTGGCGAGTCCGCTGGCGATGCCGTTGATCATGGTCATGATGTTTATGCCCGCGCTGGCCACACTGGTGGTGACACGCTGGATCAGCCCGCCACCAGAGGGTTTGTTCAAGGCGACCGGGTTGTCTGTCGGCAAGGGACGCCGCTGGGGCTGGTACTGGCTCTTTGCGTGGACGGTTCCCGGTCTGGTGATGGTGGTTTCACCATTCGTCAGCGCGCTGGCTGGCGTCTATGATCTCGATCTGTCGCTCTCCGGCTTCCGCAGCCTGCTGGTGTCTGCCGGGGTAGGCGAGGCGCTGGCCAGTGTGTCGCTATGGCCGATCGTGCTGACGCAACTGGCGGTGGGATTTGCCATTGGCCCGCTGCTGAATGCAATACCGGTATTTGGTGAAGAGTGGGGATGGCGAGGCTATCTGTTGCCGCAACTCTTGCCTCTAGGCCAGTGGCCGGCGCTGATTATCAGCGGCGCAATCTGGGGACTCTGGCATGCGCCGGTCATCTTGCTGGGCTACAACTATCCGACCAATCCACCGCTTGGGTTAGTCATGATGATCGTGTTCTGCATACTGGTTGGCATCCTGCTGGGCTGGACGCGCCTGGCGACGGGGAGTGTCTGGCCGGCGGTGATCGGGCACGGCAGCATCAATGCATTAGGCGGGGTCATTGCTATCTTCGCGCGCGAAGGTTCGACCGTCGATACCATTTGGGCGACGGCGCTGGGCATCACCGGCTGGCCGCTGTGGTTGCTGGTGATCGGTATCCTGACGGTGACACGGCGTTTGCCGGTAGCTGATCCGCCAGATGCCCAACCAGTGGTTCGTGGAACGGTGGTTCCTGCGCCCGGTTCATAATCCGGATCGATATCGGCCATAGCGGTGATCGCGCGATAGCAGCTATGGCAGCGCAGACGTCAACTGGCGGATCAGGGCGGCAAACTGCTCAAATGGCAATGCGCCCCGCACGATCTGCCCGTTGATCAGAAAATTGGGTGTTGAGTTGATTCCCAGTTGCGTGCCGGCAGCGAGATCGCGGGCAACTGCTGATTCAGTCGCCGGGTCATCGAGGCAGGTGTTGAGCTGGTCGGTGTCTAATCCCAGATTGCCGACCAGCTCGATCAACACTGCTCGATCGCGACGCGGCACACCGCCCCATTCAATGCCGTGTGACTGAAAGAGCGCCTCATACACCGGCCAGAACTGATTCTGGGCAGCGGCGCAGTGCGCCACGCTTGCCGCCAGCACGGCTGAGGCATGAATTGAGGTAAGCGGGAAATCGCGCACCACCAGCCGCACGAGGCCGGCTTCGACAAATTCATTGATCAGGCGAGGTCGAGTTTCGCTGACGAAGCGAGCGCAAAACGGGCACTCGTAGTCGGTAAATTCGATCATCAGCACGGGCGCGTCTGGATTGCCGAGCGCGCGCGGATCATCAGCAGAGAGGTTGAGGAGACTGACCAGATCGACTGGCGGCGTCGGAGTGGCGGTAGGTCGGCTGAGGCCGGTTGGCGCTGGCGGAACGGTTGGCAGCCCTTGCAGAGCAATCTGAGTCTGGCGAGTTTCCAGCGGTGAACGGGTCGGGGCGAGTGGAGCGGCTTCGCCGCAGCTTGCCAGACCGAGCAGCGCGAGCATGAACGCGAGTAATCGTTTCATCTTGTTTGCGGTAAGGGCCGGCAGCCGCCTGGGATGGCTATCGGCCAGACGAAAACCACTCTTATTGTACTACAACAAGGCGAAGCAGACGATGCTTGCCGGGTGGTGATAGGCTTGCACGGAATACCCTTTCCGTCTACAAGCAGAGAAAGATGAGTATCCGACGACGAGCGATTGGGTGATGATTACCCAACAACGGCGCGAAGTCCACAATGGCCATGCTGATGGGTCTCATCAGCTCCTGGTATCATTGCGCGCCGCGCGCAGCGTGGCGGGGCAACCCCCTGATCAGCCGGATAGAACTTGCTCACTGTATTCTTTCTGCGCTCACGCCGTGGCAGTTCTTCAGCTTGCGGGAAGGCGCGAGGTGGTGAGGCATGCCGTCCGCTGAAAGCGGGGATTGCTGTGGGCGTATGAGCGCCCACAGCAATGACATGGTTGCTGAGGGCGATGCTCTGCCGTGCTGTCTCTGGGTCATTGCGCGCCGCGCGCGGCTCAGCGGGTCAGGGAATGAGGCTGTGCGGCATGCTCAGCCGGTGACGGGAATGGTGCTGCGCTGCCAGGCAACCGTTGCCTGACGCCGGGGGCGTGGCGGTGGCGATGGCTCGGTCGCCAGCCGCATGCCTTTGCGCCACAGCCGCAAATCGGTCAGCTCGCCGGCGACCTCGCAGGCCGCTTCCAGCCCAATCGCATACCCCTTTTCTGGAGTGGTTAGGTCAAGTGTGGCAATGTCGCTCACATCAGGCTGAATCAGGAGATCGGGCGGATAGTGTTGCAGGCGCAATTCGGTCGCTTCGGCCATCAGCAGGCTAAGCGCTCGTTGCGCGACAGCAAACTGCTTAGGCGCGAATGCCAGCCGGGCGAAGAGATTGTCGTTGTCAGAGGGCTGGAGCGAGAAACCGGCCTGCGCATCGCGCAGATCAACCGCGATGACCCGCTGCGCCCCAAGTTCGTAAGCGACATCCACCGGTAGATTGTTGAGAATGCCGCCATCGGCCAGCAGCATCTCGCCATACGGCACCGGAGGGAAGAGCGCCGGCAGCGCGGTCGTGGCCAGCACTGCGGGCACCAGTGGCCCTTCGCGGATAACAACCAGCTTACCGCTCACCAGATCGGTGGCGACAACGGCGCATGGGATGGCTAGATCGGCAAATGTGCGGTCGCCCAACCAGCGCCGCAGCATTTCTTCGCGACGGCGCTGGCCGATGATGCCGGTGCCGGTTGGATCGGGGGTGGCAATGCGGCGCAGAGCGCTCTGACGAAACACTTCCTGAATCTCGTTCAGGCTGTAACCGGCTGCGTAGAGCACTGCGACGGCACCGCCCGCAGAAACCCCGACGATCAGGTCGATGGGGATGTCTAAGTCGTTGAGTACCTGCAACACGCCAAGATGCGCCGCGCCTTTGCCGCCACCGCCACTCAAGGCCAGACCCAACCGCCGTTCCTCGACTGATGGCGCTTGTGCTGGTCGTCCAAGCCGGTTGCGCAAACCGGCGAACCATGTCATGATAGTGTTCATACCGGGTATTATACGCAAACCGAGCGCGTTTTGGTTGCGGCTTGAGACGGAATTGGGCGGGATGTTCCGGCGACGCGCGCCGCGTAGCGCGACCATCCTGCCACCCCTCGGTCATTGCGAGCCACGCGCAGCGTGGCGCGGCAATCTCCTGCTCAGGCGCGACGATCACCCTCACCGCCGGTCATCCCGCGCTCGTGAGGGATTGCTGCGGGCGCTTCCGCGCCCTCGTAATGACAGGGGGCGGGGCGGTGTGACAATTGCCCGCTGTTAATGGTCGCGCCATGCTGATGCGAGGTTCCTAAGCTCAACGTCACACTTCGTTCGGAGCGGTCATCCCCCTTGCTCAGATGATCGCCGCGCCATCAGTTCCTGCCACCGCTGGCGCCACAGCGTCTTCCAGCCGGCGCCGCGCAAACGCCAGGTGCCAACAATGCCGTAGGGCAGGAAGAGCACGATCAAGATGTAGACGATCCCGAACAACAGTGGCCAGCTTGGGCCGAAGAAGACATTCAACCAGTATCCCAGCAACTGGATGACTGCTGCGCCCAGCATCGGCCCAATCAGCGAGCCAACCCCGCCGATGATCGTCATCAGCAGCGCGTTGATGGTGGTGCCCACCCCCAGCATCGCCGGGTTGGCATTGAGATTCCAGAGCGCATTGAAGGCGCCCGCCAGCGCGGCCATAACTCCGCTCACCGTGATCGCGATCAGTTTGAAGGTCAGGGTGTGATAGCCGAGCACACGCGCGCGCGTCTCGTTGTCGCGAATCGCCATCATGACACGTCCTGATGGAGAGTTGACGATCCGGCGGGCCAGCAGGTACATGGCTACGGCAAAGATCAGAGAGAGATAGTAAAAGCGTAGTCGCTCGGTGGTGGGGCTGATCCACGCTGGTACCGGAATGCTTTGCAACCCGTCTTCGGCCCCCGTCCATTGACGGAAGTCGGTTGCCTCTGCGAGCAAGAAGAACATCTGGGCGAAAGCCAGCGTGACCATCGCGAAATAGACGCCGCTGACGCGAAGTGAGAGCAGGCCGATGATCAGGCTCTGGGCAATGGCAATCACGATGACGGCGATCAATGCTGTGCCAAGATCCCAGCCGGCATGCTTCAGCAGAATACCGATCGTGTATGCGCCGGTGCCGAAGAAGAGGGCATGGCCGAACGAGAGGATGCCGGTGTAGCCCATCAGGATGTCATAGCTCATGGCGAAGACGGCCAGAATGAAAACCTGAATCAGCATGCCTTGCCAGAACTTCGAGACGCCGACGTCAACCGGCTGGCCGGTACTCAGAGCGACGATGAACGGGAAGAGGATCAGTCCGCCAAGGAGTGCGAGACCGCCCCAGGGCAACGATTTCAGCCGATCCTGCATCGATCTCACTCCTTCTTGCCAAACAGACCTGCCGGACGCAGGAGCAATACCAGGGCCATAAGCAATACTGTTGAAGCGCGCGCAATCGAGGGCGAGAAGGTCATAGCTTCACTCATCCAGGGGAACTGAATGCCGGTCAGCACGATCTGGTCGCCGAAGGCGCGGGCCAGCCCGACGAGCAGTGAGCCGATGGCGGCGCCGGTGAAGCTGCCCATGCCGCCGATGACCACGGCAATGAATGCCTGTAACTGAAATTCCTGACCGAGACCGGGACTAATGCCGAGGAACGGCGCGGCGGCGACGCCGCCCAGCGCGGCCAGACCAGCGCCCAGCGCGAAGACCAGCGTGAAGACGCGGCGCACGTTGATGCCAAGCGCCTGCACCATCTCGCCGTCTTGCACGCCGGCGCGAATGATCATGCCGAGTCGCGTGCGTTGCAACAGAATGGCAATGCCGATAAACATCAGCAGGCCGAGGAAGATGATGAAGATGCGGTAGCTGGGGAAGGGACGGCCCAGCACATTGATGCTGGCGCAGTTGTCTTGCAGCCATGCGAGCAGGTTTGGCGATGGGCAGTTTGGCCCGCGCTGGCTGAAGAAGGCTGGCAGTTCCATGAAATAGCCGCCCGGCCCCCAGATGCTCTTGACCAGTTCGGTGCCGACGAAGACCAGGCCAAGCGTGACCAGCACCTGATAGATGGGGCGACTGTAAAGTGGGCGGATGAGGCTCCATTCCATCAGGCCGCCTAACGCTGCGCCGCTGCCAGCGCCGGCGATCAGCGCGAGCAGGAAGCGCAGATTCGAGTCGAGATCGAGCAGCCAGCTCTCGCCAGCCAGACGCAGCGGCGCGATGATCAACGCCAGCGCGAGCATAGTTAGCGGGACGATCAGTTCGCGGCTTGGTGTCTGCCGGTGATGTTCACGGCCAGCATTAAAGGCGGCTCCGGCAATCAGACCGGCTACGGCTAGCCCCAGTGTCCGGATAACGAAGATGAGCGTGGGCGCCTGAGCCTGCTCGGTGGGGACGCGCCCGCCGGCACTGAGCGCGGTAGTGGCCAGTGGGGTCAGATCAAACCCCCACAGAGCAGCAATCCCGACCAGCGTCGCAACGACCCAGAGCGGTCGCCGATGACCGGCAGGCAGACCGCTGATAGGCAGCCAGCGCGTGAGCAGCCAGCCGGCGACGAACGCCAGCACAAATGGCAGCGTGTTGAGCAAGAGTCGCGGATTGGCGTAGAGCGTGAAGCCAATGTACGCGCCGATCATGAAGAGCGTGCCGTGGGCGAAATTGAGCACATCCATCAGGCCAAAGATGAGCGAGAGGCCAGAGGTGACCAAAAAGTAGAGCGCGCCGAGGGTCAGACCAGATAGCAACATGCTGACCAGCACGCGCGGTTCGTACAGAGTGCTTGCCCACACCGCAAAGAGAATTGTGACCGCAATGCCGGCAATCAGTCCGCGCCGGCGCTGGATGAATTCACTCATGCAACTCCCTCACCGTTCATTTAACCCGCGCCCAGATAGGCATTGATCGTCGCGTGATCGTGGATCAGGTCGGCCATCCGTCCATGTTTGACATTACGCCCGTCATCGAGGATGTAATACGCATCGGCCAGTTGCGCTGCCATCGCGAAGTTTTGCTCGACAAGCAGGATAGTGGTCTCGGTTGACATCTGGCGCAGCGAGGCCATGATCTGTTCGACGATGATCGGCGCCAGCCCTTCGCTTGGTTCATCGATCAGGAGCAACCGGTTATCGGGCACCAGCGCCCGGGCAATCGCCAGCATCTGTTGCTGACCGCCGGAGAGCTTGCCGCCCGGATGGCGATAAAATCGCTTGAGATCGGGGAATAATGACATGATCAGATCGCTGCGGCGCGCCAGATCACCACGTCGCCGTTCGGCCAGCCGCAGATTCTCTTCAACGGTCAGATCGCGGAAGATGGCGCGATGCTCTGGCACATATCCCACACCGAGCTGGGCAATCTGGTATGCCGGACGACCGTGGATCGGCTCGCCGGCAAAGCGAATGCTTCCCATGCGCGGCGGATTCAGCCCCATGATCGAGCGCAGCGTCGTCGTCTTGCCGGCGCCATTTCGCCCCAGCAGCGCAGTGATACTGCCTGCGCGCACGGTCAGTGATACCCCTTCCAGAATATGAAATTGACCAATAAATGTGTGAATGTTCTCGACAACCAGCAACGCTTCGCTCATATTGATCCTCCGGCGAAGGCTGTGCCCAGATAGGCGTCGCGCACCTGTTGGTTGGCGCTAATCTCAGCCGGACTGCCTTCCGCCAGCACGCGCCCGTGATGCATCACCGTAATCGTTTCGGCCAGACTCATCACGACTGACATATTGTGCTCAACGATCAAGATGGTTTTGTTTGTCTCGCGTCGGATCGCGCGCAACAGGTCGAGCAGGATCGGCACCTGCTCGGTTGCCATTCCAGCAGTTGGTTCATCGAGTAAAAAGACATCGGCATCACCGGCAAGCAGGATCGCCAGCTCCAGCCGTCGCTTGTCGCCGTGCGGGAGGGTTGCCGCGATCTGCAATGCGCGTTCGTGCAGGCCAACCTGCTGCAATGCCGTGTATGCCCGCTCGATGTAGGCGCGCAACGTTGTCGCATTCGTCCAGAGGCGAAAGTTGTCGCGTCCACGCGCCTGCGCGGCCAGCCGCGCGTTCTCCAGCGCAGTGAGGGTCGGAAAGATATTGGTGATCTGAAACGAGCGTCCGATGCCGAGATGCGCCATACGGTGCAGCGGCACGCGGGTGATGTCGCGTCCGCGCAACAAGACTCGACCGGCGGTCGGCTTGAGATAGCCGCTGATCAGGTTGAACAGGGTGGTCTTGCCGGCGCCGTTGGGGCCGATGATGGCATGAATGCTGCCGGCGCGCACATTGAGCGTGACATTGTCAACAGCGCGCAGGCTGCCGAAGTCACGGGTGAGATTGATCGTTTGGATGATCCAGTCGTTCACAAGAATCCCTCTCGGAGCAGGTGAGCGGTCATCAGGTTTGGCAGCGGGGGCGCGACTTGCCGCGTCCCCGCTGAATGGCGACAATGCTCACCGCAGTGAGCATCGCGCCCGCAACTACTTACACCGGTTCAAAGCTGCCGGCACAGCGCAGGGCGGCGCAGTCTGCTCGGGCGTGAAGAGGGTTACCAGCTCGAAGAACTTGAAATCGGGATCGCTGGTATTGAGCAGACGCACTAGCGTCATCGGCTGCAAGAGCACGTGATCTTCAGCGCGCACGGTGTATGTGCCCTTCGGCCCGTCGAAGGTCATGCCTTCGAGCGCGGCGATTAAGCCGTCAGCAGCCGGATCGCCGTTGGTCGCTTCAAGCGCCTTGACCAGCATGATCGCCGCGTTGAAGCCGCTCTCGGTGAAGAGATCGGGTGGGGTGCCGTACACCGCTTTGTGCCGCTCGGTCAGCCAGTTGTTGACCGGATTATCGAACAGGCTGTAGTGGTAGACACTCACTCCAACCGAGCCGATCGCTTCCGCATAGCCGCTGACCATGGTCTGGTTGTCGCCGAAGCCGGTAGCGACGGTCATAACATCGAACACGCCCAGTTGCTGCATCTGCTGGAACATTGGCACGAAGCCGGTGCCCGACCAGGTGACAATCAGCACTTCCGCGCCCGAATCGAGCAACTGGTTGATATAGGGCGTGAAGTCGGTCGTGTCGGGTGGCGCGAAGACGGTGCCGGCGCCTTCCGTCGTGTCGTTGAGCACAAACTCGCCGCCCAGCGCTTTGACCGTCAGATAGAAGGCTGCCGCCGATCCGCGCCCGAAGGCGTTGTCTTGCGCGATCTGAATGAACTTCTTGCCCGTCTGCAAGAGCGCGGCGCTCATGGTCAGCGCGTCCTGCACGCTGGTGCGGCCAGCCCGGAAGGTATAGATGTTGAAGTTGTCGCCGGTGAGGGCCGGAGTGGCTGCCGGTGCGGCGATATAGACGATCTTGTTCTCGGCGGCGACTGCCGAGATTGCCAGCGCTACCGGCGAACTGGGCGAACCGACCAGCACATCGGCGCCATCGCTCTCAATCGCTTCGCGGGCCAGCGCGACGCCGGTCTCAGGGTTGCTGGCAGTGTCTTTGATCACGACTTTGATCGGACGGCCAGCCACAGCGTTGGCGCCGTTGGTGGCATATTCGAGGCCGAGCGTGAAGCCGCGCTCAAGCATGGGGCCATAGATTGCCAGCAGGCCAGAGTTGTCGGTCATAAGGCCAACCACAATTGGATCGCCAGCGGCGGGCGCTGCGGTTGGGGCGGCAGTCGGTTCGGGCGCGGTCGTCGGCACGGCGGTTGGTTCTGGCGCAGTCGTGGGCACCGCAGTCGGCGCGGGGGCCGTCGTAGGCTGGGCGGTCTGGCCGCCGCCACAGGCGCTCAGCGCCATCGCCACGATGACCAGCAGGGTGAAGGTCAGACGACGGAACAGGTGGACAGTCTGCATCGGTTACTCTCCTTCGCTGTACATCTGTTATCAGGCAGCGGGCCGTAGCCCGAACAAACAGGCTTATCATTGCGGAACCATCACCAGCGCCTCGCCGTCGGCGATGAGTCTGCCGTTGGCGCCGGCGCAATGCGTGCGCAGGGTGATCAATGGCTTGTCGGCGCGAATGTGGCGGATCGTGACGGTTGCCGTCAGCGTTTCCCCCGCCTCAGCCTGGGCGGCAAAGGTCAGTTCTTGCTTGAGATAGACCGAACCGGGGCCGGGCAGTTCTACGCCAAGCAGATGCGAGAAGAGCGCGCCAATCAGCGGTTCGGGCACAGTCGCGCCGGGTTGATCGCCGCAGATGGCAGCATACGTCACGATCATCTCGCGATCGATTACTCGCTGACTGCTGGCCTGCATGCCAACTTCAAGTTGTCGCATCACACCACCTCTCTGGTTGGATCTGTGCGTTGGCGTTCGAGAAAGGCGCGCATGCCGATCTCGGCTTCGATGAGCTGAATCTGGGCGCAAAAGAAGGCGCGTTCGCGCTCGAGCGCGGCGACGGTGCTGGCGTGATCGGCCCACAGCAGGCGGCGCGCGCCGGCCACGCTCCCCGGCAATTGGGCGGCGATCTGGTGGGCTATGGCGCGGGCTTCGTCGCGCAGATGACTGGCCGGAACGAGTCGGTTGGCCAACCCCCAGGCTATCGCCTCTTCCGCGCTCAGGGTGCGTTCGAGGAGCAGCGCTTCGGCGGCGCGGCGCTGCCCGATCAGTCGCGGCAGAAGCGCAGTCCAGCCTCCTTCCGGGCCGAGTCCGAGGGTGGTGGCGTAGGCGGTGAAGCTGGCTTCAGGCGCCACCAGCACGATGTCGGCGATCAGCGCCAGTCCGATGGCGCTGCCGTTAGCCGGCCCCTGCACTGCTGTAATCAACGGCATCGGCAGCTCGATCAGATCGAGCATTGTTGCGTGCAGCAGCGTGAGAAACCGGTCGGCATAAGCCGCCCGATCAGGCTGACTGGTGAATGCCTGCACATCGCTGCCTGCCGAGAAGTACGACCCGCTCGCCTGCAAGATGACGGCGCGCAATCCGTGTCGCTGGCGGATGGCAGTCACAGCGCTGCGCAGCGCCGTGAGCATGTCGGGCGTGAGCGTGTTGCGACGTTCCGGCTGGTTAAGCGTCAGCGTGATGACCGGGCCGTCAGGCTGGATTGTAACGATATCGCTCATCATGCAGATAGATTCCTCTGCCAGGGCGGATCGATGACTCAGGCGCGCACTATCAGGGTCGTCTCACCGCTACAGGCAATCTTGCCGTCGGGCCGGGCTACGCTCACGGCGCAGCGAAGCTGATCGTCGCGTTCTTCGATCACCTCGACCACGATCTGCACCTCGTCACCGGCAAAAACCGGATTGGTGAAACTGAGCGTCTGCTGCTGCTGGATGGCAGTCGGCGCCAGTTCGCGCAAGACGGCTCGAATGTGGCCGTAGAGCAGCATGCCGTGGGCGATTGTCCGGCCAAAGCGGGTGGCGGCAGCCGCAACCGGGTCGATGTGAATGGGGTTGGTATCGCCGCTGACCATCGCAAATCGATTGATGTCCTCTTGGGTGACGAGGCGCTGGCGAATGAGTTTCCGTTCAGGTGGAGTCGTCGTCATACTGGTTCCATTCGTGTCATTCAACCGATGCGCACCCGGGCCAGATGGGGGACGAGCAGGGCAAGAAATTGATCGGGCGCTTCAAGATTGGCCGAGTGTCCGACTCCGGCAATGATCTGCGGCTCGACGCCGAGCGCTTCAGCGGCGCGCTGCACGGTTGGGGCGGTTACCAGCGGGTCGAGTTCACCGCCCATCACCAGCGCCGGCGCGGTGATCGCGCGGAGCTGGTCGCCCGGTTTCCACTCGCGCAGCGCGTCGATCGCGCCATTGGCAGCGCTCAGCCGTTGACTGTGACCGATGGTGACCAGCTCGCGCCACAGATCGTCGTCAGGAGCGGTAGGCGCCATCGCCTTGATCGCCTGGGCAAAGAAGTCGGGATTGTCTTTCAGCAGTTGCTGCCGGTCGGGCTGATACACCTCGTCAGGCATGCCATCGACCCACGGCGGGGCCAGCACGGCAATCGTGGCGACGCGCGCCGGCTGATCAAGCGCCGCCTGCAAGACAATCGCTGCGCCGAGCGAATGCCCGACAAGGTGACAGCGCTGGATGCCCAGCGCATCGGCGAAGCGCCAGAGATCGGCAGCCATTGAAGTCATGCGGTAGTCGTTGTCGGGGCCTTCGGTCGCGCCGCGCCCGCGCAGATCGGGCGCGAGGCCGCGATACCCCGCCGGAAGTCGTTCGAGCACGCGCAACCACCAGCCACTGCTGGCCCAGTTGCCGTGGACGAAGATCACAGGCTCACCGGCGCCGTAGTCAAGATAATGCACGGCAAGATCGTCAATGCGGACAACAGGCATAGCTCGTCCCTTTCGACTGAACGGGTGACCGACCGGTTGCGCAACCGATCACCCTGCTCTGGTTTACCAGTGCGTTATGCCGATCTGTTCCGCAAGAGCGCGTGAAATTCGGTGTTGAATTGATCGGGATGTTCGATATACGGGGTATGGCCGCATTCGGCAAAGACGACTTCGCGGTACTGACCGCCGGCAGCGGCATACTGCTCTAACACGTGTCGAGTCTGACTGATCATCGGCTGCGGCGGATGCGCCTCAGCGCCCGGCCAGTCGGGCAAGACGCCAAGCTGACCGAGGGTGCCGACATCAAACAGCGACATGTCGCTGACGATTTGGTCATCGGCGCCGCGGATCCACAAGATCGGCGGTTTGGGGTTCGCTGCCAGCAGGCGAGTCACCGAGTCGCCCACGTAGAGCGGCGAGATGGCATTGATCGGCCCCCACACGCCGGGGGCGATGCCGGGCCAGTTGGGCGATGGCTTGAAGTCGCCGGGGTAGCGCTGCGGCCCAACCTTCTCACTGAGCAGCGAAGCCAGCAATGCTTCCTCGCGGGCCGGACGAAACGGCGGTTTCCAGTAGTAGGTATTCATCACTACCCGCGGCGCTGCCGGCCCGGCCTCTTCGGTGGTGTCGCCGGCGGCCATCCGCTCGACAAACGCCTGATTGACCGTGCCGCCGCCCGATCCAGCTCCATCCGGCCAGCACAGCTCGCCGTTCAGCCCTTTGCAGCCGCCAAAGCCGTAGGGTGAACCGGGAGCGGCCAGCGTGGCAGTGATAATCCGGTCGGGCGCGGTCGCAATCAGATTGAAGAGCACGACCCCGCCAAGCGAGTGACCAACCGCGTGACAGCGTTGAATGCCGAGTGTGTCGAGCAGCGCCAGCAGATCGTCAACCCAATCACCGCAACCGCGCGTCGCATCGATCAAGAGATCTTCGGTTTCGCCGTAGCCGCGCAGGTCGGGCGCGATGGCGCGAAATCCTGTCGGCAAGGCCAGCATCGTCTCTTCCCAGAAGGTGGCGGAAGAGGCATTGCCATGGATGAAGAGGACTGGTTCGCCGTCAGCCGGGCCGCTGCTCAAGACATGCATCTGAAGGCGCGGCGTAGGCACGATCGTTGAGGTGATACCGGGAAGCGTGGGGATTTTACTCATGGTGATACTCCGCTCTCTCATTGAGCCTGTTGAAACATCTGCTTCAGCGCTGGTTTGTCGATCTTTCCTGCCCCTGTCTTGGGCAATTCCGCCAGGATGATTACTCGTTTTGGCAGTTTGTAACGGGCAAGACGCTCACCGGCAAAAGCGAGCAATTCCTGATCCGTGACGCTCTGCCCGGGTCGGATCACGATTGCCGCCCAGCCAACTTCGCCCCAATGCGGATCGGGCATCCCGACCAGCGCCACCTCGGCGATAGCCGGATGGCCGGCCAGCACGCTTTCAACTTCGGCGGGATAGATATTCTCGCCACCCGAAATAATCACGTCCTTCAACCGGCCCACGATTCGGTAGCAGCCGTCGTCGTCGAAACTGGCCAGATCACCGGTGCGCAGCCAGCCATCGACGAAGGCGGCGGCAGTCTCGGCGGGGCGGCGCCAGTACCCGGCGCAGACGTGCGGGCCGCGGATCTGAAGTTCACCGATCTCGTTGGCAGCGCAGAGACGGCCATCGCTGGCGACGACCCGCAGATCGATGAACATCAGCGGGTAGCCGACAGCTCCCGGCTTGACGCGCACCAGTTCGGGCGGAAGCCAGAAGGTGTTAGGGCCGGCCTCGGTCAGGCCGTATCCGGTTTTGAAGTCGATCCCGCGCGCCCAGAACGCATGAAAGACCGGTTCAGGACAGGGCGCGCCGCCGCTGATCACGATCCGCATGCGGCTGAAATCAACCGTCGGCCAGCGGGGATGTTGCTGCATGGCGATGAACATCGTCGGCACGCCGAAGAAGAGCGTGGCCTGGCCGCTGTCGATGAGATCGAACACCTGATCAACATTGAAGGAACGACAGACGATCGAGGCGCCGCCCAGTTGCACCAGGGGCGCAGTGAAGACATTCAGGCCGCCGGTATGGAACAGGGGCGCGTTGAGAATGGCAACATCATCGGGGCGCAGACCCCAGCTCATCACCGTGTTGACGGCATTGGCCGTGATACTGCGATGGGTGAGGATAGCGCCCTTGGGCAGACCGGTGCTGCCGCCGGTGTAGCAGATAACCCACGGATCGTCCCAGCTCAATTCGACCGGTGTGAAGGTAGCGGGAAAGGCATCGCGTTGCGCCAGCGCGGGATCGGCGGGATCGGCGGGATCGGCGCCGTCGATCGCCAGCCAGTGGCTGACCGCTGAGGTCTGGGCGCGCAGCGCCAGGCTGGTAGCGGCATAATCAGGGCCATACGCCAGCACCTTCGGTTCACCATCAGCGATCAGGCCACGCAATTCGGCCAGGGTCAGCCGCCAGTTAAGCGGCTGGAGGATGGCGCCGAGTTTGCCGCAGGCAAACCAGAGATCGAGCAGATCGACGCAATTCTGGGCCAGCGTTGCCACCCGATCGCCGTGTCTGACCCCCAGCGAACGCAAGAGATGCGCGGTGCGGTTTGCGGCAGCATTCCACTCGCGATAGGTAATCGGCTGCAATGAGCGTTGCGCATCGAACAGCGCCACCCGATCGGGCGACAACTGCGCGCGCCGGCCAAGCCAGTCGCCAAGATACATCACATCCATAGTGTTGAGCGGCGTCACCGCCGCGATGAGCGCAAAGTGCGCAGCTTGATACCGGGGATTTGGCGATGAAGATAGCAGGCGGAGGTTGCGGAGCAGTTACAAATCGGTAACAGCCGGCAAGATTGGCTCACCGAGGCGCAGACGCTCGGCGAATTCGATGGTGATGGGCGCAGGTTCGGCATCGAGTTCGCGGGCCAGATGATCGACGCAGCGCTGAAAGACGCGCAGCGCGGCGGCACGATTGCCCTGACGGGCATACGCCAGCATCAACAGTCGGTAGGCCCGTTCCCAGCAATTATCGTGTTCGAGCATGCGTTCGGCCAGCGCGATCAACTCCTCGTCGCGGCCATGCTCGGCCAGCGCCACGGCCAGCCGGTCGGCGCTGCGCAGGAAGGTATTGCGTAACCGTTCACGCTCAGCGTTGGCCCAGCTCTCGTAGAGGGCATCGGGCAGAAAATCGCCGTGGTAGAGATGCAACGCTGCTTGCAGCCGCGCAATCCCTGCCTCGATCTGACCCTGATCGAGCAGTCGTTGCCCGGCGGCGCAGCCAGCGCTCAACTCGGCGCAATCAAGCCAGATGTCAGCCGTTGGACGCAGACGGTAGGCGCTGCCATCGCGAGCGATAAACGACGAAGTTGCCTCGGTGCGGTTGGGTTCCAGCGCCTTGTAGAGGGCGCTAAGCGCCACTTTGAAATCGCGGATCGCCGCGTCCGGGTTGAGGTAGGGCCAGAGCAGTTCGACGATCTCGTCGCGCTGAAGCCAGCGCCCCCGATGCGCTATCAGCAATTGAAAGAGCTGGCGCGCCTTATCGCGCTGCCATTCGCGCGCTTCAATCTCGTGGCTGCCGCGCCAGACCCGGAACGCCCCTAACGTCTGAATGCGCAATTGATAACCGGGATGGGTTTCAAGACCGCGCAACCCGAGCGCGCTCAGCAGGCGTTCGATATAGTCGCGATGATGCCCGCGGGCGCGGGTTGCCAGCAAGAGCGGCACAGCGCGGCGCGGATCGGGCAGGCCGAGAAAGGTGGGACGGGTGAACAGATAATCGTAACCGTGCTGAGCGCACAGCTCCAGCGCCTCGTCGAGCGCGGTCAGCGCCGCCAGATCCTGACGCAGCTCGTGATAGGCGATAGCGAGCCAGAGCAGGGCAACCGTCACGCCAAACCGATCGCCGCAAGCGCGCAGATCGGCGCGGGCCGCCAGCAACAACTCATGCCCCTGATCGGCTTTACCGGCAGCGATGTGACTCACCCCGCGCTGCAATTGAATCATCGCTCCCAGCCAGAGGTCTCCCGCCCAGCGACAAAAATCCTGTCCGCTGTCCGCTGCTCTTTCGGCTGCCGCCAGATCGCCGGCCAGACCGTAGAGACGAGTCAGGCCCCAGAGAGGTTCAACGCGCAGTCGTTCGACCCCGATCGCTTCACCCTCAGCCAGCGCCTGCCGGTAATAGTCGAGCGCGCGTTCGCGGGCGGCTGACCCGGCAGTGGCGCTCTTAAGCAGCCAGGCATGGCCAAGGCGGGCATAGGCGACTGAGGTGATAAACCGTGAATTGCGTTCCGCGCCGACAGCAATCCCTTCTTCGGCCAGCGCCAGCGCCTGCTCGACATCGCCCTCGAAGGCGGCAATCAGGGCCAGCACCAGCACCGCCTCGCGATGGCCGCGGGGGAGTTGCGCTTCGCCCCGCGCGCTGGCTGCCCGTTCCTGATCGCGCCATGCCTGCAACAGCGAGCGCGCTGCGGCCAGTTGACCGGTGCGCAGCTTCACCCTTGCGCTGAGCAGATCGGCAGCCGGGCTGGCGGCGCGCAATTGCTTTGCCTGTTGCTGGAGCGCCTCGGCTTCGGACGGCTGACCCATATTGAGCTTGTTCTCGGCCAGCAATTCAAGCACGTGCGCCCGCGCTACCTGATCTTCCAGCCCTTCACTTACCCGCAGCGCCTCTTGCAAGACACTCTCGGCCTGCGCCGGCTGCACCTGATCGATATAGACCAGGGCCTGCCCGTAGAGCGCGCGGGCCAGTTCGGCCCGATCGCCAAGCTGGCGACTGCTCACTTCAGCCTGGGCATACCAGCGCCGCGCCTCGTCGAAGCGCGCGCGCAGCCGATAGAGATCGCCGAGATAGCACTGCAAACGGGGACGACCGGCAATCAGTTCGGCGGGCAACGCATCGATCCACTCAGCGACGGTGTCGAGGCGGCCATTGCGCAATGCCTCTTCACCTGCGGTAACGATGGCATCGGCTGCGATCGCCGTATCACCGGCGGCGAACCAGTGGTAGATCGCCTCTTCGTGAGCGCCAATCTCGGCATAATGACGCGCTGCGCGCCGGTGACGAGCGGCGGTATCGGGATCGACGCGGGTTTGCTGACGGAGAAATTCGTGAAAAAGATGGTGATACCGGTAATGGTGAGCGCCCAGCTCGACGAGGAAGAGATCGCGATCGCGCACCTGCGCCAGCAGATCGGCGCTATCGGCGGCCTGACGCACCGCATCGCATGCGGCTGCCGTCAGCAGGCGCAGCGGAGCGGTTTCGCGCAGAAAAGCAGCGATCTCAGGCGGCTGCCGGTCGAGCACATCGGAAGCGAGAAAATCGAACAGCGCAGCCAGTGACGCCGGGCCGCGGGCCAGCAATTCGCTCACGCTGCGCGCCTGCCCGCTGCGCAACCCCTGCCACACCAGTTGCAGCGCGATCGGCCAGCCTTCGGTATGGTGGTAGAGCAGATCGCGATCGGTTGCGCTGAGTGGCACGCCAAAGACATCGCTGAACAGCGCGGCGATCTCCTCGCGCTGAAATGCCAGCGTCTCGCGATGCAGCTCGAGCACCTCGCCGCGCGCGCGCCAGCGCACCAGCTCACCGCTGACGATCGGGTAACGGGTGGCGATCAGCAAACTCAACCACGGCGGCGCATAGCTGATCAGGCGTTCAGTGAGGGCGCGAATATCGGCGGAACCAACCACAAAATGGTAATCATCGAGAATGAGCAGAGTCGGACGCTGAGCTGAACCGGCCAGCGCATTGAGCAGCCCATCGAGCGCCTGCCACCAGGTTGCCCGCTCGGCGGGACGAGCGCGCAGGGTTGCCAGCGCTTCGGGCGCGCCCTGCGGCAAGACTGGCGCGCAGGCAGCCGTCAGGTAGGTCAGGAAGGTCACCGGATCGCGGTCACTCTCGCCGATGGTATACCAGCAGATCGTGGCGCCGGAATGGGCCAGCTCAGCCAGCGCCGTGGTCTTGCCATAGCCGGCGCCGGCCTGCACCAGCGTCACCCGATAATCATACGCCTCGCGCAACCGCATCGTCACAGCCGGGCGCACGAGACGATAGCGGTGCGGTCGCGGCGGCGCGACCTTAGCCTGCAACAACACTGTCTCTTCGTGAGGCATAGCTCTGCCGAACCGGTGCTGGAAGGAAATCGTATCTGGTATTATACCAATATCTAAGGGGTTATGGCGCGGAAGTCGGGCGGCGACGATTTCCTGCTCAATACGCTGCTGATAGCGCAGCAGCTTCGTGCGCAGGCGCCATGCACATCATCGGGTAAATACAACGACGGCAAAACGATATCATTCGGCGCTATCGGATCTCATACACATAGTGTTCATCGAGCGCAATCCTGAATGTGAGACCCAATGACTCGATCGTATCGTGAACAGCAGTGTAGTCCTGATACTTTCTGGCATCAACAATCACCCATTGAACGCCAAGTTCTTTAAGCAGTACTATGCTGTCCCTGTCAGGAAAACCCTGCATGATAGGGGCGATGCGCTGAAATTGAGGCGGCGCATACGCCGCGAAGAAGCCGCCAATGAAGGGCTTGCCATGCGCAAGTGTGAAGTAGGTGTATTCCGGAGCTGAGGCTGACGAGAAGGGAAACTGCGCGACTGCGCCATCACCGCTCTGGTTAGCCAACCAGGCATCGACCGCGCGTTCCTGAACCACGGAAAGCTGAACAGGCCCCTGGAAAAAATCGGTCAGAATCAGCGCAATGATCACGCTGCCTGTCAGCCACCTGGCAAACTGATGTTTTTGTCTTTCCAGCAGCCAGGCCATGCCTATTCCCGCCAGCAAACTGGTAAACATGATTGCGAAAATGCCATATCGCATCCAAATGCGCATATTAGCGTAAAAAGGGAGATACTTAAAGAGAAAATAACCCGGCAAAGGAATAAACGTTCGTTCATACGGATGCCAGGTTTGGAGCAATGTTGGAACGTCAACAATGACGGAATGTCCATTAATATGCAGATCAGTGCCAAGCGCAAGAGTAAATGACACGATACCCATAATGAACCAGAGGGTGACGTTGGTTCGTGATGGTTGCACTGCCTGGTTGAAGAAGGCGAAGATGGCGAGAGGCAGGGTGGCAACGCCAATATACAGGGTATTCTCAATCCATAGCCGTCGATCGAAGTGGCTGTCAATCCATGGCCCCCACAGAAAATGTCGTGGCGAAGGCAGCGCGAAATCGAGCGGGCTTGCTGACCACATGCGAACTTCTTCAAACGATCGCTGCGGTAAATTGCCTTGCGCGCTTAATTGCAAGTATGGCGCAATTGAAACAACGACAAACAGCAAGGAAATGATAGTAAATCCGAAAATGTTTTTCCAGAATAATCTGTCTTGCCATGTGTGAAACAAAAATACATAACTAAAAATGTAGCAGATTGATAATACGAATGTCATATAGAGATAGTATTGCGATGTTAAACCGATCAAGCCGAGCAAGCCAGCCGTAATAATGATTTCTTTCCAACACCAGGATGGATTTCTCAGAATGCTGTCAAGCCCCATAAAGAAAAACGGAAACCATTGCGTGCCCATGAGATTGAGATGGCCAAATGCGTGAGACAATCGATACGGAGCAAAAGCAAAGATAGCGCCTGCAACCATCCCGGCCCAGGCCCGCCCGGTGACCCGTTGCACCCACAGATACATCCCAAATCCAGACAGAACAAATGAGACGAAGATAGAAAAGTTGTAGCCAGCGACGGGACCTGCGACGAGACTGATCGGCATAGCAATCAACACCATCGCTGGTGTCATTTCATTGTAGGCCAGGTTCCAACCTTCAGGATAGTTGAGAATCGGGACGCTTAGCGGGTTGCTTAGGGTAGCCAGCGAATGCTGAAACCATCCGATCAACCATACAAAGTAGAAATTATCGCCTACCCAACCGATCACTGCATGGCTCATCTTCAATGTCAGCGGCCAGGTCATCAATACTGTCAGCCCGCAGAAAACGATCAGGACAATGGCGTGGCGCTGCCATAGCTTTTCGGGGATCAGGAAAGTTTTTGCAAACGCTGAGAAAATCGCCTGTGAATTCATTATTGTTATCTTAGCTTGTTCTGGCATTGAGGAGGTTGAAACAAGTTGCTGCGCATGGTTGTCTGGTCATACGGTGTTGATTATACCAAACCCCCTTGAACGAGGAGCGGTTCATCCTTACTACCCGATCCTGACAACCGCTTTACTGTGGTGTTCCGGGCGAACGTGTCGCAAATGTCATCCGATCCGTTTTGGAATGCGGCGCCATATAGCTGCCTCGACCGGAAATGCCCAAAACGGCAGTCCTCCCTGAATGCGCTGGTGATCGCTGCCAGTTCGTGGCGACGACCGAAATGGTTGGGTTAGCAAATGGAATGGACAGTTGTCTGGCTGGAGCGGAGTCGGTAATTGAGCAAAGCGTCCCTATCTGAACGCGAGACGCTTTGCGTGTTGGTGAAACAGACGTTGTTTTTGATAGCCAACAGATCAGCGGCGAAAGTTTCGTTATTCCCGATCGACCACAACATAGAGCATGCTGGCAACACGTTGTCCTATGACAAGGGAGCGTTGATTCACCCGGATCACCCATTGGTACAATGGATCAGGGACACGGACAAGCGCGCGATCAGGCAGCAGCTCATTGTGCCAGAGCCGCTGCAAGAGATGCGGTTCATAGCAGGCACATTCGGCGATACGACTGAGCCGACAACGTTGTCCCAATGGGGCTGTCGTTAACGGATATTCATCTGCTGGCCTGTCTGACCGGCCTGGAATCGGGTTGCCATGCGGACACACCGTTGCGTGACGGGTCAATTCGATGACCCGTTCATAGAAGGGCTGTGAAATCATTGGTGTTAAGCGAAGCGCTTCGCGATGAACCAGTGTCCACGGCACCCCGACCACATCGAAGAGAAACCGTTCGAGCAAGCGGTGCTGGCGTTGCGCCTGGCGAGCAAAGCAATGTCCGGTTTCGGTCAATGTGAGGATGTCCTGAGCTGTGCTCTGAATCAGGGTTCGTTGACTCAATCCGCGTAGCGCGGTGAACACGTGTGACAGGTCGTCAGGCAGACAGCGGATCAGGTGTTCGGTAGTGACAACATTGTACTCTTCCATCAGGTCGGCCAGCGCCGTCAGGCAAACCGTTTCGCTTGCTGAGAGGCGCATCATGGTAATCGATGGCATTAGTAGCGAGTTACTGGTAAGCATATTGATGATGAAGCTGACAGAATGTTGCGGATACAGTGCCGACAGCGACGCGCCACTGCGCGTCGCTGTCGAAGGCGTTCTTTAGTCGCGATGCGCTTTGAACGGCTTCCCGCGAGGTTCGACTGCAAGATCGGGACGGGTTGTATCCATAATAATCTCGTGCAACTCGAGCTTATTGGGAGCGGTAAAGGCCTCTTTAGGCAGGGTGCCCGAGCGGGCATGCCCTTGTCGAAATTCATCGGAACGCACCCATGCCTCGAAGTGAGCGCGGCTCTCCCACGTTGTAAGCACAATGTAGGGGTCGCCGGGATTGACCGGACGCAGTAGTTGGTTGCTCACAAAGCCTGGCATGCGATCGACCAGACGAGCGCGGGTGCGAAACGTCTCTTCAAACAGATCAGCATAATCGGGATGCACGTAAATGCGGTTCGCAGTGGTAATCATAGCGCCTCACTATTATGAGCCAAAACCGTAATGCCTTCGGGTTCGCAAGATCAGAGCCAGGAAAAAGGGACCACCAGCAAACGCGGTAAACAACCCTACTGGAATCTCGGCTGGCGCAGCCAGCGTGCGAGCCAGCAGATCGGCCAACACCAGCAATGTGGCCCCTCCCAGCGCGCAGGCCGGTAGCAGCCAGCGATGATCAGGCCCGATCGCAAGTCGCGCAATGTGCGGCACGATCAACCCGATAAACCCAATCGGGCCAGCCATTGCAACGGCGGCGCCGGTTGCCAGCGCTGCCAGCAAGACGGCTGCGCGCTTGACCCATTCGGTAGATACGCCAAGATGACGAGCTTCCGTTTCACCCAGCGCAAAGAGGTTTAGCGCAAAGCCAAGTCGCGGCGCCAATGCCAGCATGAGGAAGATTGGGGGAGCAGCGGCCAGGACTGTCTCCCACAATGCTCCCCCTAATCCGCCTAACGTCCAGAAGACGATCGAGCGCAATTGCGCATCATCGGCGAGATATGTCAGCAGGCCGGTTGTCGCTCCTGCCAGTGCGTTGATGGCCAGTCCGACCAGCAACAACATGGCAACATCGGTTCGTCCGTGGCGACGCGATAGTCGATAGACGAGCAGGGTAACGAGCGTGCCGGACAGGAAGGCAGCCAGGGGCAAGGTGTAGATGCCAAAGGTCGCTATGCCGCTGATGATGGTAAAGACAGCGCCGAGAGCTGCGCCGCTGCTTACACCGATCAGGCCGGGATCGGCGAGCGGGTTGCGAAAAATTGCCTGGAGGAGCGCGCCGCTCACTGCCAGCGCAGCGCCAACCAATCCTCCCAACAGCACTCGCGGCAGGCGAATGTTCCAGAGCACCGCTAATTGCTGCTGGGGAATTGTTGCCTCAGGCAACAACCCGATTTTGTGCAAGATGATCATCACGGCTGCATCAGGCGGCACGGCGACAGCTCCAATTCCTACGGCCAGCAGGATCACACCTGTGAATGTTGCGGCCAGCGCGGGGAAAAACCAGCCGCGTCGCAGGGCAAAGGCTTGTTGCTGACCAGGGGCGACTGCTGTGACCTTCATGATCCCCCCGTTTGAGCGACAGCGCTGCGAAATGCTCTCACCAGATCGGCCAGGGCCTGGCCGGCCCGCGGTGTCATGCCGTTCAGGTACAGATCATCAAGATCAATCACTCGTCGTTGCTGGCCGGCTGGAGTATCGGCCAGCCCCGGAATTTGCAATAGTCCATCGATGCCGCCGACCGACTCCAGGCCTTTAGTAAGCACGAGCAAGACATCCGGTTGAGCGGCAATGACAATTTCGGCGCTCAGCGGGGCATAGTTCACAATGCCTGCTTCGGCGCCTACATTGATGCCGCCAGCAGCGGTAATCATTGCGTCGATTGCGGTGTTGGCGCCGGCTACCTGCTGCACGTCAGTGCCGCGCAGATAGAGAAACATCACTCTGGGCTGGCGAGGTAGCGCGCTGGCTTCGGCGCGAGCCTGGGCAATCTCAGCTTCCACTCGCGCGGCTAGTTCGTAGCCGCGCTGCGGAATGCCAAGCGCGCGGGAGACGAACAAAATCTTCTGCGCCGGCGATTCAAGCGTCGGTGAACTGGCTGTCAGCGCGATCGGTATCCCGGCAGACCGAATCTGGGCCAGCACTTCCGGTGGTCCAGCCGTCTCTGTTCCGATCACGAGGGTTGGATTCAGCGACAGAATCCCTTCAGCGTTTAACCGGCGCTGATATCCAATGCTGGGGAGGGCCTTTGTCTTGTCAGGCGGATAAGTGGCGCTAATATCTACGCCAACCACGTAATCACCCATGCCTAGCGCGAAGATGATCTCTGTAATATCGCCGCTAAGACTAACGATTCGGTCAATTGATTCGATAACGACAGTTTCACCCTGATAGTCGGTGATCGTTGCCGGTAGGGCTGGTTCCAGTCGTGTTGCCGCGGCAGGAGCCGGGGCCGCAGTGGGAGCCGGGGCCGCAGTGGGAGCCGGGGCCGCAGTGGGAGCCGGGGCCGCAGTGGGAGCCGGGGCCGCAGCGGGAGCCGGGGCCGCAGTGGGAGCTGGCGCCGCGCTCGACCCGTTTCCGCAAGCGCCCAGTAACCCAACAACCAGTAACAGTAGCAGCAGTCTATGCAGCTTCAGCGCCATAGGAAGAATCGCTCCTTGTCAGATCAGCGGGTAAACTGAGTACCAGTGGGGCAAACATCCGCGGATGCTGTTGCACGGTGATTGGCACCCCATACACATCGCTCAGCAGTTCGGCTCGCAACACATCCCACGGCGCGCCGATGGCGCGCAGGATGCCTTGATCCATCACTCCGATCCGGTCAGCGTAGAGCGCAGCCAGGTTGATGTCGTGCAAAACGACCAGGGCGGCGCCACCCTGATCGGCTGCGCGACGGGCCAGTTGCAATACTCGATGCTGATGACGGAGATCGAGCGCCGCCGTTGGTTCATCGAGCAGCAAGACTGGCGCGGTTTGGGCCAATACCCGCGCCATCTGCACTCGTGCCTGTTCGCCTCCAGAGAGCGTGGGCAGTGGACGCGCGGCAAATGACGCAGTTTCGGTCTGCGCCAGCGCGTCCTGCGCAATTGCGCGATCACGCTCGCTTTCCGTATCCCCGCGCAGATGCGGCGCTCGGCCCATGAGCGCCACTTCGAGCGCGGTGAAGGGAAAGGTGACGATTACCTGTTGGCGAAGAACGGCGCGTCGTTGCGCCTGCGCGCGGGCCGATAATCGGTCAAGCGGTTGCCCTGAAAGCCAGATCGTGCCGCTGGTGGGCGGTAAATCACCCGCCAGAAGACTCAGCAGCGTACTCTTCCCGGCGCCGTTAGGGCCAACCAGCGCTACTACCTCTCCTGCGGAAAGGCTCAGCGAGACTGATCGTACCAGCCAGCGTCCGTCGAGGCGATAACTGATGTTGTCGGCAACCAGCAGTTCCATATCAACGGCCTTTCGTTGCGATGTATGCTAAGCGACAAGGTTAGAATATACTAATTTCAATGGTTTGTCAACTAAAAACTTGAAAAATTATCAACACGAGTTCTGTCTGCCTCACGACGACCCTGCAAGAAGTCTGTGCCAGATCACGCATCCTGACCGCTCCTCATGTCAGCAGCGGAGAGTTTTCTGATCGGTATCACATATTTTCACGAAGCGCCCTTCGCTCTTGCTAGCAGAGGGCATCGCAAAACGCGGGAGCGTGCGGCGCCGCCATCCCCCCGCGTGAGCGGACACCCCCATGTCATGGCGAGGGCGCGGATCACCCGCAGCAATCCCCCGCGAGAGCGGGAAGGGCGCCGTAAGCGTGATCCCCGCGCCAGCGCAGGAGATTGCCGCGCCGCCTGCGGCGGCTCGCGCTGACATAAGGAAAGCGGGAGCGCGCTGCGCCGCGATGCCTCCTTTTAGCGCTCGGTATGTCTTCCCGTGATGTACCTTCACGCGCGGTGGAAGGATATACATGCTTCTGTTCCCTCTTGACACTGCACCATCAACCGTCGTACAGTAAGGCACAAGCGGAAAGGAGGCCAACGATGGCCACTGCGCATCAACATGCTCTTGAACCAGATGACCGGCGGCTGGCGCTGATCTGCAAGGCGCTCAGCAATCCGGCGCGCGTCCAGATCCTCCGCTATGTGCTGCGCCACCCCGGCTGCATCGTAAACCAGATTCTGCTCCACATGCCTGAAGATGGCCCCCATGCCCAATCGACTATTTCCCAACATCTGCGAGTGCTGCGCGATGCCGGTCTGATCGAGACGTATGACGATGGCGCCGCTGTCTGTCATCACGTGAACCCGGCCAGTCTGGCATGGTTGCGCGAGTATCTGGGGCAGTTGCAGGATGGGGATGGCGGGCTGCGCGCGACACGTGCCGGGTCGAGGTGGTTATAATGCCCGATTTGCTGACTCGTGTCGAACAGGCAGTGGCGGCTGCTGAACAGGAAGCGCTGGCAATTGCCGGTGGCGAGGCGGGGTGTCAATTGCAGCGAGATGGGCGCGTGACCGGCGGCGTGAAGTATAGCGAAGGGAAACTGGCGGCGTTGATGGCGCTCCGTCGCCAGTTGCGCGCCGCTGAGCCAGCGGCCTGGACGCAGCTTCTGATGGCTGAACTGGTCCGGTGGCAAGAGGCGCTCACGCACATCCGGCGCCAGCCCCAGCCATCGTTGCCCTGGCTGGCCTACCGACAGGGTGGTGTAGACGCGCTGGCCGCGTTGCGCGATGATGGGTAATCAATCAGGGCGCTGCTGCCATCTGTTCGCCATAAGCATAACGCATACGCCAGCGCGCCGTTGAGCGCATCGATCCGCGCGATCCACACCTCACCCATACCGCTCCAGTCGTCGCGGTGATCGTCAATGACGATCGCGGCCAGCGCCAGCGGCCAGTCGGGTCGCCCGTTGCCAACGCCGGCAATCTGTTCGTATTGCGCCGCGCGCCGGCTCAATGGCACGCGCAGCGTCTGCCAGGCGGCTGGCCCAATCACGCCAGCCGTGACCGCAAAGGTCTCGCCTTCGCAGTCGAGCAGCCAGAGCCGTAGCCAGTGGCCGCTGCCGTCGCCGAACAGGTCGATGGCAAGCGCGTCGGCGTCGGCGGGAAGCGGTATTGGTTCGGTCAGCGCCTGTGCAAGGTAGTCGTTGTCGCGTGTGGTGAAGCGATAGCTGATCCGAATGGCCTGCGCTGCGTAGTCGAGCGAACCGTTCGGTTGCGCGGGGCGCTGCCAGCGCAGCGGCTGATCGCCGGCAAGGAGCGGGCTGCGGCTGATCGTCTCGATTCGTTCGGCAGTTTGCGCGCCGCGCATGTGCCGGGTCAGTTCGCGCAAGGCGCGCGAGACCGGTTTGGGCGCGCTGAAGTCGGCGCGTCCGCTGCCGTAGGCGAACAGACCATACGGATTGTGCGGATCGTCTTTGAGCATGTACCAGAAGGCGTGACTGATGCCTCCCTGCCAGAGTGCGAGATAGGCGCGAGCGAGGTAATCGGCCTGTTGCGCAGCATCGGTCAGGCCGAGCGGGTCGCGATCGCCGGGGCCGCTGGCCCAACCAAATTCGGTCACCCAGATCGGTTTTGGCCCATAGCGCGCAGCCACCGCTCGCGCGCCATCGGCTGCGGCGATCAGATTGCCCTCATCCGGGTCGAGCGGATCAACGTAGGGATGGATGGCAATCACGTCGAACGCCTGCCAGCCGCCGTAGACAGCGATCGCCTCCAGGAAGGCGGTGTCGAATGGATTGATTCCGCCCAGCACAATGTTGGCGGTCGGATCAATGGCGCGAATGGCGGCTGCCGTCTTGATCAGCAGGCGAGTGTAGCGTTCCACATCCGGCACCGGACGCCAGAACGCGGCCTGATCCGGCTCGTTCCAGATCTGCCAGTGCTTTACCAGATGTTTGTAGCGCTGTACGACGGCGCTGGCGTAGGCCACGAACGCGGTTTCATCCGGCGGCGCAAAGGAGATCAAATCAGGCCGATCGGTTGGATCAGGGGTTGCCCAACCAACCGATGGCCCCAACACGCCCAGAATATTCAGGCGCTGGCGATGAAGCGCGTAGAGCGCGGCATCGGTGAATACCCAATCCCAGGTGTCGGGATGGGGCTGAATCCGGTGCCAGTGCAGGTCTTCGCGCACCCACTGCGCGCCGAGATCGGCGACGATCGCTGCCGGGATGGGCATCGTTGCAGCGTCGGGGTAGCGTGTAGTCAGGTGACTGTTGATCCCGATCGCGAGCGGCCCGATCGGGGCGCGGACTGCAATGGGCGCAGTGAACCGCGCTGCCGACAGCGGCGCGCTGGCGGTGAGTGGCCAGGCCAGCCCGATCAGCAGCAGCAGGCTGGCGAGTCGTTGCCAGCGCCTGACATAGCGCCTACCGGCCACCATGCGCGCACCCGCACTCACATCGATAAAGCTGATGTTCCAGCCATCCCTGACCGGTGAGACGCCAGCAGATCACGCCAGCGCTCGGCTGGAATCCGCAACGTTCGGCCAGGCGGCGCGCGGCGTGATGTTGGGGCGCGATCCAGGCTTCGAGCTGACGCAGGCCATATTCGCAGCCCAGAAATGCGATCACTTGACCCAGAGCCTCGGTCATGAATCCCTGCCGGGTCGAACGCTCCTTCAGCCGACACTCGATTGTCGCCGTCTGCCGCAGCGCGCGATCGATCGGATCGATCCAGATATCGCCGCAGACGCGGGTCGGCGCTTCGTCCTGCCGCGCCAGGAAGAGACGCAGGCTTTTTCCCGCCGCGCGCGCCTCGGCTTCAGCCGCCAGCCGACGACGTTGCCCTTGCAGGGTGAAGAAATCTACCGGCGGCGCCGGCAACCAGTCTTCGCCGAATGTCCAGGCGCGACGGAAGTAGCCGCGCACCGCTTCGTTCGCCGATGGCGGCATCACCTTGAGCCAGAGACGCGCTGTCGTCAGGATGATCGTTCCTGTCTCATTCACCACTTGTTCTTTCCGCAATCTCGATCGGTTCCATCTGGTTGCTGATCACCGGCGCCAGATCACTCCCCGGCGCAATCGCCAGTGCTGGCGGGAACTGAAAGCTGCCGGCGGTTGTCGGCATGGCGGTGATGATCAGCCGATAGACCCCAGCCGCAACGTGGATGCCGCCGATCCGCGCCTGTCGCCGTTCGCGATCGAGCAGCAGATACGGGAATCGGCCATCAGTCACTCCCGCTACCGGAATGAGACCCGCCGGCAGCGAGATCGTCGTATCGAGCCGAAACAGCGGCTTGCGCGCGAGCAGCAACACTTCGATCTGCGCCGGCTGATCGATCGTCAGCGGTTCAGCGTCATTCAGCAACCGCATGCGCAGACGTAGATCGGCGCTGGGCGACTCGGCTTGAGTCGCCGGACTGCGCGCAGCTACCAGCGCAGCGCTGTTGCCGGGTTCAATCCGCAGCGTTCCCCCCGGCAGGCGGAAGCGTTCGACCTGCTCGATCGGACGATCTGGATTCAGCGGTTCGCCATTGTGCAGCGCGCGCGCCTGACTCTCTGCCGTCAGCAGCGACGAGCCGAGCGCCAGAGCCACGCGCGCCGCTTCATACGGCGTTGGCCAGCCATCGACCTGCCAGCGTCGCAAGAGCGCCGCCCGCCAGGCAGACAGGCGCGGCTCAGTTGGCCGATCGAGCGTGAGTGCCTGCACAACGCTGGCGCTGACGGCCAGGGCGCTGGGGGGCAGGCCGCTTGCGCCGGCCCATGGCAGATCGCTGTCGGTGATGCTCCAGAATGGGCGCAGAATCTCCTGACGGTGATCGGACTGGCGCAGCGCAGTGAATGCTCGCCCGGCTGCGCCGAGACCGGTCTGCGCTGGCGAACCGATGCTTCTTGTTCCTGTCAGTGACATAACATAATCGATGTAGGCCTGCAAGTCTGCCGGTTGTCGCCCATACACCTGGCGCAGATAGCGTTGCGCCGCATCGATCAGCGCACTGATGTCAGCAGCAGGTTGCGCGAAGCGACCGAGCGCTTCAAGCGCGAACGCAGTGACAAACGGATCGGAGTGCTGGTTTGGCCACCATCCCCAACCGCCATCAAGATTGCGCAGGCTGCGGAGCTGGCGCGCAGCGTTGCTCGCCTGGTCGCGCCAGAAGCGGGCATCGGCGTCGATTGCCGCAGTGCGAGCCAGTTCATTGCTGATGATGAGGGCCGCGGCCAGCGTCTCGGCGGTGGGCGCAGGCTGTTGCAGCAGGCGCTGCGCCTGATCGCCGAGCGCGGCGCGCGCGCTGGCTGCGACGGCGACGTCGTGTTCTCCGGCGGGCAGGGTCAGCTCAATCGGCTGCGCCGAGACGCGCGTCTGAGTTGTCGCTGGCGGCGACCGCTCGCGCAGCACCGGAATGGCGTATTCTATCGGCGGCAAGGCGCGTTGAACGATCACTTCGTAGCGCAGACCGATAATCTGCGCCTGCGCTTGCGGCTGCAACGTCCAGGCCAGCGTGACCGTTGATCGCGCCGGGATGATCGCTTCTTGCTCAAGCGGAGTGAGGAGAACGCCGCCGCTCAGCCATAAGCGAGCGCGGATTGCGCGCGCCTGCTCATCGACATTGCGCGCGATCAGGGTAGCAACGGCAGTGTCGTCGGGACGCAGCGCCGGCAGCGGCGCAGCAACGACTTCAATCGGCTGATTGGTGCTGAGCGTAGCGCTGGCCACGGCTGCTCTGCCCGTCGGATCAAGCGTAATCACATCGATCCGCCAGCGCCCTGGCTGGTTCGGCAGCGGAATGGTCAATGCGCGCTGGTCATCGTTCGCGACAGTCGTTGTCGGCGCAACGATCCCGGCCAGCGCGCCGAATGGCTGGACGTTGCTGGCCCAGCGACGGAGATCGATGGGCGGCGTATGCTCAGGCGCGAGCAAAACCAGCGCCTGATCGGCGGCAGCGGTGACCGTCAACGTGGCGGTGCTACCGGGCAGAAACTCGCGCTGACTCAGGGTAAGGATCGGATTCGGCGGCGGATCGATCTGAACAGTGGCGCTGGCGCTCCAGGCTCGCACCCCATCGTCGATCAGCGCCGTGATCGGGATGATCGGCGCATCAGTATCACTGATCGGCAACGTGAAGATAACGCCGGGCCGGGCGTTGAGCAGTTCGGTGCGCAGCGCGTCGCCTTGCCCGATCACCAGCAGGGTCGTGCCGCCGCCAGTCGGCCTGCTGATCATCAGGCGGGCCACGTCGCCGCGGCGATACACTGCGCGGTCGATAATCAGTTGCGGTTCAGCGGTGCCAATGCTGGCGCCCGCTACCCAGATCGATGTTCGCGCCAGACCGTTGCTGGTCTGCGCTACCAGCTCGTACCGTCCGGGGGCCAGTGTCACCAGTTGGATCGTCGCCTGACCTGCGCGATCGGTGCGGATGCGGCGGCTGAGCACTGGCGGCTCATTCGCCGATCGGCGCGCATCGAGCGTTACGATCGTGTCAGCGAGCGGCTGGCCCTCGCCATCCTGGGCGCGGATCGTCACGATAGCGCGCTCATTGCGATCGATCAACGCTGGCGCGTCAATGATCAGCCGCGGACTGCGCGGGGTGATGATGCCGCTCGCGGTCTGCTGAAGCTGCTCGCCACCCGGCAGCGTGACTGTAATCTCGGCCTCATACCTGAGCGGGCGCAACAGATTTTCGCTGGCAGGCAGACCAATCGTTACTCGCCCGCTCTGATCGGTGATTGCGCTGCCCTGGCTTTCACTGGCCGGGCCGAGCGGCTCGCCGTCGCTGCCGTCGAGGTCGATCCGGGTCAGCGCGATAAGGCGCAGACTCCAGCGCGCCACGGCGCCGCTTACCGGCAACTCGTTCTGGGTCACATCAACGTGCAGGCCAGACGGGCGAGCAGGCGTGACGCGAGCCACCGCGCCGGCAGACGGAACGCTGATCTGGAGCGGCAGGGTCTGCTGACTATCGCCGATCGTGACGCGCAACGTGTAGCTTCCCGGCGCGGCCAGCGCTGCCAACCGCGCGCTGCCGGTCAATTGACCCTGCTCATCAATCGCGCAGCTCACGCCGCTCAATTCGCTCACGCCCTCCGCGCCCTGCAGCGCGAGCGCGCAAGCGCTGATTGACGGCATCGCCAGCCGTCCATCGGGTTGCCGTTCCCGCACCAGCCCGCTCACTCTGACAATTCCGCCAGGGCGATAGCTCGCTCGGTCAAGGGCCAGCAGCGCCTGCACGGCTGGCGCGATGTCAGGCATTTTCATGCGCCGTAGCCCTGGCTCGTTGCCTTCAGCTATCACGATCAGATCAGACGCGGCGCGCAGACTGATCGCGCCTGCGCCGGTAGTGGGCAGCGTCACGCGCCATACGCCCTGCTCGTTGCTGACGCCGCGCGCCAGCAGCGTTTCACCGGCGTACAGGGTCAGCGGCACATTTGCCGCCGGAAGGCCGGAGCCACTGCTGGTCACCCAGAAGATGATCTCGCGATCGCGCATCGTGTGACTGATCCGCAGCGGCGAGATCAGCAAGAGGCGATCGACCCGCGGCCCGACGCTGGTCGTCAGCCGCAGATAATACGCGCCAGGCGCGAGCGGATCGCCGGCGCTGTTGGCCGTGATTGGCATCAGACTCTGAACAGTGACATCGGGCGGATCGATCAACGATTCACGCCAGGCCCGCATAAGCGGTTGCGCGTACCGTTCAGGCACGAATCCCGGCCATTCGTCGGGGCGGAGCAACAGCGCGCGCAGCACTGTTGTCGCGTCGAGTCGATAGAGCTGCGCATCAATGCTCGGCACATTAACCCGCTCAAGCGTGACGGCTACCGGTGTGTCAGGCGCAAAATACAACAACGTCTCGCCGGGAATCTGCAACGATGGCGGCGCGCTGGTCGCGCGCACATTCAGCCGAATCTCGTCGCGCAGCCGCGCGCCGCTGCGGTCTGGCGTGCCCGCCGCAATCGTCAGCGTATAGGTTGTTGCCGCCTGCAACACTGGCCGGATACGGGCCTGCGTCTCATCAACCAGCAGCTCGAAGTCAGCAACCGGCGGCTCGAAGCGGATTCCTGCCCGCAACCCAGCCTCTTCCATCGGCGTGCTGAAGATTAGCCGGATCTCCTGACCGGGCGCCAGGGTCTGGCCCTGTCCCGGCGAGGCAGCGATGAGCGCCGGCTCTGGTTCGACGTGAAATTGCCAGCGCACCGGATCGGTGTCCGGCGGTTGCAGGCGAACCTGATAGGTCTGCCCCGGAACCCAGCCGTCGTGCGGTTGAAACGTCACTACGTAGCGACCATCCTGGAACGCGCTGCTGAAGGCGCCGCTGGTGGCGGGAATGATGTCGAGCGCAGAACTGAGCAGGCGCGTGTCGATCGGGGCATTCAAGATGAGCGTGAGCGGTTGGGATGGATTGACCCAGCGCGCATCCGGCGACGGCGATAGCTCGATCAACGTCGGCCATGGCGTGGCGAACTGCCATTCAAACGGTTTCCCCGCCTCAATTCCGCGCAGATCGGTCAGCTCCGCAGCCAGCGTGAGCGTATAGGTCGTTGCCGCCGTGAAAGGGCGGACGGGCTGCAACAGCAACGTGCGCTGATCGAGCCATTGACCGTTCAGCGGCCAGGCCGGCGAGAGACGCGCGATATCGAGCGCTGCCGGTTGCCCGACCGTCTCAGCAGCCACCATCGGCTGGCTGAAGATCAGCGCAATCGGCGCATCGAGCTGACGCGGCGGCAACGCCGCAATCACCGTCGGCTGGGCGGCAGTCGTGAATTCAAACAGCGCCGGCGCTGCCAGCGGCTTCCACCAGCGGCTCTGCGCATCAGCCGTCACCAGCACCCGATACGTTGTTGCCGGTTGCAGGCTCTGCGTCGGCACAAAGCGGACGACGCGATAATCAGCCTCCCATTCCAGCGCGCCTGCCAGCGCCGGCTCGATCCGGATCGAACGCGCCACCGTGATCGGATTCATCGGTTCACTGAACGCCAGGGTGATCGCGCTGCGCGGCGGCACCGCAACGCTCTGCGGCAATGGATCGCGCAGTTGCACGGTTGGCGTTGCCGCCCAGGGTCCCAGCGGCGCCAGCCAGCGCACAATCAGCCCGCCGATCAGGATGACCACCACACTGGCCAGCATGATTATCCAGAGTCGGGCCAGAACGCGCACCCAGCCCAGCATGCCTGCTCCCACTCGCTCGCGCTTCTCTTTCTCGGAACTGGTGTTAGTATACCATTGCCGCTGCCAGCAGGGTACTGCGATGTTGATCCATCCACTCTGCCAGCCACTGACCCTGACCGAGCAACTCGAGATGGTAATCAGGATCGGCATCGGGGGTATTGAGCGTCCGTCGCAGATTCCCCTGCAACCAGACCACTTCCAGCATCGCGGGCAACGCCTGCGCCTCGCTGCGCGACAGCGGCGAGATTGCGTTGTAAGCGGCCAGAAACAGGCGCGCCCGCTCAAGGTCAAGCGGCGCGCGATAGACCCCCCACATCGGCCAGTTAGGCGGCGGGGCGCCAACTGCCATATCAACCAGCGCATCGGCCAGATCAACCAGGCGGGCGTCAATCCCGATCTGGTCGTAATCGATCAGCGCCGCCACCGCATCGCCGCGAAAGATTAGATTATCGCGATGAATATCACCGTGAATCAGCAGATGGGGCAGCGCCGCATACGCCTCATCGCTCAACTGTCGCCGCAAACTGGCGATGCGCTGCTCGTACCAGTGCAACGGCGTCATGAGATCGCCCAACAGATCGCGCGTGATCAAACGCTCGGTCAGACTGCTCAAACCAGACGGCAGATAACGCGGCGGCGGGGGCGGCGGCGGATCAGGAAAATCGATCACTGCGCGATGATAACTGGCCAGCACTCGGCCAATATCGCTCAACTGGCGCGGGCGCGCCGGATCAAACTCATCACCGATGATGAAGACGCTCAGCTCATAAACCTTGTCGCCCAGCACCACAATCGTGTCACCGCTACGGCTGGCCAATACCCGCGGCGCCGGAAACCCGCGCTGGCGCAGCCAGGCCAGCAACCGATGCCGGGTCAGGATCGACTGCAACCCTGCATAGCGACGATTGCGCCTGAGCACAAACCGTCCAACACTCGTCTCGACAAATGCCGTCTCATTGATCGCGCCGTGGCTGGCGGGCCGGCTCGAACGCAGCTCGCCAACGTCGTAGCAGGCCAAAACGCGGGCAATATCATCGTGGGTCAGCATTGGGCAACCTCATGGCAATGCTACCCTTCCATTGTAACATCAGCAGTATCGTCGCGGGATGGATACCGTTCCGATTGATGTTGGGGCTTGTCGTCGCCGCCCTCGCCCGCTTCAGCGGAACCCCCCATGTGTCATTGCGAGGGCGCGCGGGGCTGGGGGCGAGGGCGCGCGGGGGATGGCTGCACCACAAAGGCACGAAGGCACAAAGATTTGCTGGTGGATGGCATTGCGCG
>FWPU01001760.1_pt1 | contig 63286 bp, 65 predicted proteins | sample 2228361 | NCBI WGS metagenome assembly FWPU01 (sample SAMEA103939777, study PRJEB20133) | metagenome
CGGTATAATAAGGACCCTTTGCAGCCCGCTGGGGAGGAGCGACGGACCCATGGATGCCCGATACTGGCTGTCCAGGCAGAATGACCTGCACGCCACCGAGGCGCGCAAAAGCTGGGGGCGCGCGCGGCGCAAAGCCTACTGGACCCGCGTCCTCCAGGCGTTGGAGGGCGGTGGGCAGCAGGCGGACCTGCTGGATTTCAACCAGGTGTGGCGCTCGCTCAACCTCAAGCATGCCCTCTACCAGGGCGTGCAGTTCATCCCGCTGGAGAAGATCGTCGGCAGCCTGGGCCGCTACCAGGATTTCACGGGGGCCTTCTTCCCGGTCAGCCAGGATATGCAGGAGCGCTGGCAGCGGGTGGCCAGCCTCTACCTGGACCCCAGCGGCCCCGGCGTGCCGCCCATCGAGGCCTACAAGGTGGGCGACGCCTACTTCGTCAAGGATGGCAACCACCGCGTCTCGGTGGCCCATCAGTTGGGCATGCGCACCATCGAGGCCTGCGTGTGGGAGTACCCGGAGCCGGTGGCCGGGCTGCCCACCGACGCGGACATCCATACCCTGCTGCTGGAGGCCGAGCGGCGGGACTTTCTGGAGCAGACGCGGCTGGACGCGCTGCGCCCCGGCCATGGGGTCTGGCTGACCGAGCCGGGCGGCTACACCGACCTGCTGGCCCAGATCGCCCACTACCAGGGCGTGCTGAGCCGTATCGACGGCGTGCAGATGCCCTACGAGGAGGCGGTGCTGGCCTGGCACGACCTGCTCTTTGAAACCGTGGTCCAGATCACCAAAGGGGCGGGCGTGCTGGCCCTGTTCCCAGACCGCACGCCCGCCGATCTCTTCGTGTGGACGATGCGCCACAAGCGCCACCTACAGGCGCGCTATGCCCGGCGGCACATCACCTATGCCGCCATCGCCCGGCAGGTCTCCCGCATGCAAAGACCGGTCTTCTGGCGGCGGCTCCTGCGCGCGCCGCTGCGCTGGTTCGCCCGGCGCATGGCCCGCTAGCCGGGCCGCAGCGGGCTAACGGCGGCGCACCCCCAGCGCCAGCCCCACCATGATCAGCCCCGCCACCATCAGCAGCCACGGCGCAGGATGGGCCTCCCCCGCCCCCGCCGGCGGGTAGCCTGTGCCCGGCAGACGGGTGGGCACGCTGACCTGCGCCTCTGCCCGCAGCGTGCCGTTGAGCACGGCCTCATTGCGGTACAGGCCGTCGGCGGGCGAGCGCAGCACGGTCGTCACGATGCGCGCCCCGATGGCCTCGCCGGGGTCCAGGTAGGGGACGACGAAGGTCACGTTCTGGCCGTTGACAGTGGCCGTGCCCCGGTCGATGCTGGCTCCCTCCACCCGCAGTTCGGGCTGCACCGTGTCCGTGACCACGATGTTGCTGCCGGTGGCGCTGCCGGTGTTGGCGATGGTCAGCTCCCAGGTCAGGCGCTCGCCGGGCAGCCCGATGCCGCCCGGCTGCAAGAACCCGATCTTGCTCATGGCCGGGTCGAAGAGCAGGGCCTGGCCGGGCGCGGCAGCCACCGGGGTGGCCGGGGCGCCGACCCCCGTCTGCTGGGTGACGGTGTTGTTGTTGGGGTTGGGGTCCGCCTCGGCGGCGCTGACGCTGGCCACGTTGATGATGGTGCCCGCGCTGGTGGCCGTGCCCTGCACGCTGATCGTGGCGCTGCCGCCGCTGGCGATGGTCCCCAGGTTGCAGGGGAAGCCCGCGCAGCCGCCCTGGCTGGAGGAGACCCCCGTGACCGTGAAGCCCGCCCCGCCGAAGCTGTCCGTCACGGTGACGTTGGTGGCGCTGGCCGGGCCACCGTTGGTCACGGTGATGGTGTAGGTCACCGTGCCGCCCACCGGGGCCGGGTCGGCGCTGTCCGTCTTGCTGATGGCCAGGTCGGCCCCTGTGGGTCCCACGCTGGTCTGCTGGGTGGCGCTGTTGTTGTTCGTGTTGGGGTCGCCCTGGTCGCTGCTGACGGTGGCCGTGTTGGTGATGGTGCCCTGCCCGGTGGCCGTCCCGTTGATGGTGATCGTGGCGCTGCCGCCGCTGGCGATGGTCCCCAGGTTGCAGGGGAAGCCCGCGCAGCCGCCCTGGCTGGAGGAGACCCCCGTGACGCTGAACCCTGCCCCGCTGAAGGTGTCGTCCACGGTGACGTTGGTGGCGCTGTCCGGGCCGCCGTTGGTCACCGTGATGGTGTAGCTGACCGGGTCGCCCACGGCCACCGGGTCGGCGCTGTCCGTCTTGCTGATGGCCAGGTCGGCGCTGCCCGCCACCACCTGGGCGGTGTCGGTCGCGCTGTCGTTGTTGGGGTTGGTGTCCCCCTGGGAGGCAACCGTCGCCGTGTTGGTCACGTTGGGGCCTGCCCCTGCGTCCACGTTCACCGTGAGCGTGATATCCGAGCTGGCCCCCACGGCCAGAGGGCCGGGGTTGGTGCAGGTCACGTCCTGGCCCGCCGCGCTGCACGTCCAGCCGCTGCCCGTGCCGGAGACGAAGCTCAGCCCGGCGGGGAGGGTGTCCGTGACGGTCAGCGGGCCGGCGGAGGCGGTGGAGGGCGGCGCGGTCACGTTGGAGACGGTGATGGTGAAGCTGCCCTGCCCCCCGGCGGTGAAGTCCCCCGTGTGCGTCTTGCTGATGGCTACATCGTTCAGCTCGGTGACGATGAAGTTCCGGATCTCGTGGAAGTTGGTCTGGCCGCCAGTGGAGGCGGCGAATCCGAAGCGCACGGTGGGCGGGGCGGGAGCGCCAATCGGGAAGTTGTTGATCACGGTTACCGGCGGGTTGCCGACCCCGAACTGTATCTGCACCGTGATCTCCCCGGTGGGGGTGATGGTGATGATGGCGTGGCGGTAATCCGCGCCGCTCTGGTCCGGGTGGTTCTGGCCGGGTGGCGGGTTGGGCACGGCCAGCGGCTGGGCTAAGGTGGCGCCATCCAGGTAGTTATAGCCGAGTGCGGGATCGTTGGGGGCCCAGGGGCCACGGATGGCCACCGCGTTGGGTCTGAACCCAGGGCCGCCAATGCGGCCCTCGGTCGGGTTGGAGTAGTTGCCGAACTCGTCCAGGCCGATGCCCACGTAGCCCCCGGTCAGGCCCGGCGTCAGCGGCGGGGTGCGGGCGGTGTCGAAGCGCTGCGCGTAGCCCAGGGAGCCGCCGAAGCCGCCCGGCTGGGGGCTGGCGATGCTGCCGTCCATCAGGAAGAAGGAGATGCCGTCCGCCCCCGTGCCGCCCCAGATGGCGAAGTCGAATTCGATGCGGAAGCCGTTGCCGGAGGCAATCGGGTTGTCGTAAAAGGCGAAGCCGGACTGGTCGTTGGCCGTCGTGGTGAGCCGGAGCCAGCCCTGCCCGTCCGCATCAATGGAGGGGGCGGTCAGGAAGGGCAGGGCCGAGGAACCGACCGCGCCAAAGGTCCAGTTGGGCGCGGTGGTGCCACGGAAGGTTTCTTCCAGCAGGATGGTGGCGTGGGCCGGGGACGGCGTGGCCAGGCTGCCCAGCAGCGGCAACAACAGAGCGAGGATGGCCAGCAGGGCGCGGGACTTGGCGATCATAACAATACCCCCCATGCAAGTCCATAAGACTAGAGCGAATGTACCCTGTCTCTCTATGAGATGGAAGTGCTCCAGCAGACGGGTAGCGCGAGGGCGTCGGCGCAAGATAAAAAACAGCGGGGAGCGCGTCGCCGGGTCTGCTGTTTTCATCTGTCGCATTGTACCACGAATACATTTGTCCGGCGCGCCACCCGATTCCTCCCCGGTAAGGCGAGGACTCACGGATGGCTTGCGAGGGTGCTGGCGGAGGGGCGGTGCGAAAGAGGGGGAGGCCCAGGCAGCCACGGCGTGGCCGCCCGGCAGGGGGTGGGGCGGCACAACATGGCGGGAGTGGATGGGAGTCGAACCCACCGCGGCCTGCTCCGCGCAGCCCGCCACCGGTTTTGAAGACCGGGGCGCCCACCGGGACGCATCCACCCCCGCTCACAGCATAGCGCGCCCGCGCCGCTTCGTCAAACCGAAAACACACCCCCCTCAGGGTTTGCGGTAGGGCAGGCGCTCGATGGTCTCCGCCACGTCGAAGTCCAGCGCGGTCAGGGCGTCGCCCGCGCTGTGGGTGGTGAAGCTGACCTCCACCTTCTTCCAGCCGATGCACAGGCTCTCCGGGTGGTGGTCGAAGCCCTCGCAGATGGTGCCGATGGCGGCGGCGAAGGCCAGCCCGGCGGGGTAGCTGGACATGGCAAAGGTCTTCCTGATCAGGTTGCCCTGGCGCTCCCAGCCGGGGAGGCGCGCCAGGCGCGCCTGGATTTGCGTGTCGTTGAGCGGTGTGTCCTTAGCCATTACAACAAGCTCCTCAGTCTTTTCAAGAAGTCTTTCTGACGAATTAAGTCGAGTATACCGGATCGATGCGACGGGCTTCAACCGCCGCGCGCCGCCGTCGGCGGGCCGCGTGCGGCTCCCCGCCAGGCCAGCTTAGCGGCCTGCGGATGGGCCGACCGGGTGGTGTTTCCCCTGCCGTCCTGTGGTACTATTGAAGTGGCTCAGGGGCGGCGCTATGTTCCCCCTGAAGCGTGTTTTGGATGGCACCCAGGAGATGGCTTTACCCTATGGCAACCAACGCGCGCACCTGGTTCTACAACATGCCGGAGCAAAAGCCCTACCTGTTGGAGGAGCGGGTCAACGGCACGTTATGGATGGCCCGGCTCTCGGACGTGTATTTCAATGCCGAGAAGGTTGAGCCGCCGTTCCGCATGAGCGCCGAATGGCGCGGCCAGCCACTGGTCATCGAGTGGGAGCCGGGAAAGTGGTTCCGCCTCTATGCTCCGCAGGAGGTCCCGGAGGTGGTCAGCGCCTTCTCCAATGTCCTGCAACTGCCGGCGGCCCTCATGTACGCCGATGTCGATGGGCAGGTGGTGACGGAATGGCACCGCGACGGCGGTGAGGCGCGCTGGCGAGAGATTCAGGGCAACCCTTCCTACCAAAGTCCTGTAAGGCTGCGCCGGTGATGAACGTGAAGATGCGCCTGAACCCCACGCGGGCGATGCTGGTGGCCGTGCTGGGCGGCGCGCTGCTGTGGGTCTGGTGGCGGCGGCACATCGAAAATCTGTGGCGGCAGCCGCAGCCCGTCCCCCTCTCGGCGCAGCGGCTCAGCCCGAACTGAGCACCCGAATTGAGCAAATGAATCATGCGCTATGATGCTGAGCGCGACCTGCGCATTCTGGAAGCCATGGCCGACCAGATGGAGCCGTACCTGATCGAGGATGAGCTGTTCTGGCCGATCTCCGGGCCGGTACGCGGCGGGATGCCCCGTATGACGCTGGGCGGTTACCTGCTGCGGCAGCGCCGCCTTACCGCGCTGCGCGAGGGGCTTACCGCCCGCCAGCAGGAGCGGCTGCAAGAGGCCCTGGCTGCCTTCACGGCGGCCCGCGCCGAGTGGAGCATGCACTACAACAACAAGCTGACCCGCGAGTGGGGGATGCGCGTCCACCTGCTGGACGAGTTCCTGCGCGACTGCAACGAGGCGGATGTGCGCCACTGCGCGGATTACTGGCCGGTGCAGGCCAAGCAGCGCACCATCCTGCACCACCTGCGGGAGGAGGCCGCCGAGCGCGACATCCTGAGCCGGGAGCAAGAGGCAGAGCTGGCCCGCATCGACCGCGAGCTGCGGCGCTACCTGCTGCCCGGCGAGCAGGGGGCCTTCCTGTGGGCAGAAGGGCTGGAGCCGGTCTACCCCCGCGAGACCTACTGGTGGCTGTGGGTGGCCCCTCCGGCAGAAGAGGAGGAAGCAGACTGATCTGCTTCACTTCGTTTTCCGCGCCCACCAAATTGCTGAATACCCTGTACGCTAAACTTTCATAGAAGCCAGCAGGCAAACACCGCACAGGACGAGTCTGTGCCCGGCTCGTGTGGCTGTTCCGCGTCGGTTTTGGCCTTCGCCGTGGGCGGAGGGGAAGGACGGTGGGAGTGGAAATACACAACAGCCTGGACACGCTGGCCCTGATCGGCCTCTCCCTCTCCATTGCCTTTGTGGTGGGCCAGGGCTTCCACCGCTTTGGCGTGCCGCAGGTGGTCGGCTACCTGGTGGCCGGGGTGCTGCTGGGCCTGCCTTCCTGCACGTCATCCCGGATGCGCTCAACGCCAACCTGGCCTTCGTCAGCGAGATCGCGCTGGGCCTCATCGGCTTCGAGATGGGCAGCCACCTGCGCTTCGGCGAGCTGCGGGAGCTGGGCCGCAGCATCCTGTGGATCACGCTGCTGCAAGCCGCCGGGGCCTTCCTGCTGGTGGGCGTGGGCGTCTACCTGGTCACGGGGTCAGACTTCACGGCGCTGAGCGGGGCACGGGCCTTCCGCTACGGCCTGCCCTCCACCACGAACACGAACTGGATTGTCTCCTCGCTGACCGCGATGCTGATCATGGTCAGGATGCGGTTATCGCGGCCCGCCCGCTGCAGGATGGCCTCGGACAGGCGCTCGTTAAGCTCGGCGATCTGCGCGTCGGAAAGCGTGACGCCTTCGATGTCCACGGCGGTGATCCGTGCCCGCAGCTCCCCGCCCTCCACGCCGAGCGTCAGGGTCACGCTGCCGCTCACCCGCCCCTGGCCGTCCCGGCGGTCGTGCTCCCCGCTGACGATGATGCGGCCATCCTGCAAGTCCACCTGCGGGTCGCGCAGCAGCGGGTTCTCCTCGGCCAGGATGCTGCCGATGGCGGCCTGAAGGTCTTCCTCGTGCAGGGTAACGGTCACCGTCGTGCTGCCGGTCGTGCCGCGACGGATGTCCACGTCGGCGCGCTCGCAGGCCGCCAGCGCCAGCAGCGCCAGCAGCAAGAGCCTCAGTCGGGTGTTCATGAACAACAGCCCCCCTTTCCTGCGTCAGCCGGGCGGCGGAGGCCCGGTTGGCTGCTGTCAGGATTATGACCCAAAACGCGGGGATCGCAAACGGCCCGTTGCAACCTTTTAACAAAGTCCTGCGTATAAAGCAGTAGGCATTGAGATGACGGCGGGGCAGCCGTGCCCCGCACAACGCATATGCGGGAGGCCGTGATGAATCAGATGCAGAGAAGTCCGGGCCGCGCCATTGTCGCTTTGATCCTGGTCGGGCTGGGGGTTCTCTTCCTGCTGGGGGAGTTTGGCATCTTCAACTTCTGGGATATCGGGCGGCTGTGGCCTTTCTTCATCGTCGTGCCGGGGTTTGTCTTCCTCTTTTTTGCGGCAACCGGCTCCAGGGAGATGTCCTCCCTGGCCATCCCCGGCTCGATTATCACCGGCACGGGTCTGATCCTGCTCTATCAGAGCGTCACCGGTCGCTGGGAGAGCTGGGCCTACGTGTGGACGTTGTACCCCGTGTTCCTGGGGCTGGGGCTGATGTACATGGGGAACCGCACCGGCAGCGAGGGCAGCTACCGGACCGGGCGCACCTTCGTCACCTGGGGCGCGGTCGGCTTCCTGGTCTTCGGCGCGTTCTTTGAGGTGTTCATCTTCAACGGTTTTAGCCTGGGCCGCTACCTGCTGCCGCTGACTCTCATCCTGGTCGGCGCGTGGATGCTGCTGCGCGGCGGCTTCGACTTCAGCAGCCGCCGGGGCGGCGGGGGCAAGCCCAAGCGCCCGGCTGGCGGCGGCCAGGACCCCTTCGCCGGAGCGCCGGTGGTCGGCGCGCGGGGGGGCGGCAGGCCCTCTGCCAGCGAGCGGCTGCGCCAGCAGATCGACGAGGCGCTGGCCGAAGACGACGAAGAGGCCGACTAGCGCCTCCCCACAGCACCCGCAGCAAAGAAAGGGGACAGGGCGGCCACCCGTGCGCGGCTGCCCTGTGTGTTTTGGGGGGCGCGGCAGCCCGGCCTGCTGTAGAATGATCGCGCACGGCATTTTCTGCCAGGGAGCGATTTCATGAGCGCCGATGGACAGCCTCGCCAGCGCCCCCCGCTGCGCATCATCCTGCTGACCCACTTCTTCGCCCCGGAGGTCGGCGCGGCCCCCAACCGCCTGACCCGGCTGGCGGGCCTGTTGCAGGGGCGCGGCCATCAGGTGGAGGTGGTGGCTCCCTTTCCCACTTACCCCGCCGGGACCATCCCCCCCGCCTATCGCTACCGCCTGGGCCGCTGGGAGCAGGTTAACGGCCTGCCGGTGCACCGCCTGGCCGTGACGCCCTGGGCCAGCCGCCGCGCGCTGGCCCGCATTGTCCACCAGGCCAGCTTCATGCTCAGCGGCGGCCTGCGCGCCCTCACCCTCCCCCGCCCGGACGTGCTGCTGGTGGAATCGCACCCACTCTTCGTGGGGCTGGCCGGTTGGGCCGTGGGCGGCCTGCGGCGCGTCCCGGTGGTGCTGAATGTCTCCGACCTGTGGCCGGAGTCGGCGGTGGCGGTCGGCGCGCTGCGCGGCAGGCGCGTCATCCAGCTTGCGGAGTGGATGGAGCGGCGAGCCTACGCGGGCGCGGCGGAGATCATCGCCATGTCGCGCGGCATCCGGGAGGGCATCCTGCGCGTGGTGGGCGCGGGGCGGCAGGAGCACGTCCACCTGATCACCAACAGCGTGGAGGCGGACCGCTTCCGCCCGGACGTGGACGGCGCGGCCATGCGGGCGCGCTTCGGCCTGCCGCCGGAGGCTTTCGTGGTCGGCTACCTGGGCAACCTGGGCCTGGCCCAGAAGCTGGAGACCCTGCTGGAAGCCGCTCACCTGCTGCGGGACGATCCGGCGATCCGGGTACTGTTGGTCGGCGGCGGTGCGTGCGAGCCGGAGCTGCGCGCCTGCGCGGCCCGCCTGGCCCTGCCCAACGTGATCTTCGGCGGCCCGCTCCCCTTCGAGCGCATGCCGGAGGCGCTGGCGGCGGTGGATGCCAGCGCCATCCTGCTCAAGGACGCGCCGGTCTTCACTGGGGTGCTGCCCTCCAAGATTTTCGAGGCGATGGCCGCCGGGAAGCCGATTGTGGCCACCCTCGGCGGGGAGGCCGCCGACCTGATCCGCGAGGTGGGCGTGGGGATCGTCGCGCCGCCGGAGGACGCCGCCGGGCTGGCCGGGGCCATCCGCCGCCTGCAGGGCGACCCGGCCCTGCGGGAGCAGATGGGGCGGCGCGGGCGGGCCTACGCGGAGGCCCACCTCTCCCCCCAGGCTATCACCGACCGCATCGAGGCGGTGCTCTACCGGGCGGCGGGGGATCGTTCTGGTGGCGAAGCGTGACGGGCTTGTGGGCGCAGGAAAAACAACCTATCATGATATGTGAAATAAATCACGGAGATAATGAGGGTGTGGCCCATGTCTGAGGAACGTGGGGCGTGCGAATACCTGGAGGGCTGCCCGATTTTTAAGTATTTCGAGCAGTATGCGCAGAAGGTCTACATGAACATGTACTGCCTGGGCGCATACGAGACGTGCAAGCGTCGCCAGTTGCGGCAGGCCGGGGAGATTGTGCCGGAGAACCTGCTGCCCTATGGTGGGCGGCTGTGGGATGAGCGGCGGTAGCACGTAAAACAGGACCGGCAGGCATCAGGGCTGCCGTCCGCCTGTGATCGAACGGGCAGGGGATGCGGTGAAAGAATGCCTCTGCACGGCCTCAGGCGGAGAATCCGCCCGCCACCAGCCCGTAGACGATGCCCACCACCAGCCCGTAGACGATGTGGCCCATCAGGCCGCCGACGAATCCCATCGCGCCGCCCTGCCGGAGCATGTAGACGCCCGGCTCGGCCACCTCGCCGGAGCGGATGCCGGCGTGTATCATCGGCATCATGCCCATCACCAGCCCCACCACCAGCCAGTGGGCCACGCCGAAGATCGCGCCCAGCACGATGATGTTGCCCCCCACAACCGGGAAGAGCAGCGCGTAGACGACGGCGAAGAGCGCGCCCAACATCAGGTGCATGGCCCAGCCCAGCGCCTTGTTGGGCGGCGCGCCGAACATGCTGCCCAGCATGGCGGGCATGTCCATCTCCGGCATGCCCATCCGGGGTCCCATGGCCATCATGGCGCTGATCACCAGGGTGCTGACCAGGCCGGCGATGATGGCCGCGACGAGATTGAAAGGCATGGTCCACCTCCGCATTGTTGCCGGCAAGAGCTAACTGTCTTTGCGCCCTTAGATGTTCCTGGCGGGCCTTTCCTTACCTCAGTAAGCGCAGGCCCGGCGGGCGCGCCGGGCAAGGATGCCCTTTGGCCGCTGCGAAGGGGAGACTCTGCGCTTGGCAGCGCGGGGGCGCTCCGGTAGAATGCCCACAGTGGTTTGTATTGTTTACACAATTTCCGGGCGTTCCCGGCCTTTTACCCGGAGGAGGACTGATGCGCAAAGAAGTGGTGCTGGTGACCGGCGCCAGCGGCGAGATGGGCCAGGCCCTCATCACCCGCCTGGCCGATGACGGCGTCCACAACATCCTGGCCCTGGACGTGAAACCCCTGCCCAAGCCGCTGCGGGCGCGCTGTATGCTGTGGATTCAGGGGGATATCCTGGATAACAAGCTGATGGACCGCCTGGTGGCGGAGTTCTCCATCCCGCGCATCTTTCACCTGGCGGCGCTGCTCTCTACCCGCGCAGAGTTCACGCCGGAGGCCGCCCACCGCGTCAACGTGGACGGCACGCTGCGCCTGCTCAAGCTGGCGGTGGAGCAATCGGCCTGGCTGGGGCTGCCCGTCCGCTTCATCTTCCCCAGCTCGGTGGCCGTCTACGGCCTGCCGGACCTGGAGACCAAGGCCCAGGTCGGCGCGGTGAAGGAGTGGGAGTGGAACGTGCCCGCCACCATGTACGGCTGCAACAAGCTCTACGCGGAGCACCTGGGCCGCTACTTCGCCCACCACTACGGCCAGCTTGCCGTCGAGCCGCAGCGCCACACCGTGGACTTCCGCGCCATCCGCTTCCCCGGCCTCATCAGCGCCTTCACCGTGCCCAGCGGCGGCACCAGCGACTACGGCCCGGAGATGCTCCACGCCGCCGCCAGAGGGGAGCCGTATGCCTGCTTCGTGCGGGAGGATACGCGGATGCCCTTCATGGCCATGCCGGACGCCATCAAGGCCCTGCTGGAGCTGGACCGCGCGCCCAGGGAGCGGCTCTCCACCCACGTCTACAACGTGACCAGCTTCAACCCCTCGGCGGGCGAGATCTACGACCTGGTGCGGGCCGCCTTCCCCCAGGCGCAGGTCACCTTTGCCCCGGACGCGCGGCGGCAGCGCATCGTGGATAGCTGGCCGCTGGACCAGGACGACAGCCGCGCCCGCCGGGATTGGGGCTGGCAGCCGGATTACGACCTGCACCGCGCCTTTGAGGAGTACCTGGTCCCCAACATTGTGCAGCGCTACGCCACGGCTTAGGGCGCGGGCCGCTGGGCAAAAAAAGGGGGGCGGGCCGTGCGGGGCCTGCCCCCTGGTTGCTGTCCAGCCTGTTCCGTGTGGCGGGGAGAGACGCTAGCCCCGCCGTGTCTCCACGCGGTGGATGGTCAACTGCCGGTTGCCCACGAGCGTGCGCACCTCGCTGCGCCGAATCTCGATGACCTCCATCTCGCCGGGGTCGCCCAGCGTGGTGATGTGCCGCTGCAGGCTGGCCCCCAGCCCCGGCCCAAAGAGCAGCGCGGCGATCACCATCAGCACCACGGTGGGGAAGCGCTCCAGGCGGTCGCGCCAGGTGCGCTCCGTGCCCGCCGCCCCCAGCAGGGCGGCCAGCGCGGCCAGCACCCCGGTGGTCACCAGGTTGGTGCCGCAGTTGGGGTGGATGGCGATCTCGTGCTCGCCGGCCCGCAGCCGCCGCAGGGCCTCGTCCACAGCCTGCTCCACCTCCCCGGTGCTCACGTCGCCGTAGAGGAAGAAGCCGCGCTCGTCGCTGCGCCCGGCCAGGCGCAGGCGGCTCCTGCCGCGTGCCAGCAGGTGGATGGTGGCGTGCTCCAGGGCGTGGTTGCGCCGCACGCGCCGGACGAGGGGGAAGGTCAGCACCGGTTGCAGCGCCGTGGCCAGGCGTTCGATCAGTCCCATTGTGGTTTAACTTCTCACTCGCTTTGCCGGAAGATGCCGCTATTTTGGCACTATTCGGGCCGGATGTCGAATAACTCGCCCAGCCAGGCCGCAATCTCGTCCCGCACGCGGCGGAAGACGGCCATCTGCTCCGCCGGCGGAGCGGCGGCGGGGTCGGTGAAGTTCCGGTGGATGCGCCTGCCGGGGCCGGGGAAGACCGGGCAGGCCTCGGCGGCGTTGTCGCACACCGTCAGCACGTAGTCGAAGGGCTGGCCCAGGAACTGGTTGAGGTGCTTGGAGCTGTGCCCGCTGAGGTCGATGCCGATCTCGGCCATGGCCTGGATCGCGCCGGGGTGGACGCGCCCGCTGGGGGCGCTGCCCGCGCTGAAGACCTCCAGGCGGTCGCCCGCGTGGGCGCGCAGCCAGCCCTCGGCCATCTGCGAGCGCGCGGAGTTGCCGGTGCAGAGGACGAGCACGCGCTGTTTGGGTGTCATGTCGGCTCCTTAGGATCAGGGTCTTTGCTTCGCCTGCGGGCAGAGCCTAGCGCGTTTAACAGCTCCCGACCACATTTAACATTCCCCGGCCCTGCCGGGGCTAGTGGACCGCCACCGGCATGGCCACCACGATCAGGCGGTGGCTGTTGCCGTTCTGCGGCCAGCAGGTGACCAGGGTCAGCCGCTCGTCCTGGCTGGGCAGCGTCCAGCGGGCGTTTTCCAACCGCTCCTGCGGCGTGCGCCAGCGCTCCTGCAAGACCATGATCTGCGCCACCACGTAGCGGAAGCGCCGCCCGCCGCCCACCAGGATGACCGCGTCGCCCGGCGCGAGGTCGATGAGCCTGCCGAAGACCTGCCCCTCGATGTTGTGGTGGCCGTTGAGCACGGTGTTGCCCGGCTGGCCGGGCGGCGCGGAGGTTTCGTGCCAGCCCGCCGCGTAGCCCTGCGGCACGTCCCACTGGCCGAAGGTCTCCCCCTCGATCTCGACCGTGTGCCAGCCGACCGGCTGCACGGGCGCGTCCACCCCCAGCGCCGGGATCAAGATGCGCTCCGGGGCCGGGGGGCGCGGCGTCGGGGTGGGCGTGCGGGTGGGGGTTGGTGTGGCCGTGGCGGAGGCGGTCGCCGTGAGGGTGGGGGGGGCCGTCGCGGTCGGCAGGGCGCTGGCCGTCGGCGTGGCGGTACGGCGGCGCGCCAGGGTGCGGCTGGCGGTGGGGGACGGCGTGCGGCTGGGCGTGGCGGAGGGGGTAGCGGTGGCCGTTGGTGGCGGGAAGGGGGTGGGCGTCTCCGCCTCCCGGATCGGCATCACCGGCAGCACAAAGGGGATGGCCTGGCCCGCCGGGCGGCCAGCCGGCGGCGGCAGCGGCGTGCCCAGGTAGGCGGGGGTCGGCGTGCGCAGGTGGGCGAAGCTGAAGGTGACGGCGATGCCGGGCATGGCCTGGGGGGCGACCAGGGCCGCCACCAGCACCGCCGCGCCCAGCAGGGCCAGAGCGCTTCCGACCAGGGTGAGCAGTTGGCTGGTTTTGGGCATGGGCGTCCTTCGTCCGCCGGGTAGCGTGACCTGGCCGCATTGTAGCGCATCCCGGTTTTTTAAGCTTTGCGGCGCAACGCAGCGCGAAACAGCCACGTATAGTACAATGATGGGCCGAGCCATCCGCAACGCGCTGACCGTTGCTGTGGCGGGCAAGTTGTCTTTTGTATTCGGTTCTGTAAAAGATGCAGGAGAAATGTGCGATGAAGCTGTTTTTCCGTTTGTCCCTGGTTCTTGCGCTGCTGGTAATGCTGGCGCCGACCGCCGTTTTTGCGCAGGGCGGCGACCTGCCCTGTTTTGGGCTTTCCCCGGAGGACTGCGAGCTGTACTACTCTCTGACGCAGGGCGAGATGGACGCCACCAGTTTCGCCATGGCCTATGCCTTTAACCTGCTCGTCACCGGCGCGGAAAGCGCAGAGGTCACCTCCAACGGCGAGGGGCACTTCAGCCTGGTTCCGGGGGCGACCGACCCGCTGGCCTCCTTCAACATGGACATGGTGACCGACAACACCGTGGTCGCCGAGGGCCAGACCACGTCCGGCCCCTTCGAGTTCCGCATCATCGACGGCAACTTTTACGCTAACGTGGAAGGACAATGGCAGTACACCGCGCTGGAGACGCTGGTGGAGGCCAACAACATCGTCGACCTGAAGTCCCTGATAGCTGGGGCCGCGCCGGGCGGCATGAGCGAGGCAGAGATGGCCCAGATGGCCGAGGCCATGGCCCCCTACGCCGGCCTCTTTGAGAGCTACATCACCATCGAGCGCGGCGCGGATATCCAGGTGGAGGGCAACACGGTCGCCGTGTTCAACATCAGCGCGGACCTGGCCGGGCTGTTCAGCGACCCGAATCTGGGCCAGGCCCTCGGCGCGGTGATGCAGATGGGTGGTCAGCAGTTGACCGAGGAGGAGCAGGAGCAGATGACCCAGATGATGCCCATGGTCGTGGGCATGATGGGCATGTTCTTCGCCGATTCCAGCCTGGCCATCTCCACGCGCTACGGGGTGGACAACGGCTACTTCTACGGCTTTGACGTGGACTTCGCCATGACCATGGACCCCAACATGTTCGCCGGGCTGATGGGCGGCATGCCCAGCGAGGAAGCGCAGCAGGAGCCGGTCAGCCTCGACCTGCAACTGACTGTAGACCTCTCCCAGCACAACGCCGAGTTCACCTACCAGGTGCCGGAGGGCGCGGTGGAGGTCTCGCCGGACGAGATGGGCGTGCCGGGGACGCCGCTGGAGTCGCTGGAGTCAGGGAAGTAGGCTCCTGGGCCTGTGAACGGGTTTTTCTGCTGCGGGCTGCCGGGGACGGCGGCCCGCGCCGCTTCCCTCCCCCTCAAACATGCGTTGACAGCCGCCGGGAAACGGTGTATGCTGCATCGCTGTACTCAGTTGTCGCAGGGAGATAGAGCCTATGTCGTTCTTTGGAGGACGCCGACAACAGCCGGAATCGCCCTCGCAAACCCAGCCAACCCCGGCGGCCAGCCCGCCGCGCCAGCCCATCGGCTTTGAGACCGTGCTGGGGGCCAGCACCACCCTGCGCGGCGACCTGCGCAGCCAGGGCAACGTGCGGCTGGACGGCATCTTCGAGGGCACGCTGGCAATCGATGGCAACGTCCTGGTGGGCGAGACGGCCCGCATCAGCGCCGATGTCAACGCCCGCAACATCTCCATCGCCGGGGCCGTGCGCGGCAACGTCAACGGCAACAAGGTGCAGATTCTGCGCACGGGCCGCGTGTGGGGCGATATCAACGCCAGGGCCATCACCACGGAGGAAGGCGCGTTCATCGATGGCAAGATCACCATGATCAGCCACGAGGCCGCCGTGCAGAGCTTCGAGCCGCCCTCCCTGCCCGCGCCGGAGGAGCTGGAGGAGCCGGACTTTCTGGCGGCGGCCCCGCCAGAGCCGGGGGAGGAGCCGGAGTTCGAAGCGGCGGAGGCGGCGGAAACCGCCGAGGAGAACCCCTTCGCCGGGGACGAAGAAGACACCCGCGCGCTCGCCGGGGAAAACCTGCCTGTGGACGAGGACGGCGCGGTCGGCTAGCCCGGCTGCGGATGCCGCTGCCCTCAACCCGACCTGGGGCTGAGGGCTTTTTGTTTGCCTCGCCGCTGTCCTATCCAGCCCCAGGCCCGCGCCACGGCGTACCCGCTCAGCAGGAACAGGAAGGGGTCGGCGGGCATGCGGTAGCGGGTGGAGGGGTGAAAGATCAGGTAGGCCAGGGTAATCGTCGCCAGCACCGCCAGCAGCGGCCCCACAGGCTCCCCCCGCCGCGCCGCCAGCGCCCAGCCGACCGCGCCCAGCGCCAGCAGCGGCGCAAAATACAGCACGTGCGCCACACGGGCCGCCTGGAAGCCCGGCGTCTCGTAGAGGTAGACCGCGTCGTCCACGAAGGCCTGCTCGCTCACCCGCTCCTGCGGCGGCACTTCGTAGGGCGTGATCTGGGGGTTCCACAGGGTCAGCAGCTTTTGCCCAAAGTGGCGCGGCCACTGCGCAGGGTTCTCCAGCAGCCAGCGGATGGCCTGTTCGCGGTGCCAACGGGACTGCTCCGTCTCGCTCAGCCCCTCCGGCAGAGGCGGATAGCAATCGCCCCCGATCCACTGCACGTCCCAGCCGTGGGCCAGGTATTCCGCCGCGCAGGGGTTGTTGCCCTGGTGCAGGTTGCTGCCGTCGTTGGTGCTGACCAGCACCAGTTCGCCGTGCAGGGCCGTGTTGCGGACGACCCAGGGCAGAACCACGGCGACCATCGTGGCCGTCACCGCCGCCCCCCCCAGGGCCGCCCGCCGCCACCCGGCCCGCCGCCCCCACCACAGAGCCAGGAAGGGCACCATCAGCACCACCAGCGTCTTGGTCAGCGCGGCCAGCCCGTAGCACAGGCCGATGAAGACCGGCCAGCGCACGCGCGCCCAGGCCCCCCTCTGGCTTCCGCTCGCGGGGGCCGCCAGGTCGTCCAGCGCCCGGTAGGCCCCCCATACGCCCGCCGCCAGCAGCAGCAGGAAGAGGGCCGTGTCGTTGGTGCTGAGGTCCTGGAACAGCAGGTAGGGGTAGAAGGCGGTGAAGGCCGCGCCCAGCAGGGCCGGGGCCGCCCCCGCCCCCGGAAAGGCCCGCCCCCCGATGAGGGCCACCAGGGTGATGGTCAGCAGGTCGAAGCCGGTCTGCACCAGCGCCACGTGGGTGGCGCTGCGGCCCAGCGTGCTGTAGATGCCCACCAGGGTGAGGACGTACAGCGGCGGCAGGTCCGAGTCCGCGCTCCGGTCCGCAAAGCGGGTGTAGCCGCGCCCTTCCAGCAGGTTGACGGCGTAGGTGTCGTAGCCGCTGGCCTGCAGGGAGAGCGTGCCGCCGAAGAGCAGGATGAAGCCCAGCCGCGCCGCCAGCGCCCCCAGCAAGATCGCCAGCAGCCACCGCCGCGCCCTGCCGCTGAAGGTCTCTTCGCCTGCCATCCGCTCCCTATCCGCCTCATCCCCCTCGTCGGTTGAGGCCGCCGCGTCACGCCGCACGGCTCACGCCCCCTCGCCGTCGTCCTGCCCCGGCGGCGGACCCAGCAGCACGAACAGCAGCACCCCCAGCGCGGCCACCAGAAAGCCGCCGATCAGCCCGGCGGCCTGCCAGTAGCCCAGGAAAGGCCCGTCGGTGAGGCCGGGGGGGTGGGAGCCAAAGCCCAGCAGGTCCCCCAGGCTGGCAATGGCGGCGAACAGCAGCCCTGTGGCGCTCAGGCGGATGGCGATCTGCTGCCCCAGGTTGTGGCGGACGCCAGGGTAGAAGGCGTCCTGCGCGTAGAGCAGCGCCCCGCCGATGAGCAGCGTGAACCCGGCCAGGATCACCAGGATTTGCAGCACCCCGATCCCCGCCGTGGCGTCCAGCCCGGTGACGCCGGGGAACATGCCCATCAGCGCCAGGACCGCCCCCAGCATGCCGATAGCGATGCCGACCCGTGCCATAAGGAACTGCGCTTTCTGTGTGCGGGCAGTCAACCCCGGCCTGGGGCAGGGATGCTCAGGGCCAGCCGCGCCCTGTTTACGGCAGCGACTGGCGCAGAACGCGCAGGAAGTTCTGGCCCAGGATGGCCGCGATGTCCTGCTCCTGGTAACCCATCCCGCGCAGGCCGTCGCCGATCTGCAGGAAGTCGGCCACCGTGTCGATGCCCACAGGCATCGCCTCCGCCCCAAAGCCGCCGTCCACGTCGGAGCCGAGGCCCACGTGCCGCGCGCTGCCGGTCACCTGGCAGATGTGGTCGATGGCCGCCAGCAGCTTGCCGAACGGCGTGACGTGTTTCGGCGCGCCCCTGTACCAGGCTTCGTCCAGGAAGCGGTTGTAGAAGACGACGCCGATCACGCCGTCCCGCTCGGCCAGGCGCTCGATCTGGAGGTCGGTCAGGTTGCGGTGGTTGTCCCAGCAGGCGGTGGGATTGCTGTGGCTGGCGATGATCGGCCCCTCGTAGCGGTCCAGCGCCTCCAGGTAGCCTTCCTCGGTGGTGTGGCTGAGGTCCAGCACCAGGTTGAAGTCGGCCATGGCTGCCAGCAGCTCCCGGCCCAGGTCGGTCAGCGGGCCGGGCCGCCCCGTGCCCCCGGCGTAGCGCGTCTCCGACCAGGCCGGGCCGATGATCCGCACCCCCCGCTCCACCCATTCCTCCACCTGGCGCGGCTCCAGGATGGGGTCCGCCCCTTCCATCAGCAGCACCAGGCCCACGTGGTGCTGCTGCATCGGCACATCCTCTGCCCAGGTGGCCAGCACGGCCTCCAGCTCGGCCTGGCTGCGGACCAGGTCGAGCTGCTCCGCTTCGTCCGCCAGGCGCTGGTAGTATTCCCATTGGCGCAGCGCCACCTGGTAGGCCTGCTCCGGCGTGGTATAGCCGCAGCGCTTGTTGGGGGTGAAGGTGGACCACTCCGGCTCCGCGAACAGCGTGGCGAAGATCACCGCGATGCGCCCCAGCAGGGCGTTGGGCAGGCCGTTGGCGGCCAGCCCGGCCTCTGTGGCGGTGACCGTCCCGGCTTCCAGGCGGCGGGTCTCCCAGGCGCTCCGTCGGTAGTCCCGCCCGTGCTGCATGTAGTTGTAGGCGATGTCCTGGTGCGCGTCGACGAGGATCACGCTGTTCCCGCCCCTCAACCGCCACTCACCTGCGCGATGACTTGGCGGATGGTCTCGATGTTGGGCGCGCCGGAACCCCATTCCGGCGGCACGCCGTTGAAGGTCAGGGTGGGCGTGCCCGTGACCTCGTTGGGCTGGCCCTGGTAGGCCTGGGCCAGGGCGAACCACAGCGCGTTGGCCTCCTCGATCCGGGCCTGGGTCTCCGGCGCGTTCAGGCAGGCGGAGAAGGCTTCTGTGTCCAGCCCCAGCCCCTCCGCGCCCTGCACCAGCCGCGCCTGGGCAAAGGCGCTGCCCCCGTACTGCCCCAGCCAGGAGAACAGCAGGTCGTGCATCTCCCAGAAGCGGCCCTGTTCCTCCGCGCAGAAGGCGGCGGCGGTGGCCGGGGCCGAGGACTGGTTGCTGACCGGCACGAAGACGAACCGCACCTCGCCGGCCCGAATCTCGCTCAGCAGCTCCACGAACTGGTTGTCGTGGAAGGTGGCGCAGTGCGGGCAGGTGAAGGACGAGTAGTTGTGGATGGTCACCGGCGCGTCCGGCGAGCCAAGCTGGGGCATCCCCTCCTCGCTGGTTCCGCGCTCGATCCCGGCGTAGTGCTCTCCCAGGGCCGTCTCTGTCACCTGCAACGCATCCCGCGCAAAAGCGGTCGTGTCGGCATACTGATACTCGTAAACCCACAGCGTATCATCCATATCTGTGAACCGCACGTATACCCGCCCGCCATAATCCATCACAGACATTTCCACAGGATATAGCTGGTCGTCCTCTTCGTATGCCCAGAAAGCCACAAGGTCAATCAGCAAGATCGGGGTCGTGCGCCAGTCCGGTACGTCATCATGCCTGCGGAATATCTCGGAATCCAAAACCGCCCAGGCAATATCCCGACATTGCTCCTCGTCAGGCCCACGTAGATCGGACCATTCCGGAATATAGCACGACAACAGCGTCCACTCGCCGCCTTGCGCCAGGGCCTCAGGGACAAAACCCAACATGATCCCCACCACCGCACACAGGACAACGAGTCTTCTCATATTTCACCTCACACAAATGCATAGGCCGGGGCGGTCGTCAGCGTTTCCGCCGCCACATCGCAGGCCATGCTCAACGCAACAACAAGGTCGATATGCTGGCTCACAGATCGCTTCACAATGCGCAGCTTCGACCGCTCCTCAGAATCAGTCTTGCGATCCGCGTTACGGACGTACCGCCGCAAATTCTCGTCGCCGTCGTGCGCAATGCCGCGCCGCATGATCCGCGCCCGCAAGGCGCTATCCGCTTCCATCCTGCGGCTGCCTTGGGAAAACTTTTCCACATGCGCCAGCCCAGATTGCCGAAATCGGGTCATCATATCGTGAAGCTGATACGGATCATAAGCGATGGTCTTCACGTTGTACCGATTGACTAGTTCCCGCCTTGCGCTGACGGGTGGATGAAGACATGGAACTCTCCTTAGTCGGTGAGCCAGGCCCCTGGCCCAGCCCTACCTGGCATTCGGATCAGGGGCGGGCGGCCTTGCTCAGGCTCAGCCGCCGCTAAGCTCGGCGATGGTCTGGCGGATGGCCTCGATGGTCGGCGCGCCGGAGGCCCCGCCCGCCCCCCAGGCAATGGGCTGGCCGTTGAAGGTCAGGGTGGGCGTGCCCGTGACCTCGTTGGGCTGGCCCTGCGTCTGCTGCATCAGGCTCAAAAAGGCGTTGTCCGCTGCTTCTCTGCGCTGCTGGGCCTCCGGCGACTCCAGGCAGGCGTTGAAGGCCGCCATATCCAGCCCCAGTTCCTCCGCGCCCTGCACCACCCGCTGCCGGACGAAGGCGTTGGCCCCAAACTGGCGCAGCCAGGAGAACAGCACGTCGTGCATCTCCCAGAAGCGCCCCTGGTCTGCCGCGCAGAAGGCCGCCTGGGTGGCCAGGAACGTGGACGAGTTGAGGTTGACCGGCACGTACACGAACCGCACCTGCCCGGCCCGGATCTCGCTCAGCAGCTCCATGAACTGGTTGTCGTGGAAGTTGGCGCAGTGCGGGCAACTGAAGGCGGAATAATCGTGAATGGTCACCGGCGCGTCCGGGGAGCCGAGCTGCGGCCAGCCTTCCTCGCTGATCCCGCGCTCGATCCCGGCATACGCCTCGCTGACCGCCGCCTCCACCGGCGCAGGGACCGGCGTCGAGGAGAGGACCACCAGAACCACGGCCACCACGGCCACGATGACTACCCCGATCAACAGGATCACCTGTTGCTGTCGCCTGCGCTGTCGTTCCCGTTCCGCTTTGCGTTGACGTGTGGATGTTGTTGACATCAATATAGCTCCCATTAACAGTCTGCGATGCGAGAAGCACGTTGCTTTATGCTACCGCTTGCCGGGGAAAAGTTCAACGTGGTTCACAGCCAGGGGGCGATCACCGCCAGCAGTTCGCGCAGCCGCCTGATCGTGGCGTCTGGCCGGATGTCCATCTCCTCCGGCGTCGATGCGGTCCACTCGTCGCTCCACACCCAGACCCCCCGCAGCCCGGCCTGCTGCGCCCCGCGCACGTCGAAGTAGGGGTGGTCGCCCACGTAAACCGCCGCCTCCGGGCGCAGGTCCAGCGCCCGCAGGCCCATCTGGAAGATGGCGGGGGAGGGCTTCCAGACCCCTACATCGGCGGAGAACAGCGTGCATTCCAGGTAGGGCAGCAGCCCCCAGCGCTCCAGGTCCTGCCGGTGGAACGCGCCCGGCCACACCGTGTTGCTGATCAGGCCCAGCCGCAGGCCGCGCGCCCGCAGGGCGGCCAATGTCTCACGGGCGCCCTCCAGCGGGGCCACGTAGGCCTGCACCGGCGCGACGTAGACAGCCACGGCGCGGTCCACCAGCCCGTCGTCCAGCGCGGACCGGGGCAGGCCCCAGGCCGTCATCACCTCCCGCAGCAGCGGCCCCAGTTGGGGGTTCACCGCCTCACCCTGCCCGACCCGCCGCCAGTGCTGCCGCATGACCTCGAAGCTGAGCGCGCTGGCTTCCGCCAGGGGCGGCAGGTCGTGGCCCTGCTGCCGCAGGAAGGCGTGGAGCGCCTCCGCGCCGCTGTCCTCCATCTGGCGCCAGCCGGAGCGCGGATCGGCCCCCGGCGGGTGGTAGTTCAGCAGGGTCCCCCCCATGTCAAAAAGCACGCCCCGCAATGCCATGGTCTGCCCTGTCTTTTCTCCTGTGCCCAGCACCCTGCCCCTGTCCGGCAGCGGCGCGGCGCGCTACGGCTGCAAGTATTGCCGGAAGAAGTCCGTGATGGCGTTGTAGCAGCGCACGCGGTTCTCGAACTTCAGCACGTCGTGCCCCTCGTCCTCAAAGACCAGGTACTCCACCGTCTTGCCCATCGCCCGCAGTTGCTCCACCACGTCGCGCGATTCGCGCTCCACCACGCGCGGGTCGTTGCGGCCCTGGATGACCAGCAGCGGGCAGGCGATCTGGTGGATGTAGGTGCGCGGCGAGCGCTCCACCAGGAAGTCGCGGTCCCGCTCCGGGTCGCCGACCGCGATCTTGAAGTACGGTTTCCAGGTTTCGGGGATGCGGTCCATAAAGGTCACCAGGTCGTAGGGGCCGAACATATCCACCGCCGCCGACCACAGCTCCGGGTGGCGGGCGGCCAGGGTCAGCGTCATATAGCCGCCGTAGGAGCGCCCCACCACCCCGGCGCGGGAGGTGTCCAGGCGCGGGTCGTTGGCCAGCACCTGCATGGCGTGCACGTGGTCCAGCCGGTCCTTGCCGCCCCAGTCGCGGTCCACCGCCTTGGTGTAGCGCAGCCCGTAGCCGGTGCTGCCGCGCACGTTGGGCACAAAGACGGCGAAGCCGCTCAGGGTGAGGAACTGGATGAGCGGGATGGAGAACCAGGCGAAGTCCGGGCGCTCCTGGCTCTGCGGGCCGCCGTGCACGTAATAGACCAGCGGGCGCGGCCCCTGGTAGCCCAAGCCCTGCGCCGGCAGGTACAGCCGGGCGGAGATGCGCAGCCCGTCGAAGGAGGTGTAGGAGGCGTCCTCGCCGGGCGAGAGCAGCTCCGCCGGGATGCCCAGGATGCGCTCCCGCGTGTGGCGGGCGGGCTGGCCGCCCCCGCGCCCGATGGTGTATATCTGGGTGGGGGAGGTGGCCGTGGAGAAGGACAGCGCGTGGCGGCCCGTCGCTTTGTCGTAGCGGTGAGATTCCAGCACGCCGTTGCTCAGCGCGCCCTGGCCGCAGAGGGCGGCCTCCAGCGTCATCCTCCGCGTCGCCTCGTCAAAGCGGCCCTCGTACAGCCAGGATCAGCCGTCGATGTTGTAGCCCACCAGGTAGCGCTCCCCCTCCAGGTGCTCCAGCGTGGTCATCTCGCCCAGGCCCTGGTGCGCCGTCCCGGTGACGGCCACCGGCTGCACCTCCCCCGCGTCAGTCAGGCTCAGGTAGCCCAGCCCGCCCGTGTCCTCGAACAGCGTCGTCAGGAAGAGCAGGCCCCCGTCCCCCGGCGTGAAGTGGCAGTCGCTGATCCCGTTGAGCGGAACCCGTTGCCCCTCCTGCCGCTCCTCCAGGGGCGTGCCGTAGAGCAGGCGGCGCTCCCCGGCGGCGGACTCCCACAGATACAGCACGTGGTCGCCCACGGTGTAGCTGTCGATGAGGATGGCTTTGCTGTGCGCCTGGTTGTGGCCGTCCGGCCAGCAGCCCCACGGACTCTGTCCCAGCCGGATCAGCGCCCCGCTCCCCAGGTCCCCCTGGTAGGCCTCCACCATCTGCTCCGTGCGCGACTCGGCGGCCAGGTAGACGCGGTTGTGCTCGGCGTCGCACCTGGCCAGGTGCACGCGGTAACCGGCGAAGTGGCCGCCAAAGGCCGCCTGGGGGAGGCCGCCCTCCACCGGGATGAGCATGGGCTGGTAGTTCTCGTCCCCGTCGCGATCGATCATCACCAGAACCTGGCCCAGGGCGGGGAAGACATAGTAGGGGTAGCCGCCTACCAGGTGCGGGTTCTGCAGGGCGATGTCCGGCGGCAGCAGCGGCTCCGGCACGCTGCCGCCATGGTCCATGGCGTAGAGGCTCAGCCGCCCGCTGAGGTTGCTGATGAAGAACACGCGCTCGCCAACAGCCTGCGGGGCCAGAAACAGCCGCGCCGCCAGCAGCGATTCGATGCGGTACATGCGCTTTTTCTCCTCTTCTGCTCCCTGGTTCGGGTCTCCGGCTCAGGCCGCCCCGGTCGCCACCACGCGGAAGTGGTACGGCAGGCCGGGCACGGTGTACTGCCACGCGCTGTCACCGGCAATGGTCAGCGCCACCGGGTTGGCCACGGCGGGCACGCGGTCGTCCGGCATCCAGCGGCGGCCCAGCGGCACGACGATGCCCAGCCCGCGCTCGTCGCCCACCGCCGCAAAGGCCTCCCGGTCACCGCTCCACAGCGTCAGGCCCAGGCCTCCCTCCAGAGCGTCCACCATGGCCCCTACCTCCGGCGCGGGCAGCCCGATCTCGCTGACCCGCAGGATGCCCCGGCTGTCGAAGGGCCGGTCGGAGGTGTTGGCCAGGTTGTGGCGGGCGATGAACTCCACGATGTTGCCCGCCGGGTCGGCGAAGTACATGGCGTGGGCGTTCCAGGATTGGAAGAAGAACTCGTCGGCGTTGCCCTGCTTGAGCAGGGGCACGCGGGCCAGCAGCCAGCGCCGCGCCTCGGCGAAGCGGTTCTGGGGGATGTTGAAGGCGAAGTGGTAGGCAGGCCGGGCCTGCGGCGGGGCCTGCTCGAAGACGAGCCGGGTCCTGCCTGCCTGGAAGGCCACCGTGGTCTCCGTCTCCCCGGCCAGCGACAGCCCCAGCGTCTCCGCGTAAAACGCGCGCTGGGTGGCGAGGTCGTGCGCCTGCAAGCGCAGCTCCAGAATGTCCACTGCTGCCCTCCTCTTGGCCCGGCGCGTCGCGCCCCGGCCTGGATTATTATATAGCGCCTCGGTCGGCGGCGCAGCAGGCTGCGGGCAGGGGCAGCGCGGCTCGCGCGACGGCCCGGCTTTTGCCCGCCAGGTGATTGACGGCAGGGCACATCCTGTGTTACTATAGAATCGATTGCGCAATCGATTGCGCAGGCAGAAGTCCGGCAAAATCGTGACGTGGCGCTGTAACGCCTGTTGTCCCCTTGGGAGCGTGTGTGATGCCCACCATCCACGATGTTGCCAGGATGGCCGAGGTCTCGCCTTCCACCGTCTCTCACGTCATCAACAAGACCCGCTACGTCAGCCCCGCCACGCGGGAGCGTGTGCAGAAGGCCATGGAGGCCCTCAACTACCAGCCCAACCGGCTGGCCCGCAGCCTGCGCGCCCGCCAGACCCATACCCTGGGCGTGCTGCTGCCCAACAGCGCCAACCCTTTCTTCGCCGAAGTCCTGCTGGGCATTGAGGCCGCCTGTTTCGACCTCGGCTACAACATCATCCTGGGCAACGCCAACGACGACCCGCAGCGCGAGTTGCTCTACCTGGAGGTGCTGCTCTCCAAGCAGGTGGACGGCATCCTGCTCGTCTCCACCGGCGGTTACGGCGAGGCGCTGGAGATTCTGGAGCGCCATGACGCGCCGGTGATCATGGTGGACCGCTGGCCCGGCGCGCTGCAGATCGACGCCGTCCTCACCGACAACGAGGGGGGCGGCCTGCTGGCCACCCGCTACCTGCTCTCGCTGGGGCATCGGCGTATCGGCTGCATCACCGGCCCTTCCCTGCTGACGCCCAGCGCGGCGCGGGTGACCGGTTACCGCCGCGCCCTGCGCGAGGCGGGGCTGGAGGTGGACGAGACGCTGATCGTGGGCGGGGACTTCCAGCACCAGAGCGGCTACCGTGCCTGCCAGCAGTTGTTGGCCCTGCCGGAACCCCCTACCGCCATCTTTGTGTGCAATGATATGATGGCTGTGGGGGCCTTGTGCGCCGTCCACGAGGCCGGGCTGAGCGTCCCGGCGGATGTCTCCGTCATCGGCTTCGATGACATCTCCCTGGCCTCCTACACCGTGCCCCGCCTGACTACCATCGCGCAGCCCAGCCACGAGATGGGGCGCATCGCGGTCGAGCGGCTGATCCAGCGCTTGCAGCACAGCGACCTGCCGGTATCCCATGAGCAACTGCCCGTCTCGCTGGTGGAGCGCGACTCGTGCGGGCCGCTACGAAGGAGGAGCGCGTGAAAAAGTCCGGAGTGCTGAACCAGCCCCTCTCAGCCGTGATCGCCGGTATGGGCCACCTGGACCGGCTGACCGTCTCCGACGCCGGGCTGCCGATCCCCCAGGGGCCGGAGCGCATCGACCTGGCCGTCACGGCGGGGCTGCCTCCTTTCCTGGACGTGGTGCGGGCCATTCTGGGGGAGCTGAAGGTGCAGCAGGCCATCGTGGCCAGTGAGATGGCCGAGCACAGCCCCCAGTTGCACGCCGCCCTGCGGGAAGTGCTGGGGGATATCCCCGTGGATGCGGTCGCCCACGAGCAGTTCAAAGCGCTCACCCAGGAGACCCGCGCCGTGGTGCGCACGGGGGAGTTCACCCCCTATGCCAACGTGATCCTGATCGCCGGGGTGGTTTTCTGATGACCAGCGTATCCACCACCGCACAACGCCCCTTTAGCTGGCGGCTTTTCTTTCAGCGCTACGGGCTGCTGCTCTCCTTCTTCCTGCTCTGCCTGGCGCTGACCCTGGCCTCCGACCGCTTCCTGACGCCGGAGAACCTGCTCAACGTGCTGCGCCAGTCCACCATCAACGGCATCATCTCCGTCGGCATGATGATGGTCATCCTCACCCGTGGCATCGATCTCTCGGTCGGCTCCGTGCTGGCCCTGGCCACCGTGATGACCGCCGACGTGCTCCAGCAGGGCTGGGCCTCCTTTACGGTGCTGGAACCCCTGCTGGGTCCGCTGCTGCCGCCGGAGGCGCTGGGCCAGGGCTGGCCGCCTCTCTCGGCCCTGCTGTTCGGCCTGGCCGTGGGCGGCGCGTTGGGGCTGGTCAACGGCCTGCTGGTCAGCGGGGGGCGCATCCCGCCCTTCATCGCCACGCTGGGCATGATGACCTTCGCGCGCGGCCTGGCGCTCTCCTATACCGAGGGGCAGCCGATCACCGGCCTGCCCGATGGCTTCCGCTTCATCGGGACCGGCGAGCCGGCCTCCATTCCCATGCCGGTCATCGTGGCCGGGGTGGTCTTCCTGGGCAGCTACGTGCTGCTCAACCACACGCCCCTGGGGCGCTACATCTTCGCCCTGGGGGATAACGAGCGCGCCGCCTACGTGAGCGGCCTGGCCACGCGACGCCTGACCACCCTGGTCTACGTCCTGTCCGGGGCGCTGGCTGCCCTGGCGGGCGCGATCCTGGTCGCCCGCCTGGATTCGGCCCAGCCCACTGCCGGGCAGGGGTTTGAGTTCGACGCTATCGCCGCCGTGGTGGTGGGCGGCACCAGCTTTGAGGGCGGAGAAGGGACCCTGTGGGGGACGCTGGTCGGCGTGCTGATCATCGCCGTCCTCAACAACGGCCTGAACCTGCTGGGCGTGCCTTCGTTCTATCAGGACGTGGTCAAGGGCGCAGTGATTGCCCTGGCCCTGCTGCTGCACCGCGCCATCCGTTGACGCCAGGTTAACGTGGTCATGAGGAACTATAAAGAGGAGGTGCTATTGCCTGGAAGCTGAGGGTACCCGCCATACATAAGGCCCATTTGACACTCGCTGGAGTTAAAGAGGAGGAGAAAACATGCTGCGCAAAAGTGGTTTCTTGCTGGTGATTCTGGCTCTGCTGGTCGGCCCGCTGGCGCTGGTCGGCGCGCAGGAGGGCTACACCATCGGCCTTTCGCTTTCCACGCTCAACAATCCCTTTTTCGTGACGCTGCGCGACGGCGCGCAGGCCGCCGCCGACCGGCTGGGCGTCGAGCTGGTGGTGGTGGATTCGCAGGATGACCCCGGCACAGAGGCGGCCAACATGGAGGACCTGATCGCCCAGGGGGTGGACGCCATCCTGGTCAACCCCACCGACGCCGACGCCATCGTGCCCTCCATCCTGGCGGCCAATGACGCGGGCATCCCGGTCTTCACCGTGGACCGTGGCGCGAACGGCGGCGAGGTGGTCAGCCACATCGCCTCCGACAACGTGGCCGGTGGCCGCATGGCCGGGCGTCTGCTGTGCATGTTCCTGGGCGGCGAGGGCAACGTGGTGGAGCTGGAGGGCATCCCCGGCACTTCCGCCGCCCGCGACCGTGGGGCGGGCTTCAACGCCTATCTGGAGGAGGAATGCACCGGCCTGACGGTGGTGGCCCGCCAGACGGCGAACTTCAACCGGGCGGAGGGCCTGACCGTCTTCGAGAACATCTTGCAGGCGGAGGAGGCCATCGACGGGGTCTTCGCCCACAACGATGAGATGATCCTGGGGGCCATCCAGGCCGCTGAGGCGGCAGGCCGCGCCGAGGACATCGTCTTCGTCGGCTTCGATGCCATCGACGACGCCGTGCAGGCCGTGCGCGAGGGGCGGCTGGCGGCCACCATCGCCCAGCAGCCCGCCGTGATGGGCCAGCTTGGCGTGGAGACGGCGGCGGCCTACCTGGCCGGCGAGGACGTGCCGGAGTACATCCCGGTCGACCTGGCCCTGGTGACCGCCGAGTCGTTGGGAGAGTGATATCCGCAGGGGGCGCGGCGCGCCGCGTCCCCCTGACGGCGAGGTTGGGCGGGGGCGAGGGTGTGCCTCGCCCCTGCCTGTACCGGGAGAGCGAGCAGCGATAGATGACCGATAAGCCGCTCCTGCATATGGCGCATATCTCCAAGGCGTTTCCGGGCGTGCAGGCCCTGGACGACGTGGAATTGACCGTTTACCCCGGCGAGATTCTGGCCCTGGTGGGGGAGAACGGGGCGGGCAAGAGCACACTGATGCGCATCCTCAACGGCGTGTACTCCCCCGACCGGGGCGAGATCGTCTGGCAGGGCCGCCGTGTGGAGATACACTCGCCGCGCGACGCCCAGGCCCTGGGCATCAGCATGATTCACCAGGAGCTGGCCCTGATCCCCTACCTGAACGTGGGCAAGAACATCTACCTGGGGCGGGAGCCGGAAGGCCCGCTGCCCGGCACCGTCGATTGGGGCAGGCTCTACGCACAGGCCAGCCAGCAACTGGAGCGGCTGGGGATGAAGATCGACCCCCGCGCGCCGGTGCGCCACCTGCCGCTGGCCCAGCAGCAGATGGTGGAGGTGGCCAAGGCGCTCTCCCTGGACGCCCGCCTGCTGGTGATGGACGAGCCGACCTCCTCCCTCACCGACCGGGAGGTGGACATCCTCTTCGAGCAGATGCGCGTGCTGCGGGCGCAGGGCATCTCCATCATCTTCATCTCCCACCGCCTGGAGGAGGTCTTCGAGATCGCCGACCGCGTGACCGTGTTGCGGGACGGGCGTCTGGTCGATTCCAGGCCGATTGCGGAGCTGACCACCGAGCAGATCATCCGCATGATGGTGGGGCGCGAGGTGACGGAGGACGCAGACCGGCCCAGCCACCGCCAGCCGGAGGTGGTGCTGGAGGTGGAGGACCTCTCCGCCCCGGAGGCCATCCAGGGAATCAGCTTCCGGCTGCACCGGGGCGAGATTCTGGGCGTGGCGGGCCTGGTCGGCGCGGGCCGCACCGAGCTGGCCGAGACCATCTTCGGCCTGCGACCGGCCTCCTCCGGCGTGCTGCGCCTGGCCCAGGGCAACCCCGGCCAGGCTGCCCAGGGGACGCAGCGCCCCCGCCTGGCCTGGCCGGACGTGCTGGCCCTGGCCTGCGCCCTGGTGGCGCTGCTCGCCTTTTTCCTGCTGCCCTGGTTCCGCTTTGAGGGCGCGGCCCTCACCGGCTGGGACCTGCTGCGGTCCGGCGGCTCGCCATATACGGCCCCGGCCATCCTGCTGCTGGTCCCGGCGGCGGCGGTGGGGGGGCTGGCCCTGACGCTGTGGGGCGTCCTGGACCGGCGGGCCGGGCGCATCCCCGCCAGCCTGGCCGCCTTTGCCGGGCTGGTCGGCCTGCTCTACCACGCCCTGTACCTGGTCCAGAGCAGTCGGCAGCCCACCGGGCAGGATGGCCTGGACCTGCTCGGCGCGGGCTTCTGGGTCACGCTGCTGGCGGCTGTTGGGCTGGTGGCGCAGCGCTTCCTCCCCCGCCGCGCGGCGGGGCATGCCGCCCAGGCGGCGGTGGCCGTCCCTCGCGGCTTCCGCCATCCCTCGGAGGCCATCCGGCACGGCATCGGCTTTGTGCCGGAGGACCGCAAGGCGGCGGGGCTGTTCCTGCATATGACCGTGGCGACCAACATCATCATGACCCTGCTGGGCAGGCTGGCCAGATGGGGGCTGATCCCCTGGCGCAGGGTGGACCGCATCGCCGGGGAGTTCGTCAGGCGTCTGGACATCCGCACCCCCTCCCTGCAACAGCAGGTGCAGAACCTGAGCGGCGGCAACCAGCAGAAGGTGGTCATCGCTCGCTGGCTGACCCTGGAGCCGAGGGTGCTGATCCTGGACGAGCCGACGCGCGGCATCGATGTGGGGGCCAAGGCGGAGATCCACCGCCTGATGCAGCAACTGGCCGGGCGCGGCGTGGGCATCCTGATGATCTCCTCCGAGTTGCCGGAGATCATGACCGTCAGCGACCGGGTCCTGGTCATGCGGGAGGGGCGGCTGGCGGGGGAGTTCGACCCGCGCACCGCCACCCAGGATGAGGTGATGAGCGCGGCCATGGGGACCGCAGGCAATACAGGCCATAACGGAAAAGCGACATGACGACTTCCACCACCTGGCAAAAAGCGCTGGCCGCCGGGCTGCGGCGCGGCACCGTCTTTCTCATTCTGCTGGCCCTGGGGCTGTTCTTCGCCTCCACCTCGGACCGCTTTCTGCAGGAGCGCAACCTGACCAACATCCTGGTGCAGAACGCCCACATCATCGTGGTGACCATGGGCATGGCCCTGACCATGCTCACGGCGGGCATCGACCTCTCCGTGGGGTCGGTGGCGGCCCTGGCCGGGGCCATCTCCGCCGGGGTTATCGTGCGGGACGGCTTGCCGGTCGGCCTGGGGATGGCCCTGGGCCTGGCCGTGGGCGCGGCGCTGGGGGCGGTCAACGGCCTGCTGATCGTCTATGGTCGGCTGCCCCCCTTTGTGGCCACCCTGGCCATGCTCAGCGTGGCGCGCGGCCTGACCCTGGTCTACACGGAAGGGCGGCCCATCGCCGGGATGGGCGACGAATACACCTTCTGGAGCCGGGGGCAGATCGGCCCTGTCCCGGCCCCGGTTGTCGTGTGGGTCGTGGTGGTGCTCGTGGTCTGGCTGTTGCTGGCGCGCACCCGCTTTGGCCTGCACATCTACGCCATCGGCGGCCACGAGCAGACGGCGCGCCTGGCCGGGGTGCGGGTCAACCGCATCAAGGTCCTGACCTATGTCATCAGCGGCCTGCTGGCGGCGCTGGGCGGCCTGCTGCTGACGGCCCGCGTGTACTCCGCCCAGCCGCAGGCGGCGGTCGGCCTGGAGCTGGACGCCATCGCGGCGGCGGTGCTGGGCGGCGTCAGCCTCTTCGGCGGGGTGGGCAGCGTGCTCAACGCCGTGGTGGGCGCGCTGCTGGTGGGCGTGCTGGGCAACGGCATGAATCTGCTGCGCGTCCCCTCCTACCCCCAGCAGGTCATCCAGGGTGTGGTGCTGGTGCTGGCCGTGATGGTGGACATGTACACCAAGCGCCTGGAGCGCTGAGCCGGGCCTCCCCCCCCAGCCGATATCCGCTCGTGCCCCCGGCCTGGGATGCGCCCCTGCGGGCCGGGGTTGTTCGCCCGCCTCCCCGCCGGATGCTATAATCCCCCCTGGCTAACCCGGCAGCGGCCTCAAAGGGGCGGACAATGTCACCAACGGACCGGCGGCGCATCAGCCAGGAAACGGCAGAGCACCTCGATACCCTCTACGAGATCAACCAGGCCATCAACTCCAGCCTGGACCTGGACGTGGTAATGGATGCCGTGATGGACAAGGTGATCGAGGTGGTGCAGGCCCAGCGCGGCTTCCTGATGCTCCGCGACGACGACGGCACGTTGCGGGTGCAGGTGGCGCGCGGCCTCAACAAAGAAGACCTGGAGACGCCGGACTTCAGCTACAGCACCACCATCGTCCGCCAGGTGGTGGAGACCGGCCAACCCCTGCTGACCAACAACGCCGACCACGACCCCCGCTTCGAGGCCGGGCAGAGCATCATCGCCATGGGCCTGCGCTCCATCCTCTGCGTGCCGATCAACGTCCGGGGGCAGTTGATCGGCGTGGTCTACGTGGATAACAGCCTGCGCGCCGGCGTCTTCCAGCCGGAGGACCTCTCCCTGCTGGTCTCCTTTGCCAATATCGCCGGTATCGCGCTGGATAACGCCCGGCTGCACCGCATCGCCGTGCAGAACGCCCGCCTGGAGCGCGAGCTGAGCATGGCCTACGAGATTCAGCGCAGCATGCTGCCCACCCGCCTGCCCACCCTGCCCGGCTACGAGGTGGCCGCCTCCTGGCGGGCGGCGCGCGAGGTGGCGGGCGACTTCTACGATGTCTTCCCCCTGGACGGCGACCGGCTGGGCGTGGTGATCGCCGACGTGGCGGACAAAGGGATCGGCGCGGCGCTGTTCATGGCGGTGGCCCGCAGCCTCCTGCGTGGCAATGCCATCCTGGCCCCCTCACCGATGGATGCCATCCAGCAGGCCAACCGCCTGATGCTGATGGAAGCGCACGAGAGCGGCATGTTCGTCACCGTCTATTACACGGTCTTCCAGGCGGGCGGCCTGGCCACCGGCGTCAACGCCGGGCACAACTGCCCCCTGCTCTACCGGCACCGCTCCCGGCAGCTCGAATGGCTGCCCAGGGGCGGGTGGGCCATCGGCTGGTTTGACGACATTCCCCTGGCTCCCTGCCACATCACGCTGGAGCCGGGCGATGTGCTGTTCTATTACACGGACGGCCTCACCGAGGCGGAAAACGGCCAGGGCGACTTCTTTGGGCTGGAGCGCCTGAAGGCGGTCGTGCAGCAGGAGGCCGCCACCGGGGCCTCCGCCCAGGCCATCCTGTCCCGCATCGAGGCGGCGGTGCAGGATTTTGTGGGGGGCGCGCCGCCCTTCGACGACCTGACGATGGTGCTCGTCCGTTATACAGGAGAAAAAGCGTGATGTACTGGGCCAACCGTCTGCTCATCGTCCTGGGCCTCATCCTGTTCGTCGTGGCGGTGACGGTCAGCCTGGCCGCCCCGCAGGTCGTCATCGACCTGGCCACCCGGCTGAACACGACCAACATGGTCCAGCGCGGCCTGCAAGTCGTGGCCGCCCTGCTGCTGGACCTGCTGGCCGTGCTCGTGCTCTATCGCCTGCTGCGGCCCGCGCCCGCCGATGGGCTGGTGGTGCGCACGCGCGGCTCCCGCACTGAGGTGAGCATCGACTCCGTGCAGCGCCAGATCAACGCCCGCATGGACGAGGTTTCGGACATCCTCTCCGTGCAGACGGAGGTGGCGGCGGAGCGGGGCAACGCCCGCATCACCATGCACGTGCGCGCCCGCCCGGATATCGTCATCCCCGAAAAGCAGAAGGAGATCAACCGCGTGCTGCGCCAGGTGGTGGAAAAGCAGCTTGGCCTGCGCCTGGCCGGTCCTCCCGCCGTCCACATCGACCTGGTGTCCCCGGCTCCGGAGCAGGTCGCGCTCCCCGTGGCGGCCCCGGCAAGCCCGTCCACGCCCCCGCCGCCCACCGGCACGGTCGATCTTGAGGAGCGGCCCGCGCCGCCCCCCGCTCCCCGCCCGGCAGAGCCGCCGGAGGAGGAGGACCTGGAGGGGCCGACCCTGCCCCTGCGCGAGGAGCCTGCTGAGCGGCAGCAGGCAGCGGAACCGGCAGCAGAGCGGGCAGAGCGGGCGGAGGGCGCTGCGGAGGAACCCTGGCGCGCCTTTCTGCTGGAGGACGACGAGGAGCAGACCACGCCCGGCTCTGGCTAAGGCGCTCGCCCCCCGGCCTCAGACGATGATCGTCTCGATGCCGACTTCCTCGGCGATGCTCCGCGCCAGCTCTTGCAGGAACTCCGGGCGGGTGATGCCGGTGTCTTCGCCGGGGCTGCCCAGCACGATGAGCGACGCGCCGGATTCCTGGGCCGCCTCGATCAACGCCTGGCGGAACTTGCCCCGTTTGACCACGGTGTGGGCGGTGACGCCCTGCTCCTCCGCCCGCTCTTTGGCCATCAGCAGCAAGAACTCGCCCATGTTCTCCAGCTCAGAGGCCACGTCCACCACAATGGCCCCGGCCATGTGATCCAGAAACTCCACGTCGGCCACGTAGAGGAAGAGCAGATCGGCCCCGCGCTCCCTGGCCAGCTCGATGGCCTTCATTTGCGTCTGGATGCTGGCCTCTCCGCCGCGAGTGGCACACAGGATGGTCGTCATAAGCTCTCTCTCCTAGCCCGCCAGCACAACGAAGCGCAGCAAGAGCCAGGCCGTGCCGGTTGCCAGCGTGAGGATGGTCACAGGGGCGCCAACCTTCAGAAAACTCACGAAAGTGATCGGCTCGCCCGCCCGCTCGGCGATACCCGCCGTCATCAGGTTGGTTTCGCCGCCGATGAGGAAGCCGTTGCCGCCCATCGCCGCCCCCATGGAGAGGGCGTAGTACAGCGCCTTGCCCTCCGCGCCGGGGATGCTGCTGCTCAGGAAGCGGACCACGGGCAGCATCGCCGCCGCCAGGGGGACGTTGGCGATGGCAAACGAGAGCAACCCCACCCCGGCCACCATCACCACGATCCCCAGCGCCAGGCTCCCGCCGATAAGCCCGCCCATCGCCCCGGCCAGCAGGCCCAGCAGGCCCACCTCCTGCACAGCGCCCACCAGCATGAACAGCGCCATGAAGAACACCAGCGTGGTCCAGTCCACCGCCCGCAGCATCTTCTCGATGTCCGGCTCCACCCACAGCAGCAGGGCCGTCGCCCCGACCAGCGCCGTCACCGCCGGGACCAGGTGCAGGCCCTCCCCGGCGGCAAAGAAAACCAGCATGCCGCCGAAAACGATCAGCGACCGGCGCAGGGCCACGGCATCCCTGATCTGGGCGTTTTCCTCCAGCTTGGCGTAGAGCGCCGGGGAGATGCCCCCGCCGCTTTTGCGCAGCTCGTGGCGGTAGTGGTACAGCACGTAGGCCGTCATCACCACCATGGCCAGCAGCACACCCAGCGTCTGGTTGATCAAAAAGTCGTTGAAGCTGATGCCGGCAAAGGAGCCGATCAGGATGTTGGTGGGCGTGCCGATCAGGGTGCTGATGCCGCTCACGTTGGAGGCCAGTATCTCCGGAACCAGCAGGGCCAGCGGGCTGATCTTCAGCGCCAGCGCGATCTGAATGCTGATGGGGGCCATCAGCAGCATGGTCGTCACGTTGTCCAGCAGGGCGGAGGCAACGGAGGTGATGACGATCAGCACCACGATCAACCAGGAGATGCGCCCCCGGCTGAGCCGGTAGGCCATGAAGGCCAGCCACTGGAAGATGCCCGTGCCCTCGATGATGCCGACCACGATCATCATCCCCATGACCAGGAAGATCACCTCGAAGTTGATGTACGTCAGCGCCCGCTCGAAATTGAAGATGTAAAATTCCTCGCTGAGGGCGCCGCCCAGGAACGTGCTGACGAAGACCACGGAAACGCCCAGCAGGGCGGCCAGCGTGTTGGGCAGCTTTTCCAGCGCGATCAGCAGCAGCACGGCCACAAACGTCAGCCCCGCCACCCAGAAGCCGACGCTGATGTGGTTTTGCAGCTCCACCCGCCCCAGCGTGAAGACGCCCTCCGTCACCAGGGTGAGCAGTTGCTCGGTTGTCAGTTCGTAGGTGAAGGGTTCGAAGTGGGCGCGCTCGATCTCCACGCGCACCGCCTGGGTGGGGGTATCGGCAAGGTTGACCAGCCAGGAGCCGTCTTCCTGGCTCTCTGTCTCCGCGTTCGGCGTTTCTTCCCCGTCCACGAAGACGCTGACCGTGGCGGCAGGGATAGGCTGGCCCTGCCCATCCACCAGAAAGCCGGTAAGCTCCAGGCTTCCGGATTGCCAGCCCGCCGCCGGGGCGGCGGCAGGCCAAGTGAGGGCTGCCGCGCAGCCCAAAAGCAGCAGCACCAGCAGCCGGGAGCGGAGGTTGGGCAACAATCATCAGCCTTTCGTTGTCGGGTCGGCCTGCCACATTATCAACCCAAGGTTGCGTCTTGGCAAACAATCCCCGTCGCTCAGGCGGGGCTGGCCGGTCTGGCGGCTTGCCCGTTGCCTCCCGGTGGGGTTAAAATTCAATTATAACGGACGGTGCACCAGGGATTGCGGCGGGGACGATGGGCAGTGCCATGGATGAGCAAAGCGGCCACGCGCAGGTGGCAGACGACGCCCACGCCGCACCCCCGGAGCACGCCGCTCCGCTCGAAACCCCGCAGCAGATAGTCAGCCAGTTGAGCCAGGAGCAGGAAGGAACCTGGCCCCACCTCTCGCCAGCCGCCATCGACCGGGGTTGGCAGCAGGCCATCAACGGCGGGCCGCGCATGATGGGTCGCCAGGTGGCCTATGCCCTGGCGGCCAGCCTGCAGCGCGATCCTGACGCGGACCAGCCCCTGCCCGCAGCGGACGCCTATCCTTCAGAAGCGCCCTCCCTGGCCCACAGCCGCCTGCTGGCCCTGGCGGCGGTAGCGGAGCACCTGCCTGCCCGGCTGCGGCTGGACCTGCTGCGGGAGGTGCTGGATGTGGCCGACCCGGAGCCACGGGCGCGCGCCCTGATGCTGCTGGCCCCGTATCTTTCCGGGGAGCGGCGCAACGCCGCCCTGTGCGACGCCCACCGCGCCGCGCTGGAGGTAGCCGCCCCCCGGCATCGCGCCGCGCTGCTGGCCACCCTGTTGCCCATGCTGCGGGGGTCCTCCGACGACGAGATGCCCACCGGCATCGTCGCGGAGACGCTGGACGTGGCCAGGGGCATCGGCAACGTGGAGGCCCGTCTGCGCGCCCTCACCGCCCTGGCCCCCCGCCTGCCGCCCACCGTGCGCATCGCCGTCCTGCTGGCCGCCCTGGATACCATCGCCGGGCTGCCCAACCCGGATCACCAGACCGGGGCGCTCGTCGCCCTGGCCCCCCACCTGCCCGGCGAGGTGCACCACCGCGCCCTCACCGTCGTCGCCCACATTCAGAACCCGGCAGCCCGCGCCCGCGCCCTCACCGTGCTGGCTCAGTACCTGCCCCCCCGCCTCCAGCCGCGCCTGCGCGCGGCGGCGCTGGAGGCCATCGCCACCATCCACAGCGAGGACGAGCGGGCGCAGGCCCTGGCTGCCTTCGCCCCGCACCTGGAGGCCATGGCCGAGGGCGAGGAGACCTTCCCCGCCCTGCTGGAGCGCGCGCTGGCCCTGGCCGTCAACATGAACCGGCGGGAGGCCCGCGCCAGGGCCTTGGTTGGCCTGCAAGCCCGGCTGCCGCACCACCTGAAGGGCGAGGCCCTGGCCGCCGTCAACGCCATCTCCGACGAGCACGTGCGCGCCCAGCAACTGGCCGACCTGGCTCCCTCCCTGCCGCCGGACCTGGCCGTAGCCGCCCTGGCGGTGGCCCATTACCTGCGCCAGCGGGATGCCCGCCTGCTGGCGCTCAAGTCCCTGGGCAGGCATCTGCCGGACAGGGCCGCCGAGCGCACCTGGCTGGATGCCCTGGCCGTGGCCATGGGGCTGCCCCGCCAGTTGGAGCGCGTGCTGGCCCTGGCCGAGCTGATCCCCCTGCTGCCGCCGGAGCTTGGCTACCGGACGCTGGTCCACGCCCTCACCACCGCCCGCTCCATCCCCAAGGAGCGCGCCCGCGTGCGCGCCCTCTCGGAGCTGGCCCCCCTGCTGGCCCCTCACCCGCAACTGCTGGGCGACGCGCTGGCCGACGCCAACCTGCTGACCAACCCGGTGGAGAAGGTCGGCGCGCTGAGCGCGCTGCTGCCGCACCTGCCGCCGGGCGCGCCCCAGCAGAAGGCCATCGGGGTCATCCTGGAGAACATCGGGGAGATCACGGTGGAGTACCGCCGGGCGCGCGCCCTCTCCGGCCTGGCGGCCTTTTTGGGGGGCGGGCAGCTCCAGGCGGCCCTGGAGGCCGCCCTGCAGATCGCCGACCCTTACGACCAGGCCACCACCCTGATCGCGCTGCTGCCCCGCCTGCCAGCCGAGCAACGGGAGCGCATCCTGCAACAGGCGTGGAAGACCGCCTGCGCCATCACCGACCACTACGACCGGGTGACGGCCCTGGCCGCCCTGTGGCCGCTGGCCGGCCAGGCCATGCGGCAGGACATCCTGCGGGAAGGGTTGGACGCGGCGGCAGCTATTGAGGATGAGTATGACCGGGCCAGCGGCCTCTCCGTCTTCGCCCCCCTGCTCGTCTCGGAGGATGGCCCCTCTGCCCTGCCGCCGGAGTCCCAGGTGGTGCGGGAGGCGGTGCTGGCCGCCTGCCAGCTTGCCTCCCCTGCGGCGCGGGCAGAGGCGCTGGCGCAACTGACTCCCTGCTGGCTGAACGTGCGGCCTTCCACGGCGGCCTTCGCCCTGTGGTGCGAGGTGCTGGCCGTGCTCAGCCGGCGCCCGGTCGGGCATCTGCTCAGCGACCTGGCCGCCCTCATGCCCGTCCTGCGCGCGGTGGGGGGCAGGGAGGCCGCCCTGGACGCTACCCAGGTCATCCGCGCGGCGCGGCGCTGGTGAGGGGGGCCGCTCAGCCTTCGGCGGTTCCTTCGGTCAGGCGCGGCGTGGGGCGGGGGATCTGCACGGTCTGCAGAATCTCCTCGATGACCGCCGCCGTCCGCTTGCTGTAGAGCCACACCATGCCCGGCTTGACCTCCACCGGGCAGATGACCGCCAGCGAGACCAGGTAGGGCCGCCCGAACTCGATGATGTAGACGCCGCTGTGCTCCCCCTCGAAGTAGGTCGAATGGAAGCGGTTCTCGTCCAGGATGGTGGCCAGCGACTTGGTGGCCTCGTGGTCGATGGCCAGGGCCTTGGTGAGCAGCATCAGGTCGTAGTCTTCCAGCGTGCCCGCCGCCCCCACCATGTTGCCGTCCGCGTCCACCAGCCCCACGAAGTTGGCCCGCACGTGCGTCCGCAGGCGGCTCAGCTCCACCGTGATGCGCCGGAACTGGGCGCGCCCCAGCACCAGGGCTGCCGCCCGCGTGCCGGGGTTCAGGCGGCGCTCGCGGTCGCGGGGGGTGTGGCGCTTGGCCGGTTCGGGGGGCGGTGGGGCGTGGGCGGCGCGCTTGGCCTCCAGCTCCCGCTCGATCTGCATCAGCACGAATTCCAGGTTGACCGGCTTGTAGAGGTAGTCCACCGCGCCCAGGCGAAAGGCCGCCACCGCCGACTTGGCCGAGAGGTCGTCGTCGATCATCATCACCGAGACGCCGGGCCGCAGCCCCCCGACCACGGCCAGCAGGTCCATGCCGCTCAGGTCCGGCAGCTCGGTCTCGGTCACGATCAGGGCGAAATCGCCGAGCAGGATCTCGCTGAGCGCCTCCTCGAAGCTGGTGGCCTGGCTGGTGGCGTAGCCCCCGGCGTTCTCCAGGGTGTCCACCAGGGCGTCGCGCAGCTCGTCGTCCTTGGCCACGATCAGAATACGATCCCGCCGCTTCTGCTCTTGGTTAGTCATGAGGCCTGCCTCTCAACCGGTAACTCGACCGGGGCAAACGCCTGGAGCAGCGCCGCCACGTCCAGCACCAGCAACGGCTGTTGCCCGGCAGTTGCCATCCCCCGCACGTAGGGGCCGCTGTGGGCCGGGAGCCGGAAGGCCTGGGCGGGCAGCGTGGTCACCTCCAGCACGTCGTCCACGATCAGGCCCGCCTGCTGCTCCCCGGCCTGCACCACCACGAACAGCGTCGCCAGGTCCAGCGGCCCGGCCTGCTGCCCCAGGCACAGCCGCAGGTCCAGGATGGGCAGCACCTCGCCGCGACGGTTGACCACGCCCACCAGCTCCGGCGGCGCTTCGGGCAGCGGGGTGAGCTGCACCAGCGCGGCCACCTCCAGGATGTCTGCCACCAGGATGGCGTAGTGTTGCTCGCCAACCGCGCAGACCACAACCGGGACAGGCTCGCCGCTTGTCATGGCTCGGTGGGAGCATCCGACTCTGGCAGATCGAAGGATTGCACCTGGCGGGGGGTGGTGAGCCACATGCTCAGGACGATCATGGGCGGGGATTCCCCCTTCAGCTCGATGTCATCCACCAGGTCGCCCATCTTGGCCCGCAGAGCCATGACCACGTTGCCGACGGAAACGTCGGCCAGCCAGGGCGCTCTGCACGAAATCTGCACGCCGGAGCGCCTGCCGCCCTGGGCCTGCACGCCGTTGAAGTTCAGCTCGTGGGGCATGCCGGTCTTCAGCACCAGCTCGGCCAGCGCCCCGGCGGCCCCGGCCAGTTGGGCGCGGAAGGCCGGCGCAAAGCCCAGCAGCCCCGCCGCGCGGCGCGCCGTGTCGCGGGCGATCATGATGTCCATGCTGTCCTCCACCATCACGGACAGCACCGGTGGGATGACGACGTATTCATCCTTGGCCATGCAAGACTTCCCTCTGGCCGCCCTATTCCAGTACACCCAGCTCGTGCAGGGTGTTGATCAGGTGCTCCGAGGCAAAGACATCCTTGGCAATGTAGTCGTCCGCCCCGGCGTGCAGGCCAGACATGGTCGCTTTGGCGCTGGCTTTCTCCGTGAGCATGATCACCGGGACGTTCTGGGTCGCCGGGTGTCGCTTCAACCGGCGGCAGACCTGAAAGCCATCCATGCTGGGCAGCTTCACGTCCAGCACGATCAATGCCGGGGGGTTTTCCGTTGCTTCGCGCAGGCCCTCCGGGCCGTCGTAGGCCACGCGCACCTTCAGCCCAACGCTTTCCAGCGTTTCCTTGATCTGGGCTGCCTGGGTGCGGCTGTCCTCTACCAATAATACTTCAAGCGCCATGATTGTACTCCTTACCCTGGTCGACAGGCGGTTAGAGAGTCGTTAGAAAGTGGCAACCGTCTTGGCAAGCGGTTTGGCCTCTCGCGCCCTCCTCGGCCCGGCAAGCCAGGGATACCCAGCGGATTACCGGTTGATAAGGCAGGTGGTCGTCCTTCACTGGCCCGTCAGGATAATGGACAGGCGATGAACGTCTGCGTTCTTGTGGGTCGGTTCCCTGGCTCCTCCTGGCTACTGTATAGTGTATCACGCTCTTAAGACTTTGCGATGCCCGGTTTTTGCTGCCGGGGCGGTTCTGTGGCCCTGGGCACGGCCTGCAACAGGTCCAGCAGGATCGCCGCGATGTGGTTCAACGGCACGATCTGCTCCGCCGCCCCCAGCTCCACCGCCGCCCCCGGCATCCCGTAAACCAGGCAGGACGCCTCATCCTGGACCAGGGTGCGCGCGCCCCGCTCCCACATCTTCAGCAGCCCCCTGGCCCCATCCGTCCCCATCCCGGAGAGCAGAACCCCCACCGCGCGCGGCCCAAAATACTGCGCCACCGATTCGAACAGCACGTCCACCGAGGGCCAGTAGGGGCTGTTGCCTTTTTCCGGCTGCAACACGACCTGGATGCCCTGGGCGGCCTGCCGCACCGTGAGATGCGCCCCGCTCCCGGCCAGCACCACCTCGCCGGGCCGCACGATCTGCCCGTGGCGGGCCTGCATGACGTGCAGCGGCGTGCAGCCGTCCAGCCAGCGCACCATCCCATCGACGAAGCCCTCCGAGATGTGCTGCACGATGGCCACCGGGACCGGGAAGTCGGCGGGCAGCGCCCCCAGAATCTTGTGCAGCGCCATCGGCCCGCCCGCGCTGGCCCCCATGGCAATGACCAGGGGGTGCGCCTCGTCTGCCGGCAGGGTTGGCTCCGCCGTGTCGGGCGCGGCGGGCAGCGGGCCGGTCTGGCCCCACCGGCGCACCAGGCTCACCCCGGCCATCGTCCGCAGTGTGCTGATGAACTGGTCGCGGCGGGCGGGGAAGTCCGGGTGGTTGCGGTGGGGCGGCGTTTGCAGCACGGCCAGCGCCCCCGCCTGCAGGGCCAGAAAGGCCAGGTCCACGTCCTCCCGTTGCAACCGCCCGCTGACGATCACGATGGGCAGCGGCGCGTGCTCCATCAGCCAGCGGGTGGCGGCCAGCCCGTCCAGGCGCGGCATCTGGATGTCCATGCTCACGATGTCCGGCTTCAGCCGCCGGGCCAGGCTGATGGCCTCCTGCCCGTCGCGGGCCTCGCCCACCACGGTCATATCCGGCACCTCGGCGATCAGGTCGGCCAGCAGACGGCGCACCGTCGAGCTATCATCCACGATCAGGACGCGCAGCGCTGATTCCCTCATAGCTATATCATCTGCTCGATCACTTGCAGCAGCTCATCCTGGTCGAAGCGGGTCTTCACCAGGTAGGCGTCTGCCCCGGCGCGCAGGCCCTCCTCCCGGTCGCCGGACGAATCGCGGGAGGTGACCAGAATCACCGGGATGTGACGCCAGCGGGCGTCGCTCTTGACCCGCCGCGCCAGCTCCAGGCCGTTCATATTCGGCATCTCCACGTCGGCGACGATCACGTCGCAGGGCCGGTCCAGCAGGGCTTCCAGGGCCTGCGCGCCGTCCGTCACCGTGTGCACCCGGTACCCGGCGGCCTCCAGGATGTTCTTCTCCAGCGTCCGCGTGGTCAGGGAATCGTCCACCACCAGCACCCAGGGCTGCCGGGCTGGCTCCGGCGGCAGGGCGGCGGGGGCTGCCTCCGCCACCGGCACGCGGCCCCTCACACGGCGGGCGCTCTTGATCAGGTCGCTGGTGTTGAGCACGATCACCACCTCGCCCGTCCCCAGGATGGCCGCCCCGGCCACGTTCCGAATCCGGCTCAGCTCCTCGCCCAGCTTCTTGAGCACCAGCTCCCGCTCGCTGAGCAGCTCGTCCACCGCAAAGGCCACGGCCCGCTCCGTGGAGTGCAGCACCAGGATCGGGGTGTTGGCCGTCAGGGGGGCGGGGGTGTCCGGGCGGTCCAGGGCCTCCGCCAGGTGCACCAGCGGCATGGGCCGCCCCATGACCTCGATCATGGGCCGGTCGTCCACGTAGAACAGCTCCTCTGGGGTCACGTTGATGATGCGGGTCACCGCCGTCAGGGGGATGGCGTAGGTCTCGCGGTTGACCCGCGCCAGCAGGCAGCGGATGCGGGTGAGCGACACCGGCACGATGAGGTGGAAGGCCGCCCCGTGGCCGGGCCTGTTCTCCAGCCACAGGCGCCCCCGCAGCGCCTCCACCCGCCGCTTGACCACGTCCAGCCCCACCCCCCGCCCGGAGACCGCCGTCACCTGGCTGGCGGTGGAAAAACCCGGCTCGAAGATGAGGGCGGCGCTCTCGTCCAGCGTCAGCGCTTCCACCTCAGATTCGCTGATCAGCCCTTTTTCCAGGGCCTTGCGGCGCACGGCCTGCGGGTCCACGCCGCGCCCGTCGTCCTCCACGGCCACGTGGATGTCGCTGCCACGGGAGCTGACGCGCACCGTGACCGTCCCGGCGGGGGACTTGCCCGCGCCCATGCGCTCGGCGGGCGTCTCGATGCCGTGGTCCACCGCGTTGCGCAGCAGGTGGGTCAGGGGGTCCTTGAGCATCTCCAGGACGTGCTTGTCCAGCTCCACCTCGGCCCCCTGCACCTCCAGCGCCACCTCTTTGCCGCCGTCGCGGGCCAAGTCCCGCACCATGCGCTGGAAAGCGCCCAGGATGGTGGCGAAGGGCAGCATGCGCACGCTGGCGATGTCCGCCTGTAGCTCGTCCACCAGGGTAGCCAGGTGCAGGTTGTCCTGGGCCAGGGCGTGGTTGAGCGCGCGCATGGCCAGCCCGCTCTGGTTCATGTAGTGCTGGGTATCCTCCAGGAACTCCAGCAGGCTCAGCAGGTCTGCGCTGCCGTCGAAGTTGTTGGGCCTGTCCCGCAGGCGGCGCACCGTGCGCACGTAGGCGGAGCGCACGTGCCGCCACACGCGCTGCCAGCGGCGGTGCTCCTGCAGCAGGGCTTGCAGGTCGTAGCGGCGCTGCTCGCTGTGCATGCGGGCCACCAGCAGCTCGCTGGCCTGCCCCATCAGTTGCTCCAGCTTGCTCAGGTTGACGCGCACCGTGTCCTCGGCGCGGGGGCCTGCCTCTGGCTCCACCTGCGGCTCGATGAGCAGGGTCTGGCGTTTGGCGTCCAGGACGGACTTGTGGCCGGTCAGCTCCCCCAACTGCTGCAACACCAGGGCCACGGTGTCCGGCATGGCCCGGTCGCCGTTGACCATGACCTGGATCACGTCCAGCGCGTCGTACAGCGCGTCGCACACGGCTGGCTCCAGGAACAGGCTGCCCGCCAGGGCCGCGTCGAAGACCTCCTCCATCTGGTGCGCCAGCATCTCGATCTTGGTCTGGCCCACGGCGCGCGCCGCCCCCTTGAGGCTGTGCGCAATGCGCGACAGCTCGCGCACCGCGTCGGTGTGGTCGTCCCCTGGCTGGGCCACCTCCAGTTGCAGCAGAATCTGGTTCAGCCCGTCCAGGTACTCCGCGGCCTCGACCCAGAAGATGGAGAGGAGATCACCGGATGACTCAGACACGGCAAATGACCCCGCTTAGAGGCGATAACGGGCCAGCGTGCCCCCCAGGTGCTCCGCGACGCCCTGCAATTGCTGCACGTTGCGCTCCACCTGCATGGCGCTGCTGGCCGCGTCCGCCGTCGCTTCCTTGATCGTGCGCATGGCGCTGGTCAACTGGTCCATGCCCACCGCCTGCTGGCGCGTGCTGGCGGCGATCTGCACGGCGGCCACCGCGTTCTCCTCGATGGTGCTGGCCAGCTCCTTGATCGTCCGCCCGGCCCGGTCCACCAGGCTCACGCCACGGTCCACGCCCTTGGTCCCCTCCTCGGTGACCATCACGGCGGCGTTGGTGGCCCGCTGAATCTCGCTGAGGATGTCCCGCACCTGCGCCGTGGCCTCGCGGCTCTGCTCCGCCAGGTTGCGCACCTCCAGCGCCACCACGGCAAAACCCTTGCCCTCCTCCCCGGCGCGGGCGGCCTCCACGCTGGCGTTGAGGGCCAGCATCTTGGACTGGTCGGCGATGCTGTTCACCGTGGCGATGATCTCCCCGATCTGCTGGGTATGCTCGGAGAGGATCAGGATGTTGTCCGCGATGTCCTCCACCTTGCTGCGGATCAGGTGCATGCCCTCGATGGCGTCGGCCACGGCCTGCTCCCCGGTTCGGGAGACCTCGATGGAGGCCTGGGCGTTCTCCGCCACGCTCTGTGCCCGCTCGGCGGTCTCGGTCACGGTGGCCCGCACCTCGTTGACCGTGGCCGTCGTCTGCGCGACCACCGAGTCCTGCTTGGAGGCCGCTTCGATCTGGCGGCTGACCGCGCTTCGTATCTGGTCCGCCGTGGTGGTGAGGCCGGTGGTGGCTTCTTTGACCTCGCCCACCATCTCGTGCAGGCCCTCGGCCATCTGGTTGAGCGCCTGGACCAGGCGCGCTTGCAGCGCGTCGACCTCCGGCGGCGGCGCCAGCCGGGCGGCCAGGTCGCCTTCGTTGAAGCGAGAGACAAAGCGCAGAATGGCGTCGAGCTGCTCGTGCTGGCGGCGGCGGTAGAGCGCCAGCGTGCGCGCCCCGATGAAGGCGGTGGCCAGCAGGGTCAGCGCGGCCACCAGCCCGCCGACCAGCAACACCTGGCCGGCCAGCTCCTCCATCCAGGCCAGGGCGAAGGCCGGCAGCTCCGGCGACGCGGCTCCTAGCCTGTCCCGCATGGTGTTGATCAGCAGCACGGCCCCGCCGGTGGTCAGCGCCACCGGCAGCAGGCTCAACAACAGCAGCAACAGGGCCATGCCCTCCCGCAGGGACCGCCGCAGGAACCGGCCTGTTGCGCGCACATCAGGGGTAGAAGTCAGAGTTGCTTGAGTCACCGCAGCACCTACAATTCATCGTGGACGATCAGACGCCGGTCGGCAAAAAGGCTCTCCATGTCCAGTATCACCACCCCCTCCGGGCTGACCCCCTGCACATGGTCCAGCGTGATCCCGGCGACGACCGGCGGCACGATCTCCTCAGTGGGGATGATCGCCAGCCGCAGGATGTCGTCTGCCAGCAGGGCCAGCTCCCGGCGGGCGGCCCGCGTGATCACCAGCCGGGGCGGCCCCGGCGGGTCGGCCTCCGGCAGGCCCCAAAAGCGCCGCAGGTCGAACACCGAGAGGATGCGCCCGCGCAGGTTGATCACGCCCCGGTAGTAAGCGGGCGCGCAGGGCAGCGGGGTGATGCGGTAGACATCCAGCCCCTGCACCACATGGGCCACCGGAATGCCGTAGCGCTCCGGCCCGCGCGTGAAGACCAGCGCCTTCAGCGTATCCCGGTCCACCAGCTCGTCGGTTTCCGCCGCGCGGGCGTACTTCTCCGCGCGCTGGGCCAGCGTCTGCTGGAGCACCTGTTGATGCCGCTCGCTGCCCCAGTCCAGGCTTTGCCAGACGGCCTCCCAGTTGATCGATGATGCCGGTCGTCTCTCGTTCATCGCCTGCCTCGCCAGGCTCAGCCGTCACCACTCAGTATACTCAGGTTGCCAAATTGAGGATAGCCCCGTCCCCTAGCCAGCCGCGCCAGCGCCCACGACCTCCGGCGGCAGCGGCGCAAAGCTCCCCAGCGCCCGGCGAGCCTCCGCCCAGTCGTCCTCCGCGCCGTCGTCCGCCAGGTTCACCCCCGGCTGGTCCAGCCGCAGGCTGGCGGAGAACAGCCGCCCCTCCCCGTTGAGCAGCACGGCCAGCCCGCTCTGCTCCTGGCCGTCCGCGTCGGTGAAGGTGTAGGCCACCCGGTAGCCGGAGCCGAAGGCCCGCGCCACCGGCTGCACATCCAGGATGGTGGCCTCCGCGCGCAGGCGCTGCACCCAGGCCTGCGCCGCATCGGCGTCCGCCACCTGGGCCTCGGCTTCGCTGCTCAGCGTCAGCGTGAGCAGCCCCTCCGCCCCGGAAAGCGTCGCCGTGCTGCCCGGACCGCCGTCTACCAGCGCCCAGGTCTCCGGATACTTGATGACGTAGCCCCAGGCGCGGTCGATATAGGCGGGCCAGCCCAGCGGGACCCCCAGCGCGTCCGGGAGCAGCCGGAAGGAGGGCGTCACCAGCGCTTGCAGGCGATCCAGCAAGGCCGGGTTGTTGCCGGGCACCACCAGCCGCAGCACCAAGGCCCAGTTAGCATGCTCCGGCTCCACCCAGGCGATGTGCCGGGCCAGGTAGGTGTTGTCGGTCAGCGTCAGCTCGAAATCGATCACCAGGCGGTCGTCCACCACCTCCCGCGCCGTTTCCTGCCAGGCGTCATAGGCGGACCAGGAGGCCGCCAGGGCCTGCGCGTCGGTCTGCGCGTCCAGGCTTGCCACATTCTGCGCAACGTCGTAATGTTGAATGTAGGGGTGCACCACGCTGTACAGCGCCCCGTTGACCATGCTCACGCTGGCCACGCCCTCCTGGGTGGTGGGGGTGGGTGTCCATCCCTGCGGCTGCAAGACGGTGAACGTCCCCGTGGGGTGCAGGTAAAGGCCCGCCGTGCTCACCACCGGCGTCCCCGGCGCAGGTGTGGGGAAGACCACAGCCTGTTCGTCGGGGGGCAGCGTGGCCGGGACGGGCTGCGACGACCCGTTGCCCACGCCGGGCAGCACGGTGGTCAGAACCAGGCTGCCGATGACCAGCACCAGCCCCAGCGCGGCCAGCACGTTCTGGAGGGGAAAGCGTCGGGACATAGCGTGACTCCATCGTGGTTTTGAGCGCCGGGCAACCGCCGCCGGCGCTGCCTTGGATAACGGATCATACCGCACCGGCGATAAAGGATAAAGCGACAATGAGCGACCCGGAACTGAACCCCATCCCCCCGCAGGAGGCTCGCCGGCGGCTGGATGCCGCGCTGGCCCCATACCTGGAGGCCGGTTGGGTCCTGCGCACACGCACCGATTACATGGCCCGCCTGACCCGTGGCCGCCGCAACCTGGACTTCTACGTTGACCTGCTGGGCCAGGTCAGCCAGCTGGAAAGGCCGCTTACCCCGGTCCAGGAGAGCGGTCGCCTGGTCGCCTGGGTGCTGTTGCTGGTGTCGCTGTTGCTGGCGCTGGCCATCGCCTCCGCCCTGGGCCTGCTGCGCTGATGGCCGGGCGTCCTGCAAGGCGCGTTGTTTCGTGGTATAGTGCAGTCAGATAATCTTAAGGTTCAGGATCAGGCCAAGCCCTTTCCTCCACCCCCACCTGCTCTGTCCGTCCCTGGTGTATGGCGCGGGGGCAGGGGAGTGCGGGGTGTCACCGTACCACAGCTTAACCCACATTGTGCACTGGCAGGCTCTTGTTGTCATTCGGGTGGGATATGACCAACAACGCGCAGCGACAGGATTCACATAGCATCCTCGTTCAAAACCGGCTGCTGACCCAGGAGATTCAGCGCCGCGTCAACCAGCTTTCCGCCATCAACACCGTTGCCGCCACCGTCAGCCAGTCGCTGGACCTGGACCTGACCCTGCAAACCGCACTGGATGCCGTCCTCAGCATCATCAACGTGGAGGCTGCCGCGATCAGCCTGTTGGACGAGGAGCGGGAGGAGTTGGTGCTGCGGGCGCAGCGGGGCCTGAAGCTGGATTTCGTCTCCGAACCCATGCGCATCCCGCTGGGCGAGGGGCTTTCCGGGCAGGTGGTGACCGAAGACAGGGCGGTCGTCACCGGCGACCTCACCGGCGAGCCAAACCTGGCTGTGCCCGCCTTCGGCCAGGAGCGCATCAGGGCCTTGGCCATGACCCCCATGCACGCCCATGGCCGGGTCATCGGCGTGCTGAGCGTGATGAGCCACGGGGAGTACAGCTTCTCCGACGAGGAGATCGACGTGCTCAAGGCCATTGCGGATCAGGTGGGCGTGGCCCTGGATAACGCCAGGCTCTACGAGGAGAGCCGCGCCCAGCAGCATCAGCTCAGCACGGTGATCCACTCGGTGGCCGATGCCATCATCGCCACCGATAGCAGCGGGCGCATCAGCCTGCTCAACCACGCCGCCAGGCAGCTCTTTGAGCTGAAGGCCAGGAAGATCGAGGGCGTCCCCCTGCACGAAGCGCCGCTGCACCCCCGGCTGCGGGACGCGCTGCGGCGGGCCATGCAGCGAACGGGTGATGCGCCCACCGTCTTCGATGTGACCCTGGAGAACGGCAGGATGCTGACGGCGGTGGTCTCCCGCCTGCGCGCGCCCAGCCCGCTGGACCAGGGCGACACCGGCGAGGGGTGGGTCGTCGTCCTGCAGGATGTCAGCCACTTCAAGCGGGCCGAGCAGCTGCGCATGGAGTTCGTGCGGACCGCCGCGCACGACCTGCGCAACCCCCTGGGCGTCACGCTCAGCGCCCTGATGATGCTGCGCGACTACCTGCCCGCTGAGGAGAACATCGATGAAATCCTGCAGATCGCCGTGGATGCCGTCAACCGCATGCAGGAGCTGCTGGACAACCTCTTCAACCTGGAGACCATCGAGAGCGGCAGCGACTTTGACCCGAAGCCCATGAACCCGATGTCGATCCTCACCGAAGCCCTGCGGGAGGTGGAGCCAGCCATACAGGCCAAAGCCCAGACCTGCCGCCTGGACGTGCCCCGCAGGCTCCCGGCGGTGAAGGTGGACCCCAAGTGGTTCCAGCGCGCCCTGGTCAATTACCTCAGCAACGCCTGCAAATACACCCCGCAGGGCGGCCATATCGTCCTGTGCGTCCGCCAGGAGGGCAGGGAGCTGCTGTTCGAGGTCATCGATGACGGGCCGGGCATCCCGCTGGAGTTCCAGGGCCGCCTGTTCGAGCGGTTCTACCGCCCACCGTCCACGCGGGACGAGATCAAAGGGTCCGGGCTGGGGCTGGCCATCGTGAAGTCCATCGTGGAGGCCCACGGCGGGCGCGTCTACCTGCACAGCAGGCCGGGCCAGGGCAGCACCTTTGGCATCGCCCTGCCGCTGCCCGCCTGAAGCGCCCAGGGCGCTGCCCCGCTGCCCCTAAGCGGGGATCAACTGGCGCAGCTCGCTGCGGAGCTTTTCCATCGTCAGCGGCTTGGTGATGTAGCCGTCCGCGTCAAGCTCGTCCTGGCGCGATACGTAGTAGCTCTGGGCGTGCGCCGTCAGGACCACGATGGGGGTGCGCGCCTTCCCCTGCTCTCGCCTGCGGATCTCCTGGGCCACCTCGAAGCCGGACATGCCCGGCATGGCCAGGTCCAGCAGGATCAGGGCCGGGCGCTGCCGCTCGTATTGGGACAGCGCCTCCTCTCCGGTGTAGGCGGCCACGGTGGCAAAGCCCTCCCGGCGCAGCATAGTCGCCATCAGCGTCACGATGCCGGGATCGTCATCCACCACGAGAATCGTTTTCTCAGTCATGCGCTTTCCTTAACGGCTCGCCGTATCCTCTATGCGGGGCGCAACGCCGCAGGCCCGGTCGCATGGTCAGCCGCGCCGCCCGCGAGCGATAGCTTTTGCTAACTACTTTCCTATTGCGTTTCGCCCCATATTCCGTTAGCATACGATTAGAGCAAAATCCTGTTCACATTGTACCTTAATTATTCTCAGCGGGATAGTCTTTTTGGCGGGAAGCCTGCCTCCGCTTTCGCGCTTCCCGCCGGGTGTTTCTTCCGTCCAGGCCAGGGGCGGCCAGGGCCAGACGTGCCGTCGGGCTGCGGGCGAGCGGTCGGGCGGGGCCGGGGTTGTGGGTTTATGCGTGGCCGAATAATGCTGTATAATCAGCACAGGTTAGTGTTGGGTTAGTGGCAGGCAGGAAACGATCATGGCATCTCCACAGCGTATTGTCGCCGCCGACAGCTCCGCCCGTGTCCCCAACATCGTCCGCGCCGCCCTCGACCTGCTGGAGCGCCCGGCGGTTGTCATCGAAGTGCCCTCCGCAGAGGCCGCCCTGGCCGAGCTTCAGCGCGGCAGCGTCGATGTGCTGGTCTGCGCCCCGGCCCTGCCGGATATGAGCGGCGCGGACCTGGCCGCCAGGGTCCACCAGGCCGTCCCGGCCCTGCCGGTGATCATCCTGGCCGGGAAAGGCGACCCTGAGCCGGAGGCCCGGCCCGGCGCACCGCTGTTTTACCTGGCCCGCGCCCAGCAGGGGGACCAGTTCGTGCGCGTCCTGCGCGCCGCGCTGGACGGCGAGGCGCTCATCCCCTCCGCTGACAGGGCCGCCCCTGCCCAGCCCACCCTCGGCCCGGTGCCGCAGGTGGATACGGATGCCATGTACGACATCCTCAGCGCGATGCTGACCGACGTGGGCGCGATGGCCGTGGTGCTGGCCGACCGCAACGGCAGCGTCCTGCTGGAGCGGGGCGCGGTCGGCTACCTGGACCGCGAGCTGCTGGCGGGCACGCTGGCCCCCGCCTTCGCCAACATGGTCAGCGTGGGGCCGCTGGTCGGCGGGGCCAAGCCGCGCGCCATGCACTTCTACGACGGGGACGAGTTCGATATCTTCGCGCTGGCCGTGGGGCTGCATCACTTCATCTGCCTCATCTTCGAAGGCTCCGCCGGGTCGCGCGCCTTTGGCGCGGTGACCATGTTCGGGCGGCGGGCCGTGCAGGAGATGCTGGAGGTCATCGGCGAGGCGGCCTTCACCATCCAGGTGGTGGAGGAAGAAGAAGAACTCCCCGCCGAAACCCCGGCCGGCAAGCCCACCCCTAAGAAAAAGAAAACCCAGGAGCTGCGTCCCCTGGAGGCGCAGCCAGCCCAGCCGGAGTACGTCCCGCCGCGCCCGCCCCCGCTGGAACCCCTGCCGGAGGACGCAGACCTGGAATCGCTGCTGGCCGACCTGGACAAGCTCGACCTCTCCAAGGCCGAGGAGATATTCGACCCGGAGAAGCTGGCAGAGATGGCCGCCGAGTCGATGGCTGGCGAGCGGCTGAGCTATGAGGAGGCGCAGCAGATGGGCGTGCTGGAGAGCTGAGCCAGGCTCCTGCCGGGGAGAGCGCAGGGGCGCAGCTTGGGGCGGCGACCGGTTTACCTTCTACACCTTCGCGCGGACGGCTTATGACCACCAAAAATGCGCAAGACCCGCTCATCGGAACGCGCCTGGGTGATTACCTCATTCAGGAGCTGCTGGGGCGCGGGGGCATGGCCCGCGTCTACCGGGGGCTGGATGAGAACCTGGGCCGTGCCGCTGCGGTCAAAGTGCTGGAGATCCACGCCAGCGACGCCGAGGATGAGCGCATCATCGAGCGCTTCAAGCTGGAGGCGCGGGCCATCGCCAGCTTTGAGCACCCCAACATCGTCTCCATCTACCAGTACGGCGAGACGGAGCGCCTCTTCTTCATCGCCATGAAGCTGGTCCAGGGCAGCACGCTCACCCAGCTTCTGCGCCAGGCGCGCCGGGAGGGGCGCTACCTGCCGCCGGAGAAGGTCTTGCAGATCACCTACGACGTGTGCAGCGCCCTGGATTACGCCCACGAGCGGGGCATCATCCACCGCGACATCAAGCCCTCCAACATCCTGTTCGACGCCAACGCCAACGACCGGGCCATCCTCACCGATTTCGGGCTGGCCATGCAGTTGGGTGGCACCAGCACGCTGGGCACGGCCTTTGGCACGCCGCGCTACATCTCCCCGGAGCAGGCCGTCTCCTCCCAGAACGCCGTCCCCCAGAGCGACATCTACTCCCTGGGCGTCGTCCTCTTCGAGATGCTCACCAACCAGGTCCCCTTCCAGGACGAGTCGCCGATGAGCGTGGCCCTCTACCACATCACCAGCGAGCCGCCACGCCCCTCCAGCCTCAACCCCCACATCCCGCCGGAGGTGGAGGCCGTCATCCTGCGGGCGCTGGAAAAAGAGCCGCGTCGCCGCTACGCCACGGCGGGCCAGCTTTACGAGGCGCTGCGCGACGCCTACGTGAGCGCCGAGGTCGAGCTGCCCACCCCGCAGGTGCCACCGGCCCCCTCCAGGCCGTCCAAAGAGGACGCGGAGGAGAGTCCTGCCCGCCCGGCGCGGGCCGCGCCGCCACCCCGCAGCAAGCGCCCCTCCCCCGCCCGGCCTGGCCCCCGCCCCGGCCCGCAGGGCAGCCGCCTGCGAACCCTGTGGCCCGCCCTGGCCGCCATCGCCGTGGTCGCCATTCTGGGCATCCTGGCGGTGGGCGGCTCGCCTCCAGAGGCGGGCGGCGCGCCCACCACAGCCGTCACCCAGGGCGGCGGGCTGGGGGGGACCCCCGCCGAGGATGCCATCCTGGTGGAGCTGATCTACGACGAGCACCGCTTCGCGCTGCACAACCTCCACGATGCCGAGATCTCCGTCGACCGCATGACCATCGAGTGGGACGAGGGCGGGCAGCGGCGCAGCTACCCCGGCACGCGCTTCAGCAGCCCCATCCCGGCGGGCGATTGCTCCTGGATTCGGCTGCTCAGCGACGCCCGGCGGGAGCCGCCCCGCGAGTGCCCCACCCCCGTCCACGACCTGCGCACGCTGCCCGATTCCTCGGAGATGTTCTGGGTGGCCCGCAACGGCAGCCACGACTCGTTCCGGGTGCTGGTGAACGGCCAGCTTGTGCAGACCTGCCCCCTGGAGGCCGGGCGCTGCCTCCTTGCCCTGCCCGGCTCCTGAAGCGAACTGATCACAGACGAGGGCGGCGAAGCGGCGACGGCATGGGTGCCGCCGCGAAGGCGCTCGCCGCATGGTCGGTTCCTCGCCTCCCTGGCAGCCGGGGAAAGACGCCTTTGTGTAATGCCGTCTGTGTGCTAAAATAAAACAAACGCGCATCATCTAAAATATGACCATTGAGGCTCCCATGACCACACTCACCGACCGCTTTGGCCGCCGGGTCAACTACCTCCGGGTCTCCGTGATCGACCGCTGCAACCTGCGCTGCCATTTCTGCATGCCGCTGCACGGCCTGGAGTTCTACGCCAACAACGAGCTGCTTTCCTTCGACGATCTGGTCTTCACCTTGCAGGTCGCCAACCGGCTGGGCATTGACCGCGTCCGCCTCACCGGCGGCGAGCCGCTGCTGCGCCCCCGCCTGCCAGAGCTGATCCGCCGCATCAAGCAGGAGACCGGCATCCGGCAGGTCTCCATGACCACCAACGCCATGCTGTTGGCCCGCCACGCCGAGGCGCTGGTGAAGGCCGGGCTGGACTGGATCAACGTGAGCCTGGAATCGTTGCGCCCGGAGCGCTACCAGGCCATCACCCGCTTCGGCGTGCTGGAGAACGTGTGGGAGGGCATCCGCCGCGTCTCCCAGGCCGGGCTGAAGGTGGTCAAGATCAACACCCTGATCATGAAGGACCACAACGACGACGAATTCGAGGCGTGGCTCCGCCTGATCCAGGAGCACGACCTGATCGTGCGCTTCCTGGAGCTGATGCCCATCGGCGAGGTCAACAACAACGGTGGCATGGTCCACTTCGTCAACCTGACCGAGGTGCGCCAGCGGCTCATCGCCACCCATGGGCTGGTCCCTGCGGAGGTAGAGCGCGGCAACGGCCCGGCCCGCTACTGGACGGTGCCGGGGGCCAGGGGCAAGATCGGCTTCATCACCCCCATCTCAGATAAATACTGCGACACCTGCAACCGCTTCCGCCTGACGGCCATCGGCGAGCTGCGCCCCTGCCTGGCCTACGACACGCACGTCCACCTGGGCCAGGCCATCCGGGCGCGCGACGTGGCGGCAGTGGAGGCCGGATTCCTGCGGGCGGCCCACATCAAGCCCGCCGGTCACCGCTGGGAGGTCGGCCAGAAGACCGGCACGGTGATGTCCAACCTGGGGGGGTGAGGGCGATGCGTGTGCGCGTGGTTTTTTACGGCAGGCTGCACGAGGAGACCGGCAGCCGGGCGCAATGGCTGGAGCTTGAGGAGGGGCCGTTCACCATTCAAAGGCTGGCGGACCTGCTCCTGGCGCGTTATCCTGGGCTGCGCGCCCACCTGCCGACGGTGGCCTTCAGCGTGGGCGCGGAGCTGGTCGGGCCGGAGCAGGCTATCCGGGATGGGGACGAGGTAGGGCTGCTGCCCCCGGTGAGTGGAGGATGCGCATGAGCCGCTGGATCACCGCTGAGCCGCTGGACCTGGACGCCCTGCTGCGCGAGACGGAGGACCCCGCCAGCGGCGCGCTGGTCGTCTTCACCGGCACGGTCCGCAACGAAAACGACGGGCAGCCCGTCTCCGCCCTGACCTACGAGGCCCACGTGCCCCTGGCGGAGAAGGTGCTGCGCCAGATCGAGGAGGAGGTGCTGGCCCGCTTCCCCGTGCGCCGCTGCCGCATCCAGCACCGGATCGGCACGCTGCAACTGGGCGAGCCGAGCGTCTACGTGGTGGTGCGGGCCGGGCACCGGGAGGAGGCCTTCCAGGCGGCGCGCTACGGCATCGACGAGGTCAAGGCCCGCGTCCCCATCTGGAAGCGTGAGCTTTATGTCCAGGGCGGCAGCCGCTACCTGGAGGGGACCCCCCTGCGCCGGGAGGAGGAGTCCGCATGAAGGACATCAGCGACAAGCCGGACACACTGCGCGAGGCCATCGCCGAGGTGTACCTGGACCTGCCGGGCGACCTGAAGGCCATCCTGCAGGAGCGGCGGGCCGAGAAGGGCGACGCGCTGGAGCTGGCGCGGGCGGCGGCGGCCCTGGCGGCCAAGAAGACCTGGGACCTCATCCCCTTCTGCCATCCCATCCCCCTCACGCACGTCGGCGTCACCTACGAGTTCGTGGAGACCGGCCTGCGCATCGAATCCCGCGTGCGCACGCACGCCCCCACCGGCGTGGAGATGGAGGCGCTGACCGCCGCCAGCCTGGCCGCGCTCACCATCTACGACATGCTCAAGATGTACTCCCAGGAGATGGTGGTCCGCTCCCTGCGCCTGCTGCGCAAGACCGGCGGCAAGAGCGGCGACTACCGCGCCAGAGACTACCGGCCCGACGGCGAACGGGCCTGAATCATCTTCGGCGCGCCGTCCTCATACGCCCTCCCCAAACTCCGGCAAAAACTGCGCCGATGCGGTAACATTGGCGGACGCAACCCTGTCTGATGACCAGAGGCACGTTAAGTCACAAGTGTGGAGCATACCATGACGACCAGAGAAGTCCCCGTGGTGTCCGGCGAGGAGCTGGACGCGGCGCTGAAGGACAGCCGTCCAGTGTTACTGTTGATCTGGGCCGAGGATTCGCCCCGCTCAGAGGTGAGCCTGGCTCTGAAGGAGGTCGCCGGGCGCTATGGCGACAGACTGCGCGTGCTCAAGGTGGACGCCAGGGACCAGCCAGAGCTTATCGAGCGCTTTGAGGTGGGCAAACGCCCGGTGCTGGTCGGCTGGTACAACGGGGAGGAGCGCCTGCGCCGCTCCCGGCCCTGGAATACCGACGTGATCGGCATGGCCGCCGACCTGCTGGCCCTGTTGCCCCCGGACGAGCAGGCGGCGGAGGCGGTGGACGAGGACACAGCCGCCGCCAACGGCAAGCCCGTCCACGTCACCGACCAGACCTTTGCCCGGCTCGTGCTGCAAAGCAAGCTGCCCGTGGTGGTGGACTTCTGGGCGGACTGGTGCCAGCCCTGTAAGATGGTGGCGCCGATCCTGGAGCGTCTGGCCGCCGAGTACGCGGGGCGGGTGCGCATCGCCAAGGTCGACGTGGACGCCAACCCCATGCTGGCCCAGCAGTTCCAAATTCGCAGCATCCCCACCCTGATGTTCGTCAAGAACGGCAAGATCGTCGGCCAGTCGGCGGGCGCTGCCCCGGAACCGGCCATTCGCAACGTGATCGACCAGCTCATCGCCCTCCAGGTGTGACGCGAGGTGTCCACAGCGCAGGGAACGGCTGGCGCCCCGGCGGAGGCGCCCCTCGCCGCCGCGCGCGGCGAGCCGAGCTATGTGTGGCGCGCCGGGCAGGAGCGCCGCCTGGCCATGATCAATCGCTGGGCGCCGCTTGCCGGCAGGCGGGTGCTGGAGGCCGGCTGCGGCCTGGGAACCTACACGGCCCACTTCCGCGCCCGCTTCACCCCCCACGTGGAGGCCTTCGACATTGAGTTCGGGCGTGTCGCCCGCGCGCGCGCCGGGACGCCCCACGCCCTGGTGGCTGCCGCCGAGGCCATCCCCTACCGCGCCGACTGCTTCGACGTGGTGCTCTCCAACGAGGTGATCGAGCACGTCGCCGACGACCGCGCCGCCCTGGCCGAGATGGTGCGCGTCTGCCGCCCCGGCGGGCGCGTCGTGATCTTCTGCCCCAACCGCTGGTATCCGGTGGAGCAGCACGGGCACTACTGGCGCGGCCAGTACCACTTCGGCAACACGCCTCTCATCAACTACCTGCCCGACCGCTGGCGGAACCGGCTCGCCCCCCATGTGCGCGCCTATACCCGGCGCGGCCTGCTCCGCCTGCTGGAGGGGCTGCCGGTGCGCGTGGTGCATGCCACGCGCATCTTCGGCGGCTATGATAACCTGGCCGTCCGCGCCGGGGTTGCCGGGCGGGCGCTGCGCGCCGCGCTCCACCTGCTGGAGCGAACCCCCCTCCGCGTGCTGGGTCTCAGCCACCTGTTGGTGCTGGAGAAGCTACCCCCCGCCTAGCGGGCCGGGGCGGCGGGCCGCTCAGCGCTGGGGCTGGCCCCCTTGCTGGGCGCCCTGCTGCACCTGCTTGAGCACTTCCAGCAGCTTTTGCAGGTTGAGCACGGCCTCCAGAATCTGGTGGGAGTAGGGGGCCAGCGTCCCGGCGATGGCCCCCGTGAAGGCCATGTCGATGATGGCATTCACGCCGCTGATGTTCAGGGCGGCGAAGAGCTGGATGTTCAGCATGAAGGCGCTCAGGATGCCCAGCACGATGCCCACCAGCGAGGTGATGATCTGCTTGTTCTGGCTGTAAGTCGGGTTTTGCGTGAGGAGGGGGTAGTTTATCTCCACCAGGTTGATGCCGGTCTCCAGCAGGCGCTCAACCAGGACCGACAGGGCAACAACAGGGATCAGCAAAGAGAGGTCCATTCTCAAACTCCTTTTTGGTGTGCAGGGCGGACGTGGATCGTGGCAAAGCTAGCGATGGCCGCCTCCCCCCTACGGTATAGCACTGCTGTGCGAAAAAGTCTAGAAAAGCTAACCCCGAAGTGCCCTGCTGGTGACGCCGTTTCCGCAATGGGCCGCGATGGGCTAAAATAAGCAGGCGTCATGAGCGGAGCAACCAAGATGCCGGTCATTCCACAGGTTCCTGCCTTCAAGCTGGAGTACGACTCCGGCAACATGGCCTTTCTGGCCGCCCAGGCAGCGCTGAGCGTGGTCGGCGCGCCGCACAGCCTGGCCTGGCTGGCGGGCGCCAGCGGCGACGCCTTCAAGTTCGTCTACGATGACGCCCCGGTCCGTGAGCCGCTGCGCGACCTGCGCCCCTGGGACTCGCTGGGGCGCGCCTTTGCCGCCTGCGGCCTGCGCGCGGAGTGGGTTCCCGACGCCACGCTGGACCACGTGCGTGGCCAGGTGGAGGCCCACGCCGCCATCAAGCAGCCCGTCCTCACCAGCTTTCTGCCCGGCGGGGCCTACCATGGCTATTTTCTGCTGGTGGGCTACGAGGAGGCGTCCGACACCCTGTACTACCAGCAGGCCGCCGCCAGCCCGCAGCCGGGCCAGCCCTACCAGGCCCTCCAGCTTGGCACGGCGGTGGCCTGGGACGGCCCGCTGACCGGCGCGCCGCACTGGGCCAGCTTCCCCATGCTGGTGATCCGGGGGCCGCTCTACGACCCGCCTGATGAGGCCGCCCGCCGCCGGGCGGCGCTGCAAGCCGCGCTGCACGCGCTGCACGGCGACCCCATCCCTTACCCCACGCACCCCGGCGCGCAGGCCTACGCCTCCGTGCCGCTGGAGGGCCGCGCGGCGCAGCAGGGCCTCGCCGCCCTGGACCGCCTGGCTGCGGACCTCGCCGAGTCCGACCTGGGCGCTTTCCCCACCATCTGGCGGCTGGATGCCCAGCTTACCCAACTGGCCTGGGACCGGGAGCTGGCCGCCCTCTACCTGGAATCGTGGGCAGGGGATGCGCCTGCCCCTCTGGTCGCTCAGTACCGCACCATCGCCCACACCGCCCGCACGCTGGCCTCCCGCAACTGGGAGAAGCGCAGCGCCCGCCTGGCGCGCCTGGAGGAGTTGCGCGCCCTGGTGGAGCGCACGGCGGCCTATTGCTACGCGCTGCACGACGACCCCTGGCTGCTGGAGGGCGCGCGGGAGCTGGGCAGGATTCTGCGCACGCCCTGGGGGCCGGCCCTGCTGGTGGAGACGCCCCGACGGCGCGAGGGGGCGGTTCTGCTGGCCAGGCGGCTGGCCGAGCACGAGCGCGCCTGCGTGGGGTTGCTGAAGCAGGCCCTGGAGCGGCTATAATCGGGAGGAGTACATGCCGGGGTTGGGGCGTGGCCGGTCTCAGGCCTCACGGCTGGCCCGCGCCTGTGCCGGGGGGCGGGCCGCCCACCGATCCGTGCCACAAATTGAGGAGCATCACCATGTCTGTGCGCGCCTTCAAGACTTTGTTCGGGCTGGGTCCCTGGCTCAAGGGCGAGGCCCTGGCCCATAAGCTGCAAGAGCAGGGCGTGGAGGCCTTTAACAAGGCCCGCAGCCGCAACCCGCAATGGCAGCCGGACTTCCGCAACGCCGACCTGCGCGGGATGGACCTTTCCCTGGCCAACCTCAAGAACGCCAACCTGGTCGGGGCCAACGTGGACGGCGTCATCCTCGACAACCTGGAACTTTACGGCGAGCGCGCACGCAATGCGCTGGCCCGGCGCGGCGCGGTGGTTGAATAAACCCCACAGGGGCCACCCGCCTGGGTCGGCCCCTGTGTATTGGCCGGGTGGAATCGAGCGCTTACTTGATCTCGACCGTCGCGCCCTCGGCCTCCAGCTTGGCCTTGGCGTCCTCGGCGGCCTCTTTGCTCACGGCCTCCAGCACGGTGGCGGGGGCGCTGTCCACCAGCTCCTTGGCCTCCTTGAGGCCCAGCGTGGTGAAGGAGCGCACGGCCTTGATGACGTTGATCTTCTTGGGGCCAACGTCCTTGAGGATCACGGTGAACTCGGTCTGCTCCTCGGCCTCCTCGGCCTCGGCGGGGGCGGCGGCAGCGGTGGGCATGGCGCCCATCATCATCGGCATGCCTGCCGCAGCAGTGACGCCCCACTTCTCCTCAAGCATTTCCTTGAGCCTGGCCGCTTCGATCACGGTCAGGTTGCCAAGTTCTTCAGCCAGCTTTTCCAGGTCTGCCATGGTATGTGTTCCCTTTCGGTGCTAAAGCATGTCGCTTCTCAGTGGTGATGACGGTTTGCTGTGGCGGCCACCGGCCTAGGCGGCCTCGGCCTCTTTGGCTGCATACGCAGCGATCACGTTGAGGAGCTGTGTCGCGCCGCCGTTGATAACCCCCACCAGCCCCGAGGCCGGGGTGGTGACCAGGGCCAGCAGGTTGGCAGCGGGGGCGATCACCAGGCCGAGCAACTGGGCGCGTAGCTCGTCCAGCGAGGGCAGCTCGGAGAGCGCCTTCACGTCCCCCTCATCCTCGAACACCACGTCCCCGGCCATCGCGCCCTTGACCAGGAAGACCTCAACATCCCGGTGGAAGTCCAGGACGGCCCTGGCCGTGGCGCTCAGGTCCCGGCGGGCGAAGGCCACGGCGACCGGCCCGTTGATCAGGCCGTCCGGGATGGGCATGCCCACCTCCTGGAGCGCCCGCCGCAGCAGGGTGTTCTTGGTCACCATGTAGGTGCTGCCCAGGTCCCGCATCTTGCTGCGCAGCTCGTTGAACTGCGCCGTGCTCATGCCCCGGTACTCGGTGACAATGATGCCCTGGGAAGCCCGCAGCAGCTCGGTGTATTGCGCGACCAGTTCCTCTTTGCGTTGTCTGGAGATAGGCAAGCGTCCTGCCTCCTTTCGGGCTGTGGAACGGTCCCCTGGCAAGCAAAACGGCCTTTGCAGACCCACCATGCAAAGGCCGACCACGTTCTTACCCACGCCGGCGATGAGCCGCGTGCCGTGTTCTAGAGCCTTTGCCTCGGCAGGAGATTAAGCACCCTGGGGTGCGCCTGCGGTCTACGGCAAAGCGCCGCTTGCTGAACCAGATTGTGCCGGGGATTATAGACGGCGGCGGGGGGCGCGTCAAGGCCTGATTTCTGGCCCGGCTAGCGCTCCTTCGGGCGGCGTCGGCGGCGCAGCCTGGCCTGTATCCACAGCCCGATCAGCGTCCCGGCCACCGACCACACCCAGGTCAGGTCGGCCTCCTGCGGGGGAGGGGTCGGCGCGTCCGTGGGGTCGAAGGTCACCAGGTAGAGGCGGTCCTTGTTGGCCAGGAAGGCCTCGCGGGTGGCCGGCAGGCCCAGCGCCTCCACCCAGCGCTGCATCACCGGACTCTGCTCCACAAAGGAGAAGGCGGCGGCCAGCTCCCCTTCGTCGGTGACCCGCCGGGCGATGGCTCGCTCCGTGCCGCGCGCCGTCTGCACCGTCACGTGCGGGTCGGCCAGGATGTTGCGGTACCACTGGGCGCGCTCCCCCCAGGCGCTGAGGATGTACTTGCGCCCGTTGTGCTCGTGGAACTCGATGGCCGTGCGGCGGGGCAGGCCGCTGCTGCGCCCCGTGGTGGTCAGGATCATGAACAGCCTGCCCACCAGCGGCCCCAACCCCAGCCTCCACAGCAAGATCGGCAGCTTGAAGGCGTACTTGAGGGCCGGGCTGGAAGGATAGGGCAGCAGGTCTATCGCTGCCTCGCGCGCTGGCGATTCCATGGTTTTTCGCTCCTCGCTACGGCCACGCCCCGTCCGGCGCGGCCTCGTCAGCCTCATTATCGCGCAGCTTACCACAAAGCGGTAGCGGCAGCTCGCGAAACATCCCCAGATTCTGCGGTAGTGGCCCTGGCGTGAAGGGTGGCCCTCACCCCCACACGCCGTCCGGGGGCCTGCGCGCCAGCGCGGCGGCCACCACCCGCTCGTCCACGCCGAACCGGCCCGCCAGCGTGGCGGGCAGCGCCGCCCGTTGCGCCGCCGTCAGCGGAACCGGCTCCTCCCCCCCGGCCACGCGCCGCACCAGCCCTTTGCCCTCCGAGTAACGCCAGATGCGCTCCCCCTCCAGGCGCATCAGGATCACCTCGTCCAGGAACAGCCCGTCCGGCTCGTGGTCCCGCAGCAGGCGGGCGTGGAAGGTGGCGTCGTCCACGCCCTGGCCGTTGACCCAGAAGGCGCGCTGCTGAAAGCCCTCGCTCGTCCGCCACACCTCCCAGCGCTCCGGCCCCACCGGCCTGGCATGGTAGCGGTAGGCGGGCGTCTCCACGCTGGTCGGCGCGTGGGGGGCCAGCCGCAGCGCGGCGGGGACCGGATAGCCCACGTCCGCCAGGTAGCGCCCGCCGTCGTGCTCCACGATGAAGGCGCAGTGTGGATCGATGGTTTTGGTCTCCATGTCGCAGAAGGCCAGCCTGCCGCAGAAGCCCACCGCCTCCAGCAGGGCGCGCAGGGCCAGGTTGCTCTCGAAGCAGGTCCCCCCCGTGCCCAGCCGCAGCGCGTCTGCGAAGTACGCCTCCGGCAGGCGGGCGTGATCCTGCGGGCTGCCGGGGCGCTGGTGGCGGGCGATGCGCGAGGCCGACTCCCAGGGGATGCGCGCGCTCCAGGCCCGCAGCAGGCGGTTCAGGAAGGGCAGGGTAGGGGCGGGGTCGTCCAGGCCCAGGTGGCTGAGGATGGCGGCGAGGGGGATGGCCATGGCTGCGGCTCCTTGCGCTGCGCGGTGTGGCGTTCGTTGCGCCCGGCTGGAACAATGCAATGCGGCGCGGGCGCTGCGGAGCGTGATTTTCCTCCCCTTTGCGCGGGCCTGCAACCTCCCTGCCGACCCGATTCGCGGCCCGCCCGGCGGCGGCACGCCATGCCGGGCCTGGCCCCCAGGTATTGTATAATGTGGGGCGTGCACGGTTCGCTGGTTAAGGAGCGCCCCATGAGCGACAACCCGCCCGCCACGCCGCAGCCCGATTCCATCGCGGAGGAAACCCGCCCCGCCGATGCGCCTTCGCTGCCCCCGGCGCCGCTGGAGCCGCCGGAGTTCGCCCAGGCCGGGCCGGAGACGGCGGCCCCACCGCCCGCCCAGGAGGCCACGCGGCCCGCCGAGCCGGCTGCCCCGGCCCCCACGCCCTTCGGCGCGGGGCGCTGCCCGCGCTGTGGGGGGACCGACTTCGGCAAGGGCAGCCTGTTCACCTATGGCACCCGCTTCCGCCCGGCCTACTACAAGCCTGCCCGCCTGTCCCTGTTCTGGCTGCATACCCTGCTGCGCCCCTTCCGCGCCCTGATCGAGGTGGAAGCGCAGGCCTGCCGGCGCTGCGGCCTGCTGCTGTTGCAGGTGGATACCACGCAGTTGGAGCGCCTGGAGCGCCGCTCCGGGGACTCGCGTTAGGGCGCAGGCTCACTGCCGCGTTGATCCGCCGTGGCCAGGCTTCGCTATGACCCCGCCCGCGACTACTACGACATCCTGGGCGTCCACCCCACGGCCAGCGCTGACGAGATTCAGCGCGCCTACCGCCGCCTGGCCAAGGAGCTGCACCCGGACCGCAACCCGGAGCGCCAGGCCTGGGCGACGGCGGCCTTCCAGGCCATCAACGAGGCCCACGCCGTGCTCAGCGATCCGGTCCGCCGCCGCCACTATGACGATCTGCGCTGGCCGCACCTGCCCCACAGCGCCGGGTATCGTCGGGAGTGGGCCGCCTGGCAGGCCTTCGATGCCGGGTACGGCCCGGCCTGGCGGGAGGCGCGCCGCCCACCCCCGCCCCGCTCCCCCGGCTACCTCACCCTGTGGCAGGCGCTCGGCAACCTGCTGCGGGGGCCGTTCGGCTCGCTGTACCTCATCCTGCTGATGACCTGCCTGCTGCTCCCCGCCGCCTATGCTGTGGTCAACCACCTCACCCTGCGCGCCCTGGCCGCGCTGCCCGCCACGCCCACCGCCACCGCGCCGCCCACCCCGGCCATCCTGCTCTGGCCCGTGCCCACCCACCCCCGGCCCACCGCGCCCCCCCCCCCCTGCGACAACCCCCCCGTGACCCTCG
>FWPU01001761.1_pt1 | contig 63248 bp, 60 predicted proteins | sample 2228361 | NCBI WGS metagenome assembly FWPU01 (sample SAMEA103939777, study PRJEB20133) | metagenome
GGGGTTGATGTCAGAGGAAAGGCTGGAAACTGTCGCTTTTACCCCCCCCCCGCTCACCGGAGAGGGCGAAGACGGGTGCAGCCATCTGCACCGTCAGGCTCAGGATGCACACCGTAGCAAGTGTGCGCATGAAGGGAAAGCGTCGTAACATTTTGTTCAGCACCCTCCTTTGCTGTGATGTTGTGAGAAACCGTCGTGACTTTCCCCTCAACCACGGGAGCTGCTCAGTTAAGTAGATGATAGCACCGTGCTTATATTTTGTCAAGGTTTTTTGCTGGGGTGAGGAAAGATTTTTCTGAAAAAAATCTCGAAGCGACGAGCGGCGAGCCTGTTCCCGCTGGAGGGCGAGCCGTTTCAAACCCCTCACCCGACCTCTCCCCGACGCGGGGAGAGGAGTTCGCTCCCCTTCCCTCGCAGGGAAGGGGGCAGGGGGTTAGGTTTCATCGTCGGCGCGGACGAAGTCTTGCCCTCCAGAAGTATGCCACCACCTGATCGAGGGCGAACCTCCCGATGAGCCGTTTAAAACCCCTCTCCCGACCTCTCCCCGATGCGGGGAGAGGCGTTCCCCCCTTCCCTCGCAGGGAAGGGGGTCAGGAGGTTAGGTTTCCTCAACGGTTCGGCAGGGGGTTCTGCGCCCTCCGGAAGCCTGCTGCGTCTTGTCATGCTGAGGCGTCAGCCGAAGCATCTCTTGAGATTCTTCGCTTCGCTCAGAATGACAGCAAATGATGGCAGAGCACTCACAATTATCGTCATGCTGAGCGAACGCGAAGCATCTCGTTCTTGCGCTCTCCGCCATGCTGAACGGATGTGAAGCATCTCTTGAGATTCTTCGCTTCGCTCAGAATGACAGGAAAAGGCAACAGAATGACATGGATGCCATGTCATTGCGAGCCTTCGCCAGAAGGCGAGGCAATCTCCCTCTGTCCAGCGTGAACACGAGGGATATGGCCTGTCAATGTCTATTCCCACAGCGTATTCAGCCCAGCGAGCGTAATCCGGCGGTCGCGGCTGATGAGTGGCACGCCAAGATGCTTTGCGGTCACAGCAATAATATCTCGATCATGCTTCACCGTTGCGCTGAAAATGCATCCACAACTCGCGCTGCGCCTCGTCAATCTCTTCCGCAGAGGGAGCTGGACTAGCCCCGATAATACCCCCACAATGACTGCACCTTCGGTTCTGCCGAGGGCTGGGACGCGATACGGTGCTCCAGATGCTCCATCAGCTGGCGGAGTAGTCGCAATTGCTCGTGCAAGGGTAGTTTCAGTGCTTCAGCAAGGACTGTCTCTGTACTGTCACGACGGTTCATTCCCAACGCCTCCATGCTCGGATGCCCTACCATCGTTGATTATACCCTGCGTGAGGGAGATTCCTTCGCCGCCATCGCTCCTCGCAAGGACACAAGGAACGGCTCGGCAGGAGGCTCGCCAGCGAGAGGCTAAAAGGACAGTGTCGTCCTATGGCGCTACCTGACCTCTTCGTGCAACGTCTTCAGCGCATCGTGCCGACGGAGCGGTACGAGCTGTGCCTGCGCACCTTCACCGAGCCGCCTGCGGTGGGCGCGCGGGTGAATGCACTTCTTGCCACGCGCGACAGTGTGCTTCAGGAGCTGCAAGAGGCGGGTCTGCAACCCCATACCGTGGTGTGGTATCCCGACTCCTTCTGGCTGGATGCCTGTCAGCGCGAGGCACTGCTCGCGACGGATGCGGTACAGAGCGGGCGAGTGTACGTGCAGAACCTCTCCAGCATGGTGCCTCCGCTGGTGCTGGCGCCTCAGCCAGGGGAGCAGGTGCTGGACTTGTGTGCCGCGCCGGGAGGAAAGACCCTGCAGATGTTTGCGATGATGCGGGGCGAAGGTCGTCTGGTCGCGGTGGAAGCGGTGAGTCATCGCTTTTTCAAAATGCGCGAGAACCTGCAACGGCATGGCGCGCACAACGTAGAGACCGTACAGGCGGAAGGGGAATGGCTGTGGAAACGCTGGCAGAACCGCTTCGACGCGGTGTTGCTGGATGCGCCCTGCTCCAGCGAAGGCAGATTCCGCACCGGCGACCCCTCCACCACCCGCTACTGGAGCCTGAAGAAAATCGCCGACATGGTGCGTAAACAGAAATCCCTGCTCTACTCTGCTATTCAGTGCCTGAAACCGGGGGGACGGCTGGTGTACTGCACCTGCACCTTCGCCCCGGAGGAGAACGAGGGGATTATCGCGCACGCGCTGAAGAAGTTCGGGGAGGCGATAGAGGTTCTGCCTATCATGCTGGAGGTGGAGGGGATGATGCCCGCGCTGGCGGAGTGGGAAGGTCGGTGGTTTCCGGAAGCCGTCCTCCTTGCCCGGCGCATTCTTCCCTCCGCCACGATGGAGGCTTTCTTCATCTGCCTGATACGCAAGAGGGAGGAGACCGATGACACCGCGTGAGGTCATACAACGCAATCTGGAGCGGAACCATCCCCCGCGCATCGGGATGGACTTCGACCGAGGCAGGATGAACGATTTCTGCTTCGCAGGCTTCTCGCCCTCCGAGAGGTGGCAGCAGAAACGCTGGACGGAGGGCGAGGTGGAATACTTCACCGACGAGTGGGGCAACATCTGGTACCGTTCCATCTACGGCGGAAGTCGCGGCGAGGTCTTTCAGCCGGCGCTGGACGACTGGGCGAAACTGAAAGACTACCAGATGCCCGACATGGACAACCCCAAACGGTATGAGACCGTTCGCCAGCGGTTCGCGCAGGAGACCGAGCGGTTCCGGGTGGGCTTTCTGCCCGGATTTCCCTTCGCGATATGCCGTTACCTGCGCAAGATGGAGAACTACTTTGCCGACCTGGTGCTGGAGCGCGAACACATCGACGGCCTGCACGAGCGCGTTACCTCCCTGCTGGAGCGGATTATTATCCTCTACGCCGAGGCGGGCGCGGACGCGGTAATGTTCGCTGAGGACTGGGGCGTGCAGGACCGTCTGCTCATCCATCCCTCCATGTGGCGCGAGATATTCAAGCCCCTGTTTGCGCGGCTCTGTCGTACTGCGCACGCGCACGGACTGAAAGTGATAATGCACTCCTGCGGATACGTATGGGATATTCTGGAGGATGTGGCGGAGGTGGGTATTTGCTGTATGCAGTTCGACCAGCCTGCGCTGTATGGGCTGGAGCGGCTGGCGGCAAAGATGCGCGAGCTGAACCTCTGCCTGTACTCACCGGTAGACATCCAGCGCGTCCTGCCAACAGGCAACCGTGAGAGCATCGAGCGCGAGGCACACCGAATGGTGGAGCTGTTCGAAGGAGGGTTCATCGCCAAGAACTACCCTGACCTGCAGGGTATAGGTATCCAGCCAGAGTGGGACGAGTGGGCGTATCAGGTCTTTCTGAGCTATGCGCGGTGAGATTGCCTGTTGTGATTACCTGCCGATGGCGTGGCGGTCGCTGATGGAGCATCGCCTCCGTTCCCTGCTGACCGTGCTGGGAGTGGTGGTGGGCGTGGCGTCGGTGCTACTGCTCATCTCCATTGTGCAGGGGGTGAAGGCGGAGGTCACCCAGCAGATTGAGCAGTTCGGGGCGAGCCTGCTGTTCGTGGTGCCGGGGCGCATCAACGCCGCGCAACCCTTCAACCCGATGAGCATTCTGGGGCTGAGCACCATCACCACGGCGGACGTGCAGGCGGTGCAGAGGGTTCCCGGCGTCCGGCGGGCGGTGCCCATCATGTTCATCGCGGGCGGAGCGCGCCATGGCGACCGCTGGGCGGCGACCGCTATCGTGCTGGCTACCGAGTCGGCGTGGCAGGAGATTCGGCGCACACCGCTGGCGGAGGGCAGGTTCTTCACGGCGGATGAGGAGACCGAGCGCATGTGCGTGCTGGCGCATGGCGTCAAGCAGGAGCTGTTCGGTAATTCGCCAGCGGTGGGCAAGACGGTGGTGGTGAACCGCGTGCCGTTTCGGGTGCTGGGCGTGCTGGCACGGGACGACACCAGTAGTATCTTCGGCAGTGCGGGCTGGGATACGCTGATCTTCCTGCCTCTGAAATCAGCGCACAGAGCGATGCGCTCCGACCAGATACACCGCATCGTGGTGCAGGCGACGCCGGGCGTGGAGCCGGAGAGCCTCATCGAAGGCGTAAAGCGTGCCATGCGCGAAAGCCATCTCGGCAACGAAGACTTCACCGTGCTCACGCAGAAAGACCTGCTGAAGCTCATCTACACGGTGCTTTCTCTCCTGCAGATTGCGTTGACGGGCATCAGCAGTATCTCGCTGATTGTGGGCGGGGTGGGCATTATGAACATCATGCTGGTGTCGGTCACCGAACGCACCCGCGAGATAGGCATTCGCAAGGTGGCGGGCGCCAGACGGCGCGACATTTTCTGGCAGTTCCTGGTGGAAGCGGTCATTCTATCGCTATCAGGCGGAGTACTGGGCATCATCGTTGCGACCGTGGCTGTGGAGGTGTTCCGCCGTACCTCGGTGCTGAAGCCGGAGATAACGCTGGGAGCCGTGGCGCTGGCGTTTGGGGTGAGCGTGATGGTGGGCGTTATTTTTGGCGTGGCACCTGCCATCCGCGCTGCACGCAAAGAGCCGGCGGAAGCGTTACGCTATGAATAAACAGAATGGCTGCCCGGGATGGATTCGAACCACCACTAGTGGCTCCAAAGGCCACCGTCCTGCCATTAGACGACCGGGCAGCACCACTATTATTATGCCCTCCTGCGGGCGGGTTGTCAAGACGGGATTGCTTCGTCGCTTCGCTCCTCGCAATGACACGAACATCCCCTGCAGGGAGGTTCTGAACTGTTTGCCAAACCCCAAACCGCTGTGTTATACTGACACAGGTCACCCTTGTGACGTTAAGGAGGAGGCGAGATGAGCACGACCATCGAGGAGGTTGTGGCGCGAGAGATTCTGGACTCGCGCGGGAACCCGACGATTGAAGTGGATGTGTATCTGAGGGGAGGTGCGCGTGGACGCGCTGCCGTGCCGTCGGGGGCGTCGACCGGAACCAACGAGGCGCTGGAACTGCGCGACGGTCAACCCGAGCGCTATGGGGGCAAGGGCGTGCTGAACGCCGTGGACAACGTGAACGAGCGCATCGCGCCCGAGATCATAGACATGGACGCGACCGACCAGGTAGCGATCGACCGCCTGCTGTGCGAGCTGGACGGCACGGCCAGCAAGAGCAGGCTGGGCGCGAACGCCATACTGGGCGTCTCGCTGGCGGTGGCGAAGGCGGCGGCAGAGGCACTGGGGCTCCCGCTGTATCAGTATCTGGGCGGTGTGTTCGCGCATACCCTGCCTGTGCCCATGATGAACATCCTGAACGGTGGCAAGCACGCCGACAGCAACGTCGACCTGCAGGAGTTCATGGTGGTGCCTGCTGGTGCGGAAGATTTCCCCGAGGCTCTGCGCATGGGCGTGGAAGTCTATCACAGCCTCAAGAAAGTGCTGAAGGAACACGGCTACAACACCGCCGTCGGCGATGAGGGCGGCTTCGCTCCCAACCTGAAGTCCAACACCGAACCGCTGGACCTGATCGTGGAAGCCATCGAGAAGGCAGGCTATACGCCGGGTGAGGACTGCTTCCTGGCGCTGGACCCCGCCGCGTCCGAGTTCTACGAGGGCGGCATGTACCACCTGAAAGGCGAAGGGCGTGTGCTGACCAGCGAAGATATGGTCGCCTTCTACGAAGACCTCGTGAACCGCTATCCCATCATCAGCATCGAGGACGGGCTGGCAGAGAGCGACTGGGATGGCTGGAAGGTGCTGACCGACCGGCTGGGCGCTAGGGTGCAACTCGTGGGCGACGACATCTTCGTCACCAATATCCAGTACCTGAACCAGGGCATCGAGATGGGCGTGGCGAATTCCATCCTCATCAAGGTCAACCAGATCGGCACGCTCACCGAGACTCTGCTGGCTATCGAGACCGCCAAGCGAGCGGGCTACACCGCGGTCATTTCGCACCGCTCGGGCGAGACCGAAGACACGACCATCGCCGACATTGCCGTCGCCACCAACGCGGGGCAGATCAAGACCGGCGCGCCCTGCCGCACAGACCGCGTGGCGAAGTACAACCAGCTGCTTCGCATCGCAGAAGTGCTGGGCGACGCGGCGGACTACCCGGGCGTCGGCGCGTTCTATTCTCGGCGCCGAAGATAAGCGTAGCGAATCAGCCCCACTCCCACTGCAGGGAGTGGGGCATCCACTCTGGAGCCAGGCTATGCGTTGCACCAAAATTGTTTGCACCATCGGTCCCGCAACCGCTTCTTCCGAACGTCTCCGCGCGCTGATGGAATCCGGCATGGATGTCGCGCGGCTGAACTTCTCTCACGGCACCCACGAATGGCATGGAGATGTCATCCAGCGCATCCGAAAGATCAGCGCAGAACTGGGCAAACCCGTCGCCATCCTGCAGGACCTGTGCGGGCCCAAACTGCGCCTCGGGCAAATGCCGGAAGAGGGAGTGCCTGTCGAGCCCGGTCAGGATGTGCGCTTCGTGCTGGCGGAAGCGGGCGCAGATGCCGAGAACATCCCCCTGCCCTACTCCACATTGTTTGCGCTGGTTCGCCCAGGCGAGCGTATCCTGATCGACGATGGGCGTGTGGAGATTATAGTCACCCAGCGCGACCTGCACTCCATCCGCGGACAGGTGCGCATCGGCGGAACCCTGCATTCGCGCAAGGGGGTGAACCTTCCCGACACGCGACTGCCCGTCACATCCGTCACCGAGCGTGACCTCGACGACCTGCGCTTCGGCATCGAGCAGGGGGTGGACTGGGTGGCGGTGTCGTTCGTGCGCGAGCCGGAAGACCTCCAGCCGGTGCGATACACCATCGAGGCGGCAGGCGCGGAGATTGGCGTCATCGCGAAGATCGAGAAGCGCGAAGCGGTGGAAAATCTCGACGCGATCCTGGAGGCGGCGGACGGAATCATGATTGCGCGCGGCGATCTGGGCGTGGAGATGCCCATTGACGAAGTGCCGTTGATACAGAAAGAGATTATCGCGCGGTGTAACCGTGCCGGTAAGCCCGTCATCACCGCCACGCAGATGCTGGAGAGCATGATCTCCGCCCCACACCCCACCCGCGCCGAAGCCACCGACGTCGCCAACTCCATTCTGGACGGCACCGACGCGGTGATGCTATCGGGCGAAACGGCGGTGGGGCAGTATCCCATCGAAGCGGTTAGCGTGATGCACCGCATCGCTCTGCGCACCGAGCAGGCGTTGAAGGAGGGGGTGGTTGTCCAGCCCAACCAGCCCGTGGCGGGTAGCCTCAGCGTAACCGAAGCGGTTGCGGAGGCGGTATGCCACATCGCCTACGACATCGGGGCACGCGCCATCATCTGCGCAACGACTTCCGGCAGTACCGCGCGGCTCGTCTCCAAATACCGCCCCAAAACGCCGATTGTGGCGTTTTCACCCAGTGAACACACCTATCGTCGGCTGGCGTTGTCGTGGGGCGTTCAACCGCGATTGATTCCGCAGGTGTACACGATGGAGGAAATGTTGCAAACTGCGGTGAATACGGCTGTAGAGCTGGGACTGGCATCGGAGGGCGATAAAGTGGTCATTACCGCCGGAGTGCCCATCGGAGTGCCCGGCAATACCAACCTGATCAAGGTGCATACCATCGGACAGCCGATTGTGGCGTAGGAGGTGTGTATGGCGTACCGACGTGCTCCCGCGCGGCGACCCACCAGCGTGCGAGCGCAGAAAAAACGCAAAACGGGCATCGCCATCGTCGCCGGACGCTTGCTGGTGATAGGTGTTCTCTGCCTGATAGCCGGTAGAATCGGGATCCTCTATGCCGAAAACATGCTCATGCTGATTCGCGAGGCGCGGGCACACCGACAGGAAATCGCCAGCCTGCGCCAGGAAGTGGAAATCTATGCCCAGAAGAACGCCCAGCTCGAGCGCGAAGAGCAGAGGCTGAAGACTCCCCGCGGGATCATCCCCGAAGCCCGCAAGAAGGGCTACGGCTTTCCGGGCGAGCGATTGCTGGTTCTCCCTCCAGACCAGCCTGCTTCCGGGCAGTAGAGGTTACTTTCTCTTCAGCAACTGCGCCAGCGCAGGCTCCAGCTGCGCAAAGCGGAAGACGTAGCCGGTTTCCATCGCCACCTGCGGGATGACTCTCTGGCTCCACAACAGGCTTTCGCCCAGCTCGCCAGCCACCAGCCGCAGAGCAAAGCCCGGCACGGGCAACCACGACGGACGCCCCATCACTCTACCCAGAGTCCGGCAAAACTCCGCCAGACGCACGATGCCGGGAGACACCACATTCACCGCGCCCTGCACCCGCTCGTTGGTCAGGGCATGCAGGGTGATGCCGGTCACGTCGTCGAGATGCACCCAGGGGAACCACTGGCGCCCGCTGCCGAAGGGTCCACCCACAAAGAAGCGGAACGGCAACAGCATCTTTTCCAGCGCGCCGCCACCCTCGCCCAGCACGATGCCGATGCGCAGTTTTACCACCCGCACGCCCAGCTCGCGCGCTTCATCCGCCGCCTGCTCCCACCGAATCGCCAGCTCGGCAAGGAATCCTGTGCCGGGGGGACTGCTTTCGGTCAGCTCTTCCTCATCGCGGTCGCCATAGATGCCTACCGCACTGGCATTCACCAGCACCCGGGGGCGCGTCTGCACCTCGCGCATCGCCTGAACCAGCGCGCGAGTGCTGTTCACCCGGCTGTCCACCAGTCTCTGCTTGAACTCCGGCGTCCACCTCTGCCCTGCGATGCTCTCGCCCGCCAGATTCACCACGGCGTCCGCTGCGGACAGAATCTCTGCCATCCCTGTCGGTTCACCCGGCGACCATTGCGCGAGTTGCGCTCCCTGCGGCACCCTCGCCGTTGCCTGTGACGCACTGCGTGTCAGCACCGTGACCTCATGCCCTGCCAGCAAGAGCTCCGTGCAAAGTGCTCTGCCGATGAAGCCCGTTCCTCCAGCTATCGCCACTCGCATGGCAACGTCCCTCCTGTGTGCGTTCTCAGCAGACCATCCTATTATAGCACCTTGCACCCCTCATGTAACGTGTGCTACAGTAAGCACAGTCCAGTGCTGGAGGCAGCCATGAGCTACACCATCGGGATGGAAGCCATACGCAGACAGGCGCCGGAACGACTGGCGCACACCGAATACTGCAGTAACTACGCACTGGTGCGCGCCGTGACAGGCAGAGACCCCGCGAAAGACCCCAATGCCTGGCGCGAGTTCCACGACGCATGGCAGATAGACCTGCTGTGGGTCACCAACGACGGACCTGTGGCATGGTCGCAACGGGGCAGGACGACCGACATGGGGCACGCCGAGTTTCTGGAAGGAGGCATCGACCGACGCGACACGGTACACTGCCCCTTCCGCGATGTGGAAGAGGTTCTGCAGTTCGATGCGGTGGAAGAGTACGGCTTGCCCAACATGGAGGAGCTCGTGCACTACTACGAGCATTTCTACCGGCGCGGCCAGGCAGAGAACCCCAACCAGATATTCACCGGAGGATATTACAAGACCATCGTCTCCGGGGCGATCGAGGCGTTCGGGTGGGATATGCTTCTGGAAGCGGCTGCCGACCGCGAGCGATTTGACCGCGTGCTGGAGAGCTTCTACCGCCTGTCCCTGCATCACTATCAGGCATGGGCACAGACATCCATCGAGGTGTTCATCTGCCACGACGACATGGTGTGGTCGCAGGGACCGTTCATGCATCCCGATTTCTACCGTTCTGCCATCTTCCCCCGCTACGCCAAACTGTGGCAGGTTCTGCACGAGGCGGGTAAGATAGTGCTTTACTGTTCCGACGGCACGTGGACCGAGTTCGTGGACGACATCGCGCAGGCGGGCGCGGACGGCTTCATCTTCGAACCGACGACCTCTCTGGACTACGTGGTGGAGCGCTACGGCAAGACACACGTCATCGTGGGCAGTAAGGTGGACGCCCGCACGCTGACATTCGGCACGCGCGAGCAGATACAGCGGGAGATCGAAGACACCCTGCGCCTTGCGAAGGACTGCCCCGGCTTTATGTTCGCAGTGGGCAACCACATCCCCAGCAACGTGCCGGTGGACAACGCGCTGTTCTATTACGACTACCTGAGCCGCCACTGGTGGCGCTAGAGCGCGAACACGGTGGGCGGTTCCACTGCGGACAGGCGTCCCGCGTTGCGACGGATCTGCTCCACCTCTTCGTCGGGGATGGCTCGCTCGAAACGCCGAAAACCGGCGACCTCGAAGCCGTGCTTGTGCGCGAGGCGGGTAATCTCTTCCACCTGCTCCACGCTGATGTCCGCGCCCAGCGTGAAGCATTCGTACCGCCGTTCCAGCGCCAGGATGATGGTCTCGGCGATGCACGCCTCCGCATGTTTGGGCGGAAAGCCGAAGTTGAAGCCGAAATCCACGTTCTCACCGGGCACCCGGATCACCCCGCCGTCGATTACCAGCACGTCGTTTCGCTTCTCGTACACTGCGCTGGAGACGTTGCGCGGGCGAGCCACGTCGCAGACTACCGCGCCGGGACGCAAATCCTCCGGCTCCACCAGCACATCCGTCGCCGAGCTGACCGCAATCACGATGTCGGCCTCGCGCACGGCACTGCGCGAGTCGGTGGAAATCTCCACTTCGGCGTTCGAGCAGGAGGAAATCTGTTCCTGCAGAGCCTCCAGCCGTTCGCGGTTGCGTGCTACCAGCGTCATCTGCGCCACGTGTTTCGCCAGAATACGCGCGCACACACTGCCAATCGCCCCCGTCGCGCCGATGACCGTTGCTCTTGCCTCTTCCGCGCGGATACCCATGCGCGCCGCCGCCAGCAGTGCTCCCTGCAGGGCGCTACCAGCTGTATATGAGTTTCCTGTCGTCACGGGCGTGCGCAGGGCGCGTGCCACGCTCACCCCCCGGTCGCCCACCACCTTCAGGAACGCGCCCAGACCGATAATCTGCGCTCCCAGCTCCTCCGCCATGCGCCCCGCCTGCACGATCTTCGGCAGAACCTTCTCGAAAGGCGTTTCCAGCAGGACGCGCGGCGTCATCGGCACGGCGATGAACCAGCCCTCTGCCTGTGCACCAGTGCGCGATTCGATGCCGGTGATATGCGACAGCACACGCGGGGGAGTACGCTTGAACAGCTCCTCGACCCAGCGAAAGGGAACCGCTTTCAGCAGGGGGTATTTTCGGGTAAAATCGCTCTGGCGCAACGGATGCAAGATGAATGCGAATCGCTCCACAGTGCCATACCGCCCATTGAACAAGGTTTCGCTAACATTGTATCCTGTGAAGGGGTGAATGTGCAACCATCGCCCGGTAGACAGGAGAACCCGTTGCGCAAAGCGAAGCATTTAGCGTATATATGCTCGGAACCGATCGGACGAGGAGGTGCCCGATGATTACCGAAAGCCAGCTGCGTCAGGCGCAGGAGCGCGCCATGGAGTATCTGCGCAAGGCGAACATCGTGCTCACGCCCGAAGAGCAGAAGAACATCGAGGTGGCAGACTTCGGGCTGGGCGACCTCGAAAACACTGGGCTCGAGCTCGTGGTTTATGTGAATACCGACCGCTACTGCGCGAAGGAGCTGGTGCTGTTCCCGCGCCAGACCTGCCCGGAGCACCGTCACCCGCCGGTGAACGGCGACCCCGGCAAGATGGAGACCTTCCGCTGTCGCTGGGGCGAGGTGTACCTGTATGTGGAGGGCGAGCCGACGCCCAACCCGAAGGCAAAGCCTCCCGCCGGACGCGAGAAGCACTACACCGTCTGGCATGAAATCGTTCTGCGCCCGGGCGAGCAGTACACCATCCCCTCCAATACCAGGCACTGGTTCCAGGCAGGCGACGAGGGCGCGGTGGTCAGCGAGTTCTCATCCACCAGCCGGGACGAGGCGGATGTCTTCACCGACCCGGACATCGAGCGCATCACGAAGGTGGTGCCCGGCTAAGGCATGGCGCCGACGCTGTCTGACCGCCTGAAGCCGTTTGGGCTGGCGGTTCTGGTTTACGTGCTGTACCGCGTGGGGGCGCCGCTGGTGACCTTCCTCGGCGATGGGTTTGTACAGGTGGCGATCTCCACGCTGGTGTTCATGGCGCTGGCGACGTGGCTGGTCATGCGCACGTCGGCGCTTCCCCTCCGCCCTCCGGCGGCGCTGGGCTGGATGGTGCTATCGCTGGCTCTGTTTGCGGCGGTCAGGGTGTCGCCCGCCTTCGTGCCCGCCCTGCGCCAGAGCCCGGTCGCGCTCGAGATGGTGCTGGGCATCAGCGACACGCTGATGGTGCTTTCTGCCAGCCTGCTGGGGCTGGCGGTGTCGCACATCATCCGCGAGCCGAACATTCTTGCCCCCGCTGCGCTGTTTGCCGCGCTGGTGGACTTTGCGGTGGTGAGCCTGTGGATACCGCGCGTGATGGAGGTCGCACCGCACGCGCTCAGCAGTGTGGCGGTGCATGTGCCCCAGGTGGGCGCGAAACCCACCCCCACCGGCTTGCGCCCCATCGGTATCATCGGTCCCGCCGATTTCGTCTTTCTGGCTTTCTACTTCGCCTGCGTGTGGCGGTTCGGGATGGCGGCGCGTGCCACCTATATCTGGATGGTGCTGGCGCTGGCGGGTTACATGTTCTTCCAGAACGTGGTGGGTTCGCTGACGCCCCGCTTCATGGATGCGGTGGACATGTTGCCCGGTCTGGTGCCGATGGCGGTAGTGCTGGTGATCGTGAATCGCAAATACTTCCATTTTTCGCGCGAGGAAAAGCGCGCAATGGGGCTGGTGGCTGTGCTGGTAGCAGGTATTCTGGCTTTCGCATTATGGACGCTAAGACAATGAGAGGAGGTATCCTGGCATGATCGTCACGACTACCCCGAACGTAGAAGGGAGAACCATCCGACAGTATCTGGGCATCGTGGTTGGAGAAGCCATCGTCGGCGCGAACGTCTTCAAAGACCTGTTTGCCGGTATCCGCGACATCGTGGGCGGAAGAGCCGGCGCTTACGAAGAGGAACTGCAGAAGGCGCGTCAAATCGCGATGCAGGAGATGATTGCCCGCGCCGAGACGCTGGGGGCGAACGCTATTGTGGGCGTCGACCTCGACTACGAGGTGCTGGGGCAGGGCGGCACGATGTTGATGGTCAACGTCAGTGGCACAGCAGTGGTGCTGGAGTAGCACCTGTTTGCAATCTGACGGTTTTGTTTGATATACTTCGCTGGGGGTGACAGAGTGCGAGAGGTAAGGAAGGCGAAGCGGCGTCACTGGTTCTGGCGAGCGGTTCTTTTGCTGATGATGCTGGGTGCGCTGTCGGTCGGCTCGCTCAGCGGGTATTTCTATGCTTCCAGCAAAGCGGTGCGCAAAACGGTGGGCGCACTGTGGGAGTACCGCGGACTGGATGTCGCACAGGCGTTCCCCGGACAGTCCTCGGTGACCGTGCTGTTGCTCGGTTCGGACGAAAACCGCGACAACAAGAAGCGCATCTACACCAAGAGCACCCGCAGCGACACTATCATGCTGGCGCACTTCGACTTCGTGAACAGGCGCATCAGCGTGCTTTCGATCCCCCGCGACACGCGCGTGCGCATCCCCGATCACGGCTACCACAAAATCAACTCGGCGATGGCTCTGGGCGGTCCGGATCTGACCGCACAGACCCTTCAAGAGTGGCTGGGTATCCCAGTGGATCATCACGTGGTCATCTATTACAACGCCTTCCGACGCGCGGTGGACCTGCTGGGCGGTGTTACTGTATACGTGGACAAGCCCCTGCACTACGACGACAACTGGGGCGACCTGCACGTGCATCTGGAGCCGGGCCTGCATCGGCTGAACGGCGAGCAGGCGCTGGGCTACGTGCGCATCCGCAATGTGGATAACGATCTTGGGCGCATCGAGCGACAGCAGAAGTTCCTCGCAGCGGTGAAGGAGCATTTCCGCCATCCCAGCACCTACCTGAAGCTGCCACAGGTGCTGGACGCCGTGGACGAGAACCTCAAAACCACCCTCAGCTACGGACAGATGCTGGCGCTGGCATGGTTCGCCAAGTCGGTGCCCTCGCAGAACATCCAGATGGCAACACTGCCCTGTCGCATGGGGCGCAGTTACGTCTATGCCGATGAAGACGAAGTGCGCGAGCTGGTGGACAGGCTCTTCAGCGACACACCAGCATATCTGCCATCGCCACCCCTGCCGGTCAGCACGATTCAGTAGTTCTCCCCGACTGGAAAATCGCCCATCGCCTGCCGATAATACCAGTGATGCCCCTTTGCGGAACGCGGGATGCGTTCCTGACATCTGAGCAAAACCAGAGGGAGCGACAGGGATGTCCAGGCGATATAACGACAACGAGATACAGCAGCTCGTCATTGAATACCATCGAACGGGCGACCTGGAAATACGCGACCGTATCGTCGAACAGTTTCCGAACCTCGTGGAGAGCGTTGCCCGTCGTTTCGTCAACACCGGTGAACCGCTGGAGGACCTGATTCAGGAAGGCTACCTCGGCTTACTCAACGCTATTGACCTGTACAACCCCGACAAGGGCACGAAGTTCTCAACCTATGCGACGCATTTTATCATCGGACAGATCAAGCACTATCTGCGCGACCGCGGCAAAATCATCAAGATACCGGCGTGGATTCAGGAACTGCACCAGAAGCTGACCCGTGTGGTGGACTCGCTGACTCAACAATTGGGCAGACAACCCACCTCTGCCGAAATCGGCGCAGTGATGGGCATGGATGAGAAACAGGTCGAGTATCTGCTCGCGACGAGCGACCTGTTCCGGGTCACCTCGCTCGAGAACGGTGAGAACGAAGAGGATGACTACTTCCCCGGCGCCGATCTGGAAAAGCTCGACCAATCCGAGGGCGTGACCATGCAGGTGGCCACCGAGGAACGATTGGTGCTGGAACAGGCGATGGAACGCCTCAAGGAGATCGAGCGCAAGGTGCTGTATGCCTTCTTCTACGAAGAGCTGTCGCAGACCGAGATCGCCCAGCGTTTGGGCATCTCCTGCAACTACGTGTCACATATCCTGCGCAACTCCACCAAGAAACTGCGCAAGATACTGGTCTCTGACGAGGTCAAGGACGCGCAGGCGCAGATGATGCGCATGCAACAGCGCATGATGAACACCACCGCGGAGATGCTGGAACCCTCCATCGTCGACCCGATCACTGGCTGTTACAACCGTCGCTACTTCGAGAGCCGACTGGATGAGGAGATCAACCGCGCCAGCCGTTACGGTTACACGCTGGGGCTGGTAATACTACGAGTGGGTGGCTCGCCGCTGTTCATCCGCCAGCATGGGCTGAGCCTCTTTGAAGGCGTCATGGCGCGGCTGGCTCCGCGCCTGCGGGCAAAAATCCGCAAAGCCGACATTCCCGCCCGTATCGACGTCGCCGACCTCGCGATCATCCTGCCATACACCGGACAACAGGCAGAAGTGGTGCGCCAGAGGCTCAGCGAAGAGGCTCTGCAGATGCTTCGCGAGGAAAACCTCCTGGACCGCGGGCTGTGGATCGAGAGCGCGTGTCACTATACCGAAGGCGGGGTCAACCTCCGCGAGTTCGTCCAGCAGACCATCTGTCAACTGCGTGCCTTCTGGGGTTCTACTTCGCTGGACGTGGCAGCCTGACAGCCCACCTCCACACCCCTGGGGACCCGGTTGCACTCCACCGGGTCCCTTCTTGCTTTTCACACCGGTAATCGTGCCAGTTTTCGACGGAATCTCGCAACAATACCGACACTCCACCTCGCTTTCTGCTTTGCATCTTGCTGTCTAATGAAGTGGAAGCACCACGCGAAGGAGTGAGTGAAGATGCACCGGATAGTCACAGCCTTACTGGCTTTGTTTTGGCTGGTTCAGAGTGTGCCTGCCTGGAGCGCGAGAATGCCCCGCGGGTCTTTCCTGGTGGAGCCAGCCGCCAGTGCGTGGCAACTGGCACGGCAGGTCAGCAACAATGCGAAGGTCGCGGGGCGCTACGAGAGGCACTATGGTGTATCCGCAGAGCAGTTTGCGGTGTACGCGAGAGCTCAGCTGGGGGTACGTTCCCTGAAAAGCGACGGCAGCTACCGCGTGTATCATATCAAGTCCAGCGGTGCCATCGGCAGTGCGGTACGCCGCCTGCGCAAAGGCACGCGCGTCTTTGTGCATCTGGCGACGGGCAAGCCCGTCCTGCTGGCGGAATGCGGAAACCCGATGGGTACCGACCTGCCGGGCTTCGCGCCGGGGGGCGCACAGAACACCGCGCCCGTGCAGAACGATAGCCTCACGACGGTTCAGCCAGTGCCTCGGCTGGACGAGCCTGTAGCCCCTGCGGTGGTGAGTATGGAACCCGACCTGCTGGAAACACCGCTCCTGCCGATCGCGGAAGTGGCACAACTGGATGCGTGGATGGCAGATCCGTCTCTGCTAACGCCGGACACTCCTGTATTCAGCCGGAACACGGTCGCCTATTTCGCGCCGGCATCGTTCTCGCCACTGTTTGCGGTCGGCGCGGGGGTACTCTTGTCGGGCGGTGGCGGACCGTCTGGGCGTGGAGGCGGTACTCCTCCAGCCGTGCCCGAGCCAACTACCCTGGTGTTATGGCTGGGTGCAGGCTCCGCGCTCTGGTGGATGCGGCAGAGGCGCGGGCGGGCAACCGTCTGACGCTCTGCTTGTCTACCAGTGTGGAGGTTTGATATACTGAACACTATCCTGCAGGAGCAAGGAAGGATAGTGAAGCAACGCACGTTATTCATCCTGCTGATGATGGCGTTGTGGCTCTGTCCCGCGGTTGCCAGCCGCGGGCAGATGCCGAGAGGTTCGTTTCTGGTCAAACCCGCCCACAGCGTGGCTCAGCTCGCGGCACAGGTGCAGAGCAACCGTATCGTCGCCAGCCGATACAAGAAGCACTTTGGGGTTAGCTCGGAGCAGTTCGCCCGGTACGCACAGAACCAGCTCGGACTGCGACGGCTGACCCGCGCGGGCAGTTATCGGGTGTACTTCATCAAGTCGGATGGGACGGTAGGTTCGCGAGTACGGCGCCTGCGCAGGGGCACGCCGGTTTTCCTGCACCTGCGCTCCGGCAAACCGGTACTGCTGGGCGAATGCGGCAACCCGATGCAAGCCGCTCTGCCCGGTCTGGCACCGCCTCCTGTTGCTACCCTGCCGCCGCGCGTGACACCGCCGTCGCCTCCGCGCAAGCCCGAGACTCCACTGCCTGAACCACCCGTGCAGACGCTCGCGCTGGAGGCGCCCACCGCTCAAGCTCCCCTGCCTCTGGAGCTGGTAGTGCTGACAACGTGGCAGGCAGACCCGATGCTCTCTTCGCTGGAGCCTGCTCTGCCTCCCGAGACACCCGCGCTGAAGCCCCGGCGAACCCATCTGTTTCCGCTAGCCTTTCTGGCTCTGCTGGGCGCGTTCCACGAAGGGACTCGCCCCACTCCACCTGCCCCCATTTCGGAACCGGCTCCGGTGGCAGTGCTCGGAGCAGGGATAGTTCTGTTGGCTGGTCTTCGCGCTCGCCACACGCGTGACTAGGGTGGACACGGCGCTTCCGTAGTCGGTTTGTCCACAGGAACCTCGCGTTCTATGGGTGCGCCAACCAGGTTGCCCCATTCCGTCCAGCTGCCATCGTAGTTGCGTACATCGGGATAGCCCAGCAGATAACGCAGCACAAACCACGTGTGCGATGATCGCTCTCCAATACGGCAATAAGCTATCACGTGTTTATCTGGCGTGATCCCCTTCCCCGTGTAAAGCGCCTGCAGTTCTTCCACGCTCTTGAACGTACCGTCCTCGTTAACTGCCTGCGACCACGGGATATTGACAGCACCGGGGATGTGTCCGCCACGCTGGGCGGTCTCGGTCATGCCCGGCGGCGCGATCACCTCACCGGAAAACTCCTGTGGCGACCGCACGTCCACCAGCGCATACTCTGGGCTGTGCAGTGCCTGCATGATCTGCGCGCTGTAAGCGCGGATGTTCAGGTCGGGTTCTTTCGCTCGGTACTGCGTGCGAGAATACTGGGGACGTTCGGTGGTGAGCGGGCGGTTTTCAGCCAGCCACTTCTTGCGTCCGCCGTCCATCAGAAACAGCTTCTCGTGCCCATAAATCGTGAACAGCCAGAAAGCGTACGCGGCAAACCAATTGTTGTTGTCACCATATAGCACTACTGTGTGCTCGTTGCCGATCCCGTTCTCGCTGAGCAGTCGCTCGAACTCCTCGCGGGAGATGATGTCACGCCTTACCTGATGCTGAAGTTGCGTTTGCCAGTTGAAACCAACTGCGCCTGGGATGTGGCCCGTCTCATATGCACTGGTATCCACGTCTACTTCTACCAGACGAATATTCGGGTCATCCAGGTGCTGTTGAACCCATTCCGTGCTGACCAGCACGTCGCGTCCGGTTGCCATCTGTGCACCTCCCGGAATATTTATCTTGACTAAGATTATACACTTACTCAGCAATTCGGGTCAAGGGTGGTGTCGGGTGTTTGAAATTTCCCCTGCCACCTTGCGCCCTGAAGGACAAACCCTACAGGCTGAGACTGTGTCATTGCGAGGAACGTAGTGACGAAGCAATCCCCCCTCGCCACCCGTGTCATTGCGAGGAACGTAGTGACGAAGCAATCCCCCCTTGCCACCCGTGTCATTGCGAGGAACGTAGTGACGAAGCAATCTCCTTCGGCTACCGGGATTCGCTGGGGATTACTTCGCCTGCCTGAAGGCAGGCTCGCAATGACACGGTATATCGCATCATTCCGTCTCTTATTTCTGTCATTCTGAGCAACGCGAAGAATCTCCTGAGATGCTTCGGCTAACGCCTCAGCATGACAACGGGCTGGACGGCGAGGCTCGCGCCGAGCCGATGAGGTGTTTACAGCCGCGCTACCGTCAGCCCGCCATCCACCATCAGCACCGCGCCGGTAGAATAGGACAGGTCGCCGCGTGCCAGCATCGCCACTGCTTTGCCCACGTCTTCCGGCGTGCCCCAGCGTCGCTGGAGGGTCAGTCCATTCGCAATCAGATGGTCATAGCGCTCCTGCACGGGCGCAGTCATGTCGGTGCGGATGATGCCGGGACGCACTTCGTATACGGGGATGCCGAACTCCGCCAGGCGCACCGCCCACAACTGCGCCGCCATCGCCAGCCCCGCCTTGGAGATGCAGTACTCCCCGCGATTGACGGACGCCACCGTCGCCGAGATGGACGTGACGAACACGATACATCCGGTGTATTCGGACGAGGATTGCTTCTGCTCGATCATCCATCTCGCGATAGCCTGCGTCAGGAAATAGGGCGCGCGCAGGTTCACGCCGATGACCGTGTCGAAGCTCTCTTCGGACGCCTCCAGAATGTCTGCCCGCACAGGCGGCGCAATGCCTGCGTTGTTCACCAGCAGGTGCAGACAGCCGAATCGCTCGCGTACCGCCCGAACCAGCCCGTTCCGCTCCTCGCGCTGAGCCATGTCCGCCGGAAAGTATGCCACCTCCACACCCGTCGAGCGCAGTTCCTGCAGGACCGGCTCCACTGCGGACGGCCCGCGCACCCCGTTGAGAGCCAGATAATAGCCCTCCTGCGCTAGCGCCCGTGCGATGCCCAGTCCGATGCCTCGCGTGCCGCCCGTGATGAGTGCCACTTTCATCGACGTGCCCTCCCCGCGTATCGGATCCTGCTAGTCCAGCCTTACCACCGTCCATAAACCGGCGTTGCTGACCTCTATCGCCACCTCCCTGCCGGATACTTGCAGTTTCAGCGTATGTTTCCCGCCCTCCGAAGACAGCGCGGTCGCCTCACGTGGAGAGAACCCCATTCGCCTCAGCAACGGCTCGCCCAGACGAACGGTCACGTCCGCAGGCACAACCGAATCGCTTTGCACGCGATAATCGCGGTTCAGCAGGTGCAGGACGACGGGCCTCCGTCCCGCGCGCCCCTGCCAGCGAACGGATACCACGAAACTGCCAGTGCTTTCCACCTGCAGTTGCTGGCGGGTGTCGTCGGGCAGGTTCGTTAGCGGCTGGTCATCTGCGGTCAGCAGGCGGTATCCGCTCAGTCGGTCGCTTCCCGCGCGATGCGTACGCCCATCCGGAGTGCGATAGAGCACCGCGAAGGGGATGTGCGCTTCGAGAAGCGCCATCGCCCGCCGTTTGGCGGAATCGAAACGTGGTTCATCTATCTCCAGCAGAGTGTTTGTCAGAGGGATATAGTTATCGAACAGTTCGCGGTGCTGACGCACGAAGCGGTACAGGTAAGCAAAATCCTCCGGCTTCCCTCGCCACCAGTGTGTGCCTTTCTCTGGTGTGTAGCACCACTGGTTGTGTGGCACCATCAGCATCGAACCGAAGGCATACGCCTGCACTATCCACGTGCGCACCAGTCCCGGCTTTTCGTTCGCCGCTATCCATGCCCAGTCCCACCCACTGGCGGTGGCGGTCTGCCGCTTGCCGAAAGCCTCCACCAGCATGTAGACGAAGAGTGGCTCCGGCGACACTTTGCCGGTCACCGCATGATGGTCGACCTCGCCACAGAAGTAATCCACCAGAGGCTCCACCAGCAACGCCTCCGGACTGGAGGCGCTGGAGTTGACACTGCGCAGAAGGGGTTTACGGCGGATTCTTTCTGCCTGCTCATAAACCTGCCTGACCAGCTCCATCATCGTCTCGCGCTGGAATTGCTGAAACTCTGCTCCGAGCGGCACCGTCCAGGCGTTCTGTCGGTATCGCTCGGCGGTGATTCCCTGTTTGCGCAGGTATTCGCGGTAGTCGAAGCCCTGTGCCTCGCCCGCGCTCAGTTTGCCTTTGCGTAGCAGATAGTCGCGAAACGCGCTCATGCAGTGTCTGCAGAAGCATCCGCCGTTCCACGCTGAGCAGGCGGACGTGCCACGATAGTCGTCTATATGCAGTCCGTCCACCGGGGCAACGGTTGCCCGCTGAACCTGGTCCATCAGGTAGGCACGGTAGTCCGGGCTGTTACTGCAGAACCAGTAGGCGGGATGTCCCCTATGCGAATGATCATGGAGCCAGGGCACCCGCAGGGGGTTGCCGTCCAAATCCCGACACACCGAGTCCATAAAGTTCTCAGGGCGAAAATCGATGAATCCGCCGAAATCCACCAGAAAGTCCACGCTGGCACAGTAGCGCATCTTGCGCTTCTGAGCTTCGGCAACCCTCTCCCGGAACGCCTGCACATCCCTGTCGCCGGTTGAACGTGCCCTGCCGCCCCAACCGGTGACGGTTCCCAGATAGGCGTCGTACTGCGCCGGGTCGCTGGGTACATACATGAACACCACATCGCTCGCCTGAATCCGTGGACGCATGGCAACAGTACCTCCCTGCTTTCAGGGTTTCGTGAGATCGAGGGTAGTTCCTGCCGAGCCTCCGTGCGCTTGCGAGGAACGAAGTGACGAAGCAATCTCCTTTCGTCAAGCGTGTCATTGCGAATGCAGTGACGAAGCAATCTCCTTTCGTCAAGCGTGTCATTGCGAGGAACGTAGTGACGAAGCAATCTCCCCCGTCTACCGCGATTCGCTGGGGATTACTTCGCCTGCCTGGAGGCAGGCGAAGTAATGACACGGTATATTGCATCAATCCGTCTTTTATTTCTGTCATTCTGAGCAACGCGAAGAATCTCCTGAGATGCTTCGGCTGACGCCTCAGCATGACAACGGGCTGGAGGGCGAGGAACTGCGCCGAGCCGATGATGAAACCTAACCCCCAGCCCCTTCCCTGCGAGGGAAGGGGAGCAAACTCCTCTCCCCGTTTCGGGGAGAGGCTGGGAGAGGGGTTTGACAGCAAAAACCTAACCCCCAGCCCCTTCCCTGCGAGGGAAGGGGAGCAAACTCCTCTCCCCGTTTCGGGGAGAGGCTGGGAGAGGGGTTTGACAGCAAAAACCTAACCCCCAGCCCCTTCCCTGCGTCGGAGAGAGGGTTCCCACCGGCTCACCAGAAGGCTCACCGTCCACTGGAGGGCGGCGGGGAGGGCATTGAACTTTTTTCCGATGCTATAATGGACTTACATTGCTCCAGACAGTAGAACCTCGGGAGAGCGACTGATGTTCCGCTTCCATATTCGCAGGGAATGCTTTGACCCCGTAAGCGGTAGGCTTCAGTTGTCACCGACTGGAGGGTGCTGGTCGACGGGCTGAACCGTCTGAGGGCGGAGGTGGTCAAAGGAACCGTTGCGCCGGGCAACCACCCCTACAATCCGCGGGAAGGAGAGTCACCGGATAGGGATGTGTTCATCGTAGACGGCGACTTCTACTACTTCACCTACTTCCGTCGCACGCCTCAGGGCAACGAACAACAGGTATGGCGTTACCGGGGGCAATCTCCCGATACGTGCCTTACACCGATTACCGGTACGGCAACCTGTCGGACTGGCAGTACCGGTTCTGGTCGGCAGCGGTGCGGGTGGCACGCCATCTGCAGAATACTCGCCTGCAGAAGGGGCGAACGGCGCAGGTCAGCCTTCCCCCGGCACTCTTCCCTTACCCGCATGTGGTGCGCGCTCTCAGGATGGAGAGACAACCCCAGATGCAGACGCCGCGTACGGTCGAGGCGGTCGGCTATTCGGGCAGGACGGTGTGGAAACGGCGCGTCGATGCCACGACGAAGACCCCGGCAGGCAACGAGGCGCCGAAGTCTGCCACCACCATGGTCCAGGAAGGGGGTGGTTTTCATCCGCACGGTGAGCGGGCCCGCCGGTGACTTTTCGGTGACTCGCCAGGAGACGCAGGTGCCCGGCGTGCGCGTGCGGAAGACCTTACAAAGCTATCCGGCAGGCGCTCGGTAAGCTGCGCCACACTCGTGCCACCTCTCAGGACGTCGCGGAGAACCTCTTCGCGTATAAGGAAGTGTTTCAGGAACAACTGCTCGCGTTCGCAGTGCTGGAGAATGCCCTGCTCCTGCAGACCGGCTGGAGCAGCTTTCCATAGGAGGGGAGGATAACCATGCTTCGCTACATCGCGCCGGTGCTGGCTGTGGTTGCCCTCATACTGGGAGGCACATGGCTGGCGAACAGGTTGCTGTTGCCAGAGGACCAATTGCCCCCGCAAGCAAGGCGCGCGTTGTCGGGACAGACCAGCGATACCACCGACACCCCCACCTACGTGCAGATTACACCCAGCTTGCTGACCAGACATCTGGTCATCACTGTGCGTCGAGGCAACAGCACGTCGGGAACCGACATTGCCTCCGTGCTCGAAAGCGAGTCGTGGACGGAGCCTTAAATCGGTATCATGGAACGGGAGTTTGCGCGTTTCACACGTGAGAAACCATAACACTGTGGAACGCATAGTACGCCTCCCCTCTGGCGATGCGCTGGACATACAGACACGCCTCCCGCAGGTGGTAGTCGCCCCACATGCTGGACTCGCTGGAGGGCGTACGGCTTTCGTGTGATTTCTCTCAACCGAGGCTATCGAGCATCTGGCGCGGCGTCAGAACACTTACTTCGGAATAGCGTTGAAAATCCGACGGGTTCAGAGTCACGATAACTGGTATATTATGCGCTGTGGCGAAAGCTACCAGACGCGCATCGTGCACTTCCTTGCCCCGCACCCGGTATCTACGAACGAGATTCAGCCAGCGCCATGCAATATCCGGGGGTTCACCCAGCAGCTGGATGCTGTTGCATATCTCCACGATGCTTCCGTAGACCCAATCGGTATCTAAGCCCAGTCCATTCGCATCACGGGGGCGCGTACACACGGATTAGAACTCGATTAGCACCTGCGCGCAGATGTACATCTGCACACCTGCTGTGATAGCAACCCGCAGACACTCCTCGCAGAGAGGCTTTTCCGGATGGTCCATCTCCTGAAGGCGTATCAGAACGTTGCTGTCTATCAGGCAAACCATGTTACTCCTCGTAGATGCTGGCGCGACTGAGTGCTTCCGGAGGTAAAATCACCCCACGCACGCCACGTTGGGTAAACCGGTCGAAGGCAGCTAAACGTTCCTCCACCGAACGCCCCTGCGCACGGGGCACCTCTTCCAGCAGGATGAGCGTTACCGTCTGCCCTTCTGCAAGGTCGACAGGTTCCTCCGGGATGAACACCTTGCCGTCGAAGCGGGCGCGAATCAACGCTTTCATGACGCTCACCTCCACAGGTATTGTACCACCTCATCTGTCCGCCGAGCCCGTACGGACACACTACGTTGGCGCATAAAACGCATAGTACGCCTCCCCTCTGGCGATGCGCTGGACATACACACACGCCTCCCGCAGGTGGTAATCGCCCCACATGCTGGATTCGCCGGAGGGTACGCTCCTGCCTTCGGGAACATAATCCCACCCGTTCGGGCGGTGGTACACACTGTGGAGCAGAAGCCCCTGATGCGCGGGGTCGGTGCTGAGGTACGGCTCCTCCAGCAGACGTTTCAGCACGGTCAGCCCTGCCTGCCAGTAGCGCGCCCCCTCCCCCGAACGTTCGTGCGCAGATAGCCACCGCCCCAAACGCAACAGCCCCTGAGAGGCGATCGCCGCCGCCGAGCTGTCCACCGGCTCGTAGGGGTTGAACGGGTCGGCGGGGCGGTTCAGGTAGTCGCCCATCTGCCACAAACCGGGTGCGCCAGTATCCCAGTAGGGCACGCCGTCGGCAGGGAAGTTCTGCAGAGCGAAATCGGCGGTTGCCAGCGCGGGACGCAACAGCATCTCCCGTACCGCCTCTCGCCCCCCAAACGGTTGCAGTTCCGGCTCGTCGAGCGTGTCCACAAACTCCAGTTGTTCCGCAAAGCCCAGCAGTACCCACGCCAGCCCGCGCGTCCACGTGCTGAAGGGCGAGTATCCCTGCTGGGTGCCCGGCGCGCGGTAACTGCCGTCGTTGGGGTTGAACAGGCTTTCGTGCGCCACTCTGCCGCGCACGTCGTAGATGTCGCGCCCCTCGCCATAGTAGACGGTGTATCGGGCGGTGGTCTGCGCATGGAGAATCAGGCGTTCCAGCAGGGGGATGGGTCGGTCGCCTTCGCCCTTCAGCACGTGCCCCAGCCGGTGCGCCAGCGCCAGCACACGCAGGGTGCGCATGGTGTCGGCAAACAGCGAATGCGGACCGTTGAACGAGTAGATATACCCGCCTCCGTCGGCAATACGGCTCCAGCGCATCGCCTGCACTGCGCCACTGCACCGGATAGCCAGTTCGCACAGATGCAGGTCATCCGGCGGGATTCGCCCTTCGCGCATCAGCCTCCACAGGTTGCCGTAGGTGCTGATGGTGTTGAAGCCGTGGTCGTGCACGCCGGTGTGGGTGAGGTGGACAGGCATGTGTCGGAAGGTGTTCTCGCGCCCGATATGCAGGAAACGCTCGTCGCCGGTGGCGTCGAACTGCAGGAGCGCAGAGCCGAACTGAAAGCCCTGCGTCCAGTCCGTCCAGGCGCGACTGGTGTAGCGTCCCTGCACGGTGAACACAGGCGCGCCCCGCTCCGGCGACCACGTCTGCTCGATAGACAGTATCTTCTGTGCCGACAGCTTCCACATGCGCTCGATGGCGGGCAAAAGGTGGTCTGGGGTCAACGAATGGTCAATCTGAATCATCGCCGAACCTTCCTCCCTGCAAGGTATCGAGCAGATTCACCGCGACGGCGTCAATATCCCGCCTGCTTATCCACCACGTTCACCATCGAGGCGGTGTCGCCCGCGAGGAAGGCGTGCAGGTTCCTCACGAAGATGTCGCCGACGCGAGTGCCGTAGTGTGGGTTCACTCCCGATACATGCGGCGTGATAATCACGTTGGGCATCGTCCAGAGGGGACTATCGGGCGGTAACGGTTCGGGGTCAAACACGTCCAGCCCGGCTCCGGCAATCCAGCCCTCCTGCAGGGTGCGTATCAGTGCGGACTGGTCTACCACCTGCCCGCGCGCGATGTTGATGAGGATGGCGTCCCGTCGCATCTGCCGGAGCTCAGCCTCGCCAATCATCCCTCGCGTTTCGGGGGTGAGAGGCACACACAGCACCACGTATTCGCTCTCGCGCAACAGGTCGTGCAGGCGATGCGGCGGTAGTAGCACATCTACATATTCCGGAGGCGACTGCATTGACCGGCGAGTGGCTATCACGCGCATCCCCAGCGCCTTTGCCCGCTCCGCCACCGCCGAACCGATGGCTCCCAACCCCACGACGCCCACCGTGGCGCCATGCAGTTCGCGCACCTGCTCGCGAAAGCCGTCACGGTTCCACTCTGCGTGCATCTGCTGACGCACACAGCGATGCAGTACCCGCGCGAACATCAGCATCATGCCCAACACGTGCTCGGCGATGGGAATGGCGTGCACCCCACTGGCGTTGGTGAGGACGATGTCGCTGGTCAGCAGTTCTGGCGAGAGCGAGCCTTCGATGCCCGCGCCCAGAAACTGTATCCAGCGCAGGCGTCGGCAGTGGGCAAACCACTCCCGCGCGAAATGCCCGCAAATCATCACGTCGGCCTGTTCCAGTATCTCCGGGCGCAGGTCGTTGGGCGGAACAACCATCCACTCCACGCGTTCGCGCACCAGCTGATCCTGCTGACAGCGCTGGAAGAACTGCTGATGAATACCCCAGCCCGGCGAGCCTGCGAACAGTACTTTGAGCCTGTCTGCACCACTCATCTTCATCTGGTAGGTTCTGCGTTTCAGGCAGGCGTTTCCTTCTGCCAGAGCGAAGAACAGCTCTGAGACCTGTCGGGAGGGTGCGAAGATGGCATGGATGACCCCTAAAGAGCGGTTCCGAACCTGCGTGGCGCACAAGCAACCTGACCGCCCGCCGATCCAGTTCTACACCACGCCAGAGTTTCAGACGAAGTTGCAGGAGCGATTTCCCGGGCAGGACCTGCTGGAGGTACTCGAGGTGGACTTCCGCACGGTCAGCCCCCGCCGCATCAAGCCCCTGCGTCAGCCCGAACCGGACAGCAAAGTGGCATACTACGATGAGTGGGGCATCGGATACGCCCGACAGTCCTACGGCTTCGGCGAGTACCTGGAGGCGTATGAGCTTCCCTTCGCCAATATGCACTCTCTGAAAGAGGTGGAGGAATACCCATGGCCCTCGGTAGACGATTATGACTTCTCGCACCTGAAGGAGGACTGCAAAGCGCTGGGCGATTATGTGGTGTGCTTCGGCAGTGCAGGTATTCCCGACATCATCAACGGCGTCAGCCGCGGCAGGGGCATGGAGCAGGTGCTGATCGACATCCTCACCGAAGACGAGGTAGGCGTCGGCATCATCGACCGCCGCGTGGAGTTCTACTACGAGTACGTGAAGCGGGCATTGGAGGCAGCGGATGGGCTGATCGACGTGCTCTGTCTGGGTGAGGACCTGGGAAACCAAATGGGTCCGATGGTATCGCCGGAGGTGTTCGACCGCTTCTTCCGCCCGCGCCTGCAAAAGTTCTACGACCTGGGTCACCAGTACGGCTGTTACGTGATGATGCACAGCTGTGGCAGCACACGCAAACTACAGCCACGCCTGGTGGAGATGGGACTGGATATTCTGGACGCCATGCAACCCGAGCCGGTGGGTATGAACCCCGAGGAGATCAAGCGCGAAGTGGGCGACCGCCTGACGCTATGTGGGCTGATCAGCACCCAGAAGACCCTGCCTTTCGGCACGATCGAGGACTGTATAGCGGAAGCAAAGCACCGCGTGGAGGTCATTGGCAAGGACGGTGGCTACATCTTCGCGCCTTCACACTGCATCCAGCCCAACACACCAGTGGACAACGTGCTGGCGGCTTATGAGGTGGTGACGGGGAAGAGGCTGCGCGAATAATCCGCTCGCAGTTTGGGAATCGCTGTTTTCTACTCTTACGACTTCTGAGGTTTGGTGTGGGGAAGAGGCGGCGCAGTCCCTGCGCCGCCCGCGTTGTTACACCTGGAACATCTCCGGAGTGAAGTTGATCTTCACGCCCTGCTCGATCGCCTGATTCGCCATCAGCACGGCAACGGTGTTCTTGAAGCCCACCTCTGCATCACACAGAGGCTTCTGCCCGTTGCGCACCACATCGTTGACGAAGCTCTCGAGCTCCAGCACGTAGGCGTCTTTCAGCTCGTAGCCGGCTTCCATCTTCCGTCCACCGATGACGGCTCCGGTTCCCTTCTTCTTGGTGGCAGTCACATCCAGCACAACGCCGGTGGCGCCGCCTTTGCCAGTGGTCTTGTTCTTCGCCATCGACTCCCAGCCCAGTTCCTCGGCGGTCGGTTCCTTGAACAGGAAGCCGTCCTTTTCGTTGGTCAGCAGGAGTGTGCCCTTGTCGCCCATGAACTGCTCAGCGTAGCCGTCGTACTGGTTGGACAGGATGGAGGTGTACACGACCTTCACGCCGTTGGGATACTCGAAGATGACCTCCACGTTGTCCCACACCTCGCGTCCGTCTTTCCAGTAATCGATACCGCCCATACCCATCACCGACACTGGCGTGGAACCGGTGAACCAGTTGATGACGTCCAGCTGGTGGCTCGCGAGCTCCGCGAGCAGTCCCTGAGAGTACTTGCGGTACAGTCGCCAGTTGAGCAGCTCCTCGTACTTCTTGTCGGGCACGGGGCGTCGCCACGAGTTGTTGCGATGCCACCAGGCACGTATGTGCACCAGCTTGCCGATGACCTCCTGCTGGGTAAGCATTTCATAGGCGTGCAGGTAGGTGGGGCTGTAGTGTCGCTGGTGACCGATCTGCAGGTGCTTGCCCGACTGCCGAGCTGTCTGTACCATCCGGCGGGCATCTTCGATAGAGTAAGCCATCATCTTCTCGCTGAAGACATGCTTGCCAGCCTGAAGGGCATCGATCGCCATCGGCGCGTGCAGGTGCAGGGGAGTCGCGATGATGACCGCGTCGATGTCCTTTCTATCCAGAACCTGTCGATAATCCTCATAGCCCTTTGCCTGTGCGCCTGCTATTCGCAGTCCGCGAGACAGGTGAGGCGGATAGATATCACACACCGCCAGCACACGCACGCCGGGAATGCGTACCAGACGCTGGAGCAGGGTCTGCCCCTGCGTGCCCGTACCGATAAACCCGATGTTGACCGGTGGCACGTTGCGCGCGGGTTGCGAGGCGGGACGGGTCTGCGTGGTGGCAGGCTTCTGCGGTTGCGTGGCAGGTTTGGCTGGCTGAGCCTTCTTCTGTTGCGCCTCTAGCCTCTCCTGAACTGCGGCGGCGAACGCAGCGGCAGCAGCAGCCCACGCCGAATCGCGCAGGAACTCGCGGCGGGATATGCGAATGTGCCTGTCGTCAGACATGGATAGTCAACCTCCTCGTCGTCGCTACAGAACCAGTTACTGTATGGCAAGTGAGTCTGTTCGCCGTATACATTATACTTCACCGCTGGACAGGCTGTTTCCTCTACCGGAAAGCCATTCGGGCTGGTCATCATCCTGTCTGAGGATAAGCACCTGCACGTCCGGATGGCGCCGCACCACCTCGCGGATGCCCTGCTCGCCCAGCACAAAGAAGGCGGTGGACAGGGCATCGGTGGTCGTGGCATCCCGCGCCAGCACGCTCACCGACAGCAGGTCGTTCTGCACAGGCAAGCCGGAACGGGGGTCGAGGATATGTCCGTAATGCCGCCCATGTCGTTCGAAGTACTGCTCGGTGCAGGCAGAGGTGGAGATTGCCTGGTCTCGCAGTATCATGCGCGCTATACTGCGCTCGGGATACAGCGGGTGGGGCAGGTTCACCTGCCAGCCTCCGGAACCGGGCAGGCTTCCGTAGGCACGCACACTGCTGTGTCCGCCATGCACCATACCTGCCTCCACGCCCGCTTCACGTAACACTTCAACCGCTCGATCGACTGCATAGCCTTTGCCGATGGCGCCAAGATGTATCTCCACCCCCGGCGTGTCGAAGGCGATGGTCTCGTCCTCAGCGTTCAGGAGAAGGTGCTCGAACCCTACGTGCTCCAGCGCTTCTGCCAGTTCCTGCGGTGACGGCACCTGTCCAGTACCCGCGAAGAATCCCCAGCACCGGACCAGGGGCATCACGGTCGGGTCGAAGGCGCCGGTGGTCGCCTGCGCGAGGCGGACGGCACGCGCCATCAGGTCAAATACCTCAGGATGCACGCGCACCGGCTCCTGACCTGCGTGGGCGTTGATGTAGCACACTTCGCTATCGGGAAGGTAGTGGCTGAGCAGTTGCTCGGTGCGCTCGATCTCTTCGATCGCCGCCTCCGCCGCCGAACGCAGAAGCGCCCGGTCGCGTCCGAAGGCATACACCTCGAACTCGCTTCCCATTGCGAAGGTTTGCAGGCGCAGAAGGTGGCTCATAGTCAGGGAGGGAGCCCTCCCCCAGCGACAGGGGAGGGCGGTTCTGAGATGGCTTGACCTACTTCGCGGCTGGCGCGGATTCCTTCAGTTGCGTCAGCGTCATCTTGGCGGTCATGTTCATCTGCATGTTCTGCGGCATCTGCGGGTTGTTGCCGGTCATCTGCAGGTCCATCGCCACGTCACCATCCTTCTTCAGGATGTTGCCTGTGGCGAGGTCAAAGTAGGTATGGCTGACGACCTTCATCACGCCGCTCATCGCGGGTGTACCGGCGGGCATCTGCTGAGCCATCGCTGCCATCAACTTCTCGTAGGGAATCTCCATCTCCGTTTTGATGCGCGCAGCGTCCACGCCACCCACCTTTTCCACAGCCACGAAAGTTTGCCTGGCACGCAACACGAAGTCTTTCGCGTTCGGAACCGGCACTTCGACCTCCCAGGTGTCGCCGGGCTTGACTTCACCCTCTGGGAAGGGGGACGGCGTGTTGTAGCCGGAGCCGAAGTTCATCCCACCCAAGCCGGGATTACCTGCGGCAAGCGCCTCCAATCCCTTCACTTCGAGCACTCTGTTGCGGTCGTCAAGCACGGTGGTGATGGTCACATTGCTCATGTTGGGCATCATGGGCGCGCCGAACTCCTGCCCGTTCATGAACATCTTCATGTCCTCGATGGTGGTGTGCACCGTGGCTTTGCCGTCCTTGATACCCGCCACCTTCTCGCGCGTCACCATGACCATCTGCATGTTGAGCGGCATCGTCTGCTCGCCCATGCGCATCTCGCCGTTCATGTCCATGACCATCTTGTAGCGGCGGATGTCGTTGACCTTAAAGACGCGTCGCAGTTTATAGCCGGTAGCCTCCTGCGACAGCGCCGGCGCCACCACCACTGCAACCAGCGTGAGCAGGGTAATGGCAGTAAGTATTCGAGTCATCAGTTTCATGCTCCGAACCCCTTTCATTTGCCGTTTGGTTTGTTTCCGTTTTCGCGAGGCGCCAGCTCCTCACGAAGGATTTGAATCTTCGCGGTAAGACGTGCAGGTACAGGCGCGACTGCGGTCTCAGACGGGTTGAGCAGGCGGGTCTGCTGTTCGTACTGCGCCGTCATCGTCGCTTTGACCAGTCTGCCCTCCTCGCGATGGAACCATATCTGCGCTTCCCCGATAACGTTCTGCTCAATCTGCTTGACGGCGAGGCTGGCATCGGTGGTCGGCATGTCGAAGATGTCCGCCTGGAAGCTTCTGTTCCAGCGCATCTTCTGAGTGAACACCGAGGCAGGAATGCCCGAAACCAGCTCCTCCTTTACCCAGCGAGCGGTGAACTGCGCAGGCTGGTCGTTCGGGGTGCTGGTCATGGCGCGGGTATACGTCCACTCCTGTTCCACCGAGATGGGATCGCGCGGAAACACCAGCTGGAGCAGTAGCAGTGGCAAGTGGCTCGGCTCGATGCCCGGTAACGGGACGTTGAAGGGCATCATACTGGCGCCTTTGCGTTCAACCACCTCGCCCAGCGGGCTGACCACAATAACGAAGTCGCGCAGGCTGGCGCGCAGACGTTCCAGCGGCAGGGGCAATGCCTGCCCATCCATTTCCGCCTTGAACGCCTCGACATCCATCAGCACCTCGGCGTTTCCGTCGGGACGTACACCGCGCACTTTCAGCACCAGCGTCATATCCAGCAGAACCTGCTCCACGGGTAGCCCACCGAACAGTGGCAGGGTGCCCGACATCTGAGCGTTCACGCGATATTTGCTCTGGCTGTTGGGCGTGAACCGATAGCGGAACGCCTGCACCGTTTGCTCAGATGGAGCTTGCTGAGCACAAACCGTCAGCATCCAGCCGAACGCCAGCACGAACAGTGTCAGCCAAAACACCGCAAGGCTTCCGGAACCGGCGCGATGTGTCCTGTGCAGGCATACTGCCTGCCCTAATCGTCCCATTCCGCAGGAAATACCTCCTCGCTCCACCATGCACGTCAGCGACAGCAGGATTCGTCACGCCGGGGCGCGAAATCTCCTGCCGTCCGCCCTGTATACAGACTGTCGCCTTGCACAAAATGTTACGCCGACACCATGAAGAAAACCTGATGCAGGAGGTATACCGCCTCGTTCGGCAGATTCCTGCTGGCAGGGTGATGTCGTATGGGCAGGTGGGCGACTGGCTGGTGCCGCCCCTTTCCGCCCGAATCGTAGGGCGCGTGATGTACCACGCACCGGACGACGTACCCTGGTGGCGTGTGGTGGGCAGGAACGGCGACCTGCTGATTGTCAAGCGCGACCCACACATGGCGCAATTGCAACGAAACCTGCTTCAGCAGGAAGGTGTGTCCTTCCTGCAGGATGGACGGGTGGACATGGCACAGTGTCGCTGGCAACCGTTTGAGGAGGAGCGATGAGCAAGAGCGTGCGATTATGGCTGGGTATCAACGGCGCCTTCATCACGCGCCGATGGGAGGAACCCGAAAACTGGATGCGCCTGACCCGCGAGTGTGGTTATCGGGTGCATTCGTTCTGTGCAGACGTGCTGGACCCGTTCTTCTCCGGCAACCGCGAATATCAGCTGGAGACTGCCCGCGCCACCCGCGAGGCGGCGCAGAGATATGGAGTCTTCATCAACGATATCTACACCGGCATGGCAACCCATCGCTTCCACGGGTTGAGCCACTCCGACCCGCGCGTACGCCAGCGCATGAAGGAATGGATTCTGGACTGCGCAGACATTGCCAGCGCGATGGGCGTGGACGCCATCGGGGGGCACTGGGATGCCTTTTCGGTGGAGGTGTTGTCGGACCCAGCCCGCCATCGCGAGGCGTTGAAACGCCAGCACGCCATCTTCCGCGAGCTCTCGGAGGCGCTGGCGCAGAAGGGCGTCCGCGCGCTGTATCAGGAACAGATGTACATCCCCAGCGAGGCGCCCTGGACGCTGGCGGAGGCAGAAGAGTTCCTGACCGAGGTGAACCGCGAACGCAAAGGCATTCCTGTCTACCTGACGCTGGACGTGGGGCACTGCGCGGGGATGCATTACGGATTGAACGGACCTGACCAGGACTACACCGAGTGGCTGAAACGCTTCGGCACGGCGGCGGAGGTGATCCATCTCCAGCAGACCCCGCCCGACGCGAGCGCACACTGGCCGTTTACCCCGGAATACAACGCGAAGGGGCACATCGAGATACCGAAGGTGCTGGACGCCATCGCCGAGAGCCTGCATCGCCGCGACAACCAGCCCTGGGCGCAATGGCTTCCCCTGCCGCCGAATATCTACCTGATATGCGAAATCATCCCCGGCTCCACCAAGCGGGAGGACGTGTTGCTGGACGAGCTGAAGCGCAACGCAGAATACCTGCGGCAGTGGATACCGGAAGAGGGGCTGGAAATCTCGGCGTAGGGTGATTACATCGGCGGCTTTTTGCGGTGCCAGTCGGTCTCCTGCTGGAAAATCTGCGCCAGCGCCAGGATTTTCGCCTCCTCGTAAGGCGCGCCGATAATCTCCAGACCCAGTGGCAACCCGTCGGCGGTGAAGCCCATCGGCACGGAGATGGAGGGCAAACCCGCCAGGTTGGCGAAACCGCCGTTGCCGCCCATGTTCACCCACGTCTCGTTGAGACTGCGGTCGACGGGCGGCGCGCCCTGCAACAGCGTGGGCGCCATCAGCACATCACACGTTTGGAAGAGCCTGTCCAGAGCCTGCATCGCCTCCGTCCGCACGCGCATCGCCCGCAGATAGTCTACAGCCGAAACGGCGACCCCCGCCAGCAAGCCCGCCGCCTGCGACTGGTCTGCCAGCAGGTTCACACGCCCACTGCGGATGAGGTTCTCGAAAGCGGACGAGCCTTCCGCCATGATGATGATTTCTGCCGCCGCGTTGTACGGCAGGTCGGGCAATTTTGCCTCCACGAACTGCATCCCGCGCCGACGGAACACCTCCAGAGCAGTGTTGAAGCATCGCTCGGCGTCGGGCGCCTTGTTCTGGGTGAAGTCCGTCGGTAACAGCCCGATCCGGAACCGGTGGTTGCGCCATCGCGAGAACTGGTAGCGGAAGGGGATATCGGCGCTGGAGGGATCGCGCGGGTCGTGCCCGGTTATCGCCTGCAGGATGTGCGCACAGTCTTCAGCACTGCGCGCCATGGGACCGATCTTGTCCATCGTCCACGACAGCGCCATCGCCCCGTACCGGCTCACCCTGCCGTAAGTGGGTCGCAGTCCAGAAACCCCACAGAACGCCGCGGGCACGGTGATGGAGCCCCACGTTTCGGTGCCCAGCGCAAAGGCAACCGCTCCGGCTGACACTGCCGCTCCCGAGCCGCTGGACGAGCCTCCTGCCCAGCGCGATCGGTTCCAGGGGTTCAGGCAGGGTCCGGTGTTGGATGCATGGGCGTACTCGTACCCGCCTGCGCCAGCCAGCTCGATCATCGCCAGCTTGCCAATCAGCACCGCCCCGGCTTGTCGCAGGCGTTCGATGACGGTTGCATCATAGTCGAAGACCTGGTCGCGATGGGCTGGCGACCCCCAGCGTGTGGCAACGCCCTTTGTGGCGAACAGGTCTTTGGCGCCATAGGGGATGCCGTGCAGGACACCGCGAACTTTGCCGGAGGCAATCTCCCTGTCCGCCTGTTTCGCCTGCTCCAGCGCGAGGTCGGCGGTGATCTCCGCAACAGCGTTCAGCGATTTGCCGCGCGTTTGCAGGGCAGAGAGGTAAGCTTCCGTCAGCTCCACCGAGGACACCTTGCGGGATTTGAGCAGTTTCGCCTGCTCCGTCACGGTGAGGAATAGCAGGTCTTCGCTCATCGGCTTCGCTTCCCCACGCGCACAGGATGGAAGGTGAACGCCGGCTCGGAGCCTTCGGGCAACGGATGCGCTCGCAGTGCGCCTGTCGTCTGCTGGAGCGACTTGACCGCCTCCGCCACCTTGCGTGCCTGCTCTTCCGACATGGGCTGAGGTAGCCAGGCGTTAATGGTTTCCACCGGGGAGGCAGGCGTCGTTTGCAGTTCAGGCTCCTGTGCCGAAGCACCCGCCCCCAGCGCCAGAGTGGAGGTCATCAGTATCAGGTTAAATTGACGACGGGTTAGGGCAGATTGTCTCGACACCGTTTAGCCTCCCACTTCGTACTGCGAGACTGCCTCTATCTCTGCAAAACGCTTGAAATGCGATACATTTAAGGTCAGCAGATTTCCTACACCGTGTGATACCATTAGTGCCAACAGCCGAACGTCGTGTGCTGCCTTACCCGTGACCCTGTATTTTTCTATCAAGCGCTCCCACATCCAGTCAATGTTGGACGGTTCAGAAAGCCAGACGAATAGCCCTCGCATATCACGCAAGTCTTGCAAGGCTTCTTCGCAGGTCATACCGATTCCATTGACATCGCGAGGGCGTGTGGTAACCACAAAGAACTCTATCGCCACCTGGGTGCAGATGCAGAGGGACTCTCGACGCTCGCGCAGCCGTTCTACAGCCCGGATACAGGCAAGGTGGTGCTGGCTATCGGTATCTCGCAGTCGCACAAGGATATTGGTGTCAATTAACCAGCTCATTCAACCTCTTGCCGATCCTCGTAAAGAGATTCTCGCTGTAAGGACTCGTCAGAGATGTTCAATCCTCGACGCGCACGGGCAAGGAAGTTCTGCCAGCGCTCCTCCCATGTTCCTGCGGAGATTGACTCCTCAGGCAAACGTATTTCGATCTCCAGCACTGCCCCCTCCGGGATTTGCAGGGGGTTCTCTGGAACCAATGTTCCACGTTCTACGCGTGCGCGAACTATCCAGCTCATCGAACTCACCGTTGATTATTGTACCTTGCCATCACCTGCACCCACTACTCATCCCCGATCATCCCGAAGTTCCTGACCAGAATACCGAAGTCGAACAGCGTCACTTCCTCATCGCCGTCCAGGTCGGCGTTGGGCTTCCAGTTATCGTCGCCGGGCATCGTGCCGAACGCCGAAACCAGCTGACCGAAGTCGAACAGCGTCACCTCGTTATCGCCGTCGATGTCGCCGTTGGTCAGCAGGAAGTCCACCTGAACATCCTTCTCCAGCGACACGCTGTGCACCGTCTGCCTCAGCCAGTGTGTGCCGCGGGCGGAAAGGTCGAACACGCCCCACAGCGCAGTCTCCAGCCGATACTCCCCCGTGTCGCTCAGTGCCACCACATGCGTTTCAGTCGGCGTCGTTTTGCCGGCGGGGCGTATCTCGATGGAGATACTCATGCCGCCGACGGGCGCCGAGTGATCACCCAGCACGACGGTGCCACTGACCACCCGCCGACTGATGTCGCCGCTGGCGGCGATGGTGTAGGTGCCCTGCACGCGCGTTCGCACCTCGTTCAGCGTTAGGTCGAACAGCAGATGCGCCACGTTTCCCGGCGGCAGGACGGTGGGCAGGTCCATCGCATATTGCGGGATGGGCTGGTTCGGTGTGTCCACATCCGACCAGTCGATGGCGTTCGCCGAGAGGATGGTGGCGGTATCGCCCTGTATCTCCACCTCGCCTACCAGTGCCAGCGGGTTGGGGTTGGAGGTGGTTTCCAGCACCGTTCCCTGCAGGTCGGCGTATATATACAGGGTCACCACCGGCGCCACCGCGAAGGCGTAGCGGTTGTCTCCCAGCGGGGTCAGGACGCCGACCGCAGGCTCTTCTGTCTGCGAGATGGTCAGCGCGTGCACCACGATGTCGCCGACCGGGATGTTGTAGGTTCCTCCGGGATAGGTGGACGTCGGGTTGCGCGTGGTGAAGGTATCGAACGAGATGTCGGCGGTGGCGGGCAGGGTGGCTGTGCTCGACGGCAGGAGGTCCGAGTAGAAGTTCAACAGAATGACCTGGCTGGCTTCGGGGTGGAACACCATGCTGAACGTGCCCGTCGGCTGTGAAGCCACGTTGCCCTGCACCGTCGGGTTGACCTGCACCGGCACCGGATGATTGCCTTCAAATCCGAAGGGATGCAGTCCCGGCTTGGTGCGCGTGCCGCCCGGGTTGTTCACCGGGTCGTAATTGCCGATCAGCGTGCCGCTGGTAAACGCCTGCAGGGAGACGTTCACGTTCAGGTCGCTGGTCGGCAGGAAGACAAAGTCGAACTTGTACTGTGCGCTGGCGACGGTGCATACCAGCCACCACAGGGTGACTATCCATAATGACCGGCGAGGCACTCTAAACCACTCCTTTCGCTTCAATACACATCCATCCGCCGGTAGTATAGCGTGATGAGAAGAAGGTGTCAACAGGGTACCGGCGCATGGAGGGCGAACCTCCCGGTGAGCCGTTGGTGAGGTCATCGGCTCGGCAGGGCTCCTCGCCCTCCAAGAGGGTGTGCGCCTTGTCATGCTGAGCGAACGCGAAGCATCTCGTCTTTGCACGCTTGAGACCCTTCGCTCGCAATGACACGAGTCCACACGTTGACCCCTGCTGTCCCTGCCGGGATACAGGGTGAGGTGATGCGTCATGTGGTGTTATTGTCCGGAGGAGGTGCTGAGGTGCGCGCGGGAGTGGTGGGGCTGGGAACCGCATCCCGCCCAACGTGAATGGATGATGGACACACACCCGGTGAAGGTCGCCGCTTGCGGCAGACGCTGGGGCAAAACTGAGTCCGTGGCGGTGGAGACGGCGGCGCTGGCGATCCTGCACCCCGGAGTGCAGCAGGTGATCGTCGCGCCCACGCTGGACCAGGCATCGATTCTGTTCGAGCGCACGGCAGAGCTGTTGCAGGCATGGGCGGAATCGCACTCGGTCAAACTCACCCTTCGCACCACGCCCTACCCGCGCCTGAGCATACACGGCAGTCAGGTCACCGCCCGCAGCGGCTGGAGGCAGGCACGCTCCCTGCGCGGCAGAAGCGCACACCGCATCGTGGTGGACGAAGCCGCCTACCTCGACGCCGACGTCATTCCGCAGGTGCTGATGCCCATGCTGGCGGATACCGAAGGGCAGATGGTGATGGTTTCGACGCCGTTCGGCATGAATCACTTCTGGGAGTGGTTCGCGAAGGGGCAGTCGGGCGAGGTGTGCCGCAGTTTCCGCTTCCCCACCTCGAGCAACCCACGCATCTCCGCGCAGTTCCTGCAGATTCAGCGCGACCTGCTCACCGAGAGACAGTTCGCCATCGAGTACGAGGCACAGTTTGTGGACGATGCGGGCGCGGTGTTCCCACAGGCAATGCTGGAGGCTTGTGTGGACGCCCGGCTGGCTGGCGCGAGACCCTGCACGGCTCCCACCGTTGCCGGGTTGGACTGGGGACGCTACCGGGATTACACCGCCCTGGTGGTGTTGCGCCCGGCAGGCGGGCGGTTGCAGGCGGTTCACGTGGAGCGATTGCCGTCCAGCGCGTGGCAGGTGCAGATCGATCGGCTGATCCACCGCTTCCACGAATGGGGCGTGACACGGGTTGCCTGCGACGCCACCGGTATCGGCGACCCGCTGGCAGAAAACCTTCAGGAACGGCTCAACAGCGCACTCATGCGCACTGCACTGGAGCCGGTGGTCTTCACGTCCACCACCAAGCGTTCCCTCATCGAGACGCTTGCGCTGGCGATGGAACAGCGCAGGGTGACGATCCCTCCCCATCCCGACCTGTTGCGCGAACTGCACGCCTTCAGCGCAACCCATACCGCCTCCGGTCATATTCGCCTGCAGGCGCGTGGTAGCGAGCATGACGACCTGGTGGTTGCCCTCGCGCTGGCGTATCGTGCAGGGGAGCGGCTGGCTACTGCCGAAGCAGGAAGGCAGTGGCTCACCAGTGGCAGACAGCGGGAGAGTACGTTCATCGGCAGGTCGCTTCGTGTATAATGGGAGACATGACCAGAATCCCTTACGATAGCCTTACCCTGTCAGCGGTGGTGGACGCCCTTCAGCCGTTAAAGGGTGGGCGCATCCAGCGCATTGTCCAGCCCAGTGAGTACGAGGTTCTGCTCAGTGTGTATGTGCGCCAGCTGGGCGAGGTGCACTGGCTGATCTCCTGCTCCCCGCAATGGGCGCGCACCCATCTGCTATCGCACCGCCTGCCGTCGCCGCCTCAGCCGCCTCCTTTCTGTATGGCTCTGCGCAAGTATCTGGAGGGTGGCATTGTGCTGAATATCGCCCAGCGACGCTTTGACCGCGTGCTAGACGTGGAAGTGCGCGGCTATGAGGGGCACACTTACCTGCTCAGTGCGGAGCTGATGGGCAGGCACAGCAACATCATTCTGGTTGCGCCCGATGAGCGTATCCTGCACGCGGCGAAACCGGTGTCTTCGCGCATAAGCCGGGTGCGCGAGGTACTTCCCAACAAGCCCTATACCCCACCTCCCGCCGAGCAACGCCCCGACCCGCGCGAGGTGGACGAACAGACCTTCCTGCAGTGGCTGGAAACCGAACAGCCGGAGGACATTGCCGGGTGGTTGCGGACGCGCTTCGAGGGCATCGGCACTTTTCTGGCGCAGGAGATTGTGGCGCGGGCGCGCCTGCTGGATGCAAACTTGAGCCTGCCGGGCGTGTGGGGTGCGTTTCGCTCGGTGTTCGAGTCAGCGAAGCGGGGCGACTGGGAGCCGGTGCTGGTGCGCGATGAGAATCGTCATCCCATCGGCGCGTACCCGATACCGCTGGCTTCCTTTCCGGAACACCAGCAACACGCGCGAAGCAGTATCCACGTGGCGCTGGAAAACTACTACGCTGTCGCCATCCCTCGCGCAGAGCTGGAGGTGCAGAAACGCAGTCTGCAGGGAACACTGCAGAGGGTGCTATCGGCTCGACGCAGTGCGCTCGAACAGGTCGAGCAGGGCGTTCAGGAGCGTGGAAAGGCTGAGGAGTACCGACGCTGGGGCGAAACCCTGCTCGCCTTCCTGACACAGGTGCCTAAAGGAGCAGAGTCGGTGACGTTGCCTGACCTCTACAACGCAGATGGAGGCACCATCACCATCCCGCTGGACCCCGCGCTATCGCCTCAGGAGAACGCCGAGCGTTACTTTGCCCGCGCCCGTCACGTACAGGCGAACGCCGAGCGGCTGGAGGCGATGCGCAACCGCCTGCAGAGCGAGATAACGCAAATAGAGGAGGCGCTGAAGGGGCTGGAGGCGGTGGACGACCTGGCGCAGCTGGAGAGCCTGCGTGCAACGGTTGCCGCGCGGGGATGGCTGAGTCCCACAGCGGGCATCTCGGGCGAGGCGCAGGTCAGACCGCAGGAAGATTTCGAGGGCAGGCGCATCCGCGTGCACATCGCGCCCGGCGGGTGGCAGGTACTGGTGGGCGAGAACGCCGAGGCGAACGACTATCTGGTCACCCGCGTGGCACAACCGAACGACTGGTGGTTGCACGTGCGGGCGGGCACGGGGGCGCATGTGGTCATCCGCACCAGCAACCGTCCACAGGCAGTACCGCGCGAGGTGCTGGAGTATGCGGCGAAGCTGGCGGCAGCGCACAGTCCCGCCCGACACTCGTCGCTGGTGGCGGTGGACTACACCCTGCGCAAGTATGTGCGTCGTCCGCGCGGCGCCCAGCCGGGCTTTGTCACCTACACCCACGAGAAGACCCTGCACGTTTCACCACAGGGGGAATAGTTTCCGAAGCACATCAGCTCTTTTTGTCCGCAAGCGGCACATAAAGCAATACCACATCTGCTATAATAAGGCGGGTGATGAGAGATGGCGGTTCAACAGGTTCCGAAAAAAATCGTCTATCCGGAGTCGGACGGTAAGTCGATGGCAGACAACACGAAGCAGCTGGAGTACATCGTCTACCTGTATGACAACCTCTGCGCTCTGTTTGCCGACAGGGAGGATGTGTTTGTCGCCGCCGACCTGCTGTGGTATCCGGTGGAGGGGCATCCCGAAATCTGCGTGGCGCCGGATGTGTTCGTGGCACTGGGGCGCCCCAAAGGTCATCGCGGGCGGTATCTGCAGTGGGAGGAGGGCAATATCCCTCCGCAGGTGGTGTTCGAGATACTCTCGCCGAGCAACCGTTATGCCGCGATGGTGGACAAGTTCCGCTTCTACGAAAAGTACGGGGTGCAGGAGTACTACCTGTACGACCCGGACAACGGCGTGCTGAACGGCTGGATTCGGCAGAACGGGGAACTCACCTCCATCAGCCAGATGGAAGGCTGGGTGAGTCCTCTGCTGGGCATCCGCTTCACGCTGGAGGACGGCGCGCTGGTGGTGTACGGTCCCGACGGCGAGCGATTCATTCCCTATGTGGAGCTGCGCCGACGCCTGCAAGCGACCCAACGGGAGGCGGAACAGGAGCGATTGCGGGCGGAACAGGCACGCCGCGAAGCAGAACAGGAGCGATTGCGGGCGGAGAAGCTGGCACAGCGACTGCGGGAGCTGGGCGTCGATCCCGATGAGTTGGTCTGAACGGCGAGGAGGTCAACAGTGGCGCAAGACTGGGATGTGCTGATCATGGCGTACGGTACGCCACGCAATCTGGAAGAGGTGGAACCCTACTATACCCACATCCGCCGAGGACGCCCCCCTTCGGCCGAACAGTTGCAGGACCTTATCCGCCGTTATGAGAAGATAGGCGGCGTCTCCCCACTCAACGAGATTACCGCCAGACAGGTGCAGGCAGTGGAGAACAAACTGCGCGAGCGCGGCTGGACGGGCAGGGTTTACGTGGGCATGAAGCACTGGCACCCGTTCATCGCCGAAGCAGTGGAGCAGATGGCGACGGACGGCGTGCAAAAGGCGGTCGGCGTGGTGCTGGCACCACACTATTCGCGCATCAGCATCGGGCAGTACATCGAATATGCCCAGCAGGCACGGGAACGTTTCGCCCCGGAGATGCAGATGCGCTTTGTGGAGCGATGGGGCAATCATCGGCAGTTCATCGAGGCGGTGGCACGGAAGGTACAGGAGGCGCTCGGCGAGTGGCGTGCCGAAGAAACGATGGTGATTTTCAGCGCACACAGCCTGCCCGCCCGAATCCACCAGTGGGGTGACCCGTACGAGCGAGAGCTGATGGACAGCGCACAGCTGGTCGCCCAGCAGCTGAACCTGCCCTACTGGACCTTTGCCTATCAGAGCGCCAGCACGACTGGCGAACCGTGGCTTGGTCCGGATATTCTGGATCGTCTGGAGGAGATCGCGCGCGATTATACCCAACAGCAGGTGCTGTGTTGCTCTATAGGCTTCGTGGCTGACCATCTGGAGGTGCTGTACGACCTCGACATCGAGGCGAGGCAGAAGTGCGAGCAGGTGGGGCTGGCTTACCGGCGCGCGGCTTCGTTGAACGACGACCCGCTGATGGCGGAAGCGGTGGCGGATGTGGTGCTTCAGCAGATGGAGGGAGAATAAAAGCCGGGCTCACGCCCGGCTGAAAGTCGGCTGGCGAGCCTGGGGCGGCTGTTCATAACCCCCCTGCTAAAACGGTTCGCCACACCGTTCATGGCAGACCGGGCTAAAACAGCCTAGCCCTCCCGATCACCTCGTTGATCTGCCATATGGCACCACCTCCTTTCGGAAGCAGTATTCCACATTTACTGGCGCGGTGTCAACCGTCTCGCCCTCCAGATGTGTGGACAAAGCCAGTACATCTCACACAGGTTACGGCGTCTGTCCGTATACCTGTCTCGGGGCAAGGAAGTCGGGGAAGCGGCTCAACAGGGCGCGGCGCACCACGTAACACAGGTGGCAGGCTTCCACATAGCCCTCGTCCACCGACACGCCGTATTGGCGCGCGAGCTCGGCGGGACCACCTGCCACCAGCGGGGCGCAGATGGGATGCCTCTCAGCACGGTACGCTTTCACCAGTTCGGATAGCGGCGTCTTCCACATGTTGCCCATACTCAGCCCCTGACAGAGATGCACGTTCCCAAAGGCGTCCACATGCACCCGACCGGGGTCACTCAGGTTTTCGTAAGGGCACTCCGTGAAAGTCTCCCACGCCCGCGTGGGCAGACCGTCCACCAGTTTGTCCACTGCACGTCCACGAAAACGCACACCGCCTCCGACGATGGGTTCCCCTCGCCCGCCTCCGTCCTCCTGCCGATAGCTCACTGTCGGCGGGCTGATGGAGATAACCCCACAGGGGATGCCCAGTTGTTGAGCCGCCGCCAGCGCACGCTTCGCCGCCGTGTCCTCTTCCGAGCCGCTGTGAAATTGGTCATCGCTGAAGCTGATGGAGCCGATTCCCGCTTCCTGCAGGGGCTTCAGCCAAAACAGGGCGTCCTCCACACTGGTGGCAAAGTAGCCATTGGTGACAATCCCCGTGTTGAAGCCCATTTCCCGCGCACGTCGCACGCCTTCCAGCAGGAGCGGATAGAACAGGAACGGCTCGCCACCCTCGAAGAAGATGGTCTGCACAGTGCCGATTTTCCGCGCCTCCTGCAGCACCTCCGTAACCTGCGCCAGCGTAAACGTGCCTCTCGCTCGTGCACTGCTGTACACGAAGCAGTGGTCGCACTCGTAGGGGCATTTGTAGGTCAGCAGAAAGTGAATCCCGGTAAGCATCGGTTCGCCTCCTTAAGTACGGACACAGTCCAGCGCCTCATCCACCATCGCCAAGTAGTTCTCCACCGGCACATAGGTGGGGATGGAGTTACCCGACCCCACGGCGAACCTGCCCCGCGCGCCGCAGGTCTCCACCAGATAGCGCGTGCGCCGACGCACATCGTCCGGTGTGCCTGCCGACAGGATGTTCAGGTCCACCCCGCCCAGCACACCGATGCGGTCGCCGTACCGACACTGGAACTCATCGGCAGGAATGATGGCGTCCTCGTAGGAATGCTTGGCGTCGATGCGCACGTCTTCGATCAGGTCTTCCATGATCGACTCGAGGTTCCCACACGAGTGCAGGAAGTAGGGCAATCCGCGCTCGTGCGCCATCTGCGCCCACCGTTTGTGCCAGGGTAGGCAGTATCGTCGAAGAGCATCGGGCGCAATCAGCGTGCCCGAGCGGAAGCCCATATCATCGCCCGGAAACACCGCGACGAGATTGTCCAGCTGCAGGAGATGCTCGTAGAACTGCGTGATGAGCGAGCCGATGCGGTCGCTGACCGCTTGCACCAGGTCGGGGGCATCGTACAGGGCGAGGCACAGCCCCTCCAGCGACATCACCCACGAAAGATGCTCGAAGATACCCGCCGCGTGCGAGGAGATGAAGCCCATGCCGTTGGGCAGGTGGTCGTTAATATACTCCAGAACGAAGAAATCCACGTCCTCGATACGGGGCCAGGGGTAACGCTCGAAATCCTCCCATGTGCTGATGGCGCCCTGATGCTCGTCCGCCCAGGATCGCTGTTTGCCGGAGGCGGTATCGGCGGTCACCAGATGCTTCTCCTGAAACGGTAAGCCGATCTCCAGTCGCACGAAGTCATAGCCCATGCGATACCAGAAGTCAATCACCATGTCCAGAAACGCCTTGAGCGACTCGCGATCGCCGGCTGGGGTCACCCATTGCCTGCCTATCAGGTCGGTCACGATGGGACGCATCACCACATCGTCCACGATGTATTCCACCAGCGGCGTGCGCGTCTGGGGAGCGCGCCCCATCAGGATGTCCACAAACTCCTGTGCGTTCGGTTTCGGGTCTTTCACCGGGACGTGTCGCCACATAGCATTTGCTCCTCTCGGTTCGCTCATATTACTGTCATGCCGAGGTGCAAGCCGAAGCATCTCTGAGATTCTTCGCTCCGCTCAGAATGACACTCATAAATGGCATAGTGACCACAATAACCGTCATGCTGAGCGCAAGCGAAGAATCTCTTCTGCACACCTCTCCTTTTGCACGGACCTCACCGTACCGTCACGAAGGGGCGTATCTGCTCCAGCTTCTTTGGTCCGATACCGCGCACCTCGATCAGTTCATCCACCGAACTGAAGCCGCCGTTCTGCTTTCGGTACTCCACGATAGCGCGGGCGGTGGCGGGTCCAATGCCCGGAAGGTTCTCGATCTGCTCGGCGGTGGCGGTATTGAGGTTGACCTTGCCCGCCGGTCGTTCGCTCCGGCTGGTGCCTGTGCGTGTTGATAGTGAGCCAGCCTCTATCGCCCCCACGCGCTTTTCGACCTCCACCGGTTCGTCCTTGCGGGGGACATACACCTGCACGCCGTCCTCCAGCGGCTGAGCCAGATTCACCAGATCGGGGTCAGCCTGCGCACTGAAGCCGCCCGCCGCCTTCACCGCATCGTCCACGCGACTGCCCGGAGGCAGGCGTACCACACCCGGGTTCTTCACCGCACCCGCCACATGCACCACTATCTCCGCGCTCTCGGTAGCGGGTACTGCCGCCGACTGCTTATCCTCTGCCCGCGTTACAGGTTCCGACGTCGAATCAACGGCAGTTTCAGCAGGCAGGGCCGTTGGTGCGGTAGAGGTTGCCTGCCAGAGCACGATGCCCGCGGTAAGAGCAACCAGCGCGCCGACCGCCAGCCATCCCCTGGATATGCGCTCCATCGCTTGCCAGATCGCCCTCCTCTATCGCTTTCTGTTCGCTCCTCTACCGTTTACTCCTGCAGAACCGGAGGGCGAAAACAGGGTCAAGACAGACTTGAAGCAGTCATGTGGGAATACATACAGATATGTTAATAAAGAAATTATGATTTTTTTCTCGCTAATACCTCATTTTGCCCGTGAGTGGTACGATTCTTGCATATACCATGGGATGGAAAGGAGGTACCACTCCCATGAAACGAGTGGAATGCATCGCGAAGTGTATGTCTATCACACGGCGGCTCAGTATTCTCCTGCTGTTATTGCTCACGGCACACACTGTGCTGGGCTACGACGTGAACAAGGACATTCGCAATCTGGGTCCACCGGCGCACGACCTGACGGTTATTCTCTCCGGCTCCGAGACCGTCACCAATCACTACGACGGTTACCCGTCCGGGCGATTCCAGTCCTTCGCCACCGGTCCTGTCGGTCCTAACACCGGGCTCAGGTGGGACAACTTCAAGGACAACGACAACAACGTCATCGACACGGGGCAGACCATCCACGTGGGCTGGAGCACCGCCGACCACAGCAGTCACGTGAAGGACATGTACTGGACGGACGCCACCGGCAGACGTATCCCCGGCAGCGTGGTGTTCAACATCACCACAGGATGGAGGTACGAGACGACAACGGGAACCCTCTGGCTCACGTGGGAGAACGTGTTTCACCCCGAAGAGGGGCAGCCCGGGCCCATTACCATCCGCAATGTGCACGTTGCCGTGCTTTCGCAGCCGATACCGCTGGAGGGGCTTAACCGAGAGAACCGTTCCCTTGCCGACAGGCTGCGCCCCTTGCCTGGCGGCGAGGAGTTTCCTGTGATGCCAACAGAGATAGTTGCCCTGCAGCTCCAGAGCATTCACCCGCTGGATACAGTGGTGGTGCGCTATGATGTTGTGGGACCTGAGGGGCTGGTGCAGGCAACAGACTTCGTGCAGTTTACCGTTCCGCCGCCCACCTACGACGTGAACAAGGACATTCGCAATCTGGGTCCACCGGCGCACGACCTGACGGTCATCCTCTCCGGTTCCGAAACCGTCACCAATCACTTTGACGGTTACTCCAGCGGTCGGTTCGGCTCGTTCGCTACCGGTCCTGTCGGTCCTAACACCGGGCTCAGGTGGGACAACTTCAAGGACAACGACAACAACGTCATCGACACGGGGCAGACCATCCACGTGGGCTGGAGCACCGCCGACCACAGCAGTCACGTGAAGGACATGTACTGGACGGACGCCACCGGCAGACGTATCCCCGGCAGCGTGGTGTTCAACATCACCACAGGATGGAGGTACGAAACCGCTATCGAATCACTGTTGTTGACATGGCGCAACGAAGTGGTGCCCGGCGCGGGGGAACCACGTGCAGTGCAAATCAGCAATGTGCACATCGGGGTATTCCCAGGTCCGTGGCCCCTGGAAGAGCTGAACGCCGAGAACCAGTGGCTCGAACGGTGGCTGCGGCCCATGCCCGGAGGCGAGATGTTCGTCGTGCATCCGGGACAGACGTTCGGGCTGACGACGCCGATCCCGCCGCCAGGTGCAGCGGTGGTGCTGAGATACGTCGTGGAGGAGGCACAGGGTGGACCTGCCCCCCAACAGGCCAGCGCGGTCTCAGTGGACTACGTACAGTTCATAGCGCGACCACCGGCTATCGTCGGCTACGCTCACCTGCTGGACTTCGTGGGCAATCCCGCACAGGTTCCCGTTCCCGTGCAACTGCGCTCGGAGACCGGCGTCACCGAGATCATTGTCAGCCCGGATGAAACCGGCTACTATGCGATAGAGGACGTACAGCCGGGCACGTACGACGTCTCGTTCAAGCCGAGCCACTGGCTCCGACGCACCGTGCCAGCCGTTCAGGTGACGGGAGATTGGCCCGCCCTGGTTAGCGTGGAACTGCAAAACGGCGACATCGATGGCGACAACGAGGTGACTCTGTTCGACTTCGGGCAGCTGGTTTCCGCCTTCGGCAGTATGCCGGGCGATAGCAACTGGAACCCGAACGCCGACCTGGACGGAGACGAGGAGGTCACCCTGTTCGACTTCGGAATCCTCGTACGCAACTTCGGTGCCATTGGGGATGAGTGACCCTCACCCCCCAGTCCCCCCTCCGATGCTTCGGAGGGGGGATTCTGCTGTGCTCGATTGACTCGGGTTGCCGACAGCAGTATAATACGCGCGTGCGGTTGGACAAAGAGGCTGTCGAGGCGGTCTGCCTGCCTCTGTAAAAAGGGGTGATTTCTGTGCGCTTCCCGCGGCTTATCGCTGGCTGTGTCGTATGGCTCGTTCTCCTGTGTGTGGCTCACGCACAGGTCCCGATTACCAACTTCTTGCCCGATATCGATGCACTCTACATCGAACGCACCCCACGCCTCGCCTTCGACCCCGGCGACCTGAACTACGCCAGCGGACTGCCTGCGCCGGGACAGCAGATGACCTACTTCGCTCATGTGAAGAACTGGGGCACGGAAACCGTCTCGGTTCCTTACGAATGGTGGTTTGATGGAGGGCTCGCCGCGGCGGGCAGTGTGGACATCGCGCCCGGGCAGGAGGTGAAGATACCGTTCACCTGGTTCTGGGAGCCTGCTGACCACACGCTGGAGTTCCGTGCCGACCCGGCAAACACGCTGTACGAAATCTCCAAACTCAACAACCGCGTCAGCATCCATACCAACGCCCTGCTCGTGGGTCTGTGGGTGGAACAGAGCCTGTACAACCACTTCCACAACAATCAGTATCTGCTGAACGACGGCGCTAACGGCTTCGAGGACTGGGGACAGCGCATGATCCGCCGATGGAACGAGTGGCTCGCGAAAGCCATCTTTCCGACATCCCCGAACGGCGCGCTGGACAGAGTGGCGCTGGATAAAGTGGTCGTGGTGCCTGACGGCGCTTTGCCGCTGGCAGGTGGACTGCCCACCAACCATCCCGACGCGCGTGACCGCACCGTGGACATGCAGTGGGGTTATCCGTACCACCCGGAGGACATTCAGCCCAACGGCTTCTATGGCTTCCGATGGAACGGACCGTTCTTCATCGACTTCGGCAGTATCCACGAGATGAACCACGCGCGGTTTCACATCGACCTGTACGGGATGGACGTGCACCAGTCCTCAGCGCCCGGGCAACCTCTGCCCATCCAGATTACCGATGGCGCGGGCAATCTGGTCGCCGGCTCTGCCTACATGCCCTTCATCGCGTGGGAGGGGGTGTACTACAACAAGTGGCGCGACATCATGGGAGCGGGACCGCCCTTCTACGACGCTTACAGCGCCGCGGCGTGGAACTGGAAGCACCATAAACGCGGGCGGGGCAACATGAACGCGCCACCGGACATCGGGGTGTTCCTGAATGACCTGCCCGATGCCAACCATATCCAGTTCATCGACCAGAACGGCGTGCCACTCGTGGGTGCGCAGGTGGACATCTATCAGGCGAGCGGTTATCCTTCATGGTACGGCAAGTTCTACGACGACATCCCCGACATCACCGCCGTCACCGATGAGACAGGCACCATCCATCTGGGGCGCAACCCGTTCGGCAGCGTCATCAGGCACACTTATGGCTTCTCGAACAGCGTGGTCATCATGCGGGTGCGCTACCGCGGGCAGACCTACTTCCTGTTTCAGGAGGTGACCGACTTCAACCTGCAACGCTGGTCCGCGCCCCCCGAACAGCTGTTCACGCACGGCTACTATGTGCGCCAGATAGACCTGCGCGATAACCCGGTGACCGTTCCGCGCGACCGCTGGCGCGGTAACTATTTCAACGGAGATAACTTCCAGACTCTGGTGCGCTACCGGACGGATAACGCCATCAACTTCACCTGGACAGGTGCGCCAGCGCCCGATGTGAACCCCGATCATTTCAGTGTGTACTGGCTGGGCAATATCCGCTTCACCGAAGGCTGGAAGAAGTTCACCATCACTGCGGATGGGGGTATCCAGCTGATAATCGACGACCGGCTGGTGTTTGACGCCTGGGACAACACCCATCTGCAGACGTGGACGCCCATCATCTACACCTCACGCGATGCGCCGTTCGTGGTGCCGGGGCAGTCCACCCCGCAGGGCGAGTATCACCGCGTGCAGGTGCGTTACCGTCATCATACCGGCACGGCGCGCGTGCAGGTGAGCTGGACAGACGAAGCACCGCCCGGCGATGTGCCTCTGAACCACTGGCGAGCCGACTACTACACAACCACCAGCCTGCAGGGCTACCTGACCAGCCGGCTGGAAACCGCTATCGACTACGCCTATGCCTACGGCTCGCCTGACCCTGCCATCAACGGCGACAACTTCAGCGTGCGCTGGACAGGCGACTGGTACTTTGCACCGGGCACCTATCGCTTTACCGCCACCACCGACGACGGAATGCGCATCTGGATCGACGGCGTGCCCGTGCTGGATAAGTGGTTTGCGCAGAGCGAGACAACGTACACCTTCGAGCGCACGCTGGATGGCGGTGTGCACCGCGTTGTGGTGGAGTACTTTGAGGAGGGCGGACCGGCGACGGCGCGCTTCTCCTGGCAGCTGTTGAGCCTGCTGTACGATGGCGAGGTGACGCTGGACGGATGGACCGCCTCAGCAAAGAGCCTTGTCCTGCAGATGCGGGTGGGCGCGAACCAGTTCAACGTTGTGCTGGACGAGCAGGGGCGGTTCCGCATCCCGGTGAGTATCACTCCGGGCGTCTACGATGTAAGCCTCAAAGGTTCACACTGGCTCAGGAAAACCCTGCACGGCGTGCGCTTTCCGCTGAGCGAGCCGCTTCGTTTCGCTCTCACCAACGGCGATGTCGACGGCGACAACGAGGTGACCCTGTTCGACTTCGGGCAGCTGGTTTCCGCCTTCGGCAGTATGCCGGGCGATAGCAACTGGAACCCGAACGCCGACCTGGACGGAGACGAGGAGGTCACTCTGCTCGACTTCGGTATTCTGGTCAGGAACTTTGGGAAGATGGGCGACGATTAGCACACCGCTCCATCGCCCACTGCAGGTGTTCGCGCACCATGGGGTCGGCTTCGTTCTCGATCTCGTGTTGAAGCACGGGGAGGGCATCCGGAGAGCCACTGTTGCCTATCGCCACCGCCACGTTACGCCGCAGTCCACGCCGTTTGGCGCGTTTGACCGGACTGCGACGAAATGCCTCACGAAACTGCTCCTCGCTCATTTGCAGGAGATCGGTCAGCTTCGGTGCCAGCGTTACTTCTCGTGGCTGAAAGGCGGGTTCACGGCACGGCACAGCACGCAGTGGAGACTGAGGGCGCGGGTGGTTGAACGGGCATACCTCCTGACAGATGTCACAGCCGAAAATGTGATTGCCCATCCGTGCCCTCAGGTGTTCGGGGATGGAGCCTTTGAGCTCGATGGTCAGATAGCTGATGCACCGACGAGCGTCCAGCATATACGGCGCAACGATGGCGCCCGTCGGACAGGCGTCGATGCACCGCGTACAGGTGCCACACCCGCCGACTGCGGGCTGGTCATATTCCAGATCGATATTCAGCAGTATCTCGCCGATGAGGAAGTAGGAACCGCGATAGGTGTTGATGAGCATGGTGTCTTTGCCGAACCAGCCCAGCCCCGCCCGCCACGCCAGCTCGCGCTCCAGCACCGGACCGGCGTCCACGTAAATCTTCGCCTCGCAATCCGGGCGCTGTTGACGGATGAAATCCAGCAGGCTCTGCAGTTTGCGGGTCATCACGTCATGGTAGTCACCCCCCAGCGCGTAGCGGGCGAAGATGCCTCGCGAAGGGTCATCCGTGACGGGCGATACCACCGGCGCATAGTTCAGCCCTACCACCACCGCACTGCGCGCGCCGGGCAGAACCTGCTGGGGATCGCATCGCGCATCGGCGGTGCGATGGAGGTAATGCATCTCGCCGGCGAACCCCCGCTCCAGCCACCGGCGAAAGAAGAGCGCATGAGCGGGCGGGAGCACAGGCGCAAATCCCACCAGATCGAAGCCCAGCGCTAAAGCCTGTTTCCGTATCGATTCGGTCAAATCGTGGCGGGGCGAGATCATCAGCACCATTGTAGCATTAGCGGAGGCGAGACGCAACGGACTGGATGAACGTTTCAGCCCGTTGTGATATACTGGGTACTGACCGAGCAGGAGGTAGACGCAATGAAAGCCTTCTTTGCAGGTGTCCTGCTGGTGCTGATTGCGCTGTCGGTGGTGGCGTGGCGCATCCAGCCCGAAAACACGGCGAAGGGCAAAATCCCCCTGATCTGGGTGAGCGACGATAACCCGGCACGGCGGGAGCAGATTGCACTGTTCAACCGCCTGCACCCCGAATACGACCTGCGCCTCGACCCCAGCAACACGGGCATGGAGAAGGTCATCGTGCAGTCGCTGGCGGGCGTGGGTCCCGACATCTTCGACTGCTACGACGGCTTCCAGCTCTCAGCCTACGTGCGCTCCGGCATCGCATGGGACGTGACCGACGAGCTGAAGAAGGCGGGCATCGACGTGCAAAACGACGTATGGCAGGCGGTGCACCCTAATATCATCCACGAAGGGCGCGTGTACGGCTTCCCCACCAACGCCGCGGTCAACGCTATCTGGTTCCACAAAGACCTTTTTGACAAATACAATGTGCCCTACCCGAAAGGACCGTGGACATGGGAGCAATGCATCGAGGTGGCAAAGAAGCTCACCATCCGCGACACCAACGGCAGACCGATACAGTTCGGGTCGCTGATGGACTGGTGGAACTGGTATCACTTCGTCCTGCAGTGGGGCGGCAGGCTGTACACCCCCGATGGCACACGCTGTATCATCGACAGTCCGGAGGCTATCGCGGCGGTGCAGTTCATGAAGGACCTCATCTACAAGCATCGGGTGATACCCAGCCCGGTGGAAGAGGCAGCGATGGCGACGCAGGGCGGTTGGGGTTCGGGCACTATCACCTGGTTTGGGGCGAAGAAGGGCGCGATGGCACTGGGCGGGCGGTGGTGGCTGTGCACCCTGCGCAGTTACAAGGGACTGAAGCTGGGCGCGGTGGAGTCGCCACACGGCCCCTACCGGGTATTTCGAGGCTATGGACGCGCTTCACTCATCAATCGCAACAGTCCGCGTCGCGAACACGCACTGAAGTTCCTGCTGTATCTGGCAAGCCGGGAGTACAACGAGCTGATTAACCACCAGGCGGATGCACTGGCGCCGGTAAAGAAATACTCTTACACCGACAAATACCTGCATGACCCTGCCTTTCCAGAAGAGGACTTCAACGCGGTGTGGCGTGACGCCATGAATTACGCTGTGCCGGATGAGGTCAGCCCCTTCGTGAACGGGCAGACTGCGATGCGCATCCTGAACAAGCAGTTAGACCTGGTGAAGTCCAACCAGAAGTCGGCAGCGGACGCCCTGCGCACCGCGGCGAGGCAGATCAACGAGGAGATCCAGAAGACCATCTCCCGAGACCCCGAACTGCGCAAGCGGTATGAGGCACTGGTGAGCGCGAGGCGTTAGGGCTCTGAGGTCACCCGGATGCGGTAGCGTCCAGGTTCAATGGTAACGAAGGCACCCGAAAGGTCGTGAGGACTATGCGATAGTAGAAAACGCTCAAGTTGCCGGTGAACTCCATCGAGCGATGATGGCGTCAGTCGGAGCAGAATGACCCCAGTGTGCGGACGTCTTCTGACGAAGACAAGGTGACCGAAGCCCTTATCACGCGTAACAAGCGTTCGTTCTTCGACTTCTGCCATAGTTAGAAGAGCTTCGTCCGGCGCTGCTGCCAGCCCGCAATCACGAGCGCGCTTAACATCGCATCCCAGAGACAGCAGAAACCGAACTGTTACTTCATACACGTCCTGATCGGTCAGGAGGCGGAAGGCAGCGGGTCCACAAATATCTCCTCCGCCTTGACTATCTGCACTGCGTAGTCTATACACCGTTGCACATCCTCAATGGTAAGGTCTGGATAGTACTCGTCCACAATCTGGCGGAAGGGAATACCAGCCTGCACCAGTTCCAGTACCGCGTAGACGGGAATGCGTGTGCCCTCTAGACAAGGTTGTCCAAAGTGTACCGTGGAGTCAACAACAATGCGCTTTGCCACGTTTCTCACCTCCGCACTCATTATACTTCAACATGAGTATGCACTCAACTATCGGCATACCCAGATGTTTCATAGATTCGGCTCGCGGGAGGTTCCCCCCATGATGCACCATGCAGGATTCGCACTGTTCGGCAAGCGAATCGAAGAGCAGGCTAACGCAGGGAGGTGGGACGATGGAACTCCATCTGGTACAGATCGAGAACCCCAACGCCTACAACCTGATTCTGGGGCAGTCGCACTTCATCAAGACGGTAGAAGACCTGCACGAAGTGCTGGCGGGGGCGTCACCATCCCTCAAGTTTGGGCTGGCGTTCTGCGAATCGTCGGGTCCAGCACTGGTGCGTTACAGCGGGAACGACCCCGAACTGATCGAGCTCGCGAAAAAGAACGCTCTCCTGCTGTCGGCGGGACATGTGTTTATCATCTTCCTGAAGGATGGCTTCCCCATCAACGTGCTGAACGCTGTCAAAGCCGTACCGGAGGTCTGCCGTATCTTCTGCGCCACCGCCAATCCCCTGCAGGTGGTCATCGCGGAGACGGAACAGGGGCGCGGGGTGCTGGGCGTCATCGACGGCATCAAGACGAAGGGCGTGGAGACGGAAGAGGACATCCAGGCACGCAAAGACCTGCTGAGGCGGTTCGGGTACAAGTTATGAGCCTTTCGCGCCGACAGAAGCGCAGGGTTACCGAGGAGCGTACCATCGCGTGGCTGTTCCTGTTGCCCAACTTTCTGGGCTTCGCGGTGTTCACGGCGGGACCGGTGCTCTTTTCGCTGGTGGTCAGCTTCTCGAACTGGAACCTCCAGCGCACCATCCCCTTCCAGTGGGTCGGCTTCGAGAACTTTGTGGAGCTGATGCACGACCAGCAGTTCTGGCTGTATTTCATCAACACGCTGTATCTGATGCTGGGGATGCCTGTTGCCATTGCGGGGTCGCTGGCGCTGGCGATCCTGCTCAGCCAGAAACTGCGCGGGATTGTGGTGTACCGTACCCTGTTCTACCTGCCCAGCATTACCAGCGGCGTCGCGCTGATGATTCTGTGGAAGGCGCTGTACAATCCCGACTTCGGACCCATCAACGCAGTGATCAACTCCGTCAGTCAGGCTTTGGGGTTGAACGTGAAGGCGCCCGAGTGGTTGCTCTCCACCGCGAACCTGCTGGGGCTGGAGGTAGAGAGGGTGCGGGTGAATGCCCAGCAGTTTGGACTGGGCGCACGCGATGCGCTTATCATCATGGGCATCTGGATCGCTATCGGCGGGAACAACATGCTGTTGTATCTGGCGGCGCTCACCAACCTGCCCCAGGAGCTGGTGGAAGCGGCGCAGCTGGACGGCGCGGGCAAGTGGGCGGTATTCCGCAACGTTACCTGGCCTCAGCTGGCGCCCACCACCTTCTTCATTGTGGTGATGAGCTTCATCGGCGGACTGCAAGGCGGGTTCGAGCAGGCGCGGGTGATGACCGGGGGCGGTCCCGCAGGCACGACCACTACCCTCACCTACTACATCTATACCAAAGCCTTCGAGGAGTTTCAGATTGGCTACGCCTCCGCCATCTCATGGATACTGTTCGCCATCATCTTCGCCGTGACGCTGATCAACTGGAAGTTCGGGGCGAAAGAGGTGAGTTATTGATGTGTTGTGCACCGAAATTTGATACCTCGTTGTGGCAGAGGAGATTGCGCGAGGAGTGGCAACAGCGGGAGGCAATGCGTCAGGCTGTGCTTGCGGAAGTGACCATCCGCTTGCGCGATTACTTTGCGAACAAGAGGGTGGAGGAAGTCTATCTCGTCGGTTCCGTTCTACAGGAAGGAGCGTTCTATGCTTTTTCGGATATTGACGTGGCGGTGAAAGGGCTGAAAGAGGATTACTTTCGCACACTGGCGGACCTGATGGAACTGCTGGACAGACAGGTGGATTTGATAGAGTACGAGCAGGTGCCCTTCCGCGACCAGATTGTACAGAGAGGGCTGAAGATAAAATGAGGCGCGAAGCGATTCCTCTCTTACTGGGCTACTGGAAAAACCAGATGCAGGTTATCGACGACCTGCTATCCCGCCTGCGGATAGCCGATACCTCCAGCGAGGAGCAGACGGTGTACTGTGCCTATCTTCTGCACAACCTCTACAGCGCTCTCGAGGATTTGTTGCAGGAAATAGCACGTACCTTTGAAAACCGTTTCGAAGACCCTTCCCAGTATCATCGGGAACTGCTCAAGCGGATGACGGTGGAGGTGATTGGGATACGACCGGAGGTATTGGGTCGGGAGAGCTTTGAGCTTCTCGACGAATTGCGCGCGTTCCGTCATGTGTTCCGGCACTCGTATTCGTATGCCCTGTCGGCGGAGCGGGTTGCTCAGCTAAAGCAGAGGGTGCTGACAGGCTGGAACATTATAGAGAACGATCTGGCTCAGTTTGAGCGGTTCCTGATGCAAGAACTCGCAAGCGACAACCAGTGACCGGTGAGGCAATGGTAGAAGGAGCAAAGCAGAGCGTGCTGGTGGGAAGGCAGGCGGAACCGGCGGGCGGGCGGGTGCGGGGTCGGAACCTGGTCAAGACCCTGCTCAGCCACCTCGTGCTGACGTTGATGGCGCTGACTACGCTGGCGCCGTTTGTGTGGATGGTGCTTGCCAGCTTCAAACCGCTCGAGGAGGTCGAGCAGATCAACCCCCTGCCCAGCGTGTGGCACCCCGAAAACTACGCCCGCGTGTTCGAGCAGATTCCCTTTGCCCGTTACTACTTCAACAGCGTGTTCATCGCGGCATGGGTGACCTTCCTGCAGTGCCTCACCAGCGCGATGGCGGCGTATGCCTTCGCGCGACTGCAGTGGAAGGGGCGCGATGCCATCTTCCGCCTCTACCTCGCGACGCTGATGATTCCCGGTGTGGTGACCATGATACCCAACTACACGCTGATGGTGTGGCTACACCTGCTGGACTCCTACATCGGGCTGATCGTGCCTGCGGCATTCAGCGCGTTCGGCACGTTCCTGCTACGGCAGTTCATGCTCACCATCCCGCCCTCGCTGGACGAAGCGGCGAAGATCGACGGCGCTACCCACTGGCAGATTTTCTGGGACATCATCATGCCGTTGTCCCGCGCCGGACTCATCACGCTCGCTATCTTCACCTTCATGGGCAACTACGGCTCGTTCTTCTGGCCCCTCATCCTGATTAAGAGCGAGCACCTGCGCACCCTGCCCATCGGCATGCTCTACTTCGACACCAACTACGGCAGGCAGACCAACCTCATCATGGCTGCCAGCGTGATGAACATCATCCCGCTGGTGGTGCTGTTTGTGGTATCTCAGCGCTTCCTCGTGCGCGGCATCCAGCTCGGTGCGGTGAAGGGGTAAACCATGTGCAACAGTACGGAGAATCCCTGGCAGACACTATCCTCCACTCGCATCTACGACAACCCCTGGATCTCGGTCACCGAGCATCGGGTGATTAAGCCCTCGGGCGGAGAGGGAATCTACGGCGTGGTGCACTTCAAGAACCGCGCCATCGGCGTGGTGCCGCTGGATGAGGAGGGCAATACCTGGCTGGTGGGACAGTATCGCTACACGCTGAATGCCTACTCGTGGGAGATACCCGAAGGCGGTGGGCGTCTGGACGAAGACCCCCTTGACGCTGCCAGGCGCGAATTACGTGAGGAGACCGGCATGGAAGCGCAGGAATGGCAGGAGATTCTGCGGATGCACCTCTCCAACTCGGTGACGGACGAGCTGGCTATCGTCTACCTGGCGCGCGGGTTGACGCAGGGGCAGGCGCACCCCGACGACACCGAGCAGTTGCAGGTGCGGCGAGTGCCCTTTGAGGAAGCGTATCGCATGGTGTGCGCAGGCGAGATCACCGATGCCATCAGCGTCGCGGCGATACTGAAGGTGAAGCTGATGGGCATAGTATGAGCAAGAAGGATATGGCAGGGTTGAGCAGAGACTTTGGAGTATAATTGCCTTGAGTCAGCGTATACATGCACTACAGGTCGGAAAGTCCTACAAGCAGTTATATAGCGCACGGGAGGAGGGGTCGGTATGCACGTCTATGCGGAGGCAGGTGAACACAGCAACGCGACGATTCACCCCGGGCTACTATACGGAGTCTACTCCTACACGGAGGCAGGGCGTATTCTGAAGGTCACACGACAGCGAGTCGCGCGGTGGGCAGAGGGATATTCTTACCCTCTGCGGACGGGTTGGGGACAATCAGCTCCTGTACTACAATCTAAAGAGCACCACAAGGGCGTCCTTTCGTTTCCAGAGCTCATCGAGCTGTTCTTTGTGCGCGAGTTTACTGCGCTAGGAGTCGCGCTGCCACATATTCGGAAAACGGCGGAAGCGCTGGCAACGGAGTTTGGTCCTTTCCCTTTTACTCGTGTTCCCGTGCTCGTGAACGGGCGCGAACTGCTGGTTCGGGAAACAGAAAGAATCCTCCGTCGCCCCGACATCGGGCAGATTGTTTTCTCTTTTGCCGAGGACTTCGCGCAATGGGTCGAGCCCGAGGAAGACATGGTCAGACGTTACTATCCCCCTGAGTACCGGAAGGTAGTGTACCTTGACCGTACGATCCGGGCTGGAGAGCCGGTGGTCTCGGAGTATGCGGTGCCTACCCGCATCATCTACGATCTGTGGTTGAAAGAGCAGGACACAGAGTCTGTAGCGGAATACTACAACCTGCCAGTGCCAGTGGTGGAAGTTGCCATTCGGTACGAAGGGGAACTGCGCCTTGCCGCTTGATCGATGCAGGATGAACGCCAAGCGTGGAAACGAAAATCCTCTTTGATGAAAACATTTCGTCTCGGCTTGCCGAGTTTCTGCATTTTGAATCGCGCAAGACGCTGAACGTGCACCTCGCCCATCTGCGGCAGTTGGGATGGAGCGGTCAAGCGGACATTGTGTGGATCCCTCGTGCAGTTCAGAGTGGTTTCGTCATTGTAACAGGCGATCGCAACGAGCGAACGCGGGGCTATACTGTTGCCGATCTCCATCAGATGGGGGCGAAGGTTATTCTGCTCTCTCCATTCTGGGATCACTCTAACAGATGGGAGCGAGCCAAGTGGCTTGTGAGTCGGTTAGAGCAAATACTTCGTTTGGCGCAACAGATGCAGGCAGGTGAAGTGCGCCTCTTGTACAAGACTGGGCGATCGCGAAAGCTTTAGTCGCCAGACATGGATGCCCCAAGCGATTCCCTGTTAAAGCGCCAGCCATTCACTGCACCGAGCATGCGCTACACCTTCACCCTCTGCCATCCGCCGCGCTGGAAGAGCAGAGCGGTCAGCAAGCCGGAGGCAATCACCGAAGCCGCCATCGCCCACCACGCACCGAGCGTATTGAAACCCAGCGCAATCGCCAGCATATACGCCAGCGGCAGGCGGAAAAGCCACATGCTCACAAAGGTAATCCACGTGGGCGTGCGGGTGTCGCCTGCGCCCTGAAATGCGCCCGATAGCACCATCGCCAGCGCGAGGAACGGCTCGCTGTAGGCGTTGATGCGCAGATAGTCCGCCGCTACTCGCACCACCAGCGCGTCGCGGGTGAACCAGTGGGCAAACGGATAGGCGAATACATAGAACACAATGCCCATGAAGGTCATGATGGCGCACGCCTGCGCGGTGGACATCCACGCATACCGCGAAGCCATATCGGTACGCCGCGCGCCCAGGCTCTGCCCAACCAGGGCGGTTGCTGCCATGCTGTAGCCCAGACCGGGCATGAAGGCGATGGACTCGGCAGTCATGCCAATCGGCAAAGCTGCCAGCGCGGCAGTGCCTTCGGCGGTCGCGCTCAGGATGCGCGTGTAGCCCAGCATACTGGTGATTCGCAGAAGCGCTTGCAGAGAGGCGGGCGCCCCGATGTTGACGATACGCCGCGCCCACACCATCTCCAGACGCTGGAACCGCACCGCTTCGCCCATCACCGGATGCCGACGCAGGGCAATCCAGAACATGGTGAAGCCAAACCACTGAGAGATAGTCAATGCGGTGGCAGCGCCAGCCAATCCCATGCGGGGGAACGGTCCGATGCCGAAGATGAGCGCGAAATCCAGCAGGATATGCACCGCGTTGACCCACACCATCACCTTCAGCGGCGTGCGCATATCGCCCATGCCACGAAACACGGCTCCCAGCGCCTGCCCGACAAACAGCGGAACGATACCGAGAAGGGTAATGTAAAAGAACATCACGGTGGCACGCTCTGCGGAAGGCTCCATGCCCATCAGCCCAAACGCCGGTTCTGCCAGCAAGTAGGCGACCGCCATACACGCCGCCCCCATCAAGGCCGCAAGGGTCAGCGACTGGCGCAGGGTCTTGCGGGCGTCATCCAGCACCTGTCCCCCAACGAAACGCGCCACCATCGCTGTGGCGCCCGTGCCCACGATGAAGGAGAGTGCCATCAGCAGGAACATGCCCTGCCCCGCCACGCCCACCGCCGCCAGTGCATCGCGTCCCAGCCTGCCCACAAACATGCGGTCGAGGAAAGCGTTTGTGGTTTGCAGGAGGTTGGTGGTTACCGCAGGGATGCTGAGGTTCCATACATCCCGCGCGATGGCTCGCCACGATACCTCTTCCTGCGTGCGTAACGACGGGGGCAGAAGTGCTTGCGCAATCGCTGCCTCCTGAGGGTCGTTCGCGTCCTGCTGTGTGAACTGCTGATGCTCTTGTGGAACGTCCGCCATTAGCCAGTGCTCTTTCACCCGTGTCACTGTGTTCTATCTTATCACAACTTACGCCGGTGATGCACGTCGGGTGTTCGAGCCTATCGCTCAATGGCGCCCCAGGGAAACACCGGCGCCCTGCCCCGCGATTCTGCCCTCTGCCACAGGCTATCGTCGGCGTCGACCGCCTGCCAGTTGCCGGAGGCGTCGCGGGTCACCTTCCACTCCCCATCGCTGACCACCCAGTGGGTGGTGCCATTGGGCATCCTCAGGCGCATCTCCACCAGCAGACCGCCCGGTCCATCGGCGTTGAACGCCTGCACGGCGATCACGTTCCTGCCGGGCTTCAGGTAGCGTGCCACCTCGTAGCGTTCCGCGCGTCGGAAGTCGTCGTCCTCGCCCAAGAAAACGCCGTTCACCCACAACCGGTATCGGTTGTCGGCGGTGATCCAGAGTGTGGCTTCGGATGGCTTCGCTGGCAGTTCGACCTCGCGACGCGCATAAATGGTGACATCAGGCGTGTCCCATGCACCGGGAAACCATATCCATTCCGCCCGCCAGTCCGCGCCCACCAGGGCAGTGATGTCGGGGAACCTCAGCGAGCCGGGCGGTTGCCGAAAGACCCACGTTTCGCCCTCGCGCAGGCGCTGTTGCAGGCGGAAGCGGTATGCCGGTTGAGGGCAGTAAAGCGTGACCAGATAGCCGTTCCCCTCACGCTGAACGCGCAGGTCGAGTAGCAGTCCACGATAGAACAGGTTGCGCACGCCTGCGAAGGAGAGGTCTCTGGGCAGGCTGGGCGTGATGTGCAGTCCGTCCACCCGTGCCTCCACGCCCAGAAAGCCGTACAGGAAGAAGGTGGGCACCAGTCCGCTTTCGGGGAAGGGAATATCCGTGCCCACCGCCCAGCCGTTGACGTAGGGCTTGCCACCGAAGTACATCGGGTTGCCTCCGCACAGGCGGTCGGGCTGGTCGTATCGGCGCAGGATGCCCCAAAGTCGCCGGTAGGCGTTGTCCGCGCCCAGCCATCGGTGCCGCGCCATCAGATCAAAGAAGGAAGTGTAGAGAATAGCGCCGCCGTTCTCGCAGTGGGTGTCGAAGGGCTGAGAGGGTATCTCCGCCTTGCCTTCCAGATACCACCATCGCGAGCAGTCCAGTGTGTTGACGCGCGGGGCGAATTCGAAGAAGTAGGTATCGAGCTTGCCGGTGGCGGTGGGTTCGTTCTCCATCCAGTGGTAGATCCGGCGTGCTTTTTCGGGATCGCCCAGCCCGTAAGCCAGCGCCTCGGTATTGACGTAGGTGAAGCCATAGTCGTGACGGTTGCCCTGCACGTCCACACAGCCGATGTATCGCCCGGCGGACTGGTTCCAGAAGGTTTCGGCATAGCGCCGTTTGACGGTTTCCGCCAGCTGCCGATAGTATGCTGGCGGGCGCGGTGCAGGTGAGCCGGTGGGAACGGTCTCCTGCAGGAGGGATTCTATCTCCGCCATCGCGTGCAGGCTGGCGAAGAAGTAGATGTTCTCGTAGGCGGACAGGTAGCCGAAGGGGATGTCGTCCCAGTAGTTGGAGTGCACGCCCCGGGTGGTGCCGTCGTGGTCGGGGCTGGTGATGACGAACAACCCTTCCGCCCCTCTGCATTCGGTGATCTGCCACTCCATCGCACGGCGGATGCGGGCGATGTTGCGCTCCAGAAAATCACGGTCGCCCGTCCAGCAGTAGTATCGCCAGCATCCCAGGATGAAGTTGGCGTTGGTGGTGAAGTGACGGGCGTCATATTTCTCGTTGTCGGGGAAGGGCCATTCCTTGCGATCGCCCCATGTGTAGACGTAGCCGTCGTCATCCAGTTTGTAGTGCAGAAGGTGCGCCCGCTCGCGCGCATGAAAGCCGGGCAGAGCCACCCAGTATCGCTTGCGGGCGAGCCACTCCATCCAGTCCGCCAGCCCGGGCGAGAGGGGCCAGCTGAAAGCGCGCTCGTAGTAGAAGCGGTTCATCAGTTCGTCCAGCCGGGTATCCGAGCTGAAGAAACGGGGGTAGAAAGCTGGTAACCTCTGCGGGTCGTGAGGAAGTATCTCCAGCGTGACCGTTGAGCCGGTGCGCAGGCTCAGCCTCATGCGGTCGGCGGTCATCTGCCAGCGCAGTTCACCGTTCAGGTTGCGCCATCGGTAATCCACCGTGCCGTTGCCGGTCATCTCCAGCCAGTCGTTCGCCTCCATGCCCCAATCCAGCGAGTCGCGGCGCTTGAGCTGCTCGATGGGCAGATACCTGCCGGTGTCGGAGAAGAATCGCCGGAACAGCACCCGCTCCGGATCGGTAACGTCCGTACCTTCCGCCTTCCATGGCGTGAGCACCGTCCATTCTTTCACGGTTGCCCCCTGCACGCTTACCTGTAATTGCCTGCCCGAGAGACTGTAAGTCACGTTCACCCGGGGTGTATCGTAAAGCACGAGCCGTGTGCACCGCTCGCCTTCGTTCACCGCTTGCCCGTCACGTCCGGCAACCGAGCCGGGCAGTCGCTTTTCGGGTGTGCTCCACCAGCCGATGGTGCCCACCGGTTCGCTCATCTGCAGGCGGTAGCGTCCCGCTGGCTGAGGAGGCACGACGAGCCGGACCCACCCGTTATCCTGCACATTCAGGAACCGCTCTTGCGCCACCATCTGCCACGAGTCGCCTGTCCACCTCCACAGGCTCAGGGTCATCCCGCTGTCGGTGGTATACCAGGTAGGGCAGTTGATTTCCACCACGGTTAGCCCCGGCTGGTCCAGAGTAAACTCCTGCTCGATGGTGTGACCGGGTTCGAGCCTCACCGCCTGTTTGCGCTCGGCGGAGGCGAGCACAGCACGGGGAACCAGCGACGTGGCGCCCTCCCAGATGATTCGGTTGCCCAACACCCGCCCGTGCCCGGTAGAGGGGATGTTCAGCACAGCGTCGTCGCCAGCCGTCATACCCAGCCAGCGCGACGGGAGGTATTTGCCTTTGCCGGTAGGGTCTACCTCCAGCGAGCGCAACCAGCC
>FWPU01001762.1_pt1 | contig 63194 bp, 61 predicted proteins | sample 2228361 | NCBI WGS metagenome assembly FWPU01 (sample SAMEA103939777, study PRJEB20133) | metagenome
GTGGTACCCGCCTTGAGCAACCGGATCGCCTGTCGGCGTCGCCGTTCCAGTTGCTGGGCGCTTCCTGGAGGTCTCAGGCCTCCGAGTATAGAAAGAAAAAAGGGGTCGGGAGTCGTTTCTTGGGACTTAGAGAGAAAAAAGGGGTCGGGAGTCGTTTCTTGGGACTTTGCCGAACGGTCCTCTGTCGCAGGGTTCCCGTGGCACACGTTGGCGGCGATCGCGACCGGCAGTGGACCGGCGCAGCGTCCTGGGCCCCTCTGCCTGTGCCGGGCACGGCAGACAGGTCGGCGCCGCGCGGACGGGCCTGCTTTCCCGCTTTCTCCTCCAGCCGGCGCCTGGTTGCGGGCACTGATCCGGATGTCGACCCTTCCCTGCCTGCGCCGACAGGCGCCCGGGAGCGCGTATTCGATGGAGTGCGTCTCTCACCTCTCTGAGATAAAAAAGACGGAGCTGTTCTCGCGTGGCAGGGAGGGAAGGCGGCCGGCAAGCGGACGTGATTTAACCCTCCCGACCCGATAGCCGTGGCACTCCATCGCCGCACACTCCGAGGAGGAACCCGTGGAAGTGAGAGGGGCAAGTCTCGACTGTGACCATCGGCGGCCAGGCCATCGGTCGGGATTTCGCGGCCGGTCCCCCCTCGACGGCTCCGGTCGCCTCGGCCGGGGTCGGAACCGGTGCGAGGCTGGTTGTTCGCGTCATGCCACGTCCGGCCTGAAGCACTCTAAGCACCCGGGAATAAAGAGGAAAGACCCCAACGGGGAGCCATTGCCCAACGGTGGCAGACGGGATTGGTTCGATGTGGCAGGGGCGACACCGCTGGCGCGCCCGATCGTACCCTGGGCCCCGCGCCAGCATCCACGGTGACGATCACCTGTTGCCCCGGCACGTTCAGCGCCACGTTACTGACGCTCCAGGGGGCCTGCAGCCTCAACACGACTTGATACAGTTCAAAGTCGCGCATGGCTCGGCGCCTCCTTTCGGGACCTCGAGCATAGCGCAAGAGGGGTCAGTTACCCACACGATTTCCTGGAGAGCCCCTTTTAATTTGAATCCCCGAGCTTCAGAGCGTACACTCCCGGCCACAGGAGCCGGGCCGGCGGACCCACACGACCCACGCAGCGCGCGTGGCGTGCGTCATGGCCGGCGGAGCGGTGATGCGTGGAGCCCCGGTACAAGGTCGCCCTGCGCGAGCGCGTGTCAGAACACGACTTCCCGTACCCTTTGCGTTGACCGTTGGGTCGGATCATCACCACAGGAGGTGCCCCATGGGACCAGGCCTCAAGCGGACCACCATCGCCCGAATCGGCGCGGGCGTCGCGTTTCTGTGCGGAGTGATCGGGGTGTTGGCCGGAATCACGGATCACACGTGGAAATTGTCGCCGCTCGGCTGGTTCACCGGAGGAGCCCTGCTCGGGCTGGTTGCCTTGTTCGTGCTGGTTGACGGGGCGGTGTCGTTCGAGCGATCCGTGACCTCGGCGGGCCCCAAGCACTAAGTAAGCGGTCTCCACGCATGGCTTGGTTGCTAACGACCTTCCACAGTGGGAGTCTGTCTTCTCGGCAAGGATGAGGGCTCAGGTACCTGTGGCCTCTTAATCGCCGGCTAACCTGCATAATTCACGAAGGCTTCTCCTGCAACCGCCTGTCTGCGTGTCCGCACAGGCAGGCCGATACGCCGCTGCGACAAGCCTGACGGCGGGCGGGCTCGCCGTTCGGTCGGTCAACCTACTGTTTCAAGTATGCCTCCCTCACGGCGCCTGCCTGTTGGCAGACAGGCGCCCGTCTCGCTTGGCGTCTTGGCGGGTTCGTCACGAACCCTCGTGAATAATGCGGGCTGAGGTCCCAACCGTGATGGATACCGCATCGATCTGAACGCATGAGCAGCAGGCGATCGTATGGCCTCGGCCTTGCTTTGTCATTCACCCGGTGGGTGAACCGCCAATCAAGGAGGAGACTGATGTCTGAGAAGCTGTCTGAGAGCCAGCAGCTGCCGTTCGAGATTGACGACCGCATTGATCCCAGTCTGGTCACCGCGCATGCGGGCGTGCCCCTCGTCATCGCGTTGTTCCGCCGTGTTGGGGCCGGGCAGGTGATCCATGCCCTGGTCCGGATCAAACAGCGACAGCGCGGGATGACCTCGGCGCAGCTTGGTGGAGACGCTCGTGGCCTTGTGGGCCGCGGGTGGGGACCGCTGTCAGCACCTCAAGACGCTGCGCGCGGATGCCGCGCGAGCCGCCTAGCTGGGCTATGAGCTGCCCGCTGCCACCATGATGCGTGACTGCTTGGAGGCGTTTCATGGCGAGGCGCTCCCGTTGCTGCACGCCAGCGAGAAGACGGCCATCCCCGAGGCATCCGCGCCCCTGGCGGGGGTGGGCGCCGCGAACCGGCGCCTCCTGGAGCGGGCCGTGGCCGCCTTGCCGGCCGGGGTGTCGAACATCTTCGTCCGTGGCGATAGCGCCCTGTATGAACAGGAGGTGCTGGCGTGGGGCGAGGCCCCGGAACGCGGCAGCGGCTACGCCATCACCGCGGACATGAGCCCGCAGATGCGGGCCGAGCGCGGGCGGCTGCCGGAGACCGCCTGGCAGCCCGAGAGTGAAGACGCCGAGGGCATTCGTGACTGGGCGGAAGTGCCGTATGTGCCGGGCGATGGCGACTATCGGAAAGACCGGCCCGGCGTGCGCCGCTATCTGGCGCTGCGCGTGCGGCGGCGACAAGGGGATCTGTTCGCCGCTGGGAGCACGGTGAAACACTTCGCGATCGTGACGAACCGCGAGGACGACGGCCTTACGCTGATCCGCTGGCATCGGGAGAAGGCCGGGACGGTGGAGCATGTGCAGCATGTCCTCAAGAACGAGTTGGCGGCTGAGGCCCTACCCAGTGAGAAGTTCGGCGCCAATGTGGCCTGGTTCCGGCTCAACGGGCTCACGTACCATCTGCTGAGCGCCTTGAAGCGACTGGCTTTACCCGGAGATGTGTCGGAGGCCCGGCCGAAGCGGCTGCGGTTTCTGGTGTTCAACACCGTCGGAAAGGTCATCCATCATGCCCGGCGCACCCTGCTACGACTGACTTCGGTGGTCCACCAGGCCCTCTTGGCCCTGGCGCGACGCAAAATCCTGGCGCTCAGTCCCGCTTAGCCGGAGATTAAGGTGACCTGTCTCCCCTTGATCTGACCCCACCAACCCGATAGCCTGTGTCACTCCATCGCCGCACACTCCGAGGAGCCCATGAAGATCGTGATCAGCGGCGGGACCGGCTTTATCGGCCAGGCGGTGTGCCGGGCGTTGGCCGCTCGGAACCATGACGTGGTGGTGCTGTCTCGTCGGGCCGGAGAGGCCGAGTTGGGCCTCGACCCGGCCGTCAAGGTCGTCGAGTGGGACGGGCTGACGGCGGGTCCCTGGGAACGGGAGTTGGAATCGGCCGACGCGGTGATCAACCTGGCCGGGGCTTCCATCGCCGACGCGCGATGGACGGCTGAGCGCAAGCGAGTCATCTACGAGAGCCGCATCGCTGCCACAAGGCTCCTGGTGCAGGCGCTGGATCGCGTCTCAACGCGGCCCCGGGTGTTCCTTTGCGCATCCGGCGTCGGCTACTATGGTCCATGCGACGACCGCCTCTTGAGGGAGCATGACCTGCCGGGAACAGGGTTTCTGGCCGAGCTGTGTGTGGCCTGGGAACGGGAGGCGATGTCGGCGCAGCGAACCGGGGCTCGTGTGATCGGTCTGCGCTTCGGCATGGTGTTGGAAAAGGACGGCGGGGCCCTCCCCAGGATGCTGCCGCCGTTTCGTGCCTTCGTCGGCGGGCCGATCGGGCCCGGCACCCAGTGGGTTTCCTGGATCCACCGACAGGACGTCATCGGGATCGTGGAATGGGTGTTGGCCACGCCCACCGTGAGCGGTCCGGTCAACGTGGTTGCGCCCTCACCGGTGACGATGAAGGAGTTCTGCGACACGCTGGGGCGGGTGCTGGGCCGACCGTCCTGGTTGCGGGTGCCGGTGCCGGCACTGCGCCTGGCGCTTGGCGAACTCGGCACGGTGCTCGCCACGGGGCAACGCGTCCTGCCGGAGGTGGCGCAACAAGGCGGGTACCGATTCCGTTATCCCTCACTGGAGCCGGCCCTGCAGGCGATCCTCGGGCCGGCAGCGGCCTCCAGACCTGCGGCATGAGAGTTAACCCTGATCCGAAGATACTTCTCTCGGCAACAATGCCTTTCCCCGGTTCCCGAAAGGATCCTCTCCCTCGGCGGGAGGGAGAGGAGACAGGTGCGGGTGGTATCCGAAAAGAACCCCCTCCCTGCAGCCTCTCCCCCAAGGGGGGCGAGGAGCAGAGAGGGTCCACGGTCGGAAAGAATTTCGCATCAGGGTTAGCGTTGCACCCGGCAAGTTCGTTGGGTTGATCCGCCAGTTGATTCTCCCCTCACCCTTGCCCTCTCCCACGCGGGGGAGAGAGCAACGGGGAGAGGGCAACCCGCCGGATTTGTGAAACGAATCTTCAGGATGACACACCGTATGCGTGACGAGACGTCCGAAGCGTGGGGCTCGCCGATTCGCCTCGGCATCAGCCGCTGCCTGCTCGGCGAGGACGTCCGCTACGACGGCGGCCACAAGCGAGACAGCTTTCTGGTCGAGGTGCTCGGGCGGTTCGTGGAATGGGTGCCGGTCTGCCCCGAAGTGGAAGCCGGCTTCGGCGTGCCGCGGGAGGCGATGCGGCTGGTGGGTGATCCCCGGCGACCGCGGCTTCTGACGGTGCACTCCGCCCGCGATCGGACGACGGAGATGGTCCGTTTCTCGGATGAGCGGGTCCGCGAGCTGGACGCGTTGGACCTCTCGGGATTCGTCTTCAAGAAGGATTCGCCCAGTTGCGGTATGGAGCGAGTGCGCGTCTTCAATTCCCAAGGGATGTCCAGCCGCAACGGCATCGGGCTGTTTGCGCGCGCGTTCGTGCAGCGTTTCCCCCTGATCCCGGTGGAGGAAGAGGGTCGATTGTGCGATCCTGCGCTGCGCGAACACTTCATCGAACGGGTGTGCTGCTATCGACGCTGGCGCAACCTCCTCGAAGGGCGCGTCACACGCCAAGCCGTGGTGGATTTTCACACCGCTCATCAGTATCTGCTGCTGGCGCACAGCCGCGAGCACTCGCAGCGCCTCGTTCGCCTGGTAGCGAACGCCCATCGGTATCGGCCGATCGACTTGGCCCGCCGCTATGGCGCGGGGTTCATGGAGGCGTTAAAGCCCATCGCCACGGTCCGGAAGCATGTGCCTGTCCTCCGCCGCATCGCCGGCCATCTGCAGGGCCTGCTGAACGCCAATGAGAGGGACGAGTTGCTCGGGGCCATCGAAGACTATCGCAGAGGGCTGGTGCCGTTGGTGGTGCCGATCACGCTGCTCAGGGACTATATCCGGGCCTATGACGTGGCGGCCCTTCGGGATCAGGTGTATCTGAATCCTCATCCCAAGGAGCTCATGCTACGCAATCATGTCTAGTGCTGGAGCAGGGGATTCTTCGGAAGGAGAGACGGTGATGGAGGAGCGCAAGCGCGGAGTGATCCTGGTCGGACACGGCGGCATTCCCAAGGATTGTCCGTACGAACTGGTGATGAAGCTCAAGCGCCTGGAAGCGCAGCGGCGGGCGACCGGCGGCGCGCCGACGGCGGAGGAAGCGGACCTGGATCGCCGGATTCGCCGGTGGCCGCGGACAGGCTCGAACGATCCTTATAAGGCCGGACTCGAAGCCCTGGCCGCGCGGCTCGAGCCGCTGCTGGAAGGGAGCCTGTTCCGCATCGCCTACAATGAGTATTGCACGCCGACATTGGAGGAGGCGGTCGACGAGCTCCTCAAAGAGGGAGCCAGGGAGATCACGGTGATCTCTTCGATGCTGACGCCCGGAGGGTCCCACGCCGAGATTGAGATTCCGCAGACGATCGATCGCCTTCGGCGTGCGCATCCCGGCGTGGTCTTCCGCTACGCCTGGCCCTTCGATCTCGACGTGGTTGCCGCCATGCTGGCGACCCAGGTCAAGCGGTTTGCGGGGAGGCCGGGCGATGACAAGACGGAAGGCCGGCGAAAAGCGGATGTGTTTTGAGCGACGAAGCGTGTAGAATCGGCCGTCACGTCCCATGAATACGGGCGGCGTGCAGGACGAGCGGAGGACCGACTATGTTACGGGATGAGCTGGCGGACGCATTTCTTGCGACCCGGTCGTTCAAGTGGGACCCCCACGGCGGCTTCAAGTTGGCCTCCGGCCTGACCAGTCCGTTTTATGTGGATTGCCGAGTCCTCATGGCCCATCCTGGCCCCAGGGCGTTGGTGGCGCAGGCGGCATGGGACGTCCTCAAGGAGTTGGAGTTCGATTGCATCGGCGGTCTGGAGCTGGGCGCCATTTCGATCGCAACGACCCTCTCCGATTACGGCTTTCACGCGACGCCACGGAGGGACTGGCGGACCTTCGTCGTCCGCAAGCAGCCGAAGGATCACGGTCTGGGGAACTTGATCGAAGGGGCCATCCAGGTGGGCGATCGGGCCTTGATCGTGGATGACGTGCTCACCAGCGGCGGGTCGCTGCTCAAAGCCGTCGCTGCGGCCCGCGAGGCCGGGCTCGATGTCCGCTACGCCTTGGTCATCGTGGACCGGAAGGAACAGGACGGGCGGGCGAACGTCGAACGGCAGAGCGTGACGCTGTTCAGCCTGTTGACCATCGAGGATCTGATGCGCCGGCACGAGAAGGCCCACATGCCGGCCGGAGCCTGAACCGATCGGCCCCGGCGATCAAGCGCATTCAAACTGAATCCCCCAGCGCCGTTCGTGGACCACTTCTTCCGCTCCTCCCATCACGCTTGACACCCGGCTTCGCCCCTTTGCCTCTCCTTCCCGGACGATCGTATACCGGCCGCCGCAGCGCTGCGTGATCAGTTGGAGCGCGTCCCGCCGGAAGGGCGACACCAGGTGACCCTGCCCGCCTTTGAACGGATACACCACGATCCCGCCGGTCTCGGTTTCCTGCACCAGCTTGGCGCCGTCCGCGCAGCCGCCCAGGGTCAGCAAACAAGCCAGCGCGACGGCTCTTGACCAGCCTTTCATAGGGCTCCTATCATAACCCCTGTCCGTCTCATGCCCGACGCGACAGATCTCTGCACGGACCTTCTCGGTTACAAGGAGGAAGGACCATGGCCTACCGTCGATACCTTGTGTGGGGCAGCCTTGCGCTGCTCTTCGTACTGACCGGCGCGAGCGGCGTGCCGGCCTATCATTCTTACGTGCTGACCGTCCAACAACTGCGGGCCGGGTTGAACAAGGCGCCGTCGTTGGCCCAGAAAGGCTTTTTCTTGATCGATGTCCGGTCGCCGGAAGAACACGCCACCGGAGTCATTCCGGGAACGGACCGGAACATCGATTTCCGCGAGATCAAGGCCCGCCATCGCGAGATCGGCGCTAAACCGGACGACCACATCGTGGTCTACTGCCAGTCCGGACGCCGCAGCCATATCGCGGCCGAAACGCTGGCGGATCTGGGGTACCGCCACGCCTACAACGTCAGGGGCAGCATGAACGCCTGGCTGGAAGCCGGATATCCCGTCGAACCGCCCCGTCGTTAGCGCTGCGAGGTCCAGCCCGGTGCAGTCTTGTCCGATTCGCGGCGCGCCGCGTCCCGGCGGGGTTTCGCGCCGATAACGGCCGGCAACGGGACGTGTCTGGACACATTCCCGTTCACGATGTCCCGCCAATCCGGCTGTCCGCCCTCTGCGCTCCGGCTCGGCAGGAGATCGGTCCGGATGAACACGTCGGAGGACGACCCGCCGTCCATCGCCATGGCCTGACGGATCGCGGGAAAACCGCTCCGCAGACACTCGGCCAACCCGTGCAGCGTGACGGCCTCCGCGGTCTTGATGACCAGGATCCGTCCCTCCCCGTCTTCCGCCACCACCGTCTGTTGGGCCCGTTTCCCGGTCTGGCGCACCCGAGGCTTCCCCGTGCGATCCAACAGCATCAGCGACTGGGCCGCCTCTCGGTACGAGGGATTCTCTTCGTGGAACGGCTCGAAAGCCAGGTCGAGCACCCGGGCCTTCCGCAGGCCGGGGACGACCGGTTCGGCGACGAAGAGGGCTTGCCAGGAATGGTGCCGCTTGGCGCCGAGGATCCGCCCTTCCTTCATCAGCAGGCCCAAATATGAGTAGTCCTCGCGGAACAGGCCGGCGTTGAACAGGACGTGGGCGCCGGTCCGGCGCTGCCAGTCCTGAATCGTCAGCGGCGCGCTGAGCCCTTCGTCGTGAAACTGGTAGATCGAGAACTCGAATCGTTCTGGATCGATCTGCACCATCAGCAGTGCCGGCACGTCCTGGCAATTCGGCGCCGGGCGCCACAAGCTCACCGCCAAGCCGTCGGCCAACGGATTCCATTGGATGCTCTGGGCGGGGGCTGAGTCGGGAGAACCCGCGTACCCGAAGAGGATCAGCAGCAGGGCAGAAAGCAGCCGGGCGGAACCTGACCGGCTCGAATGGAAGGGACCGTGATCGCTGCGCCGTCGCATCTGGCCTCTCCGGCCGCCACGAGCCGATCGGCTCTGGGGCGGGTGCGGCACATCCGGATAGACTCCCGCCGGGACCGTCGAACGGCAGTATAAAGAGCCGCACGGAGGAGCGTCAATCGGCCCGACGCGGGGACGGGGAGGATGCGTTCGGAAGCGCCCGCCGGCGGACGGATGGAAGAGAGGAGGGTCAGGTCTTTGTGTGGGCCGCCAGATGCTCGCCGGCGCCGTTGCGCCCGGGTCCGGATTTGCCGTCCAACAGGTCCCGAACGGTTCTCGCCAACACCTCGGGCGTGAAGGGCTTCTGGAGAAACGCCGTCCTGCGCTCGTCCATCCCGGAGCCGACCCCGACGTCGTCAAGATAGCCGGACATGAACAGCACTTTCAGATCCGGCTTGATCGTCAGCAGATGGTGCGCCAGCTCCCGTCCGCTCATGGCCGGCATCACGACATCGGTCAGCAGCAGATGGATGAATCCCGTCTGTTGCGTGGCGAGCAGGCAGGCCTCGACCCCGTTCTTGGCCTCCAGCACCCGGTAGCCGCATTTCCGCAACTCCTCCCGGATGACGTCCCGCACGCTCGGCTCGTCTTCCACCAGCAGAATCGTCTCGGTGCCTCGCGACACCTGTTCGGGAGGCGTGGCGGTCTGGGCGGTCTCGGCTTCGCATTCGACCTTCGGAAGATAGATGTCGAATGTCGTCCCCTTGCCCACTTCGCTCCAGACGTCGATCCCGCCGCCGCTTTGCGTGACGATGCCGAACACGGTGGAAAGCCCCAGTCCCGTGCCCTTGCCTTCCTCTTTGGTCGTGAAGAACGGTTCGAAGATGTGGGACAGCGTGTCCGCGCCCATTCCGCAGCCGGTGTCGCGCACGGACAGTTTCATGTACGAGCCGGGAGGCAACGGCCGCAGGTGATGCATCGGAGTCCGGACGAGCCTGGTCTGCGAGATCTCGATCGTCAGCTTGCCTCCGCGGGGCATGGCGTCGCGGGCGTTGACGACCAGATTCATCACGACCTGTTCGAGCTGGCCTTGGTCGGCTTTGACCCGGCCTTCGTCCGGATCGACGGCGATGACGAGTTCAATATCCTCGCCGATCAGGCGGCGCAACATGCTGTCCAGGTTCTGCACGACGCTGTTGAGGCTCAGCACTTTCGGCTCGAGCGCCTGCTTGCGGCTGAAGGCCAGCAGTTGCCGGATCAGGGTGGCGGCCCGTTCGCCGGCCTTCTGGGTCTCCTCGATCTGGGCCCGCAGCGGGTGGTCCGGTCCCAGCTCGGCGAGCAGCACCTGGCTGTAACCCATGATGACGGTCAGGAGGTTGTTGAAATCGTGCGCCAACCCTCCGGCCAGCCGCCCGACGGCTTCCATTTTTTGCGCCTGGCGGAATTGCCGTTCGCTCTGCCGCAGGGCTTCCTCGGCCCGCTTTCGTTCCATTCGCTCGTCCACCTCTCGGAGGGCGCGCTGGACCGACGGCACCAGCCGGCCCAGCCTCTGTTTCAGGATGTAATCGGTCGCGCCGCGGAGCATCGTGTCGATGGCCAGTTCTTCGCCGAGAGTGGCGGAGACGAAAATGAAGGGGATGTCGGGGCGGAGTTCGCGGGCGATGGCCAGGGCGGAGATGCCGTCGAAGGACGGCAAGGAATAGTCGGCGAGGATCATGTCGTACCCGCCGCGTTTCAGGGCGGCCAAAAAGTCGGCCCGAGTTTCGACGCGGTCGGCTTCGCAGGGAATCCCCCCCTCCGCCAGCGTCGCCGTAATCAGCTCGGCGTCGGTCGGGTTGTCTTCGAGCTGCAGCACGCGCAACGGCGTCTTCATGCTGCTCTCCGCGTCTCGACGGTCTTACGGCGCAGTCCCGACTCCCTCCGGCGGAGGTTCGTTGATCAGCCCCCAAAACATGCCCGATTCTTTCACCGCCTTGAGGAACTGCTGAAACTCGACCGGTTTGACGACGTAGGCGTTCGCCCCCAAGGCGTAGCTTTGGGCGAGGTCGCGCTCCTCCCGCGAGGATGTCAGCATCACCACCGGGATCGGCCGGAGCCGGGCATCAGCCTTGATGGTGCGCAGCACTTCGAGCCCGTCCACTTTGGGCATCTTGAGGTCCAGGAACACGACTGCGGGATTGCCTTGCAGGCGCGTCTTGTACCGCCCTCGGCAATAGAGGTAATCCAGCACTTCGGCGCCGTCCCGGCAGACCACGACCTTGTCGGCGAGATGGTGCTCTTCCATGGCGGCCAGCGCGAGCTCCGCGTCCCGGGGATTGTCCTCGGCCAGCACGATCGGTTTCCCGGCGGTCATGCGGAAGCCCTCGTCGTCGGCAGGGAGAAGTAGAACGTCGCGCCCTTGTCCGGTTCGCCTTCGGCCCACGTCCTGCCGCCGTGCCGGTGGATGATCCGCCGGACATTGGCGAGCCCGATGCCGGTTCCTTCGAATTCTTCGGCCCGGTGCAGCCGCTGGAACACGCCGAACAGCTTGCCCGCGTATTGCATGTCGAAGCCGACGCCGTTGTCCCGCACGAAGATCACGACTTCGTCGGGGCGGCTGCGGTCGCAGCCGATCTCGATCTTGGCCAGCGGACGCGTGCCGGTGAACTTGATCGCATTGCCGATCAGATTCACCAAGACCTGGCGGAGCATCGACGGATCGCCTTGCACCTGCGGCAGCGGCCCAATTGTCCAGGAGATCGCCCGTCCTTGCAAGTCATGCCGCAAATCATGCAGCACGTTCTTCACCAACTGGTCCAGATTGACATGTGTACGCAGCATTTCCGTCCGGCCCATGCGCGAGAAGATCAGCAGATCATCGATCAATTGCCCCATCTGCTTGGCCGATTCCGAGATCGTTTGGAGGTACCGGCGGGCCTTGTCATCGAGGGCCGGGCCGGCGCTCTTCTCCAGCAGGGCGGCGTAGCCGTCGATATGGCGGAGCGGGGTCCGCAGGTCGTGCGACACCGAATAGCTGAACGCCTCCAATTCCTTGTTCGCGGCCTCCAGCAGTTCGCCGCGCCGCCGCAGCTCGGCCGCGACGCGTTTGCGCGCGGTGATGTCGTGCCGGATCAGGTAATACACCGAGGCCAGCAGGACGAACTGCAGCAGCGTTCCCGCTCCCAACAGCAGAATCGTGCTGCGCGTGCTCTCCGCCGATTCAGCCACGCGGCGGCGAAGCGCGCGGTTCTCCTCGTTGGCCATTTCTGCGATGACGCCGTGGGCCGCCGCCAGTTCGCGCTTGGCCGCCCCTTCGAGCGCCATTTGTCTGACCCCCTCAAACCCCTTCCGTTTCCGCAGTTCGATGGCGGCGGCCTCCGCCTCCAGTTGCTTCTTGATCAGGCCTTCCAGAAAGTTCACGCGGCTTTGCTGCGCCGGGGCGTCGGCGGTCATCTCCCGGAGGTAACGAAGGTACTCTGGCGAACGGTCCACGGCGTTCCGGTACAGAGCCAAATAGGCGCTTTCGCCGGTGACCAGGAACCGGCGATGACCGTTCTCCGCGTCGTCGAGGGTGGCGGCGACTCCGTCGAGGAGATCCAGGAACCCGTGGCTGCGGGCATCCAGGCGGCTGTTCAGGATGAGCGTGTTGGTGTTGCGATACGACACGGCGGTGATGACCAGCACGCCGGCGAACACCAGCCCGAATCCCGCCAGGATGCGACGCTCGATGGGCCAGTTCTGAAACCAGCGGAGCCAAGGGGATTTCGCGCCTGTCGTCGAGGCCGGCGCGGGTTCGTCGAAGGCGGGGGGAAGTTCCGGCTGTACGGCTTGGGGCGGCCGCTCGCGGTCGATGTCGTCCGTCGGACACATGGGCAACGCGGTGACCTGATCCGGCGATCGAGGCTCCTGGTGATGGAAAGGACTGTACCGCCGCTTCCTCGAACGCTGCAAGGATTATTTGCGTCGGTTTGGGCCGGGGCGGTGTCGGCGGACGGCGCCGCACGATGGCGGATCAGCCGCCGAACGGAGGGAGCGAGGGCGCGACCGAGGCCGATGGGCCGGCGAGGTTGGAGAACATGAGGGTGGCGGCGACCACCCAGTCGATGAACGGTTGAGGGTACACGCCCAGGATCAGCGTGCCAGCCAGCCCCACATAGACCACGGCCCTCATCGGTCCGGAGACGCTCACGGGCGAGGGATCCGTCGGCTCGTTGATATACATCTTCTTGACGACGACCAGGTAGTAGTACATGGAAATCACGATGTTCGCCAGGCCGACGATGATCAGCGTGTAGAGCCCTTCCTGAATGGCCGCCACGAAGATGTAGAGCTTGCCGATGAAGCCCGCGAGCGGCGGCACCCCCGCGAGAGAGAGCAGGAAGATCAGCATCGCGAACGCCAGGAACGGCGACCGGCGATTGAGCCCGTTGTAATCGTCGATCTCGTCACTGCCGATGAAATTCCCCACCGCGATCACGACCGCGAAGGCGCCGAGGTTGGCGAACAGGTAGGTCAACAGATAGAAGAGAATGGCGTCGCTGCCCATCTTGGTGCCCGCGGCCAACCCGATAAGCACGTTCCCGATCTGCGCGATACCGGAGTAGGCCAGCAGGCGTTTGATGTTCCGCTGCGCGATGGCCACGATGTTGCCGTACGTCATGGACAGGATCGAGGCGCCGACGAGCAGCAGCACCCAGGTCGGCTTGAACGTCGCGAGCGCCACGAAGAACATGCGGATCAGAATCGCGAAGGCCGCGCCCTTGGGCGCGATCGAGAGGAACGCCGTGACCGGCGTCGGCGCTCCGTGGTATGTGTCCGGAATCCAGGCATGGAACGGAACCGCGCCGATCTTGAAGCCCAGCGCGGCGAAGATCAGCAGGAACCCGATCGCCAGCCCCGGGGTGGCGGACGCGGCGGTCATGTCGGCGAAGACGATCTTGCCGGTTTCTCCGTACACCAGGCTGATCCCGTAGGCCAAGAGCCCGGCGGCGAACACGCCGAGGATGAAGAATTTGAGCCCCGCCTCGTTCGAGGCCATGTCATCGCGCAGGTACGCCACCAGCACGTAGAACCCGAAGGTCGAAAATTCCAGCGTGATGAAGACGGAGAGCAGGTCATTGGCGGAAGCCATGAACATCATGCCCAGCGCCGACATGAGGACAAGGAAGTAGTATTCGCCTTTGAAAAACCGAAACCGCTGGATGTAGTCGATCGAGGCCAGAATGACCAGCACCGTGGCGCCGACGATGAACATCTTGAAGAACAAGGCCATCCGGTCCACGACGAACATCCGGTTGAAGAGCGTGCCCGAGATCCCCGACAGATCGAACCAGGCGAGACACCCCAAGGTCAGCACCAGTCCCCCGATGCTCAGGTAGGCCAGTTGCTCCTTCGGGAGTTTCGGCAGAGCGAAGTCCACGCTCAGCACGACGCACAGCCAGAACGTGAGAACGATCTCCGGCAGGAGCAGCAGGAGATCGGACCCGGTCATGGTGAGATTGAACGTCACTCTTTTCCTCGTGAGGCGTGAGGCGTGAGGCGTGAAGCGTCATTGGAAGCGACGGGCGGCAGGGTCAGCCCGGCCGCCGCGTTCGCTTCACGCTTCACCGGGACCCATTGCTCTGCAGAGCGCAATGGGTACCCCGCTTCACGGTCTACTGATGCGATCGGCACCACCCGGGTGATGCGCGCGACCAACGGATCGACGCCGGACCGGATCACCGAATAAAAATGTCCGGGGAAAATGCCGAAGCCGATGCTGCAGGCGATCATCAGGAGCAGCGGCAGCCGGTCGACGGTCGCCACCGCGTCGTGGGCGTGGCTGTAGTGTTGCGACATCGGCCCGTAGAAGACCCCGCGCATCATCCGGAAGAGATAGGCCATCGTCAGCACGATGCCGACCACGGCGATGATGACCTGCAGCGGGTACTTGTTCCAACTGCCGACGATGATCATGATTTCGGCGATGAAGTTCACCGTGCCCGGCATGCCGATCGAGGCCATGCAGGCCACGATGAAACAGCCCGCGACGAAGGGCATGCGGTTGACCAGTCCTCCCAGCGAGGGGATGTCCCGCGAGTGGGTCTGGTCGTACACCCAGCCGGCCATGGCGAAGAGCATGCCGGTCGCCAAGGCGTGGGCGAACATGTACAGCACCGCGCCGGTCAGGCTGATGTAGTCCAGCGCCGCCATCCCGAGGAACACGTACCCCATATGGCTGGAACTGGAGTAGCCGATCACGTACTTGGTGTCCTTCGCGTAGAAGGCCACGAAGCCGCCGTAAATGATGCTGAAGACGCAGAGCACCGCGGCGATCGGCATCAGCTCCCGCGTCGTCTCCGGCAGAATCTCGAACGCCACCCGGATGATCGAGAAGTGCCCCAGCTTCATCAGCACGCCGGCGTGCAACATGCTGGTGGCAGCGGGCGCGGCGGCGTGCCCGACCGGCGACCAGGAGTGCAACGGCCAGATCGGGGCGATGGAGGCGAAGCCGAAGAAAATCAGGAGCCAGATGATGTCCGCCAGCAGCCCGGTGAATTTCGCCTGTTCGCGCAACACCAGAATGTCGAACGTGTTCAAACCGGAGAACTTGTAGATGAGGAGGATCCCCATGAGGGCGACGACGGCGCCGGCCGAGAGGAACAGCACCAGCTTCATCGCCGCGTATTCCTTGCTGTTCGAGGCGAAATTGAAGATGAAGCCGACGGAGTCCCGTTTCTTGATCCCCTCGGGGTCGGTCATCTCCAGATAGCCCTTCGTGTGGCTCCCCCAGATGCCGAGCAGGAGGTACATGGGTATCACGGACATCTCATAGAAGAAATAGAGAAAGAAGAGATCCAGCGACATGAAGACGCCGATCGTCGCCGCAGCCAAGATCAGGAGCGAGATGTAGAACTCCTTGGTGCGGTCCTTGATGTGCCAGGAGACGAAGATGCCGGCGAACAGCAGAATGGAGGAAGCCAGGACCAGCGGGGTGCCGATGCCGTCCACGCCGAGGTAGAGCGACACGCCGAGCTGTTTGGACCATTCGTACCGCCAGAGGAATTGGAACCCGCCTTTGACGGGGTCGTACGCGTAGAAGAGGTAAAACGAGGCGATCAGCGAGATTCCGGCCGAGACAGCGGCGATCCCGCGCACCAAGAGCGCCTGCCGGTTCGAAACGAACACCAGCACGATGGACCCGACGAAGGGCGCGAATAAAATGTAGAGCAGCGTGTAGTCGCTCATCTTCAAGTCCCGTGAAGCGTGAAACGTGAAGCGTGAGGGGATGCAGTGCGAGAGGATAGCTCCGCTTGGCCTAACGCCTCATCCCTCACGCCTAACGGTTGTCCCGCCGTCGCGCCCCGTTCCAGCCTGTCCACCAACGCCTGGACCGATCCGTTCATCATCCGCAGGAACGGAGAGGGATAGAGCCCGATCCAGAGGATCATGACGCACAGCGAGACCGCGATGGCGGTCTCCCGCGCGTGCAGATCGGGCATCGCCTGTCCCGGCCCCTTCGTCAGAGGGCCCATCATCGACCGCTCGTAGTACCACAGGAAATAGGCCGCCCCGAAAATGACTCCGGTCACCGCAATGGCCCCGTAGGCCCATTTGGCTTTGAACGCCCCCAGGAGGATCAGAAACTCGCCGACAAACCCGTTCGTCCCGGGCAATCCGATGGAAGCCAGGCCGATGATGAGCAAGAACGTGGCGAGCAGCGGCACTTGCCTGGCCAGCCCTCCGCCCAACACGGAGAGTTGCGTGCTTTGCCGTCTCGCATACAAGAATCCGGCGAGGAAGAACAAGCCGGCGGTGCTGAAGCCGAGATTGATCATCGTGAGCAGGCTACCCTGGAGCCCCTGAAAGTTCAGGGCGAACAGACCGACCAGGCAGAAGCCCAGGTGGCTGATGCTGCTGAAGGCCAGGAGCCGGCGAAAGTCCGGCTGGATCAAGGCCATGATCGCGCCGTAGACGATCCCGGCGAGCGCCAGCGCCATCACGACCGTCACGACCACTTCGTTCTTCGAAGCTTCCGGCAACAGCGGGATGCTGAAACGCAAGAACCCGTAGGTCCCGAGTTTCAGCCCGGCGAGCGCCACGGCCATCCCGATCGGTCCCTCGAGCAGGGCGTCGGGCAACCAGGTGTGGAACGGGAACACCGGGGCCTTGAAGGCCAGGCCCAGGAAGATCAGCCAGAAGATCACCAGCTGTTGATCGACCGGCACCGGCACCGTGAGCAGCTCGAGCAGATCGAAAGAATAAGACGGCTCGACATGATGCGTGACCGCCCACCGGTGGTAATTGATGTCGAGCAGGGCGAACCCCACCAACATGAAGACACTGCCCAGCAGCGTGTACAGGACGTACTTCAACGCCGCATAGTGCCGTTCCGGCCCGCCTCCCCAGAGTTTAATCAGGAAGTAGCTGGGGATCAGCATGAGCTCCCAAAAGACGAAAAACAGGATCAGGTCGATCGAGACGAAGACCCCCATGATCGTGGTCTCGAGTCCCAGCAACGCCATCAGGTACAACTTCGCCTGGTGCCGGACCGTATCCCAGGAATAGACCACGATCAGCACGGTCAGGAACGCCGTGAGGCCGACGAACAGCACGCTGATGCCGTCCACCGCCAGGTGGTAGCTGATCCCCAACGGAGGAATCCACCGCGCCCGCTCCGTGAACTGCATGGCCGCCGACTCCGGCACGAAACGCAGGAGCACGAACGCGGCGAGCGCCAGCTCCAGCAGCGAGACCGCCAGCGCCGTGACTTTCACCAGATCCTCGTCCTCCAGAAACCACAGCGCCACCGCGCCCAGCAGCGGGAGGAAGAGCAGACAGGAGAGGATGGGGAACCCTGCGCCGAATTCTTCCAACATCGCGTGGTGCCCTTTACGCGCTCTACCGCAACGCGATCCCGATGGGAGACGAGCCGGTCCACCAGAGCAGCAGGAGATGGACCAGGATGAACAGCCCCGCGACGATGATGGCCGCGTAGTGATGGACCATACCGCTCTGGAGCCTGCGCCAGGACCGGGCGGCCAAATGATTGGCGTAGCCGATGACGTTCAGGACCCCGTAGATGACATGCTTCTCGAACCAGGTGCTGACGGCCGAGCCGGTTTCCGTGAGCCGGCCGACCGCGCGGACGACCCCGTCGATCACGGTCCGGTCGAACCAGTCCAACAGCACCCCCAAGCGCTTCGTCGGTTCGACGAACAGCGCGTCGTAGATCTCGTCGACATAATATTTGTTCAGCAGCGTCCTGTAGGCCACGGGCATGCGCGCGGCCCAAGCGTCCGCCGTCCCCGGACGGACGCTGTACAGATAATGAGCGAACCCCCACCCTGCCAGCGCGATCACGGTGGCGACACCCATCAACGTCAGCACCACCCCGACGCTCGGTTCATGGGCGTCGCCGGCGGCCACGGCGACGGGCCGGAGAAAATGATGGAACCAGCCGTTCTCCGGCGGAACGCCGGGGAAGCCGCCGACGACCGAGAGCGCTGCCAGCACGACCAGGGGCCCGATCATCACGGGCGGAGCCTCATGGATGTGCTCGGCCGTGTGGCGATCCACCCGCGACTCGCCGTAGAACGTGAGGTAGGTCAGACGGAACATATAGAACGCCGTGAGGAAGGCGCCCAGCGCGGCCATCGCGTACAACGCATAGTTCTGGTGCGTGAACGCGTGGGCCATGATCTCGTCCTTGCTCCAGAACCCGGCCAGGGGAAAGATGCCGGCGATGGCCAAGGTTCCGATCAGGAACAGCCGGTGCGTCCAGGGGATTTTCGATTTGAGACCGCCCATCTTGCGGATGTCCTGTTCGCCGCCCAGGGCGTGGATCACCGAGCCGGCGGAGAGAAACAGCAGGGCCTTGAAGAACGCATGGGTCATCAGGTGGAAAATGGCGGCTGTGTACGCGCCGACGCCGCAGCCCAAAAACATGTATCCGAGCTGGCTGACGGTCGAATAGGCCAACACGCGCTTGATGTCGGTCTGCACCAGTCCGATCGTCGCGGCGAACAACGCCGTCCCGCCGCCGACCCACGCCACCGTCGTCATCGCGACCGGCGAAAGGTCGTAGATCACGTGATTGCGGACGATCATATAGGCGCCGGCGGTGACCATCGTGGCGGCATGGATCAGCGCGCTGACCGGCGTCGGGCCTTCCATCGCGTCGGGTAGCCAGGTATAGAGCGGAATCTGCGCCGATTTGCCGACGGCGCCGATGAGCAGACAGAGCGCGATCGCGGTGGCGGTCTCGGGCGCGAGCGACCCGACCTGCGCGAAGACCTTGGTGTAATCGAGGGTTTTGAAATTGACGAAGACCAGGAAGATCGCCAGCAGGAAGCCGGCGTCGCCGATCCGATTGACGACGAAGGCTTTGGTCGCCGCCTTGGCGGCCGACACGCGGTCGTAATAGTAGCCGATCAGCAGGTAGGAACAGAGCCCGACGCCCTCCCACCCGATGAACAGCACCGCATAGTTGTTGCCCATCACCAGCAACAACATGGAGACCATGAAGAGGTTCATGTAGGTGAAGAAGCGCGTGAATCCTGCCTCCCCGTGCATGTACCCGACCGAATAGACGTGGATGAGGAAGCCCACGCCGGTCACGACCAGCAGCATGATGCAGGTCAGCGGATCGATCAGGAAAGCCAGATTGATCGTCAGGTCGCCGCCGAAGATCCATTGATAGGCCGTCACCTCGCGGGTGGCGCCGCCGGACTTCAACGTATCGGCGAAGACGCCGATCGCGCAGAGAAACGACAGCCCGACCGAGCCCCAGGCGAGTTTGTGCGCAGCCTCGCGGGAATAGCGGTGGCCGAGCAGACCGTTCAGGATCACGGCCGTCAGCGGGAAGAGCGGAATCAGAACGACCAGCAGCTCGAACACGTTACCACTTCAAGAGGTTCATTTCGTCCACGTTGGTCGAAATCTTGCCTCGGAACACGACGATGATGATGGCCAGGCCGACGGCCGCTTCTCCCGCCGCAATGGCGATGACAAAGAGGGCGACGATCTGGCCTGCCATGGATTCCAGGTAATGCGAGAAGGCGACGAGGTTGATGTTCGCCGCGTTCAGCATGATCTCCACCGCCATCAGGACGATGATGAAGTTCCGGCGGATCAACACGCCGATCAACCCGGTGGCGAACAGGATCGCGCTGACGGCCACGTATGCGCTCAAGGGAACCATTGGAGCCGTTATTCGTTAACCGTTAATCGCTACACTCATGAACCGGGTTGTCCTTGCTCTGACGATTCACGTTTAACGTTTGACGGTTAACGCCTTTCGCGTTCCGCCTCCGCCGTCGAGGGGGTCTTGGCGAGGACGATCGCGCCGATGATGGCCCCCAGCAGAAAAACCCCGACGATCTCGAAGGGCAAAAGATAATCGCTGAACATCTTGATGCCGACGGCATAGCTCGCGCCGTCTCGGAGAACCGCCTCCGCTGGCGCATCGCCCTTCGATCCGCCGAACGGCGATCGGAGCACCAGCAGCAGCAACTCGCCGGCGATGGCGACGGCGGCGAAAAGGATCAGCGCGTAGCGGGTATGAAAGTACCGCTCTTCCGTTTTCAAATTGAGCAACATCAACACAAAGAGGTAGAGCACCAGGATCGCGCCGGCGTACACGATGATCTGCACCGCAAAGAGAAATTCGGCGTTGAGCAGGACGAACAGGCCGGCGACGTGCAACAGCAGCGTCAGCAAGGCGAGCCCGCAGTGGACAGGGTTCTTCAACGCAACGGTCAAAATCCCCGCTGCGATGCTCACCAGGGAGAAGTAGGCGAAAAAGACCGGGACCATGCAGGTTGGATCAGCTCAGATGTTTAGGCGGCGGCTGCGTGGGCTTGAGAACCGACTGGGGGAAAAAGTATCGGTATTCACGGCTCCACTCGTCGTCCTTTTCCTGGTTGTGCGCTTGCAAATATTTCTTGGCGTCAGCGAGATGGCGCTCGCCGATCTCGTAGAGCCGCTTCTTGTCGAACAGCAGTTGGCGTTTGTCGTGGGTGGAGTATTCGTACATCTTGGTCATGGCTAGGGCGTTGACCGGACAGGCCTCCACGCAATAGCCGCAGAACACGCACTTGGTGATATCGATATAGAACTCGCTGGCGTATCGCTGAAGCGGGCGGGTCTTGTCTTCCGCGCTGATGACCTTGATGCAATGGGAGGGACAGGCGGCTTCGCACAGATCGCAGCCGACGCAACGTTCTTGTCCGTCGTCGTACCGCAACAGTCCGAGCGCGCCCCGATGCGTGTCGGGGATGGTCCGATGCTCCCGGGGATACTGGAACGTGATGGGGCGGTGGAACATGTGCTTGAACGTCACCTTCATCGCATCCCAGATCTCGTAAAACAACGCGACCCGGAGCACTTTTTTCGCGAGGACGCCGACGCTCATCTTGCTCTCCACTCAGGACTGCGGCTGGGTCAAGTCGGCAGAGCTTACTCTCAACCGCCGACCTTTTCAATATTGACCCACGTGAACTTGAAGGACGGAACTCCGGTGGTCAGGTCAGCCTCGACCGGCATCAAATCCTTGACCGGGGGCTGGTTGAAATGCTCCAGGAAAAAGCACGCGCCCGGCATGATGGCCAGATCCGCCTCCACGCCCAGTTCCACCGATCCCCGTTCCGAAGTGACTCTGACCTTCGCGTGCTCTCCGAGCCCGAGCCGCTCCAGGTCTTGCGGGTTCATCCGGAGCCGCCCCGTATTGGGGGCGATCTTGATCAGTCCGGACGCCCGGGTGGACAGCTTGCCGGAATGGTAGAGGACCTGCCCGATCGTCAAACCGAACCGATGGCCGTTCTCCGCCCCAGCTTGCCGCTTGCCGCTTGCCGAATAACGACTCCTGACCTCGGCCGCATAGCCGTTCGAGAAATAGGAGGCTTCCGGCTTGGGACTGATCCTCCGTGGTTGGCCCAGGTTGTAATACCCCGGCAGCAGTTTCATGATCTCGTTCTGGATATCCTGCGCGGACTCGTAGTCCCACTGGCAGCCCAGCCCGTTCGCGATCGCCGTCATGATGTGCCAGTCGGGCACGCTTTCGCCGAGAGGGTCCATCGCCTGCCGCACGCGCAGCACCTTCCCTTCGAGGTTGGTGAAGGTCCCTTCCTTCTCCGCGTAGGTGCACGCCGGCAGCACAAAGTGGGCGAGTTGCCCGGTCTCGGTCAGGAACGGGTCCTGGCAGATCAGCAAGTCGAGCCGGTCCAGCGCGGTTCTCACGTCGACGGACGCGGGCAGCGTCGCGAGCGGGTTCTCGCCAACGAGGTACAGCGCCTTGATCTGCCCGCTCCGGCAGCGAGCCAGGATGTCCAGGAGGGTCGCTCCCGTTCCGACGGCAGGCAGCGTCGCGTCCCAGGCCTTGGCGAACCGCTCTCGCGCTGCCGGGTCGTCGAAGCGGGCTTGGCCGGGCAAAAACTCCGGAGCCGCACCCATGTCCACCGCGCCTTGCTCGTTGATTTCCTCGGTGAGCGTGCCCAGGCCGCATCCGGGCCGACCGAGTTTGCCGGTGACCCAGGCGAGATCGATCAGCTTGAACACATTCTGGTATCCGTTCGGCCGCCGCACGATACCTTCCGCGCAAAGGGCGATGGCCCGCGGCGCTTCCGCGAAGATCGACGCGGCTTCGCGGATCTGTTCGACCGCGATGCCCGTGCGGTCGGCGATCTGTTCGAGCGAAATCCCGGCGGCCGCCTCTTTGAGCGCCGCGAACGCCTCCGGATACGGGCTCGTCGCGTCTTCGTCGACCAGATCCTGGTCGATGACCGACTTGACCAACCCGTCGATGAGCAGTCCCTCGGTACCCGGCTTGACCAGTAGGGGATGAGAAGCCAGCTTGGCGATGTTGGTATTGGCCGAGTCCACAACGATGACCTGCGACTTGTAGACCCGAATCGACTCCTTCACGCGTACGGCCGTGAGCGGATTGGTTTCGGTGATGTTGCTGCCGACCAACAGAATCGCTTTCGCCTTGGTGATGTCTTCCCAATCGTTCGGCATCCGCCCGACACCGAGCGCGCGCCGGGCGGCGTGGACGAAGTTGAGGTGCCCGTAGCGCGCGCTGCTGTCGAGCTGGTTGGTGCCGATCGCCGCCCGCATGAGCTTCTGGAACAGATAGAGCTCTTCGTTCGTGCAGCGGGCCGTGATCAGCCCGGCCACCGCCTGCGGGCCGTGCATCGCTTTGATGTCGGCCAGGCGGCTGACGAGCGTGGATATGGCCTCGAGCCAGGGCGTTTCCACCAGCCGATTGGCCTTGCGGACGAGCGGCTGCCTCAACCGGGTCTCGCTGTCGAGGTACTGAAATCCGAACCGGCCCCGGACGCACAACCCGCCGTGGCCCTTGGCGGTCTCCGCACGGTCGCCCCACTTGTTTTTCCAGGACAGCGGCGAGGTCACGCGGATGACCTCCGAATCCTTCGTCTCCAGATACATCTGGCAGCCGTCCCCGCAGTAGTTGCAGGTGGTCATGGTCTTCTTCATCTGCCAGGGCTTGTAGAGATACTTGGAGTATTTGTTCGTGATCGCTCCCACGGGGCAGACCGCGAGGCAGTCTCCGCAGAATTCGCAGGAGAGCGGAAGGTCGCCTTTGGCCACCACCTGGTTGAAGCCGCCCTTCTTCATGAACTGCAGCGCATCGATCATCAGCACGTCCTTGCAGACGTTGATGCACTCGGCGCAGGCGATGCAGCGGTTCATGTTGAAGTCCAGGACCAGGCTGCGCGTGTCTTCCGGGATGAACTTCTGCTTGGCGTTGGCGAGGTTCGTCACGCCGTGAAGAAAGGCCATGTCCTGCAGTTCGCAATGACCGTCCGCGTCGCAGACCGGGCAATCCAGAGGATGGACCGAGAGATGCTTCTCGACCGCCTTTTTCCTGGCGAGGAACAAATCCTCCCCTTCCGTGCGGATGACCATGCCGGCCGCGGCCTTGGCCGTGCAGGACCGGACGGGCGCTTTCTTGCCCTCCTGCATCACCAGACACATGCCGCAGGAACCGAACGGGTCGAAAGTGTAGTGATAGCACATGGCGGGAATGATCTTGCCCGTGCTGGAGATGACGTCGTACAAGGAGACTCCGTCTTTGGCCGTGACGGTCTGGCCGTCGATCGTCAATTCGATCGTCGCCGCTTCGACTTCAGGATTGGTCGCCGGTTTCAATGCCATAGTTCTCTCCGTCCAGCGTTAATCGTCATCGGGCATTCGTCCACAGCGTCAGGAGGAGTTGCGGGGCTATCATTTCCCGATTGACGAATGACGGTTGACGTGTTTCCTCACCGATCGCATTCTCCCATGACGATATCGTAGGTCCCGAAGATCGTCACCGCATCCGCGATCATGTAGCCTCGCGACATGTGGTCGAACGCACCCATGTGGATGAACGAGGGAGCGCGGATTTTCAGGCGATAGGGCTTCCCTCCGCCGGTGCTCACGATGTAGAACCCCAACTCGCCCTTGTGGGCCTCCGTGCCGCAATAAATCTCGCCCGGAGGGGCGTTGAACCCCTGCGAGAAGAGCTTGAATTGCTGGATCATGGACTCGAGATTGGTGAAGACCCGGTTTTTCGGCGGCAGCGTCACGCTCGGCACGTCCGCCATGATCGGCCCTTCGGGCATCTGATCCAGACATTGCCGGATGATCTTGACGCTTTCGTACATCTCGCGGACGCGGATCCAGTACCGGTCGTACGTGTCGCCGTTCTTGCCGACCGGAACGCTGAACTCGCAGCGGGGATAGGCGGCATAGGGTTCGTATTTGCGCAGATCATAATCCACGCCCGACCCGCGGAGCGTGGGGCCGCTGAGCCCGAAGTTCACCGCGTCCTCGGCGGAGATCACCGCCACGCCTTTGGTGCGCGCGAGCCAGATGCGGTTTTTTTCCAGGAACACGACATACTCGTCGATCCTGGGTGGAAAATAATCCAGGAACATCCGAAGCTTGCCGATGAGCGAGGGGGTGAAATCGCGCTCCACCCCGCCGATGCGGTACCAACTCGTGGTCAGCCTGGCCCCGCACAGCTCGTCGAACCAATCCAGCAGGATCTCGCGGTCGCGGAAACAATAAAAGAAGACGGTCATGGCGCCGATGTCGAGCGCCTGAGTGCCCAGCCAGAACTGGTGGCCGATGATCCGTTGGACTTCCGCCACGATCGTGCGCAGGTACTCGGCGCGTTCCGGGACGGTGATGTTCATCAGCTTTTCGACCGCCCGGCAGTAAGCGAAGTTGTTGTACATGGCGCAAACGTAATCGAGCCGGTCGGTGTGAGGGATGAATTGGTGGTAGGTCCCTTCCTCGGCCAGCTTTTCGACCCCCCGATGGAGGAACCCCATGACCGGCGTCGACTTGATGATCCGTTCCCCTTCCAACTCCAAAATCACTTTCAGCACCCCGTGCGTACTGGGGTGCTGGGGTCCCATGTTCAGGAGCAGCTCTTCCGTCCGGAGCGTCGGAAGCGTGGCGCTCTCCGGATGTTCGGGATCGACCTTATAGACGGTTGACCGTTGATCTTCGAGTTTCATCTTTCGCAGCGAGCCGCAAGTAGCCGGCAGCGAATAGCTCTAAGCTGTTCGCGATCAGCTATTCGCTAGGTTTCCTTCAAAAACTCGAACGTGTCGCGCCAGCCCTTGCCGCGCAAGGGGAAATCCTTCCTGAGCGGATACCCTTCAGGGTAATCGTCAGGCATGAGGATACGACGAAGATCGGGATGGTTTCTAAAGCGGATTCCCATCATGTCGTAGACCTCGCGTTCCATGAAGTCGGCGCCTTTCCAGATATCGGTCATGGAGTCCACGACGCAATCCGATTCGGGGACCCGTGTCTTCAACCTGATCCGGTGGCGCTTCTTCAGCGAATAGAACTCGTACACCACCTCGAAGCGCTCTTCGTCGTCCGGCCAGTCCACCGAGCTCACGTGGACGATATAGTCGAAATCCATTGCCGGATCGTCGTGAAGAAATTGCGCCACTTGATGCAAGGCCTCCCGCTTGACGCTGACGGCCAGATCGCCCCGCCACTCGACGGCCGTCACGAAGCCGTCGGGAAAAGTGTCCTGGATTCTCTGAGCCAGAGGATGCATGCGTGACACCGACAATTAGGAATTATGAAGGAGGAATGTGGAATGGTCCGATAATAGGGGCGTAACCTGAACCGCCGGCTGCGCTCAGCCCCGGTTCTTCATCCATCGCATAATCCCACATTCAAAATTATGTTTTGATCTGCTCCGGTTGCTTCGTAAACACCCGCCGCTGCATGATGCGCTCTTGCAGCTTGAGAATGCCGTCGAAGAGCGCTTCAGGGGTCGGAGGGCAGCCGGGGACGTAGATGTCCACCGGCACGAAGCGATCCACCCCCTGCACCACGCTGTAGCTGTCGTAGATATTGCCGGATGTGGCGCAGGACCCCATCGCGATCACATACTTGGGTTCCGGCATCTGATCATAGATCTTTCGGATGACCGGCGCCATGCGCCGGCAGACCGTGCCGGCCACGATCATGAGATCGGACTGCCGCGGCGAGGCCCGAAAGACGCCGGCCCCGTAGCGATCCATGTCGTAGCGCGAGGAGACGGCGGCGATCATTTCAATGGCGCAGCAGGCGAGTCCGAACGTCATGGGCCAGAGCGAGCCCTTCCGCGCCCAGTTCACCGCCTTCTCGATCGTCGTCGTGATGACGTCGAGGTTGCCATCCTTTTCATGCCGTCCGATCTGAATCAACCCCATGGTAACCTCGTTAGGCGTGAAACGTAGGGCGTGAGGCGAACGGAACAAGTTCCTCTGAACCCCTTGCGCCTAACCCTTTTACGCCTAACCCGTCACCCCTCGCGGAACTAGTCCCATTCCAGCGCGCCTTTTTTCCATGCATACACATAGGCGACCAGGAACAAGCCGATGAAAATCAACATTTCGACCAGTCCGATCAGTCCGATCTTGTCGAAGACCACGGCCCAGGGATACAGAAAGATGACCTCGATGTCGAAAATGACAAAGAGCATCGCGAAGATGTAATAGCGGACCGGGAACGGCATTCGCGCGTCGGAAAACGGTTCGCTGCCACATTCATACGGGCTGAGTTTTTCCGGTTCCGGGTATTTGGGCTGGACCAGGTAACTCACGAGGAGAGTCACCACGCCGAAGGCCAGCGCGATCACGATAAACAAAAGAATCGGAAAGTATCGCGTCAAATAATCCAGCAGAAGCTCGGCGCCGGTCATAGGAACCGCTCTCTCAAGACTTTGACTGGAAAAGAACATTAAAAATCTTAGACCCCGCCGAATTGCAATAGCAAGAGAACAAAGGACCTAGCAAGGGCCCACCGAAAGCCCTACCAAACCCGAAGGCTCACCGTTCGAACCGTCCTGGAAACGAGAAAAGGCGATCAAGTCGGAGAAAGAACACAATGCCTGAGCTTACTTCTTCATCTTGTCGGAAGCCATGCGAAGCCCCAGGGGAGGATTGCCGGACCGCGCATCCCATTCGGTTTCGAGGGCAGACAACGCCTTGATCTTCTTCCTGCGATGAATCTGGGTGTCGATTCGGCGACGGCCCGGCGGGGCGGGGCTTTGACTTTTCCGCTCGGGCGATCGCGATCGATTTGACATGGGAGAACACTCCAGATGCGGTGCACTCTCAAGTGCCCTGAAATCGCTTGACAAGCCAGTATGGTTTGCTATGGTTGGCAAGTCAACATCTTGGACGACCCCGATGCGCACTCCACCGTCAGGAATCTTGTCGGCTCTTCTGATCTGCGCGGTCCTCGGCGGATCGATCGATACCCCGGCTCAAGCTCAAGATGCCCAGAGTGTCAGGCTTGGTGAGGCTGCCCAGAGATTTTCCGCAGGGTACATTCGCGAAACGACTCCCATGGACGGGGTCGTCAACTCCCTGACAGGAGACAACCAGACAACCGGCAATCGCATGCTCGTCGGGGGAAGCGATACCGTCTATTTGCGGTTGACCGGCCCCGGAGAAGCAGCGATCGGCGATTTGTACACCGTTTACAGACGCATCCGGAAGGTCTTTCATCCGGCGACTGGTCGCTACCTGGGGTTCCTGACCAATATATTGGGAGTCGTCCGAGTCATTCAGGTCGACCACGAACTCATCACCGCTCACGTGATCCGTCCGTACGCGGCTATTTCGCCGGGCGACGGGGTCATGCGATTCGTTCCGCCTCAGGAAGAAACAGCGCCAGAGGCTGGTAGCTTCGGTGAGACCGAAGGCATGATTGTCGAAGTCCAGACGAATCAGTTCTTGATCGGTCAACGGAACGTGGTGTACCTGGACAAAGGGCGGCTTGACGGACTCAGGCTCGGAGACCGGCTCGAAGTCTTCAGAACCGGCTCAGGGCTTCCGCGGCGCACCCTGGGAGAAGTAAAAGTGTTGGCGCTCGAGGATGGCACGGCGACGGGCTTGTTGACGCGGGCCACGGCGCCTATCCTGCGAGGCGATCGCTTTCGGTGGAAAGGTTCCGACCTCGGTGGGTCGGCCGGAGGTCTGCTGCTTCCGGAACCGCTGCAACCGGAGATGGAGGCGAAGAAGCCCGACGAATCGGTTCCTGCTGCCGGAAGGGACAAGATTCAGCTCCAGCAGGTCGGGAGCCGCACGTTGATCAACCTGGATGAGCTTGTCGATCAGTTGGAATATGAATCGGGAGAGGTTACGGTCAAGCCCGGCGGGATGAGAATCCTCGAGCAGATCGGCGACTATCTCCAGACCGTGACCGACAAGCATATCCGAGTCGAGGGTCATGCGGACAACGTGGAGATCGGCCCATCGCTCAAGGCCAAGTATCCGACCAACTGGGAACTGTCCAAGGCGCGGGCGTCCTTCGTCGTGCGGTATTTGATCGAAAAGGGCGGCATCGACTCGGCGCAGTTGTCGGCGGTCGGGTATGGCGACACGAAGCCGGTCGCGAGCAATGCGACCGAGGAAGGCCGCCGGAAGAACCGGCGGATCGAAATCGTTCTCTATTCTTCGGAACCCTCCCAGAATGAACCAGTGCGTGCGCCGGAGCACTCGTCGGCCAGCGAGGCAGGCCATAGTTTTTCTCGCCTGGGAGCCTCGTTGTCAGTCTCCGATGCCCCGGACGTACCGCCGCAGCTGAGCAGCCAGGCTCCCACTGACCCCGCAACTCCGCCAACCGGGCAAGCCGCTCCCGCGGGAGAGGCGAGCGGATCCGACATGACCGTTCCGCCGACCCAAGATGCCCCTGCGCCTCAACCTGATCACCCGTCTGATCCCGCGCTGCCCCAGCCGTAGTCGAGTGGCTCCTTCCGTCGCGCTCGAAAGCACCTTCGCCGCTCCGGACGTTGTGCATCTGCTCTGACAACGGCTTCGCCGCGCGGCGCTCCGCGTTCCGTTCATTGTTCCGCGTCTGAGGAGCCTGCTAGAATGCCGCATGCCCGACGGCGTGTCCGCTCCGCAAACAGAAACACCGGTTCCCGTTCCGCCTCTCTATGCTGAGGTCGTCATCCCTCGACACGTGGCGCGGACATTCACCTATCTCATTCCGGCCCGCCTACAAAACCGTACCCAGGTGGGAAGCCGGGTGCTCGTTCCCTTCGGGCGCAGTTCCCTGCAAGGCGTCGTGGTCGCGGTGACCGACCGCCCGTCGGCGGAGTCCGCGTTGAAACGGCTCCGCGAGATCCGATCGCTGCTCGACGACAAGGGCGATGAGCTGAGTCCCGAGTTGCTGGAGTTATCCCGCCTGATCGCCGAACGCTATCTCGCGCCCTGGGGCCAGTGTGTGAGGTTGGTACTCCCGCCGACCCAACCCAAGCGGCGAGAGGCCAAGTACGTCCTGACTGAAGCCGGACGTCGGGCGTTGAACGGCGGGGAACGCCTCTCCGCCGCGGATCAGGATCTCCTGCGTCGGCTTGCCCGACGAGCGAAAGGATTGACCGAAGCCTCATTACGGAAGGCCGCAGGGACGTCGGTGAGGCGGGCGTTGAGGAGAATCACGCGAAAGGGCTGGGTGCACAAACAGGACGCCGACCAACAGGGTCCGGAGGCGGAGACCAGGCGACAGGCGGCCGTCGCCGATGAGACCGACGAGCTCGATCCACGACCGATCGGGTGGAGACTCGAGCCCCCGAATCTTTCGTCGGAAGCGCCCTCCCCGCTCGATCGGTTGATGGGGTTGTGCGATCCTCCCCGGCACGCTGCGGTTCTCCTCCATGCGCCTCCAGAATATCGCCTCGCCTGTCTGATGCGGGTCGCGGAGACGATGCTGGCGCGCCGGCGCGCTGTCCTGGTGGTCGCGGGAGAGGTGCTCCGGGCCGGGCAGGTCGCGCATCAGGCGAAGTCTCGCTGGGGGGATCGGGTCGTTCTGGTCCACAGCGGGCTGCCCGCAGCGGTCCGGGCCGAGGGCTGGCGGAGAATTCGCGAGGGCTCGGCGAGCTTCGTGATCGGCACGCGGTCGGCGGTCTTTGCGCCGGTCTTATCCCCGGGGCTGGTCTGGATCGATGGAGAAGAAGACGCCTCGCTCAAGGAGGAGCAGGAGCCCCGCTACCACGCGCGGGACGTGGCCTGGATCCGCGCCGGCCGGGGTCGCGCGCTGCTCGTGCTCGGCTCGTCCCATCCATCGTTGGAGACCCTGCAGGCGATTGAGCGCGACGGAGGCGCGCTCTACCTCGCACTCGAAACGTCAGCCCAGCCGAAAATGGAATTGGTCGATCTCCGGACGTATCCGCCCGGCACGCTCCTGTCGCCGCCGATGGTCGAGGGCATCGACCGCGCACTGGTTCAACGGAACAGGGTCGCGCTGTTTCTCAACCGCAAAGGGTATGCACGGGCTCTCACCTGCCGCGATTGCGGGAGCGTCCCGCGGTGCGGACAATGCAGCGTGGCGCTCGCCTATTACCGCCGGATCGGCCGCTTGGTCTGCCCGTATTGCGGGGTGTCCATGGCGCTTCCCGACACCTGCGCCTCCTGCCGGGCGGCGAGACTCGAGCCGGTCGGGTTCGGCACCGAACGTCTGGAGGATGACGTCAGGCGCTTCTTCCCGAAGGCCAGGATCGCGCGCCTCGACCGGGACGTGATCCGGCATGCCTCGCAGGTGGAAGCGGTCCGGCGCTTGCTCGGGGCCGGAGAGCTGGACCTGATCATCGGGACGCAGTTGCTGTTTCAGCTGGGACCGCCTCCCCTGTTCGGATTCGTCGGTGTGCCGTATGCGGACGCCGGATTGCACCTGCCGGATTTTCGCGCCGCCGAACGGACCTATCACGCCTTGCTGGACGCGATGGGGTTGGCGCGGCCGGACGACGCCGGCGGCCGAGTCATCCTGCAGACGTATTTGCCGACTCACCATGCCGTCGCCGCGGTCGTCGATCGGGATTTCCAGATGTTCGCCAAGACGGAGCTTGCCATGCGCGAGACCCTCGGCTATCCGCCCTTTTGTCATCTCATCGGTTTGCGAGTGTCCGGCAGAAACGCCGACCGGGTGGAGACGTCGGCGGTCCGGTGGGCGGAGTTGTTGAGAGAGCAGGCGCAGCGGGCCGGGCGACAGTCCGCTCATGGCGCGACGGTCCCGGCGCCGGCCGAAGGCTTGGCATGCATTCAACGGAAGACCGACGGGGTGAGCGTGCTGGGTCCGGTTCCGGCGCCGGTCGCCAAAGTCCGCGGGCGGTATCGCTGGCAACTGCTGGTGAAATCGACCGACCGCGAGATCGCACGCGCCCTGGTCGCCACAACGCTCGAGCGGGTCGAAGGAGAGAGGACATCGAAGGATATGAAATTCGAGGTGGACGTCGATCCCGTCGAGGCTCTATGAAAGACGGGTTCCCGTCGACTGAGACGGCCCGGCGGCCCGGCGATCTCCGGGTTTGTCGGAGAGAACACCGCCGTTCCCGCCGCGGGTTCCCGCTCGCTTGAACAGTCCGTAGGAGAAGGTGATCCAGAAGATGGACGAGAAGAGCCCGAAGAGGATCGCCGTCAACATCGCTCCCATCTGCTCGTTCGTGGGCTCGGTCGTCACCAATCGGATCTGAATCATCGTGGCGATCGGCCACGCCAGGCTCTCAAAGCCCAGGAGCAGCGTGGACCAAGCCCAGATTTCGCCGATCGTTCGGCCGCGCCACAGCAGGAATCCGGCGGCCGCGAGCGCCAGCGCGGCGGTCCATGCGAGAGGCAACTCGCCCCAGATCAGCCAAAACCCGACGGCGACCACGAGGCTGCCGAACAGGGCGTTGAATCGGAGAGTCCACATTTCCGGGGTGTCGGGTGGTCAGCGCTCGGTTTGGATTGGAGAAGAGCGAATAGCTCGAAGCCGTTGCTGCGGGCCACTCGCGGTTTTCACAGCCAGTGTGAAGGGCTCGCAGAGCGAAGTCAACCGCGGCTCGGGCCGACGAGGAGGGAGCCAACAAGGACGAAGAGACGACACGGAAAAGGGTTGTCAGTTCCGGAGTTCGGCGCGAGTCGCTTCGAGGAGCGCCTGCGTGTCGAACGGTTTGTGCAGCGTCCTCCGAGCCCCCAACATTTGCGCGACGTCCCAATGGTTCAGAATCCCGATCATGTCGCTCCCGCCGGTGATGGCGATGACCTTGGAAGACGAAAACTCCCGGCGGAGCGAGATGATGCTCTCCAGTCCGTCCTGATCCGGCATCAGAATGTCCATGATCACGAGGTCGGTCGGCCAGCGGCGGTATCGGTGCAGACCTTCCTTCCCATCGCGGGCTTCATGCACTTCGTAACCGGCCTCTTCCAGCGTCCGCCGGATCATGCTCCGGATTGGGTCCTCGTCGTCTATGATGAGCACGGACGGCATGATATCCTCCTCTAGCCTTCGATTCCCAGCCGGCGGTGGCCGGCTCGATCGGGGACGTTGCGGACCGGACCGTTCTATCGTCCTTGCCGCTTGACAAAGAACGCCGCGGCTTGAGTCCGTCGCGTGACCCGGAGCTTCTGAAACACGTTGGCAAGATAATTCTTGACCGTCTTATCGCTCAGGCTCAACGCGGCGGCGATCTCTTTGTTGGTTTTTCCCTGGGCGACCAGCGCCGGGACCCGTTCTTCCTGTGCCGAGAGCAGGTCTCCTTTCGCCGTTGTGTCGGCGGTTCCCAAGCCTTTGATCCAAGCGAGCGCGCGCTGCGCCATCGACGGATCCAGAATGGACCGTCCCTGGGCGGTGCTCCGAATAGCCCGGATCAGCGCAGCCGAGTCGATCTCCTTGAGCAGATAACCCTGGGCGCCGGCCAGGATCGCGGCGAGCACCGAATCGTCGTCCGCGTACGAGGTCAGAAACACGATACGCGTCGAGGGGCAGGCGGAAAGGATCTCGCGACAGGCTTCGACACCGGAGCCATCCTGCAAGCGGGCGTCCATCAGAATCACGTCGGGTTTCAGGCGCAGGGCTTCGCGCACCGCCTCGGTCATGGCCATAGCCTCGCCCACGATGCTGATGCCCCGGTGCCGGCTGAGCACCGTGCGCAGGCCGATGCGGACGACCTCATGGTCGTCGACCAGCATCAGCCGAATCGGCTTCATCTTAAGGCTCGGCATAGGGAGCGTCTTTCGGGATCTCGAAAATTACGCGGGTTCCTTGCCTCGGCTTCGACAGCACGGCGAACTTGCCGCCGAGCCGCTCGGCGCGGGTGGCCATGTTGGCCAGCCCATGACCGACGCCGGTCGCCTTCTGCGGATCGAACCCGATCCCGTTGTCCTGCACCGTGAGGCGCACGCAGTCCTTCAAGACACGGAGCGAGAGACTGCCTCGGTCGGCGCGGGCGTGGCGGAGGCAATTGCTGACGGCTTCTTTCGCGACATTCAACAGGTGTCCGCGCCAGTCCTTGGGAACGCTGGTGGTCGCCGCCGGGTCGATGGACACGCGGAAGCGCGTCGAATGCGGGGCTCCGAGGGTCTGGACCATGGTCCGCAAGGCCGTCGGGAGTTCCTGGCTCATGGCCGATTCGGTGTCGAGACCGGCGATGAACGAGCGGATCTCACGCATGACGGCGTTGAGCTGAGCGACGGCCCGATCTAGCGTCTTTCCAGCTCGTCGGGGGTCTTGTTTCTGCAGAGGCTTGCAGGCTTCCAGGTTCAGGCCGACGGCGTACAGCGATTGCAGAATGTCGTCGTGTAAGTCCTGGCTGAGCCGCTGCCGCTCTTCCAGCGCCTTTCGCAGATCGCGTTCGCGCTGACGGAGTTTCTCTTCCGCCCTCTTGCGTTCGCTGATGTCGGCCAGGAGACCCAGAATCGCGTACGGTCGGCCCTTGTCGTCGCGCAGGAGAGCGGTCGAAAGTTCGGCGTGGATCAACGTGCCATCCTTTCTTCGGCGGATGACCTCCAGTCCGGCGAACGATTCGTCTCTCAATACACGGTCGCGCAATGCGAGGTGTTCTTCGCGTTTGTCCGGCGGGACGAAGGGAAGCGTGCGGCCGACGGCTTCTTCCTCTCGCCAGCCCAAGATCCGCTCCGCGGCGGGGTTCCACAGCTTCACTTCTCCCTTTAGGTCGATGATCACGATCGCCATCGGCGAGGAGCGGACGAGCGCGGTCAGCATGCTATTGGTCACCCGCAACTCTTCTTCCGCCTCCTTGCGGTCCGTGATGTCGCTCAAGGAACCGGACATGCGGAGCACGTTCCCGGCCTCGTCCCAGATCGCCTGGCCTTTGGCACGGAACCAGCGATAGCCTCCCGCCTTCGTGCGAAGTCGGTACTCCACGTCGTAGGGCACCCGGCGTTCGATGTGGTCGAACAGCGCCGCGAAGACCCGGTCGCGATCCTCAGGATGCAGCAGCGGCGTCCAGCTCCCCAGGACGTTGGGGAATTCATGCTCCTCATAGCCAAGCATGTCCCTGACGCGCGGAGACCACCACACCGGAGTTTGGGGATCGTACCAGGGAAGGTCGGGCGCCTTGTGGCCGTCCCACAGCCCGTCTTGGGAGCCGCGCACGGCCAGATCGAATCGCTCCACGCTGTCCCGCAGAGCCGCCTCTAGCTGTTTGCGCTCGGTGATGTCGCGTAGGAAGCAGAAGAAACGGCCGCCGTCCTGGTCGAGGTATCGGATGCTGACGTCGACGTCGCCCTGCGAGCCGTCTTGACGCCGAAGGCATGTTTCGAAGCGGTCCCCGCCGGATTGCATGATCCGCTGGATCGAGCGCGACACTTCATGAAGCTTCTCGGCGCCCTCCAGGTCATGAATGTTCATGGCGAGCAACTCATCCCGGCTATAGCCAGTCAACCGGCCAAACGCCTCGTTGACCTCCGCGATGTTGCCCTCCCGGTCGAGTTCACAAAAGCCATCCAGTGCGGTCTGGAGAATGGCTTGGGTCCGTTCCTCCGCCCGCCGGCGACCCAACTCGGCCCCGGGCGCGGGTTGCGAACGACGTGACAATGTGCGCCAGGTCGAATGGCCTCCGGATGGGCTCGTCGTGGAGCAGGCTGAGCACGCCCAAAGGCTGGCCTGCCGCGTTCGCCAGCAGGGCGCCGCAATACGCCTCCGCGTTCACGCCGGCGGACAACGTGAAAGCGGGGAACCGCTGTTGGAACCCGCTGGGGACATAACAAAGGCGCTCGCGCAAGACCCGGGCGCAGGGCGTTCCTGCCAGGTCGTATTCGAAATCGTCGACAAAACGGCCTCCGGCCCAGACTGCCAGCGTTCGGATTCGTTCCTTCCGTCCAGGCAACAGCTCGCCGACCAGCGCGTACCGGACCTGTGCCGCCGTGGCGAGGTGGTACACCAGGGAACGAAAGAATTCCGGTCCTGCCGAAGGGTCCGTGCCTGCGACCACGGCGCTCAAGACATCGGCCTGGGCCTTGAGTCGATCCAGAGCGGATTCGAGACGTTCCGCCTGTCGGATGACGAGCGCTTCGTGCACTCCCAACAACTGCTCGAGAGCCGACGACACCCGGGCCAACAGTTTTTCCGACTCGCCGACCGCTCCGTTGGGGTTCATGGCGCGCTCTCCTGCGTCCGGGTCCCTGCGCCCGGCAGGAACACCCGGTCTCCATCAAACGGCAGGACCGCCAGCTTCACGGCCAGCGCCAGCGTCCGGAAGAGTTCCGCCGTCTCCCGGGGAATCTCCACTCTAGTGAACAGAATGACGGCGAACAGATTTCCCGAGGGCAAGAGCCCGCCGAATCCCACCACGGATTGAATCCCGTAGCGCAAGACGAACTCCTGCTGAACCGGCACATACGGGCTGCCCGCCGCCTGGGGAACAAAAAAGACGTTGTAACTCTTCTCGTGCTCATCCACGAGCAGCTCATGGCCGCTGGGCAGCAGCGCATCGACGGAGACTCCCAATTGCGTCAACAGTTGGGAAAACATCGGGAACTGCATGGAAAACCGATCGCCGGTGATCGGGATCGCCTTGCAACGCTTGGACTGCGTCCGGTCGTTCCATTCCGGTCGCAGGCCCGCCGAAGCCATCAGGGTAAAGCACTTCAGGGAAGGGGTGTCGGGTTGACGGCCCAGCAGATCGGCGACGTAGCGCTGGCTTTCTTCGTCGAGTGAGCCGAAGGGATGGGTTTTGAAAAATCGCACGAGCGCGCAGGCCGGCTCGGGCGACGGCGAGCAACCCATGTGCTCGTAGAAATACCGGACGACACGTCCGGCGACTTCCTCCAGGCTCGACGCGCCGACGCCCAGGGTGCGAAGCGCGGCGCTGCACTGAGTGATGTTCCGCAAACTGAACTCACGTAAATTGGACAGGCGGTGGGCGGGGTCTCAGCCATGTTGGAGGACTCCGGTTGAGAGGTTGATAGGACAACGAATCAAGCCGCGAGATCTCAACCAGGATACCAGACCGTCTAGCCGGTGCCTTTGTCTGCGGCGCATGGCTGTGCGGCTACGAAGATTGCCCAAAGGAACAGGTGCTTGAGAGCAGCCGTCCGAATCGAAATCGTGTCCTTCGACGGGAGGGACTCCCTCCACCGGTAAGCGAACACCGAGGATTGCGGCCCATGAAGAAACCGGGGAGAGGGAGGGTTGGTGCCGAAGGGGGGACTCGAACCCCCACGGGTTGCCCCATACGCCCCTCAAACGTACGTGTCTACCAATTCCACCACTTCGGCGCCGGGCGGATTATAGAAGTGGGCCAAAATGCTTGTCAATCAACCGCCTGTCCGGTAGAATCGGCGCCGCTCAGCAAGCCGACGGCGTCCAGTGCGACCGCGCATCACAACCGCGCCGGGGATCAGGTGCTCGCCTCGTTTCAGACTTCCACAACCGGTCGTCGGACAGTGAAGATCGCCGCGTTCTTCGACGTGGACAATACCCTACTGCCCGGAACACCCAGCGAAGTGCGGTTTTTTCGCTACCTGTGGAGGGCCGGGGTCGTCGGCTGGCGGGAAGCCGGCGCAAGCCTGTGGTGGTGGCTGCGTCACGTTCCCCCGGTCTCCTTGCAGCCCCTTCGGGAACGGAAGCTCTATCTTACCGGCAAGCACCCGGCCGAGATGGTTTCGTTAGCGGAGGCGTTCTGCCGGGCGGAGGTCCTGCCGTTTCTGTCCGTCGACGGGTTAGCCAAACTCGACGCCCATCGCCGCGAGGGGCACGAGATCGTGCTCATCACGGGCTCTCTCGATTTTTTGATCCAGCCGCTGGCCGCTTTCCTAGCAGTGAAGGCGGTCTTGGCGGCCCGGCCAGAACGGACGGTGGCCGGGTTCACCGGCCGGCTCGTGGCCCCGCTTCCCTACGGCGACGGGAAACGGCGGTTGATGGCGGCCTTTGCGCGGCAGAACGGGCTTGATTTGGGCGAGTGCTACGCCTATGGAGACAGTCCGGGAGATGTGGAGGCGCTGCGGGCGGTCGGCCATCCGATGGTCGTGAACCCGATCAGGGGGATGGCTCGGATCGCCCGCCGCCATGGATGGCCGATCGTCCGATGGAAATAAATGAGACAATAGCTTTCAGCGGTCGGTTGTCAGCGTTCAGTTCTCGGACAGAAGGAAGCGTCCGTGCACAGGCTTTTCCTGGCTGACCGCTGATGGCTGGCGACTGAAGGCGCATTGCTTGAAATGCTGCGCGTGACGGAAATTTTCCATAGCATTCAAGGAGAATCCACCCATGCGGGCCGGCCCTGCGCGTTTGTGCGGTTGACCGGCTGTCCGCTACGGTGCGTCTGGTGCGACACGGCCTATGCCTTTTACGGCGGTGTCGAGATGTCCCTCGACGACGTGCTGGCGAAAGTTGGGGCGCTCGGTTGCCGGTTGGTCGAGGTCACGGGCGGTGAGCCGCTGCACCAGCCGGAAGCCTACGCGCTGATAGAGCGGCTCTGTGCAGAAGGCTACGACGTGTTGCTGGAAACCAGCGGCGCGATCGACATTTCGCCGGTCGACAAACGGGCCCATGTCATTCTCGACATCAAATGTCCGGGCAGCGGCATGACGGAGCGCATGTGCTGGGAGAATCTCGTCCGGTTGACCGCTAAGGATGAAGCGAAGTTCGTGCTCAAGGATCGGGCCGATTATGAGTGGGCCAAGACGATCCTCCGGCGATACGAACTCGCCGACCGGTGTCCTGTGCTGTTCAGCCCGGTCTTCGGCGAGTTGGATCTCCGCCAACTCGCCGAGTGGATCCTGGCAGACCGGTTGCCCGTTCGCTTTCAAATTCAACTCCACAAGTACATCTGGGCGCCCGATATGAGAGGGGTATGATCGAGAAGCCCCAGCCGTCGGCGTCGGTCTGAGAGCCGTTAGCCGGCGGCTGGTCCGCGAACAAGGAGACGGAATGAAGATCATGCGAGTGATCGCGAAGCAAGGACGGGTCGAGAGGGAGCAGGCCGAGGTGTTGGTGCTGACGCATTTCGAAGGCGAACCCTCGTTCCAGGACGATGCCTCCGCGGTGGATCGCGCCCTCAACGGCAGCCTCCGAGACCTGCTGAAAAGCGGTGAGTTTGAAGGCAAACAGAACGAAACCGTGTTGTTCCATAATCCGGGCAAGGCGGCCGCCAAACGCGTGCTGCTTGTCGGCTTAGGCAAGAAAAAGGACCTGCGTTTGGATACGATCCGACAGGCGTTCGGCTGCGCCGCCAAGCGCGTGCGTCAGGCCAAGGCCACCTCCTTCACGGCGGCCCTGCCGCAGGGTTCTTTACCCCGCACGTCCGCGATCGACATCGCTCAAGCGATGGTCGAGGGTGCCGTGCTCGGCAGCTATCAGTTCAACGTGTATCGCAGCGAGAACCCTGAGGAGGCGAAGAACCTTGCCCGCATGACCGTCCTCACATCGCGCGCAGAGGAACTGGACGATCTCAAAGAAGGCATTCGGCGCGGCGTCGCGACGGCCGAGGCGACCGTGTTCGTGCGCGATCTCTGCAACCATCCCTCGAACATCATGACGCCGTCGCGCATCGCGGGTGAAGCGAAGATCATCGCCAGGGAACGGGGCGTGAAGCTGAAAGTCCTCGAGCGCGCGGATATGGAGAAGCTGGGCATGGGGGCGTTGCTGGGCGTCGCGCGCGGCAGTCACGAGCCGCCCAAGTTTATTATCCTCGACTATCGCGGCACCGGGACTGGCGGCCGACATGCGAAGCCCATCGTGTTCGTGGGCAAGACGATCACGTTCGACACCGGCGGGATCTCGCTCAAGCCGGCGGAGAACATGGAACAGATGAAGGCCGACATGACCGGCGGCGCGGAGGTGCTGGCGACCGTGCGCGCGGCGGCGCGCCTGCGTCTCCCCATCCACGTGATCGGCATTCTGCCGGCCACGGAGAACATGCCGGGCGGCCGGGCGATGAAACCGGGCGACATCGTGAAGACGCTCTCCGGCAAGACGGTCGAGGTGCAGAACACGGATGCGGAGGGGCGGCTCATTCTGGCGGACGGCCTGGCCTACGCGACCCGGTACAAGCCGGCCGCCGTCATCGACGTGGCGACCCTGACAGGCGCGTGCATGGTCGCGCTGGGGCAATTCGCGATCGGCATGTTCGGTAACGACGAGGCGCTGAAGGAATCCATGCGGAAGGCCGGGCTCAAGACCGGAGAGCGCGTGTGGGAAATGCCGCTCTGGGAGGAATATTTCGAGCAACTGAAAAGCGACGTGGCGGATATGCGAAACATCGGAGGGCGCGGCGGGGGCATGATCACCGCGGCCTTGTTCCTCAGCAAGTTCGTCGGCGACTATCCCTGGGTGCATCTCGACATTGCCAGCACCGACTGGAGCGAGCGGGAGCGGGCATACATCCCGAAAGGCCCGACGGGAATCGGCACGCGACTCCTGATTCAGTACTTGATTGATCGGTCGCTCTAAGCGAGGAATCCGTTGATCTGTCGATGTGATGAACGGTCGGAATTTCCGGCTATTCAGCCGATCATCGGATCGACAAATCGACAGATCACAGTCCTCATGAGGGATGGCTCACCTGTCTGCGTGCGACGCACAGGCAGGCCCGTGCATGATGAACATCATGAACGGGCAAGAGGCAAGGGGCTCGGGGCAAGGGGGAGCGACTCCGACCTCTCGCCGCAGGCCGCTCGCTTATTTTCAGAGGCTATGACGTTGCGCGAAAAGATCGGCCAGCTGTTCATGGTGGGATTCTCAGGCACTGCGGTGTCGAAGGACGTGGCGTCGCTCGTGACCGAATACAGGCCCGGCGGAGTGATTCTGTTTTCGCGCAACCTGGAGACGCTGGATCAGATCGTCCAGTTGACGAATGACTTGCAGCGACTCTCGCTGGACTCGCCGCTCCTGGTCGCGATCGATCAAGAGGGCGGGCGGGTTTCGCGCCTGCCGGCCGGGTTCACCATCTTTCCGCCCTGCGCGGTCTTGGGCGCGTGCCATTCTTACGACCTGACCTACGCGGCTGCGGCGACCACCGCCGCCGAGTTGCGGGCCGTCGGCATCAACATGAACATGGCGCCGGTCCTGGACGTCAACAGCAATCCGGCCAACCCGGTGATCGGGGACCGGGCCTTCGGGTCCGACCCGACGACCGTCTGCGAGATGGGGCAGGCGACGGTGGCCGGTCTGCAAGACAACAAGGTCGTCGCCTGTGGAAAGCACTTCCCAGGGCACGGCGATACCGCGGCCGACTCCCACAAGGAGCTGCCGGTCGTCGAGGCGCCGGTGGAACGATTGCGCGACATCGAGCTGTCGCCGTTCCGCCACGCGATCGCGCACGGCGTGGCCACCCTCATGACCGCGCACGTGCTCTACCGCGCCTGGGATCCCCGACTGCCCGCCACGTTATCCCCGACCATCCTCACCACCTTGTTGCGGGGAGAGATGGGCTTCGACGGGGTCGTGGTGACCGACGACCTGGAGATGCACGCGATCATCGACCACTACGGCGTCGAAGAGGCGGCGGTCCGGGCTTTTCTGGCGGGCGCCGACATGTTGCTCATCTGTCAAGACCCAGCTCGCGCTGCGGCGGCCGTCCAGGCGATGGAGAGGGCCGTCGAGGACGGGACCATCCCGGCGGGCAGGCTTGAGATCTCGCTGGGGCGTATCGCCCGACTCAAGCGGCGGTTCTTGTCGGCCTCCAAACCCGTCTCGCTCGCAGACGCCAAACTGGTCGTGGGATGCCGAACCCACAAGGCCTTGCTGGATTCCATCAAGCAGGCGAGGGATCGGCTGCTGAAAGCACAGGCGTGAAGACGCCCCCTGAGCAGTGGGCCGGCCCGAAGGAGATCTGGGCCTGGTGCATGTATGATTTCGCCAATTCCTCCTTTACGACCCTCATCGTCACCGTCGCCTACAGCGTCTATTTCGTTCAAGTCGTCGCCGGCCATCTGCGTCCGGAAGGCCTCGCGGAACGGCTCTGGTTTTGGGGGTACGCTGCGTCGATGTTGGTGGTGGCGGTCTTGTCTCCGACGCTCGGGGCGCTGGCGGACGAGCGGGCGAAGAAACGGGCCTTTCTCATCGGCTCCACAATTCTGTGCGTGGTCTGCACGGCGCTCCTCGCGTTGGTCCGAGCCGGCGATATCGGGCTGGGGCTGACGCTGTTCGGGCTGGCCAATATCGGCTTCGACCTGGGATTCGTCTTCTGCAGCGCGTTTCTGGTCGAGCTGGTTCCGCTCAGCCGGATGGGCCGGATCTCCGGCTACGGCTGGGGGCTGGGTTATGTCGGCGGGCTTCTTTCGTTGGCGCTGGCCTATCCGTTCATCCGCGGCGGCTTCGTGGAGACCAATCTGCCGCTCTACCGCGCGAGCTTCGCGGTGACCGCTGCGTTTTTTCTCGTGGCGGCGATTCCGACGTTTCTCTTCCTGCGGGAACGCGCCCAACCGCAACAGTCGAATGCGACGACCGCGGTCTGGCGGTCGGTCTTTCGCCGGCTCGGCGAGACCGCCCGCCGGCTTGGCCACTACCGGGATCTCAGCCGCTACCTGATCGCCTACCTGGTGTACACGGACGCGATCAACACGGTGATCGTGGCCTCGGCCATCTTCGCGAACAAAGTCCTGGACTTTACGCCGGGCGATCTGATTATGTACTTCCTCGTCACCCAAGTGAGCGCGGGACTCGGGTCCATCCTGTTCGGCGTCCTTGCGGATCGAATCGGCGCGGCCCGGACCATCACGGTGACGCTGTTTCTCTGGACCGCGCTGGTGGCGGGGGCGGCGCTGGTGCGCACCCACGGCCAATTCTACGCGATCGGGCTTCTCGCCGGTGCGGCCTTGGGCGCCAATCAGGCGACCAGCCGCACCCTCCTTGGACGGTTTACTCCGCTGGGTCGGCAAGCGGAGTTTTTCGGATTCTTCTCGGTAGCCGGTAAGTTCGCCGCGATCATCGGCCCGCTGGTCTACGCCGAAGTGACGGCCTGGACCGGCAGCCAGCGTTGGGCGGTCCTGTCGATGGCGGTATTTTTCGCCGTCGGCTGGTTGATCTTTCGGACCGTGGACGAGGAACGAGGCATGGCGGCGGCGAATGCGAAGGCTTGAAGCGGAAGGGGCGAAGAGGCTCTATGGCTGTCAAAAAAGGCGACATCATCGACGAACGGAAACGGCACCCGGAAGGATGCGGCCTGGTGGTGAAGGTGATGGCCGGGGGCGAAGGGTTTGAGAAGATCATCTGCTGCGGTCATGAACTGACCGAAGCGGATGTGGTCTCCGAAGTGACGCCGACGATGGGCCGGAAACGGGGCGACTTGGAGGCGGGAACCGTGCTCGATGAGAAAAAACTCCACCACGACTCCTGCGGCCTCCGCGTCATGATCCTGGACGGTGGAGCGGGTTTTCAGGAAATCCGATGTTGCGGGCATTCCCTGACCACGACGTCGGTGCGAGGGCTGCAGTTCGGTGGGATGCGAGGGCCCCTAGCGGAGGGGTTCGAGCGGCCGGGGAACGCGTAAGAGGACGGTACCGGAAGGACGACACGGTCGCCTGCGTCCAGCGCGATCCCCGGCACATCGTCCCGGAAACGGAGGGCTATGCGCGATCGGACGGAAATGATCAAACGGAGCCTCACGTGGTTGGAATGGCTGGATAGTTGGGGGTACATCACCGCCGGACTCAGCTTGCTCGTCCTCGGCATGCTGATATTCGCCCAAAGCTGGATTGTTTTTTTTCAGCGCGCCACCCAGTCGAATCTGCACCCGGCCGGTCTCAAACTCCTCAACGATCTCTTGTTGGTCATCATCCTGCTGGAGTTGTTCAGAACCGTCATCCGCTATCTGAAGACCGATGTCCTTCTCCTGGAACCCTATTTGGCGGTCGGTATCATCGCCTGCATCCGGCGAATCCTGACCGCCAGCGCAGAACTGGCCCATCTGCCGGAGATCACGGCCGAAATGTTTACCCGATATCTGCTAGATGTCGGCCTGAACGTCGGGGTCATCATGGTCCTGATTTTTGCCGTCTTCATCCTGCGCAAACGGCCCGAGCGGTCGGTGTTGGTGTCGTCCGCCCTGGAAAAGGCGGGCGACTGAACCGCTTTCTCGATGGATCTTGCGGGACAGCGCCACCCAAGAAGTCCGCACCGCCCGAGATGTACGCTTTTCGCGTCTGAAACGCGCGGCCGCCTTCGCGGGAGGGCCTGCCGTCGCGGCGTTGGTCTTGTTCGCCCCGTCTCCCGAGCTTCCACGTGACGCCCAGGTCCTGGCAGCGATCCTGACCTGGGTCGTCCTGTACTGGGTCGTTGAACCCATTCCCTTGCCGGTCACCGGGGTGCTCGGCACAGTCCTCTGCGTTATGGTCGGTCTCGGCTCCTTCCGGACCGTGTTCGCCCCCTACGCCCACCCGATGATGTTTTTGCTCATCGGAGGTCTGCTGCTCGCTGAGGCAATGACCGTTCACGGGGTGGCTGGACGATTCGCCGCCGCCCTAGTGTCGGCGCCGTGGGTGGCCGGTCCCAGGCGCCTGCTTCTGATGATCGGGATCGCGACCGCCGGCGTCTCCATGTGGATCAGCAACACCGCGGCCACGGCGTTGATGTTGCCGATCGCGCTGAGCCTCACCACCTCAGTGGGAGCGGAGGCACAAGCCGTGCGCGGCCCTGATCGGGCGGGCCTGCTGCTTCTGTTGTCCTTTGCCGCCACGGCCGGCGGCATGGCCACCGTCATCGGTACGCCGACGAATCTGGTCGGAGTCGGACTGATCGCCGAACAAATCGGAACGACCATTTCGTTCGCCACCTGGATGGCGTTAGGCGGTCCATCGGCGCTCGCCCTCCTCGCGGTCGCCTGGGGAGTCGTGGGATGGTTCCATCCCGCCGCGCTCCCGGCGGTGTTCAATCACCGTGCCCTACAGAGGGGACCCCGCCAGGCGCTCGGACCCTGGACGCGGGGCCAAGTGAACGCCTGTACGGTGTTCGGCGTCGCGATTCTGCTGTGGATCCTTCCGGGACTTGTGATCGCGCAGGGGGGCTTGGATCATCCGGTCGCCCTCTGGGTCCGGGTGTTCTTGCCCAGCGAGCGGGTGGCCCTCCTGGCCGCCGGCCTGCTCTTCGTCCTTCCAACCGACCTGCGGCGAGGCGAATGGACACTGTCGTGGAGGCACGTGGTAGGCATCAGATGGGATGTGCTGCTCCTGTTCGGGAGCGGGTTGGCGTTCGGTGATCTGATGGTGAAGACCGGTCTCGCGGATTTCATGGGCCGGGGCTTCGTCTCCCTGTTCGGGAGTCATACGATCTGGAGCCTGACGGCGGTGTCGATTGCGGTCGCGGTTCTGTTCAGCGAACTGGTTTCCAACACCGTCACAGCCACCATGGCGGTTCCCCTGGCCATCGCGATCGCCCAAGCGACCGGCGTTTCGCCGCTTCCGCCGGCGTTGGGCGCCACGCTCGGCGCAAGCCTGGGCTTCGCCCTGCCGGTCTCAACGCCGCCCAACGCGATCATCTACGCCACCGGGTTCGTCCCTTTAGGCAAGATGATCCGCGCCGGCCTCCTCTTCGACGTGATCGGGGCCGCCGTGATCTGGGTGGCGCTCAGGCTGCTCTGCCCCGTCTTGGGGCTGACCTGACAAGCACACGACGGCCGCCGTGACCCGACGAAAAAGGGCATCGCCGTTTTGGCGATCGAGGCCCGTCGCGGTCGCAGCGCGATGCCGCCAGATGGGTCGGCTCTTCCTTACTGCTCCTCTTGCCCAAGAGGCGCCGGTTATGGCATCATGACATCTTCCGAAGGTTGGGTGATGGCCAATCTGCTCGAATACGTCGGCTGTATCCACATTTATCTGGGTCCCTATCGTGGGAATCCGATCGCTCTCTATCTGAAGCGCGGGAACGGGGCGTGCGAGATCGGTCCTAAGGCGTATCCATGGAACGATGTTGTCGGCGTGGGTGAAACCCCGAACCGCGCCGCGGCCGATTTCGAAGAAAAATGGAAGGCGAAAGGGTTGTCTCCCGACATGTATACGGGACCGTCCTGGGAAGGCGGGATCAAACCCGAAAAGCCCGCGCCGCCAAAGCCTGCAGCCCCGCCGAAACCCCCTACGGCTCAAGCTCCAGAAAGCGCCGGTCCTGCACTGGCTCCCTCGCCTCAACCTGCCGACGGTAATCCTGCGGTCGTTGCGTCTCCAGTGTCTGAGTCAGTCGCTTCACGGACGGGAGCCACCTAGCAACAAGATTTCCTCACTAGGATCTCACTCTCCCTCATACGCTTTCCGATTGTGGGATGGCCTGTTGCTCCGGCAAGGGTTCATCCGCCAATCTGCTGCGCTTGAGGCCGTAGCCGAAATAGATCGCGATCCCCACCACCGTCCACACGATGAATCGAATCCAGGTCATCGTGGGGAGGAAGGCCATGAGGCCCAGGCAGGTGGCCATGCCCAGCAGAGGGATCCACGGCATGAACGGGATGCGGAAGGGACGGCGTTGGTCGGGTTTTGTCCGCCGCAGGACGATCACCCCGAGGCAGACGAGGACAAACGCAAACAAGGTCCCGATGTTGGTCATGTCGGCGGCGTCGCCGATAGGGACCAGCGCCGCGAGCACGGCCACGCCGGCTCCGGTCAGGAGCGTGGCATGATGCGGAGTGCGATAGCGCGGATGCACTTTGGAGAGCCACGGGCTCAACAGTCGGTCCCGCGACATGGCGAAGAACACCCGGATCTGTCCGATCATCATGACGAACAGCACGCTCGTGATGCCGGCCACGGCACCCGTCGCGACGACGGCCGCGCCCCAATTGAATCCCGCCACCCGCAAGGCCTCGGCGACCGGCGCGTGGACATCGATCTGCTCGTAGGGGATGAGTCCGGTCAGGACTGCGGCGACTGCGATATAGAGCAGAGTGCAGATGCCGAGGGAGGCGATGATCCCGAGAGGGACGTCCCGCTGAGGATTCCGGGCTTCCTCCGCCGTCGTCGAGACCGCGTCAAAGCCGATATAGGCAAAGAAGACGATCGCCGCCGCGGCGCCCACGCCCTGGAACCCAAAGGGCATGAAGGGCGTCCAGTTGGCCGGCTCGACGGCGGAGACCCCCACCCCGATGAAAAACAGAATCACGGCCAATTTGACGAGCACGATCAAGCCGGTGGCCCGTGCGCTTTCCTTGACGCCCAGCACCAGAATCCCGGTGACGAGCAGGACAATGATCGCGGCGGGCAAGTTGACGACGCCTCCGTCTACGCCGGGCGCATGCGTCGCCCAATGCGGCAGCTCGATCCCGCAGAATTTCAGAATGTTGTTGAAGTACCCGGACCATCCGATGGCTACGGCCACGCAAGCGACGCCGTATTCCAGGATCAGGTTCCAACCGGTGAGCCAGGCCAGGAACTCTCCGAGAGTCGCATAGGAATAGGTGTAGGCGCTGCCCGAGACAGGGATCATGGCCGCGAACTCGGCATAGCAGAGGGCGGCGAGCGCGCAGGTGAGTCCGGACAGAACGAACGAGAGAATGATGCCCGGTCCGGCGCCCGGTCGGCGGGCGTCCCCAACGATCGCGGTTCCGATCAACACGAAGATGCCGGTTCCGATAATGCCGCCGATGCCCAGACCGGTCAGATCCCAAACGGTCAGGGTTTTCTTGAGCCGATGTTCCGGACGGTCGGCGTCGGCCAGGATTTGATCGATGGATTTAGTCCGGAACAGGCGACTGGCCACGTAGGCTCCGACGCGCGCGGTTGCACAGCGAGGTCCAGAGACGGACATCGCTGACGAAAAGTATAGCAGGTTGCCGGCGGAAGAACGCTCCCCCAGCTCGGCACAGGGGTCACGATTTTCCACGGGCGGCCTTGAGAAAGGCTTGGAAGAGACGGCGGTGAATGTCGTGTCGGTCGAAGAGAAACTCCGGATGCCATTGCAACCCCAGCAGAAAGGGATGATGCGGCGACTCGATGGCCTCGATGACGCCATCCGGCGCGACGGCGCTGGCCGTCAGGGACGGTGCGGGCTGCTTGACCGACTGGTGATGGGAACTGTTGACCCGGATCCGATCCCGCCGGACGATCCGGCTGAGCAGACTCCCCGGTTGCACCGTGACGGGATGTGAGAGCGCCGTAGCCGGCTTGGCCTGCCGATGCGGCAGAGCCCGGGGGATTTGCGACGGGATATCCTGGAAGAGGCTCCCGCCGAGGGCGACGTTGATCGTTTGCATCCCGCCGCAAATACCCAACAACGGCACGGCGCGCTCGGCAGCCAGCCTGGCCATCTCTAGCTCGAATTCCGACCGCTGTCGGCTCATCACGCGGAACTTGTAACGTTGCCGTTCGCCGTACGAGGAGGGAGGAAGATCGGGACCGCTCCCGGTGAGCAACACGCCGTCCAGGTTCTCGAGCAGCCGGCGTCGAAGGGCGGGATCGGCCGCGAGAGGGAGAATCAGCGGGACGCCGCCCAGGTCTTCGATCGCGCGGACGTAACGGGCGCGTAAAAAATAGGTGGGTTCCCGGCCCCCCATGTCTTCCCGGTCTCCCGCGTTGAAATCCGGGGTGACTCCGATGACGGGTTTCATTTTTAAGGGGTTGGAGCCGGCTCCGGCGCGGCCGAGTCGGGCCCGGCTTCCTCCTCCGGGGGAACGCCCAAGAAGCGCACCGGTTTGTTCCCTTTCAGATGATCGGGAGTGATGACGTAGGTGCCTCTGATGCTGGTGTCCCAGACCTTCTTGGCCGCCTTCTCGTCCGCTCCCGTAAACACATACGTCAGCCCACCGACGATGCCGCCGCACAAGGCGAAGACGACCTTGGCGACTCCGTAGGGAATCGTGAGCAGGGCCGCTCCGATCCCGAGGCCGCCTTGCGACTCGGTCGATTCGGTACTTCCCTCTTCCTTGGTCTGCGCGGTCGCTACGGGCACAAGGGTGAGATGGCAGATCGCGAGGACCATGACGACCGCCATGATTCTGAAGCATCGAGCGCTCGACCGATTCCGCTTGTCGATGAACGGTACCGCTTGGAAATTATCCACGTGCGCGTCCTCCTCTTCCCGGTTAACGTTCGACGAACAGGGCGCGGCAGAGCCGCGTTTGTGACCGCGCCATTGCTTATAACAAATTCGACCGTGAATGCAAACCCCTGCGCCAAGGACGAGGCGATCAATTGGCTGCGGGGAGGCTCGACCCCTCGGCAAGGTCGAGTTCGGTCAGGATATGCGATTTGATGACCGTTTGGTGTGCGACCACGAGCCCGTCCAATTCGCGGGACCAGCAGTCAGCACGAACCTGTTGGTTTTCCTGGATGAGACCAACCTGCAACGCCAGATCGAGCTTGCAGGCACAGAGGGCCTGCGCCAACAGGTCTTCCGCGCGCGCAACATACCCTTCCCGCTCATCTTCGGGAACACCAGACAGGACATGGTCCAGCCACTGGCCCCAGCCGAGTGTCTGGCGCGCGCGCGCCAGTTGTTCCAGGCCGATCTCGACCGCCACTTGCACGCCTCCTTTCCAGCTCCGCTTCTTGACGTTGAACACGCAGGACAGGCGGTTCGGATGCTCGGCGACGGGCTCCGGCCCGAAAAAGAACGTGACGCGATATTGAGCGAGTTCGAGCGAAGGATCAGGAAGCAAATGCACCCTCCATAAAAATCCATAAAAAGAGCAACCAGCCGTCCGGCGTATTCTACCACGCTCGTCTCTGCGCACCCACCTCATTTGACGGGGTTCCGACAGGACGATAAGATGCCGGCGATGAGCGAGTCGCCGATCCTCAACCGACGCGTCGATGAGATTCAACAAGCCCTCCGGGAGCAACCGGGACTGGACGGCTGGCTTTTCTATGATTTCCGCGGCAGCGACCCCCTGGCCTACAGGGTTTTGCACGTCGATCCCGCGACCCATGCGACGCGCCGCTGGTATTACTGGATTCCGACGCACGGCAGTCCGATCAAACTGCTGCATCAGATCGAACCGCACGTGCTGGACCACTTACCGGGAACCGCCCTTTCCTACGTGTCGTGGGAGGAGCAGAAAACCCGTCTCGGGCGGATGCTCGACGGGGTGCGCCGTGCGGCGATGCAGTACTCGCCGATGAACGCGATTCCGTATCTGTCGAGGGTGGATGCCGGCACGATCGAGTTGGTGCGGAGCTTCGGAGTCGAAGTGGTGACCTCCGCGGACTTGGTGCAACGCTTCGAGGCGGTCTGGAACGATCGGCAACTGGCATCCCATCGCGTCGCGGCTCAAGCGCTCCGCCGCATTGTTGACGAAGCCTTCGACCATGTCAGGACGTCCGTTGAGCAACATGCGCCGTTGACGGAGTACGCGCTGCAGCAGTTCATCCTGTCATGCATGAGGGCGCACGGCTTGGTGACGGGAAGCCCGCCGATCGTGGCGGTGAACGAACACAGCGCCGATCCGCACTACACGCCGGGGCCGAGCGGCTCGGCCGAGATCCGCTGCAGCGATCTTGTGCTGATCGATCTGTGGGCGAAGCAGCCCGAGCCGGGGGCCGTCTATGCCGACATCACCTGGACCGGCTACGTGGGCGACCGCGCACCGGCCCGCCAGCGCGCGATCTTCGAGATCGTGCGACGAGCGAGGGATGAGGCCCTGTCGTTCGTCCAGCGCCAAGCGGCGGCGGGACGATTCCCCTGCGGCTGGGAAGTGGATGACGTCTGCCGGCGGGTGATCCGCGACGCCGGGTATGGGGAGCGATTTCTGCATCGCACTGGCCATTCCATCGGGGAAGAGGTACACGGCAACGGGGCGAACATCGATAATCTGGAAACACAGGACACGCGCCGGCTCCTGCCGCGGACCTGTTTTTCCATCGAGCCGGGCATTTACCTGGCCGGCGAATTCGGGATCCGCAGCGAGCTCGATGTCTATCTCACGGACCGGGAAGCGATGGTCTTCGGCCAACCGGTCCAGACCGAGATCGTGCCGATTCTGACATGATGCGGTCAGCGTTCACCCTTCAGTCTTCAGGGTCGCGGATTCCCCTTCTTCGGAAGTCGAACGCTAATAGCTCAGGCCTGAGCGCTCCTTATGGAGCCTCGCTTGACACCGCCTGCGAGCACGGGCTAGAGTCACCCAAGGCCTCAACCCGCGAGGAACCACGCGATGTTTGGCACCCTAGGCTTCTCCGAACTGATCATCATTCTGGCCATCGTGCTGATCATTTTCGGTGCGGGCAAGTTGCCGCAGATCGGTGAAGGGCTGGGCAAGGCGCTCAAGGGCTTTAAAAAGGAAGTACACGACATTCCACCGCCCGAAGCCATCCAGCCTCCCCCGGATCAGCTTCCCTCCCAAGCGCAACCCGGGCCCGCGGCGGAGGAGACGCAAGTTGCCTCCCGCCAGTCGGCGTCCGCCGCTCCCAAGCCGACGGCGCCCTACACACCGGGTCCGGAACTGACTCCGGGAACCACGGCTGCGCTTATGGCGAATCTTGGGCCCCAGGAAGCGCAACCCAAGGTTGTCAAGGCGGCACAAGCTGTGCCGCCCGCTGCGGCGAGCCCCGCCTCCGCTGGAGCTCAGGGGCACCAGCCGCCGACGATGGAGGAGCGGCTGGCGACTCCGCCTCCCGTCGCGCGGGCGCAATATCCGCCGTTACCTCCGAGCGCGCAGCCCAAGCCGGTTACGAAGCGTCCCTCCGCAATCGTGAACAAAGAGGCCGTCGCTCGGGTGCAGGCACAACAGGCGGCCCTCAAGCAGAAGGCCGCACAGCAGGCGCAGGCGGCGTCACAATCCGGGGGACTCTCGCCTCAGGATATGCAGAGTCTGGGGGCCGGACTGGGCGATGCGCTCCGGACGTTCCGGCAGGCGGTCGCCGACGTCCGCAACACGGTCGATCCGGAGATGCGCACCATTCAAGCCGAAATGGACGCCGCTCAGAAAGAGATCGAGCAGTCCATCGAAGCGGCCAAACAGATGCCGGCTGTGCAGGAAGAACCACCCAAGCCGGCCTGATCAGCCAACAATCCTCCAATCCGGTTTCAGCGACCTTTGCGTGCGATCCGTCGCCAAGCTCCATCGCCCATCGTCCTCTTCCTGATCGGCATCTTCGTTTTCCTGTCGGCCTGCGAGCGAGATGAGCCGCCACGCAGCCCCGATACGATCGTCCCGTATCTGGCGTCGCTGCTCGCGGACGCGGACCCCGAGGTTCGACGAACCGCGGCGGAAAGTTTAGGAAAGCTGGGACAATCGGGCGCGGCTGAGGCCTTGGTCGAGGCGCTGAATGATCCGGACCCTGCTGTCCGTCAGGCCAGCGCCTGGGCTCTTGGCCAACTTGGGGAGGCTGTGGCTGGTCGGGCTTCGTTGCCTCTGGTCGGTCGGCTGGGCGATCGTTCCGAACGGGTCCGGCTCAGCGCGGCCAGAGCGATCGCCGAGATCGGAGAAACGGAAGCCGTCGTCGAACGGCTGACTCGGGCGCTTAAAGCATCCGATACGGCGACGCGGCGCGCGGCCGTTCACGCGCTCCTCTCGCTCGATGCATCGCCAGCGTATCCGGCTCTCGTTGAGGCGCTCCGAGATGACGATGCGGAGGTTCGACAGGGAGCGGTTGCGGCGCTAGGGGAGTTGGCCGATTCGCGGGCGATTTCCCTGCTCCGCGAACGTCTCTTGCACGATCCCGCCGTTGGCGTGCGGGCCGAAGCGGCATTTCGCCTGGGTAAGATCGGCGACCGAGCGGCTGTAGCCGACTTGGAAAAGATGGCGGTGGACGATGCGGATGCGGGAGTGCGCCGCTGGGCCAGGTGGGCGAGCGAGCAGATCAGCTCAGCGCCCGATTCCGGTTCAGCGCATTGACGAGTTCCAGGATCTGCGCGCGGGCTTCCGGCGCGATGTCCGTGAACTGCACGCCCATGCCGGGAAAGAGCAGGTAGCGTTCGGGCTTGTTCCGGGTCCAAGCGACCTTGGCCCTGGCCTTGAGCTTCTCCCAGGGCCGGTCGGGAAGCGCAAATTCCACGGCCAATTCGGTGCCCTGCGGGAGCGGGGCGCTGCTCTCGATGAACAATCCGCCCCCGCCGATACCTCCGGTGAGGCTGTCGAACTGTTTGCCTTGCGGTGTCGTGTAGCGGACTCGGATCGCCAGCGGCGCCCGCGGATGGGCTCGGCTGTGCGCAAAGCGTGAGTCTTCATCGGAAGCGAGAATCCGCTCGATGACGGCCTCCCAGGTCAGCGTCCCCAGGCGCTCGCCGTTGATCCCAAGGAGCGTGATCGTTTCCTGGTCGCAGTCGATATCGAGGGCTTTGCCGCGATGAGCTTCTGTTGCAGTCACCGTGAGTTTCATGCGCGATTCCCTCGTCGGATCAAACCGGTCATGTCGGCTGGCCGACCGCCTGGAGCGATCTGACGAGCTCCAGAATGCGGGTCCGCGTGTCGTTCGACACATCGGTGAATCGCACGCCCATGCCCGGAGAGAAGGTATACTGGTCAGCCTTGGGGCAGACCCATGCGACGACCCCTTTGGCCGCCAGCCAGTCCGAGGACCGTTCCGGCAGGGAGAATTCTATCGCGAGCTTGGTTCCCACGGGTAGCGGTGCCTCGCTCTCGATGAACAGTCCTCCGCCTCCGATCCCTCCAGCTCGGCCTTCGAAATGACGGCCTTCGGGAGTGCTGTACTTTACCCGGACGGCCAATGACACCCTCGGCTCACTTCGCGCGTCCTTCGCGCTCTGGGGTTTGCGATAGGCCAAAATCTGGTCGATGATGAAGTCCCAAGAGAGACTGCCCAGCGGCTCGCCGCCGATTCCCAGCAGGGTGATCATCTCACGCGCGGGATCCAAATCCAGAGTCTTGCCTTTGTGTCGATTGCTGGAACTGACAGGCAGTTTCACGGTCGCACCCGGCGGTACTTTCCCTGAGGGGAAGTATAGCGTAGGGTTCGGAAATGTCGAATAGAAACTGTGAATCCGCCGGCGGCCCGACCGAGGCCGGCACGGAACGGGGAGAAGAAAATCGGCAGGGGCCCGATCGGCGTGGAAGGAAGCCTCATCCGGCCATGATCGGGGGGCGTGACCCGACAGAGGGGCCGGTGAGGCGAAAATTGGGCGCGGCCAAGCCGCGCAGGTCCCGGCTTAGGCGCTCTTCATTTCTTTGTCCTGTTCGTAGAGGCGGATCGGCTGGCTTTTCCCGGAGATGACCTCTTCCGTAATGACAATTTCCTTGATCTGTTTCTGGGAGGGGACGTCGTACATGACGTCCAGCATGACCTCTTCCAGGATCGCGCGCAAGCCACGAGCGCCGGTTTTCTGCGTGTAGGCCTTGCGCGCGATCGCGCCGAGGGCTCCTTCCGTGAACTTCAGTTTCACTTTCTCGAAGGAGAGGAGCTTCTCGTACTGTTTGGTGAGGGCGTTCCTCGGCTCGGTCAAAATGCGGATCAAGGCCTTTTCATCGAGTTCCTCAAGGGTGGCCACGACCGGCAGGCGCCCGATGAACTCCGGGATCAGGCCGTACTTCAGGAAGTCCTCCGGTTGAACCTGAGCCAGCAGCTCTCCCAGGCGGGCGTCCGAACGGCTTCGGACTTCCGCGCCGAAACCCATGGCTTTGCGGTTCAATCGCTGCTCGATGATCGAGTCAAGCCCGACGAAGGCGCCGCCGCAGATGAAGAGAATGTTGCTGGTGTTGACTTGGATGAACTCCTGGTGAGGATGCTTGCGGCCGCCCTGCGGAGGCACATTGGCGACCGTTCCTTCGATGAGCTTGAGCAAGGCCTGTTGAACACCCTCGCCGGACACGTCCCGCGTGATGGAGGGGCTGTCGCTCTTGCGGCTGATCTTGTCGATCTCGTCGATGTAGACGATCCCTCGCTCGGCCCGCTCGACGTCGTAATCGGCGGCCTGCAGCAGCTTGAGGATGATGTTCTCGACATCCTCGCCGACGTACCCAGCTTCGGTCAGCGTCGTCGCGTCCGCGAGGGTAAAGGGGACATCCAAATACTTCGCCAGCGTCTGAGCCAACAACGTCTTGCCCGTGCCGGTCGGCCCGACCATGAGGATGTTGCCCTTCTGGAGTTCGACGTCGTCGACTTCACGGGATGAGATGCGCTTGTAGTGATTGTGGACCGCTACAGAGAGGATCTTCTTGGCGCGGTCCTGACCGATGACGTATTGGTCGAGATGGTGCTTGATCTCGGCCGGCTTCCTCAGCTTAGAGGAGATCTCTTCCTTCGCTTCTTCCCAGTCCTCTGCGATGATGTCGTTGCACAGGTTGACGCACTCGTCGCAGATGTAAACCGTGGGACCGGCGATCAGTTTGCGTACTTCGTCGCGGCTCTTGCCGCAGAATGAACACCGGAGGTGCCGATCCAACTTTTCCTGCTTCGGCATACCGCTCCCCCTGAAGCTATTTCTCTTTCGCCCCGTCCTTTCCCGACTCGCTCTGTTCAAGTCCCTTGGCGATCTTCGGAGGACGAGTGATGACCTCGTCGATGATGCCGTACTTCTTGGCTTCTTCGCCGGACATGAAGTAATCGCGCTCTGTATCCTGGGCAATCTTCTCCAGCGGTTGGCCGGTATGCCGGGCGAGAATGTCATTCAGCCGCTCGCGAATCTTGAGAATTTCCCGGGCGTGGATGTCGATTTCGGTCGCTTGTCCCTGAAACCCTCCCATCGGCTGGTGAATCATCACCCGCGCGTTGGGCAACGCGAACCGTTTGCCCTTCGTACCCGCGGCCAGCAGCAGGGCGCCCATGCTGGCTGCCTGGCCCAGACAGATGGTCGTAATGGGCGGCTTCACGTATTGCATGGTGTCGTAGATGCCCAGCCCGGCCGTCACGCTGCCGCCCGGGGAGTTGATATACAGGTTGATGTCCTTCTCTGGATCCTCGGCTTCCAGAAACAGCAGTTGAGCGATAACGAGGTTCGCGAACACGTCGTCGATCGGGGCTCCCAAGAAAATAATGCGGTCTTTGAGAAGGCGCGAGTAAATATCGTAGGCGCGCTCGCCTCGATTCGTTTGCTCGATGACAATCGGAACCAGCATGCCGTGCAATCCTTTCAGCTAGAAAGTCGTCGGTAGTCTACCATATTTGGTGTCCGCGCGTGCTCAGGATGTGGTGAAACGGAAGGAGCGGACGACGGTCATCCCTGAATCACCGAATGGCGATAGACGAAATCGAGGGCTTTGTCCGCCAAGATGCGGGCCTTCAATTCGTCCACCGACTCTTGTCCGCCCGCAAGGATCAACCGCCGGAGTTCATCCGCCGACAGCTTGAGTTCCCCGGCCAGCCGGGCGATTTCCGCGTTGATATCCTCCTCTTCAACGGTCAGCCCTTCTTTTTCTGCGATCGCTTCCAAGATCAGGCCGATCTTGACCCGGCGGTGGGCTTCTGGGCGGTTCTCCTCGCGGAATTTGTTGAGTTCCTCCCCGCGGATCGCGGGTTCATCCTGGCCAGCTCCCACCCCTCGTAGTCGGCGGCGGGCCTGCAGGTGCTGCCGGAGCATGGCCGACAGCTCCCGTTCCACCAGCGTCTCGGGCAGTTCAAAGTGATGAGTTTCCGCCAGGCGCTTCAGGATCGTGTCTTTGTACGTTTCCTCGATGTCTTTCTTCAGCGCCTTTTCCAATTCGCCGCGGAGTCGGTCCCTGAGTTCCTGCAACGAATTGTAAGGACCGCAGTCCTTGGCGAATTCGTCATCGACCGGCGGGAGCTTTTTCTGTTTAATCGAGCGGATCTTCAGGCGGAAGACCACCGTCTTTCCTGCCACCCGGGGATCGGGATGGGTCGGAGGATACGGTTGGGGAATCTCCACCGACTCTCCCTCTTTTTTGCCGAGGAGATGCGGGTCGATCTCAACGCCGAGGATCGGGGTCCTCGACCCGACCTTATGGAGCAGACCTTCTTTCTTGGTCCCTTCGAGGGACGCGAGGTCAAGAAACCCTTCGACGTCGAGGATCGCATAATCCCCTTCGCTGAGCGGGATTCCCGCCGGCGCGGCGTCCAGCCTGGCGTGTTGCTCTCGGAGGACCTCGATCGCTCGATCGATTTGTTCGTCGGTGACCGTCCGTTTATCGGGTTTGAGCGAGATGGGATTAGGCGCCTTGTAGTCCCGCAGTTCGAACTTGGGCTTGATCTCGACGGTCGCCGTAAAGGTGAAGGCGGCGTCTTTTTTGATCTTCACCCGCTCCAATGGCGGAATTTCGACCAGGAGAGGGACGATACCGGCCTGCCGGATAGCTCGATCGTAGTAATCCGGCACAAGTCTCCGGATGACGTCTTCCTCCACCGTCTTCGCGTAGCGCTTTTCCAGCAACGCCAGGGGGGCTTTGCCCGGACGAAAGCCGGGAATTTGGACCTGGCGGTTTAGTTCATTGTACGCTTCAACAAATCGCTGCTTGACCTCCTCGGCCGGCACTTCGATCTTGAGCGCCCGTTTCATCGGTCCGAGTTCGGTGACTTCCATCTTCATGTGTCATGGACTCCAGCCAACAACCCGACCCCAGCAGCATCCGCTTTCTGTCGGGAACTTAGCGTGTCAGTTCGGGTTTTGAGGGTTGCGGATCGGTTCGCGAGAGTATTGGTGCGAGAGGGGGGACTTGAACCCCCACGGTTGCCCACGAGATCCTAAGTCTCGCGCGTCTGCCAGTTCCGCCACTCTCGCCCCTGCCGACCTGCAGCGGAAGCGCAATCACCGCGCCGCGCGCGCCGTTCGGCCGCCTCGCTACGGCTCACTTGTACAGCCCGTCGCGCGCCAGTGTCAACCATGATTGTCCGAGGCGACGGGCGGCTTCGGGCTCCTCGACGGCTACGATCGGTTCTGCGGCACGGGGGTGACGACCGCGCTTCCGCTCAACGGACCCAAGGCGAGTCCGGACAAGCCTCGCGGCCTGGTCGGAGTCTCCCGGCGAGAGGAGGTAGCGCAAGGGTGGGTTGGGCAGTATAATAATCCATCAAAACACTCGGGAAGGTTTCCGGATCTACACGGACTTGGCCGGTGGCGTCTCGGTGTTCAACTCCCAACGTTCTCGCCGGTTGATCGGGTCTTTCTTCCTTGACACAGACTCGGAAGCCTTGACCGTCGCGCGGCATGCGAGGTCTCTCGGGAAGCGCACCGGAAGGAGGTGCCAGATGAAACGATGGGTTATTATTGGAACGGCCTTGTTCGCTTCGGTGGCCTTAGGGGAGACCAGCTGGGCGTATCGAGATTATTTCAGCCCCGAACAAAAGGCCCAACTGGCCAAGATTCAGACGGTCCTAGTGGAAGCCATCGCCCTCACGGACAAAGGCACAGTCGACGCCGGGCCGATCGCGGAAGTCGTCACGCGTCGTATGAGCGAACTCGGCTATACGGTTGTCCGTGACGGCGCGAAGCCCCACGACGTCGTCTTCAAGGTCAAATGCGAGCAACGGAAGACGTGGGAAGGCACGACAGCGGCCGGAGGAGACAACGATCTCCCCGATGCTCCCTCTCGGCTGTGGAAGGGGCCGGCCTGCCAATTGACGTATGTGCTGGGCGGCATGAAGATCAAGTGGCAGAAGGAAGTACGGACGGACTTTGACGACGCGGTGCAGGCGGCAAACGGCGGAGACCCCGGTGCGTTTGCGATGGCCAAGCTCAAGGAGCGGCTAGAGCAGTACGATTTCCCGGTCCTCGTCACAGCGGAATGGGGGCAGCCGGATCGACTCATTAAGCTGCTAGACGACAAGGGCACGAATCAGTTGCGAAGGCTGAAAGTGATTTCGGTCCTCGGCGAGATGCAGGCGGACGAGGCGCTGCCCAAACTCAAAGAGGCGCTCAAGGACAAAGACTTAGCCAAGCAGGCGGCCGTGGCCTTGGGTAATGTCGGCAGAGACGGCATCCCGCTCTTGATCGATATTCTGAAAAATTCCAAGCAACCGGAGCTCCAGGCTGCGGCGGCGAAAGGCCTGGGCGATGTCGGGAACCTGTACGGCGACAATTCCGTGGTGCCCCCGCTTCTCGAAATGCTGGATGCGCCGGGGATCGACGTGACCGTGCAGACGGAGATCGCCTGGGCGCTGGGGCGGGTGCCGGACCGGCGGTCGGTACAGCCGCTGTTCGCGCTCGACCGAAAGCTCCAGAAGATTCGGAATGATCCCCCGGATCCCTTGATCAAGAAGCTCAAGGAAGCGGTATTCTGGGCCATCAAACAGGTCTACACGGAAGATCAGTACAGCTAAGGCCTGCAGTGCGGAGAAGCCGGAGGGGCAGGCCGCAAGTCGATCCTCGACTTGCGGCCTGTCGCCGTTTCTAGCGCCTTTCCTCCCCGGTCCCGCTCGCGGATCCTCCCCACCTTCATGATGTGCCACCGAGTGGAATGCACGCGCCTGTGTAGAACCTATCTCAAAATTGGTTGCCGAGCGAGGTTGCATGTTCCAGGAAATGCCCCGGTCATGAACGAAGCCTCAATTTGCTGGGGAAATGGACCTTCAGAGATCTGAACCGATTTCGTCGCCTGCCTTCCGGAATGCGGCTTTTTCAATTTTGAGATTAGGTTCTAACAAGCGGGGCGGGGTACTGGCCGTCCGGTCGGCCTCACCGAGGCCGATGACGCCTCCAACGTGGACACGGCGATCACGGCGGCCACCAAACTGATCAAAGACGATCGCGTGGATTTCCTCATGGGCACGTTTAACGGCGATGTGGCGCTCGCCGTGTCGGAACTCGCCAAGAAGGAAAACAAGCTCTTCATGGTCACCGGCGCCCATGTCATGGACTTGACCGGCTCCCGCTGTAATTCCCTCACGTTCGTCTTCATGCCGAACGCCCGCATGATGGCGCAGGCGGTCGTGCCGCATCTCGTGAAGGCCTACGGCAACAAGTGGTTCATGATCACGGCCGACACGATGGACGGCAAGGCGGCGCTCCAGGCTATGACCGATGCGCTGAAGGCTCACGGCGGCGACGTACTCGGGTCGGTCACGACGGCTTTTGGCGCGACCGATTTCAGCGGTCCGCTGGCGGAAGCCAAGAACGCCAAGCCGGGTGCAGTCATCCTGAACCTCTACGGCTGGGCTCTCGTTCATGCGCTGAAAGCCTACACGAAACTGGAACTGGCAAAGGAGAAGATCGGCGTCGGGGGGGTGATCTGGGATCCGAAGATCAATACCGAAGGTTCGAAGCGCTTTATTCAAGGCGTGATCGACAAATACAACCATACGCCGACGTCGCGCTGTTACCTCGGCTATGCGGCGATGATGCAAATCTTGGAAGCGGTCCGGCGGGCCGGGACGACCGAGACAGCAGCCGTGATCAAAGCCTTGGAGGGCCATGAGTTCGACGGGCTCAAGGAAGGCCACTCCTACTTCCGGGCCTGGGACCATCAGCACGTGCAAGATGTCCTGGTGGGCGAAGCCTACGGAAAAGAGCTGGGACTGGGCCACTACAAGATTCTCGCCACCGTGCCGGGAGATGCAGTCGCCGGCGGGGTCGAGCAGAACACCTGTCGATTGTGAGATGCGCTCTTCGCTGAGCGACGGACGACCGGTCGCAGCCCGGGCAGCGACCGGCCGTTGTGTCTAGCGTCCTTGCTTCTCCCCGGCTTTGGCCCGTCCCTTCCGACCGTGCTCGCCGGCGGCTTCATCGGCCCGTTCGAGTCCGCGTTTTTTTCCTTTTTTGTCCGATTTCATCTCCTTCCCCACTTTCTTTCCGCCTTCAGCCTTGGGCTCCTCGGAAGCCGCTGGAGCGACGGGAGCCGGCTCGGCCGGAGCAGGTGTCGGCGGCGCTGGAGCAGCCGGAGCGGATGGGGCTGGCTCCTCCGCGAAGGTCGAGGTAAAGGTGAGTGTCATGACGATAGCCAGCAAGGTTCTCTGCATCTGCCCCATGAGCGTACCTCCTTGTGGTGGGAAGACGGGCGACCTGCCGATGCGGCTACCGCGCCATCAGGTCGTTCAATGACTTGTCGAGCGGTTCTATCCCTTCGGCGCCCTCTGCTGAACGACGGATTTTATCGGGATGATGAGTTACGCAGCCTTCACCTCTGAGGCGCAGTGAGCGCACTTCGTCGCCTTGAGCGGAATCTCGGAAAAGCAGTACGGGCAGGGTTTGGTCGATGGAGCGTGCTGAGCGTCCGGCTTCCTGGTCAAGGCATTGACTCGCCTGACCAGCAAAAAGATCGCGAACGCCACGATCACGAAATCCAGGACCGCTTGCAGAAACACTCCGTAGTTGATGGTCGGCGCGCCGGCCGCTTTCGCCGCGGTGAGCGAGGGATAGGGCTGACCGGACAGGTTGATAAACAGACTGGAGAAGTCCACTTTGCCCAACAGCAGACCGATCGGCGGCATCAGGACGTCGCTGACCATGGAGCTCACGATTTTGCCGAATGCCCCGCCGATGATGATCCCGACGGCCATATCCAGCACATTGCCGCGCAAGGCGAACGCTTTGAATTCGTCGAGCATGGTCGCCCTCCAGATGAAATTGTGAATTGCAGGAGATCGTTCCTGTGACGTGCGAGACAAGTTCCGCTATTGTCCGAAGAGTTTCTTCAGCGCCTCTTCGCCTTTCTGGACCGCCTCTTCCGCGCTCTTGGATTTCAGCATCTCTTGGACTGTTTCCTTCACTTTCTCTTTGACCTGCTCCTGGACCTTGGCGCCGATGGCCTTGGTGTCGAGCCCGTACACAGGCGCCTGCGCGGTTCCGGTGATAAGCAGCGGCACGGTCATCCGGCCGCCCGCAATGGCAAGCTTGGCCGCCGGTGAAGCGGCAGCGATCTTCTGACTCAAAGCTTCAGACAGGTTGAGGGTGGCTTTGAGATTGAACGTCTGATCGAATCCAATGGTGCCCGCCATCGAGGCCTGGAAATCGTGGCTGTCGACCAGCAGCCGCTGCACCGTGATCACGCCCTGCTTGATCACGATGTCGCCTTCAATCGCCGAGAACACCGTGGCTTTTGCATTGTCCGTGGCGATGCCGGCTACTTTGAGCAGGGCGGCCACCTCCTGCAAGAGGTTAACGCCTTCGAGTTTGCCGTCCTTGACGGCCACGTGGCCGACTCCCTCGAGCGCCTTTGTGAGATTCGGCATGGAAAAGCTGCGACCCCGCACGGCGAGATCCGCGCCAGCGGACCCGCTGATCGACAGGACATCCGCGCCGACGGCTTCGAGCGCCGGCCCCAGTTGCAATCCCTGGACGGCCAGGTGCGCGTCAAACGGAGGCGCTTCGGCTCCCAACGTCAACCCGCCCTGCGCCTTGACCTGTCCGTTCAAGAGGTCGAACGCCAGATTGCTCACCTGCGCCTGCTGGTCGTGCAGTTCGGCGGAGATTCGGAGGTTCTTGATCTCGATGGGTTTCTTGAGCGGCAATGCCACGGGGAGGTCGGCGGTGTTGATCACCGGCGAAGAAACGTTGACGGAGGTACGGCCGCTCACGGACTTGCCCGTGAGGACGAACTGCGTGTTCCCGAGCGACACCGTGGCGGTCGCCGCTTCGATGTCGGTGGTTTCCTTGAGGGGACCGAACCTGCCGTCGATCGTGAGCGGCACATTCATCGGCTGCACGAGCATGGAAACGTGGAGGTTCGGCGTCTGGCCCAAGCCGACAGAAGAGAGCCGCACGGTCAGGTCCTGCAACGTGTATTCGGCCGGCTTCTCTGCCGAGAGGTCGCGGTACGTCACCTTTCCGCCGGTCAGCCACACGCGATCCACGGCAAGCAGGGCCAGAATCCGGAGCGGGCCTGCGGGCGGATGGGTCGGTACGCGGGTCACGGCTTGCGGTTCGGACGGGCCTTTCTTCCCGATGGTGGACACGTTCAGGGCTCCGTCGCGATTCTTGATGACGGTGATAACGGGATCGCGCAGCGTGATCTCTTCGACTTCGACGCGGCCGCTCAGGAGCGGCATCAGCTTGACGCCGACATCGAGCGAGGTCAGCGAAGCAAACGGGTTTGCGCCGAAGGCGGGATCGTCGAGCACGGAGAACTCGGCTATTCGCGCGCCGATCCGGGGAAAGACGGTGAGCCGGATGTCTTTGAGTGAGATTTTCCGGTTGAGCGCGTCTTCGATGATGGGACGGTACTGATCCTGGTATTTATTCAGGTCGATGATGAACGGAAGGAGGAGGACCAGGAGCACCAGCGCAAGAATGACGACGCCGAGACCCGCCAGGACTTTCATCATGTCGCCTCCTCTCGTTGTCGCTGCAGTATAGTGAGGCCGCTCCGTAAGGGTCAACGCCAGCGACCACATTTCCTGCGCGCCCGGGATAGCGAAGCCGTGTTGGCCTCCGCGATCCGAATCGACCGTATCGGACCCGTCTTGGGTCGGTGAAACAGGCCCGAAACGTGTCTCCTTCACCTTGCCGCTGATAGGGTCGCATGCTAAGATGCCTTCTGCTGACCGGCGACCTGGGCGGTGTTCGGCTCATGATGAAAACCCGACGAAGCGCTGCGGAAGGAGCGAAACGGGAAAGATGTCTTCTGCGGCCGCCAAGAGCTGTCCCCGGGCGGTAGGCTTGGCCGGTGATGGGATGAGGAAGAGGGAGCCCGGAAACGGAGAGCCGTTGAGAGGGTTTTCCCGGGTGCCACGAGCCATCACGGGCACCCGGCTCCGCTAGCGAGGTGGAGAGGTGCGAGAGTGGACGAATCGGCGTGCCTGGAGAGCACGTGTGCTGGCAACGGCACCGTGGGTTCGAATCCCACCCTCTCCGCCATATGAAGACGTGAAACGTGAAGCGTGAAACGTGAGAGGGTGGGATTTGAACGAGGGGGAACGCGGGGGAGAGGCTCCCTCGCGTGGGGATCGTACAAGGGGGCTGGCCCCCTTGTTAGGAGCGCGTGCGCAGCACCTCGGCCGGGTACCCGCCTGGCGGGTGAACGAATCCCACCCTCTCCGCCATACCCTTCGGGAATGTTGAATTAGGAATGCGGAATTTGAGATGACACGTGCGAGCAACGCTCTTTAAATTAATTCCTCATTTCTAATTCAAAATTCATAATTCAGCATTCAAAAGATAGGGGCTGGGCCCTGTGCAACAGAATCCTGTGAACCCCGCCAGGTCCGGAAGGAAGCAACGGTAAGCAGGCCAGTCTGGGTGCCGCAGGATCACCTGGCCCCGCACTTTCGGGAAATGAGGAATGTTGAATGAGGAATGTAGAATTGAAAACCCGGCCCGACATTCCTCATTCCTAA
>FWPU01001763.1_pt1 | contig 63192 bp, 53 predicted proteins | sample 2228361 | NCBI WGS metagenome assembly FWPU01 (sample SAMEA103939777, study PRJEB20133) | metagenome
CGACGAATTAGGCTAATTTTTATCTTGATTATTCTTTTCAAAAAACGGATAATAATAAAAAATTCTAATCTTAAAAAGAGGTGTGTCATGGTAAGAACGATCCTTGTGGTGGTTTTATCTGTTTTTGTAATCAGTTTTTCTGCCTCTGCGGAAGAGTCGCCAAAAGTGTTTTTTGACGAGGCACACGGACAGGCGTTTGTTATATCAAGGGATGGAGATTTACAACTTTCCAAACTGGCAAAGGTGTTAAGGGAAGAAGGATTAGAACCTGTAACTTCAAAGGATGTTTTTTCCTCTGAAAATCTGAAAAACATAAAAGCGGTTGTCATATCCGGTCCTTTTAAACCCATCACCGAAAAGGATATTGAAGTGCTTGTAAACTATGTTAAAGACGGCGGGAAACTTGCGGTTATGCTACACATAGCCCAGCCTGCACATAAGCTTTTTGAAAGATTTGGCATATTCATAACACAAGGACCCGTTACCGAACCCGAAAATCTGGCAACAACAAAAAAGACCGACTTTTTTATAACCGATTTGGAACACCATCCCTTGACCAAAGATTTAAAGAGGTTTGCCGTTTATGGCAGCTGGGGACTTGTTGTCAACAATAAGGATATTAAGGTAATAGCAAAGTCCAGCAACAGCTCGTGGCTTGACTTTAACAGAAACGGAGTGAAAGACGGAGACGAGCCAGCTGGTCCATTCGCTATTATTGTTGCAGGAAATTTTGGTCAGGGCGGTTTTGTGTTTTTTGCCGACGACGCCATTTTTCAAAACAGATTTCTTACTGATGATAATGAAATACTGGCAAGAAACCTTGCAAAATTCCTGAAAAACTAAAATAGGGGGCATTTAAGCCCCCTGCCCTTATTTTGAAATCAGATTTTTCAGCGTTATTCCGATATCAGCAGGACTTTTTGCCACCACAATACCAGCCTCCTCAAGGGCAGCAATCTTTTCTGCCGCTGTTCCTTTACCACCACTGATAATTGCTCCAGCATGCCCCATTCTTTTGCCCTTTGGAGCCGTCATGCCAGCAATAAAACCCACAACAGGCTTTTTTACATGTTCTTTAATGTATTTTGCCGCCTCTTCTTCAGCCGTTCCACCAATTTCGCCAATCATTATTATTGCCTCAGTATCTTTGTCTTCGTTAAACATTTTCAGACAGTCAACAAAGTCAGTACCGTTTATGGGATCACCACCGATACCAATACATGTTGACTGACCTATGCCAAGCTGGGTCAACTGGTAAACCGCCTCATATGTCAGAGTGCCGGAACGAGATATTAATCCAACTTTACCCGGCATGTGAATGTAACCGGGCATAATACCGATTTTGCATTCCCCCGGGGTGATAATTCCTGGACAGTTAGGACCTATGAGCCTGCTTTTGCTACCTTCCAGAATCCTTCTCACCTTTAACATATCCATTACAGGAATGCCCTCTGTAATACAAACAATAAGTTCTATACCTGCATCTATAGCCTCAAGTATGGCATCTGCTGCAAAGGCAGCAGGAACAAATATCATTGATGCGTTTGCCCCTGTTTCTCTCTTCGCCTCATAAACCGTATTAAAAACAGGAAAGCCTTCTATGGTGGTCCCCCCTTTCCCGGGAGTTACACCACCGACCACATTTGTGCCGTAATCCCTGCAACCTTTAGAATGAAAAAGTCCTGCACTTCCCGTAATACCCTGTGTAATAAGTCTTGTATTTTTATTAACCAGTATTGACATTCTTTCTCCCCCCTTAAACGTTAGCCGCAGCAATAACTTTTTTAGCGGCATCTGACATACTGTCTGCCGAAATCAGTTTTAATCCTGATTCAGCAAGCATCTTTTTGCCCAGTTCAACGTTTGTTCCCTCAAGCCTGACAACTACAGGAACGTTCAAAGATATAGCTTTTGCAGCGGCAATGATGCCTTCTGCGATGACATCACATTTCATTATGCCGCCAAAGATATTCACCAGTACAGCCTTTACATTCTTATCAGAAAGAATAAGCTTAAAGGCTTCTGTAACCTTTTCGGTTGATGCACCACCGCCCACGTCAAGAAAGTTTGCAGGTTCTCCGCCGTGAAGTTTAATTATATCCATCGTTGCCATGGCTAGCCCTGCTCCATTTACCATACAACCTATATTGCCCGTAAGCCCTATGTAAGAAAGATCATATTTGCTTGCCTCCACCTCTCTCGGATCCTCTTCATTAAAATCCCTCATAGCCTCAATATCCTTGTGTCTGTAAAGGGCGTTACTGTCAAAATTCATCTTGGCATCAAGTGCAACCACACTGCCATCTTTTAACACCGCTAAAGGATTTATCTCTGCCAGTGAACAGTCACAGTCTTCAAAACATTTTTCCAGTGCCATGATAAACTTTATCATAGCCTGAGCCTCTTTGTCTTTCAGTCCCAGTCCGTATGCAAGCTTTCTTGCCTGATAGGGCATAATACCCACAGCAGGATCTATGGTTTCTTTCAGTATTTTTTCAGGTGTCTTTGCAGCAACCTCTTCAATCTCCATTCCGCCTTCTGTAGATGCCATTATTGTTATCCTTTTTGTTGCCCTGTCAATGACAATCCCTAAATAAAGTTCTCTTGCAATGTCGCAACCTGCCTCAACATAAAGTCTCTGAACAACCTTGCCTTCCGGACCAGTCTGATGGGTTACAAGCCTCATTCCAAGAAGGTTTGAAGCGGCTTCTTTTACCTCTTCCTTTGCTTTACAGACCTTTACTCCCCCTGCCTTTCCTCTCCCTCCAGCGTGAATCTGAGCCTTCACAACAACTACAGGGCTATTTAGCCTGTCTGCTGCAGCACATGCCTCATCTACAGTAAAGGCTGGATAACCTTCAGGAACAGCAACTCCATAGCGTTTAAGAATCTCTTTTGCTTGATATTCGTGAATATTCACAACGCTCCCCCCTTTTGTTTTGATAACTTTATTATGCCTAAAAAAAATTTATTTTCAATAAAAAAATTGGGTGGGAAACAAAAAATTGAGGGTGATTTAAGAAAACAGAGATATTTTACAGGCATTCAGCCATAATCTCTGTTATGTCCTTAACCTCTATTTTACCTTCCAGTTCCATTACTGACTTTGTGTCTTCAAAGTTGGTAATACAGTAAGGACAGGCGGTCACAAGCACCTCTGCACCAACCTTAACAGCCTGTTCCATTCTTAAGTTGGAAAATCTTTGTTCTTTATCGGTTTCCATCCATATTCTTCCACCACCCATACCACAACAGAGAGATTCTTCCCGCTCTTCTTCCATTTCAAGAAGCTTAAGTCCCGGTATTGACTTTAAAATCTCACGGGGTTCATCAAAAATACCGTTATGCCTGCCAAGATAACAGGGGTCGTGGTAAACAACCTTCCTGTTGTAATCTCTGGTAAATGTTATTTTCCCTTCTGACAGCAGGTTGTAAAAAAGCTGAACTATATGAACTACTTCAAAATTTACCTTGAACTGACTGTACTCATTTTTGAATGTGTGAAGACAGTGCGGAGATGTTACAATAATTTTTTCAACACCCCGGTCTATAAAATTTTTTATGTTTTCCTTTGCAAGTTTTTTAAACAGCTCTTCATTACCCGTTTTTCTTATGCTTTCACCGCAACATTTTTCAGACTCTCCCAAGATACCATAATCTACATTAAACAGCTTTAGCAGATTTGAAGTAACTTTTGCCACCTTTTTCATGCGGGCATCGTAACAAAGATAGCAATCTGTGAAGAAAAGATACTCCATTCCCTCTTCAAATTGTTTAACATTTAAACCTTCTGCCCAGGCTGTCCTTTTTGACTTTTCCTCACCAAAGGGATTTCCCTCTGACCTTAAGGCAGAAGCAACGGTCTTAACAGTTTTCACCGAATCGGGAAACACATCATAACTTGCAGCCATCCTTCTTAATGCAACGGCATCGTCAATCTGCCTTACATCTCTCGGACACCTCTGGGGACATTTACCGCAGGTGGTGCATAACCAGATTTCCTCCTTTTCAATCTCTGAAAGACCAAAATTTGCCTCTCTAACAAGTTTTCTCATGCTGAAGTTCCTGACACGATTCCATGGACACACTGTGTCACACTTACCGCACTGGTAACAGTATTTTGTTCTTTCGCCGCCTGCTTTATTTATTTCTTCTATCGCTTCTTTTAAAGGCTCAACAATTTCCATGAGAAGCTCCTTATTCTCTAACCTTTTTAACCACCGTTTCTATCACCTTATCCCAACCATATTTGTCTGCCAGAGCCTCAAGCCCAACCTCCAAATCTTCCTGTTTTTCCTGTTGTTTATGTTCATCCTCAACCTCTTTCTCTTCAACCACCAGTGCACCCACGGGACACACCTTTACGCACCAGGGCGTTTCCAGAGGTGGGTCGTCTTCGCACATATCGCATTTAACAGGAAGCTTTGAATCTGGTTCAAAAAACAAATCCCTTGAAGGACAGGCTGCCCCACAAAAACTACATTCAATATATTCACCTCTGTCAGGGCTGTGTTCTTTCTGTTCGGCAATATAAATCCTCCTTCCAGCGCATTCTGCCTTTGTGTAAAAGCTTGCATAAACAGGAACAAACACATTTCTCAGTTCGTCTCTATAGACACGTATCCTTGAGCGGGAAGGATTAATTGTGCTGTATTTCGGTTTTGCGTGAAATGCGGAGCAGGCAACCTCGCAGGCTCTGCAGCCATGACACTTGTCCACATCAATCTTGATAAATTTTACTTTTTTCTTTTCAGACACTTCTAACTCCTTTTTTAAGGTTAGTTCAAAATATTCGTGATTTTTCGAACTCTTCTGCCACATAGTCAAGCCCAAGGTTTTCCAGCGTTTCCTTCTTTGGCACCCCTCTTTCGTCCCAGCCTTTGTACTTATAATACTCATCAAGCAGTTTCTGTTCATATTCCGGAAAACGCTTCTTCCAGTGATCTTCAGGGGGCTTTTCGTCCTCTCTTTTTAAACCTCTTTTTATATTAATTGCACGGACAAGGTTTCTAATCCTGCCTGCCGTGTTCCACAATTTCTGTTCATCATATTCAATACCTGTTGCATAGTTTATGAAGAGGGGCAGATTGTGAATGTGATAAGGCGGTTTTAGCGGAAAGGAAGAAAGACCGGCACATAACCCAAGAGAGTCATCCACATAGTGCATAAGTTCCTGCCACTCTACAAGTTCGGCAATAAGATCGGGCTCTGGCCAGAATGGGAAGTTTTTGCCCTCTTCGCCCCATTCCATAATAAATCTTTTAAACCTTTCTTCTTTGCCCGTCGGAATCTGCACCCAGTCCCTTATAAACTCTTCCTTCAGCTCATTAGAAGGGAAAGGTGCCTGCGGAAACTGTCCCTCTATCTGTGTAATATTAATTTTTTCACCTGTTGACCACATGATATAGTAAATGGGATTTAACATACCAAGCTTTATTGGTATCTGTTCATGCTTTTTAATAGTGTTTCTGTCAAACTGTTCCGCCCCTTTTCCTATCCTTCTGGCTGCCCAGTAAACACCGTCAGCAAGATACTCACCAATGCCTTCCCTTCTCACAATTCTGTCCAATAACCAGAAAAACTGAGCCTCTCTGCTGTCTTTGGGCATGCCTTCCAGCTCCCTATCCGTTAAAATACCGTTTTCATAAAGCTCAATCGCAAAAGCCATAACCTGCGGTGTTGTAAATCCGTCCACACCGTAATGTTGTGCCTTTGCCGCAATTTTCAGTCCAAACTCAAGGCTGTCCACCATGGCAGCCATTGTGTAGGTGATTTTGGAATAACATTTCATAACATAGGTGGGAAATCCGGGAAGCTCAATAATACCGGCACATCTGATGGGGCAGTTGTAGCAACTGATAAGCTTTTTTCTTGATTTTTCAAGGGTTTCAGACCATTCTTTTTCTATCTCGCTGTTCCAGAAGTTTTTTCTCCTTACCCTTGCATTTCCCCAGGCAAAGTTATTGGTATGCCACTCTTCATCATGTAACAACATCTCCTGAGGCGAACCAATGAGCGACAGTATTGCAGGCACACCTTTTATGGGATTCTGAAGCCTGTACATCATATAGTCAAGAAGTTTTGTGCACTCCTGAATAAACTCCACAGGTTTGGCAATATTTAAATCTTTCGTGCCCCTGACAACAATTGCCTTAACCTTTTTGTCGCCCATAACAGCACCCAACCCAAGTCTGCTTGCACTACCTCTGTGTGTCTCGATGGATGCAAAAAACACCCTGTTTTCCCCTGCAAGCCCTATAGCAAGCCCCTGAGCCCTCGGGTCTTTTATTTCGTCCCTTATCGCCTCTAAGGTCTCATAAGTGCTTTTTCCGAGAAGATGTGTTGCGTCCCTCAACTCAACTTTGTCGTTGTTTATGTAAATGTAAACCCAGTTTGGCGATTTTCCCCTTAAAATCACCTTATCATAACCTGCCTGCTTTAATTCTGGTGAGAAAAACCCCCCGGTCATGGAAAAGGCAAACAGTTTTGTCTGTGGCGAAATGGAAGAGATTATGGTTCTGTTAGCGCCGTAAGCAGGTGTGCCACACAACAAACCTGAGCTGAAGATTAAAAGATTGTCTTCAGAAAATGGATCGGTATCACCTTTCACCCTGTCCCAGATAATTTTTGCGTTTGTTCCCAACCCACCCAGATATAATTCTGTGTCCTTAATATCGGTTGCAACCTTTTCTATGTTACCCGTTGACAAATCAATCTCAAGGTTGAATCCTGCATCTGCATATCTCATTTTCTTTACCTCTCTGATTTTACTGGATTATTGTCTGTTTAAAGCAACTGGTATGCCAAAAGCCTCTCAGATTTTTATCTTTATGATTCAGATAGTTACGGTCGCCATGTATGTGTCTGTAATAATTTTTCAACCTGTGGTTTGATAAGTTATTACCAAAGGCAGCGGTTAAAAATAACCATTATAAATCATTTCGCTGAAGGCTGAGGGAGTAAGATTTACGAAAGATCCCTTCAATAATGTTCCTTAGTTCTTTGTCTTCAATCTTTTTCAGGACTATTTCCAGTTCTTTTTCCAGCTCATCAGGAAGCGGGTACTCCTTTAATCTGAATTTATCACTTTTTGTTTTCTTTTTCGGTGTGCCTGCCTTAAATTTTATATCCTTTACCACATCTTTGTCGAGTTCGGTGTTCAGTCTGACAATAATTTCATTCTTAAGCAGAGACAGTTCTGCTAACCACACAGAGTCACGAACCGTTAAATAAAGGCAGCCTGCATCAAACTTTTCAGGTGAACACACCTTTTTTATTGTGTCGTCCATACTCTTTTCCCACAAACCGTCCATATCAAAGTCTGGAAGCCTTGAAAAAACAGGATTTTTCTTTTTCATCTCCTCCAGTATTTCGGCAACTTTTTTCATAATTACATTGTATCAGAAAAAAATGGTCTTGAAAATTAAACCATTTCCTATTAACCTTTATAATCATGGTTTACATACTTATATTTAACTCTGTTCATAAGGTTATGAAGTCAGAAAAGATTTTAAAATCTGCCTCCATACCATTTAAAACTATTCCGGTACCAAGAAAGCTGAGCTCTGACTGCGGTCTGGCAATAAAAATATCTGATGTAAAACTTGACAATATAATAAATGCTTTGTCTCAGGAACTTCCAGAGGAGATTTATATAGAAGAAGAAAAAGACACCTTCAGGAGAATAAATTGAAAAGAAAAAAGATTGCGGTGATAGATGGTCAAGGTGGCGGAATCGGTTCTGTTGTTATAAAAGAGCTGAAAAAACAGTTTGGTGAAACCTTTGAAGTGATAGCCCTGGGCACCAACTCTATCGCCACAGCCTCTATGCTTGCTGCCGGGGCAAATAAAGGAGCAACAGGCGAAAATGCAATAATTTACATGTCCGGAAAGGTGGATTACCTCGTAGGTTCTGTCAATATTTTAATATCAAACTCCATGCTTGGGGAACTGACAGAAAAGATGGCTTTTGCTATAAGCAGTTCTGAGGCAAAAAAGATTATTCTGCCCATAACACAGGAAAATCTTTGTGTGGTTGGTGCCACAAAGACACCACTGCCACATCTGGTCAGCGAGGTAATAAAAAAGATAAAGGAGATGGAGGAAGATAAAAATGTGTGAAGCCAATGTGTATGTAATTAAAGATGAGAAAGAAATCATGTTAATGGAAAGCGTAGATATTGTTGAGCCAGTTTCAGATAACAGCTGGTATTTAAAAAATATTTTTGGCGAACAGATACAGATAAAAGGGAAAATAAAAAACATATCCCTCATTAATCACAAGATTGTGTTCGAGGCGGAAGAATAATCTTAAATAAGCAACGATAGCTAACGTAACACTATTTTTCAAGTAGCTCACGAATCATTTTCGCAAGCTGGGCAAACTTTACAGGCTTCTGGATATACACTGTATTGGGTGGAAGTTCCGCTGTGGAAAAGATATCCTCTGTGTAACCACTCATAAAAATTGCCTTTATATCTGGAGAAATCTTTTGAATCTCCTTAAAAACATCTTTACCATCTAACCGCGGCATGACTCCATCCAGTATCAAAAGTCTGATTTTGTCCTTACTCTCCTTAAACTTTTTAACTGCTTCCAAGCCATCGGCTGCTTCCACCACCTTATACCCGAGCATATTTAACAGATTTACAGAAATTTCTCTTATCATCCTGTCATCCTCTGCTATCAGGATTGTTTCGCTACCATAAATCTTTTTTACCTCTGCTTCCTTTTTAGTTTCCACCTTTGCCCTTTCTGCAAGGGGAAGATAGATTTTAAAAGATGTCCCCCTTCCAACTTCGCTGTAAACGTTAATAAAACCACCATGCTGTGAAACTATGCCATGAACAACAGCAAGTCCAAGCCCTGTGCCCATTCCCGCCTCTTTTGTTGTAAAAAATGGTTCGAAAATATGTGGTAAAACTTTTTTGTCGATACCCAAACCTGTGTCTTCAATGACCAAAAGGGCATATTTACCCTCAACACCGAAACCCTGTGTTGCAATAAAGTCTTCGTCCATTTCAAAATAGGAAGTTGCAACTGTAATCCTTCCACCTTTTGGCATTGCATCCTTCGCATTAGTAACAAGGTTTATCAAAACCTGACTTATCTGACTTTCATCAGCTATGATTATTAATTCCCTGTCAAAAAACCTTGTTTCTATCGTTATGTTTTCCGTTACAAGTCTTCTAAGCATCTTTTGAATGTTTTTTATTATTTCATTCAGATCAACCGGTTTAATATCGAGCACCTGCTTTCTGCTAAATGCGAGTATCTGTTTTGTAAGCTTTGCCCCATGTTCTGCCGTGAAAATTATTTCGTTTATATAATGCGTTAATGGATCCTCAGGTTTTACATGCATCTTCAGAATCTCTGCATTACCCAGTACTCCCATTAAAACGTTATTAAAATCATGGGCAATGCCGCCTGCAAGGGTTCCAATACTTTCCAGCTTCTGGATCTGTCTTAACTGTTCTTCCAGTTTGAGCCTGCCTGTAATATCTTCTGCCACAGAGATAAAGTAATCAGGTTCCCCTGTTGGTTTACGAACCAAAGATATGGTTATCTTTACCCAGATTATACTACCATCCTTACGTATCAGTCGTTTTTCAAGAGAAAAAGAGTCAAGCTCTCCAGAAATCAGTTTGTTAATTTTGTTCGCCTGCAACTCGAGGTCATCAGGATAAGTGATGTCTTGAAACTTTTTTGTAAAAAGTTCTTCCTTTGAGTAACCAGTAATCTCGCAAAGCTTCCTGTTTGCTCTCAAAATCTGTCCATTAACATCATAGTGAGCAATTCCCACAGCAGCTAGTTCAAAGGTTGATTCAAACATTTTTCTTTCTTCATTAAGTTTTAGCTCCATCTTTTTCTTTTCGGTAATATCTTTTGCGATATGTACAACGCCTTTAAGGTTACCACTACCATCTTTTACAGGAAAACAAGAAACAGATAACCACACATTTAACTTAGGTTCAAAAAACTCTGACTCACAGGGATACCCAGTTTGTTCCAGCTTTACTTTTGGACACAGTTCATGTGGTTCCAATCTGTCATGAAAAAGGGCGTAACACTTTTTTGATTTAATTTCATCAGATAAACAACGTAGTAAATTTTTACAGGCTTTGTTTGCAACTATAATGTTAAAATCTTTGTCATGTAATGAAACAGCATCTCCGACTGAATTAAATATCTGTTCCCATTCCTCTTCCTTCGACCTCATCTCCTCATAAGCAGACTGTAGTTCCTTAACTTTCTGGTCTAATTTAGCAGCAACTACATCGGTATACTTATTCAAAAACTCCTGTTCTTCTTCATGTATTATCTTGGGTTCAGGTAGAACAGATTCACCCTTTATGATTTTCTCCAGTTCATTGAAAAGCTCTTCAGGTTCTTTTGGTTTTAAAATAAATTTTGAAACACCGAGCGACTCTGCAAGCCTTATCTCCTTATCACCAGTATAAACAGCGGAGTAAAAGATAACAGGAACTGTTTTTAATATTTCATCGTCTTTCAACGCTTTCAGGAACCTGAACCCATCCATACGTGGCATCAAAACATCGGAAATAATCAAATCGGGTCTCTGTTCCCTTGCCAGTATTAGTCCTTCTTCACCATCCTTTGCCTCTAAAATTTGATCATAACCATGCCTTTGCAAGGTCAATCTAATTATCTTTCTGTCTGTTTCGTTATCTTCAACAATAAGTATCTTCATAAGCTCTCCTTACATTTCGTAAGAACTTACGCCTTTTTTACTATTTTCTCTATACTTTCCATAATCGTTAAAGGATCAATAGGCTTTTCCAGATAACCATCACATCCAGCTCCTAAAGCCTTTTCCCTGTCTCCACGCATGGCGAAGGAGGTGATGGCAATTATGGGAATATTACCATCAATCTCAGACATTCTTATCCTTTTTGTTGTTTCCAATCCATCAATGCCGGGTAGGTTTATATCCATAATTATAAAGGCTATATCGTCTTTCATGGCGAGAGCAGTTTCAATACCTTCCTCCCCAGTCTTTGCCGAAACCACCATATAACCACCTCTATTTAAAGCATAGGTTACAAGCCTTAAATTATCCTCATTATCCTCTATCACCAGCACCTTTTTCATAAATCCCCCCATTCTTTAAATTTGTGTGGACACCAAAACCTTGAAAATGCTTCCTTTTCCGAACTCAGTTTCCACAGAAATGTCACCTTTTAGCACATCCGTTAGCAGCTTTTTTGTTAGATAGAGTCCAAGCCCCGTTCCGGGAGTTAAAGCTTTAAGTGGTGATTCAAATCGGACAAAAGGCTTAAAAAGGTCTTTAATGTCTTTGGCTTTTATGCCAATGCCTGTATCAGCAACTGTTATTTCGACCCTATCTCCAACTAAATTTACGTCGACAGAAACGTTGCCTTTTTCTGTGTATTTAAGGGCGTTGCTTACCAGATTTAAAATAACCTGCGTAAGACGTCTTTTATCGGTATGCATAACAACATGTAGTGGCTTAAACTTAAGCTCCAGTCCTTTTTTTGTGAATTCGTCCCCAAAAGAAGTAATTACTTCCGTCATCACATCATTTAGATCAAAGTCAGATATATTAACGTCTAATAATCCAGATTCTATCTTGGACACATCAATAATGTCATTAATGAGTGAAAGCAGATGTTTACCTGCTCGTAAAATAGTTTCAAGATTTTTCTTCTGCTCATCGTTTACAGGACCGATCCACTCGTTCAGCATGATGCTTGAAAATCCGATAATTGAGTTTAAAGGCGTCCTTAATTCGTGGCTCATGGAGGCTATAAACATAGATTTAAGCCTATCCAACTCTATAAGTTTTTCATTAGCTTCTTCAAGTATTCGTGACTTCTCGTTTAGCTCCTCCACCAAGTTTTTCAAAACCCTGTAAGACTCTGTAAGTTCCTTAGTCCTCTGTGAAACCTTATTTTCAAGTTCAGTTGAATAAGATTTTGCTTCTTCAACAAGTTTTGCATTTTCTATGGCTATCGCAATAAGTGAAGAAAAGGTTTCTAAAAGACTTATTATCCTCTCAGGCAACTTTTTTTCTGTCCTTGTAAAGACGCACAATACACCAATACAGCGATTCTTTACAATCAGCGGAAAGGCGGCATAAAATTTAATCCCTTCCCCACGCTGAGCCTCCCGAGTGGCAAATTTAAGCACCTCCTGTTCATTTCTCAAAATAAGAGGTTTGCCATCCTTTGCACAGTTTCCACAGAGACAGTCGCCGATCTTAATTACATTTTCTGTTAAATCCTTGATTGTTTCTTTAGTGGTTCCCCTGTGGGCAGCAAGTGTCAATCTACCATCTTCTGTAACCATACAGATGATTCCACCCTCTAAATCGGTTATGTTAGAAATTTCATAAAGAATGGTTTCAAGCATTTTTTTAAAATTTGTTATACCTATTGCAAAAACAATCTGGCTTAAGGATAGCATTTCATCGACGGTCTTCTTCAGCTCTTCCTCAATCTTTTTTTCTTTTGTAATGGTATCTGTAAAAAACAGAACACCCCCCATATTGCCCTCATCATCATACCAGGGCTGCATCTTCCAGGAAAACCATTCCTGCCTGCCGTCAGAAAAAGTAAACATCTCCTCATTACGACATTCAGGTAAACCTTTCAGGCTACTATCATATGCCTTCGCCAATGATTCAGGGATGTCATTCACAAACAGTTCTTTAAGAGTTTTACCGATGACATCATTTCCCTTTAAACCAGACAGTTCCAGAAAATGCTGACTTACAGCCAGCAATTTAGATTCTTTATCAAGGACAACAATGCCTGCTGAAGCATGCTTTAAGATCAGGTCAAAAATGGAAGAAGACCATTTTTTTTCCACCATACTGTTAAGAATATATCAAACATATTAATTTTGCAAATTATGTATAAATGTTGTAATAATTACCCGATAATAATATAATTTATATCATGGTTGAAGGAGTTATTGTTTACAAAATTGACGGGACAGACACAATAGTCAGTGTTAGTGAAAACTGGTGTGACTTCGCTTACAAAAACGACTGGAATGGTAAGATACTGCCAGACAAAGTTGTGGGACACAAGCTCTGGGACTTTATTCAAGGTTTTGAGACAAAACATTTATACAAAACCATCATCGATAAAGTTAGAAGTGGAAAAAAGATTAATCCAATACCATTCCGCTGTGACAGTCCCGAAGAGAGGAGATTCCTTGAACTGGAAATAAATTATCTTCCAGAAGTTTATCTAGAATTTATAAGCAGAACCATAAAAACAGTACCAAGAAACCCTTTAAAATTACTGGATAATCAAGCCGCCAGAAGCGATGAGTTTATTAAAATCTGCAGTCTTTGTAAAAAAATTAATATTCCACCAGAAAAATGGGCAGAGATTGAAGAATGGCTGGTTGAATCGCAACTTTTTTATGCCGAGACATTGCCACAACTAAGTCACGGTTTATGTTCCCAATGTTATGAAACCGCAATGGCAGAAATAGACAGTATGTTTAAAAAATAAAAATCGCAAAAAAACCTATTTCCAGCAAAGCTGTTTGTAAAGGCAATATTTACAGTCAGAAAGCTCTTCGATGGGACTGAAGGTATCCTCCACCAGTATCTCCTCTAAAAGCCTTTTTATTACGGTTTCCAGTAAATCTGTCGACAACACCTCGTCTTTGAAAAGTTTAACCTCCATATTCTGATAAAATTTTTCTTCCAACAAAAAATATGAGGCGTTGTGCGGCTTTTCCGCATAATCAGATCTATTAAGCAGTACAGTATAAAAAATGAGTTGAACACTTTTAAATGCCTTTTTCCAGTCTTCCCTGTTATTGTAATCAAATTTATGCCAGTTCACCTGATACCTTTCTCTTCTTGAAGACTTTTTAAAATCCACAATAAACACCTGCCCATCCCTTTTTTCTATTCTGTCAAGTATGCCTTCAAGTCTGATATTATGATTACCGAACAAAGAGAGTGCTGTTGAGAATTTAGTTTCCAGAGCAACTATTTCAAGGCTGTTACACCCTGTTATGGTTTTGTAATTCTTAATAAAATCACTTAGTTTCTTCTGTATCTGTTTTTTTAGTATAAATATCTTACCACTCTGTTCAGAACCAAAAGTTTTCTGAAATCTGTGTTCCAGAAGGTTATTAAAACCCCTGTCGTCGTAATCTGTATTGCTAACATAGTAATCTCTCAGTATGTCGTGTATTATGGTTCCTACATGGCGACCTTCCGGCTCTTCAAAAATCTGGTTACCTTCCCGCGGAAGCAACACAAACTTATAATAAAATTTCAACGGACAGTCGTAGTATGTGTCAACCATCGTTGCGGTATAGGTTAGTCTCCTGAGAGTCTCCTTTATTTCTGCATTTTTTTCCACAGGTTGAGGTTTATATGGCGACAGATTAAATTTGTAAGATACATTAAAACAAAACCTGTTATCGGTTGTATTTTCCTTTTTTTGTTTCTCCCAGATAATTTTTTCAATAAATCTGCTCTTTTCTTTGCTATCATCTTCCACATAAAACAACCAGTTGCGTTTGGTGCCAGTAATTATACTTCTTAAATAAAACTCAAAAATTCTGTCCTTTTCTTCATAGGTAGGAACACCAAGCCTTTTTCTGACATCAAAAGGCAGTATTTCGTCTTCTTTTTCGCTATTCGGGATGATACCTTCGTTCAAATCAAGTATAAAAACGTTATCAAATTTAAGATTTCTTGCTTCAAGAAAACCTAAAATCTGTACGTCTTTGAGTGGTGTGCCGTGGAAAGGAACATTATAAAGTGTTACAAACTTTTTAAAAAAATCGAAATAGTCACCAATGTCACTAAACCTTTCTTCTGCAAATAGCGAGCATTCAAGTTCCGTAATGGCAAGCAGCATAGTTTCGCTATAGGGGAAAAACATGATATGTTTTTTTGCTGTTGTCCTTTCATAAACAAAATTTACGATCTCTTTCATCTTTTTTGCAAAATCTTTTATATTGTCTAAATTAACCAGTTTTTCTATGGTCTTATCATGAATCTCCTTTATAAGGGATTTGAGCTCTTCATAAGTAAGTTCTTCTTTCACCTCATTATAAATATGGGTGAGCAGTTTTTCATCATTTAATTCTTCTTTGCTGACATAAACCTTAAACTGGTTTTCTAAAAGTTTTTGTTCTAAGGTATGAAAAATGACTCTTGCTGTTTCTGCCTTATTCTTAACAAGAATATTTTTTGTATATGGATGGAGGACAAATTTAAGGTAGTCTGGCACATAAAACTTATCGTCTTTTCTGGATTTAACCAAATCGAAAAGATGTTTAATAAAAGAATAGATGGGAGTGCGTATAAGGGGATAACCTAAAGAAATATTGTACTCGTCTGACTTAAGGGGAAGTGCGTTCAATAATGGTATTAAGGTGTCTGAAGAAGGCACTATAATTAAAAAATTTTCCTTACCCTTTTTATGTTTCAGTTCTTCTGCAAGGATTTCAGAAAGCTTGAAAACCTGTGAATGACTGTCCGGGCACTCAAAAAGTTCTATGTTTTCTACCGGCATATAATGGGGGCTGTACCTGTTTTCAAAAAAATAGTCTTTAGCTGACTCTCCCTGAAAGACTAAGGTTACCCTATGGTCGTTATAAAATTTTTTAAACAGCCTTTTTTCACACTCTGTTGCGGCAAAAAATCCGGCAAATATTATTCTTTCAAAACTTTTTAGAGAAACAACCTCTTCTGAAACCTTTTTATAACGTAACGCCCTTGTGGACATACCATTTTCAAAAACATAGCGATAAAATCTCTCATAAATATCTGATAACCTGATAATATTTTCCAGTGAGTTTCTCGCGTCAATCATATTATCCACTTCTTTCAGACGCTGTTTATTAACACCCGCCAGTAAAAGCTCCTCAAAGACCGAAAAGAGCCTGAAACCTAAAGGAAGAAACTGGTTTAGCTCAGGATGCTGCTTTCCGAACACAGCTTCGTTGCCTATCAAATCCTTTATTATTTTACAACCCGACAGTGCTTCAATTTTTATGTCCTTTATTCCAAGTTCTTTTTCATAGCAGTGGTCAATAAACTCGTCTATTGATAAAACAACAGGCGGAATAAAGGATGTTTTTAATCTATTTTTGATTGTATCTAACAGAAAAAAGGCAGGTCTTCGTCCTGTAAAAACAACAAGGTTTTTAGAAAAGTCTTTCTCTTCTGCCACAAGTTTTTCTGCAAGAAATTGAAAAATATCTTCTCCCTCCCTCAGAACGTCAAGATTCATAAACCTTTTCCACCTCTTTTTTGTCAAAATACAGGACGTAACAGACGACCCTCCTGTCAAATATTTCCCTTACCACCTTTGCATATCTTTCCAACTGTTTTTTGTACTGTTCCTCTTTTTCACCCGTTTTGTAATCAACCACAATCGCTTCATCATCCTTCATCATAATTCTGTCCACCCTCAAAAGCCCTTCCCTATCAACAAATGTTTTTTCCAGAAACAGTTGTTTGCAGTCCATGGTAAAAAATGGATTTATTACGGGATGTGATATAAATGAAACAATTTCGTCAACAAGTTTGTTAAGATTAAACTCCCTGTATCTGAAATGATACTTTCTGGCAAGATTGTACACAACCTCTTGAATGGAATCACCTGAATTCTCTATCTCGGAAAGGATAAGGTGGATGAACTCTCCCCTTCTTTTTTCCTCGTAAGCAAGTTTTTCCGGGTAACTGCTGTTTAGTTTGATCTCTTCTGAGACTGTTATCTGAAGCTCATCTCTTTTTTCCAATTCAGATGTTTTCACCTGTAAAACTGACTTTTCACCCACCTCTTTCTCTAATACCAGATCTAAGGGAAAACCTTTTTTTATTTTACCGTCCTTGTTTCTCTTTCCCACTCCGATCACATAAAGCTCCCTTTCAGCCCTTGTCAACCCCACATAAAAACTGTTCAAATCGTTAATCCTTCCTGTTTTTTCAACCTGACTGTAAATCCGGGCAAGTTCTTCATTTTTTGTATCCTTATTAATCTTCATTATTTTTAGCCCATCTTCAACTTCACATATTTTCATATTATCTGACGGTGCAGAAAGTTCGTAAATAAGGTAGATAACCGCCTTTCCGGAAAGTCCCTTAGACTTGTGAACGGTCATAACCTTTATGGCGTCTGAGTTTTCAGGTATAGAAAGTTCAAAAACTTTTCCGGACTCATATTCGTCCTGCTCATTTAAAGCCAAAAACTCCACAAACTCTTTCAGTGAATTTTTCCCTTTTGCCTCCAAATCCTTAACAATCTCAAGAAAACGTGCCACAGCACCTGCTTCATCAGAAAAATTTTCTGTTATATTAAAGGAGTTAATGATGAGGCAAACAAGCTCATATAACGGCAGATAACCAACATATTTAAAAAGTTTATCAAAATAAGCTTCCCAATCAGAACGAAAAGCATCCTGAAAGGATTTATAAAGGTATTTACTGTTTTTGTTACGGAAAACAAAATTTTCTAACGCCTTCCTGTCATCTTTAACCTTCGAAAAAATCTTTCCTAAAATAAAAAAGGAAAAAGACAGGTTGTCAATAGGACTATCAAGAAATTTCAGCAAAGATATAATCTCCTGAATCACCTTTCTTTCCCTTATATCAAGACTGCTGTATGAAAGAAATGGATAATTTTTTTCGTTGAGCCAGGAGGAAATTTCAACGATCTGTGAGTTTTTGTGTGCCAGAATGGTAATATCCCTGTAATCATAGCCCCTTGACCTTAAATCTTGAATAATCTTAAACAGCTCTTCTTTTTCCTTCAACTCATCACCATCATCTTCGCTTGCAATCACCTTTGCAGACACATATCCCTGACCTTTGAGACTGTTGTTGATTTTAACCGTCCAGCTAAAAAGCCCGCTGCCACCATAATTTAAATACTCTTTTTGTGCCGTTTCAAAAACCTCTTTCACATACTGAATTATGTTTTCTCCGGATCGGAAGTTTTCTTCCAGTGTTTCTACAACGAAGTTTTCTTCCGCAACCGAATAAAAATGTCTTTTTTCGCTCAAGTTTTTCATTATTCTGTAATCGGTATCCCTAAATCCATATATCGCCTGCTTGGTATCACCTACTACAAAAAGTGACCCCCCCATTGAAAGGGCATTTTCTATAAGAAGTGATAGATTATACCATTGAACAGGTGATGTGTCCTGAAACTCATCGATAAAAAAATGATAAATTCTACAACCAAGTTTGAGATAAATGTCCGGGATATATTCATTGTTTATATATTTTGCCAGCACTGACGGCACATCTTCTATGAAAATCACCTCTTCATCTTTTTTTACTTTTTCAACAATGGATTTGAAATCTTCAAGTACCTTCAGATAGGGATAGAAATATCTTTCAGAAAAAAGGTAAACAGCTTCAGCCCTTTTTGTCTTCAACTCTTCCCATAAATTCTCAAGTTTATCTATCCCTGGTTTGTCTTTATCCTTTGCAAGATAGGGCTTATTGCTGTCGCCTCTGGAGAAAAAAGAATGGATGTCTCCTTTTTTTACATCATCTATCATTTTCTGGATAGAACTTGCTTTGCTGAACTCAATCTGAAACTCATCCTTAAGTTTCTCTATCTCCTTTATCAAATCTTTAATATCATCAACAACTTTTTGCCACTGCAAATCTTTATCATCGTTAATAAAACCATTGAGAAAATGTTTTTCCTTAACATAGAGTGAGTTAATGGTCTTAAAAATCTTTTTGTAGGGGGTAAAATTAAAGCTTTTTTCGTTTTCGTTCATAAAATCAATCACTTTAATAAGATGGTTGTTTTTATCAGAAACATTACTGATATAAATCTCAAAAGCCTTTTCCATAAACTCCCTGCTGTTTAAAACAATTTCAAAATTCTGTGAATATCCAAACTCAATCGCAGAGGCTTTGAAAAGAGAGGCAAGAAAGCTGTCTATGGTCTTAATCTGGAAATCTTTGTAACTGGTAAGTATATTATCAATCAGATGAATCGCTTTTACGGAGTAAAACTCCCTTTCTTTTTCAGAAATTCCAAGCATTGAATAGATAAAACCGTCTGACAGTGCCAGACCCTTTAGCCAGTTCAGCACCCTTTTCTTCATCTCCTTGGCGGCGTTAATGGTGAATGTGATGGCAAGAATGTTCCTCAGATCGTTGTTTTTAATGTTAGATAAAAGATAAGCAGCAATCCTTTTAGACAGTGCAAAGGTTTTTCCTGTGCCTGCAGAGGCTGATATAACATAGAGATGGGGAAAACGGTTTTTATCTAACAACGGTTCCAAAACAAAGCCCTGTTAATCATGGTTTTTTGACCTCTTTCCCACCGTTCAGATTTTATCAAACATAAAAGGTGCAAATCAACCTGATTAAGCGGCTATAGGCTAAAATCGTCATTAAGTCTGTTTTGACACCTTTTCACAATCGCTAAAATAGGATAGGGCTGTAGTTCTGAAAGAACAGACGGATTTGTTTTGGTTGCCATGTTTTCTAACCCTTCTGTGTCGTTAAGAATAATGCCTTTTATTTTTATGCCTCTTTTTTCAAGTGCTTCTATGCTCAGCAGCGTATGGTTAATTGTGCCAAGCCTGAGTGGTGCAACAAAAATCACCTCCGTATTAAGAAGCTTTATCAGGTCTATCATAAAAAAATTCTTAAGCACAGGCACCATCAGTCCTCCAGCACCTTCAACAAAAAGAGGTTCAGGAAACAGTCCTGCAATTTTTTTTATCTTTTCAACATCTATCTCTTTTTTTTCAAGTTGTGAAGCTACATAAGGTGCAACGGGAGTCTCAAAACGAAAGGGGCATATATGTTCCAGACTGTTTTCAGCCCCCACTATTTTTGCAAGCCTTTCGGCATCTTCAGGTATGAGCATGCCATACTTTACAACACATCCAGTCTCCACAGGCTTCATTACAGAAGGTTTTATCCCCTTCTCAACAAGAAATCTTAAAATTAAAGAAAGCACATAAGTCTTTCCCACACCTGTGTCTGTGGCAGTAACAAAGAATCTTCCCTTCATTTCGGTCATTCTCCGATTGTATCGGTCATTGCCTGATACATAGCCAGACAAATTTTTTCAATTTCATGTTCATTAACAGAAAGTGGTGGCATTATAACAAGCACATTGCCCAGAGGACGTGTTATAATGCCGTAATCTCTTGCCTTTGCAGAGATTTTTATGCATATCTTTTCTTTCAGTTCAAACATCTCCTTTGTCTTTTTATCTTTAACTATTTCTATACCTATCATATAGCCACACTGTCTAACCTCACCTACATTTTTATGGCTTTTAAAGCGTTCAAGTGACTTTTTAAACTGCTGTACACCTTTTTGCACATTATAAAGTGTGTTTTCCTTTTCAAAAAGTTCTAAATTGGCTATTGCGGCGGCACTGGCAAGAGGATTTCCTGTGTAGGTGTGTCCATGAAAAAAGGTTTTGAATTCAGCATAATCTCCTAAAAATGCGTTAAAAACTTTTTCTGTGGTCAGTGTGGCTGCCAGCGGAAGGTAACCGCCTGTTATTCCCTTTGCCACACACAAAAAGTCTGGTTCCACACCTTCATGCTCACAGGCGAACATTTTACCTGTTCTGCCAAATCCCGTTGCCACTTCGTCCAGTATTAGCAGGATACCATTTTCCCTGCATATACGGGCCATTTCTGCCAGATATCCTTCCGGTTGTGTAATTATACCTGCAGCACCCTGAACAAGCGGCTCCATTATTAAAGCCGCTATGCTTTCCCTGTTTTCTGTCAGAACTTCCTCTGCCTTTGTTATACACTCCTTTTTACAGGTTTCCCTGTCTTTACCAAATTCACAACGGTAACAGTATGGTGAAGGCAGTCTAAAGCCTTCAAAAAGCAAAGGTTTAAATGTGCTGTGAAACAGTTCTATTCCGCCCACACTCACAGCCCCGATTGTGTCACCATGATAAGAGTTGTTGAGATAGGCAAAACCTGTTTTCTCCTTTATGCCAATATGTCGGAAATATTGAAAAGCCATCTTTAAGGCCACCTCTACAGCGGTTGACCCGTTGTCGGAATAGAACAGTTTAACCAGTCCCTTCGGAGCGATTTTAATAAGCCTTTCAGCCAGTATGGCAGCAGGAGGATTGGTAAGCCCCAGCATAGTGGAATGGGCAATTTTGGAAAGTTGTTCCTTTATTGCATCATTTATTACCGGATGGTTATGTCCGTGAACAGTTACCCAGAGCGAAGAAACGGCGTCCAGATACCTGTTACCTCTATCATCAACGAGATAGTTGCCCTCCCCCCTCTCTATTACAAGTGGCTCCTCATTCAGCCAGTCTCTCATCTGGGTAAAGGGATGCCATATATACCTTTTGTCAAGCTCTTTAATGTTCATCAACACTCCTTTGTGTATTCGTCTTTTAGTTTTTCAAACAAGTTTATAACCCTGTCCACATCTTCTTTCCTGTGGGCTGCAGTAAAACTAAATCTTATCCTTTCTGTACCTGCCGGAACGGTAGGCTTTCTTATAGGTTTAACATATATGCCGTTTTCGTGTAGTTTTTTTGCCATGTTTATCACCCTTTCGTTGCCACCAATTATCACCGGTATAATGTGAGAACACATGTCTGATGTTCTGTAACCCAATCTCTTTATTTCATTATGAAAGTAGGCAGAAATATTGTGCAGATTTTTTCGCCTTTCCGGTTCATTTAACACCATATTTATTGCGGCAACAAGTCCCGCAGGAATAGCTGGAATAGGTGCCGTGGTATAAATAAATCCCCGAGACTTATTTATAAGATACTCTTTAACTTTAGCCGGACAACAAAAAAATGCCCCACCCACACCAAGAGCCTTACCCCCTGTCCCAAGAACCATTATGTTATCTTTTTGCAATCCAAAATATTCACAGCTACCTTTACCTTCTTTACCTAAAACCCCCGTTGCGTGGGCATCATCAACTATAACAAAAGCATCATATTTATCTGCAAGCTCTGATATACAATTTAACGGTGCTAAATCGCCATCCATACTGAACACACTGTCGGTAACAATCAGTTTATGGCGCATTTGCGACTTTTTTAACAGCTGCTCAAGGTGCTCCATGTCTTTATGTCTGTATATGCTAATCTTAGCCTTACTTAATCTGCAACCATCTATTATACTCGCATGGTTCAACTGGTCACTGAACACTTCATCCCTATCTGACACAAGCGTCGATATTACAGACACATTTGCCTGATAACCTGAAGGAAATATTAAAGCGGCTTCTTTTTTTTTAAATTTGGCAAGTACAGACTCAGCCTCATCAAATAGCGATATATTTCCTGCTATAAGCCTTGAAGCACCTGAAGAACTACCCCAGCGATCAATTGCCTCCTTCATAGCCTCAGCTATAACCCTGTTACCGTTTAAAGCAAGATAGTTATTAGAACAAAAGTTTACAAATGTAGTACCGTTTACAGAAATGTATGGATAACAACCCGTTTCGAGGCTGTTTAGGCTGCGATACAAACCTTTCTCATTTAGATCATCAAGTTCAGTTTTGATAAAAGCTTCAAAACTACTCAAGGCTTTTTAACTCCAGTATTGCTTCCTTGTTATCGGGATTTATTTCTACAGCTTTTTTAAAGTACAGCAAAGCCTCTTTTGGTTTGTTCATAAGTTTATATAACACACCGAGATAATAAAAGCCCCTGTCATAATAGGGATTAATGTAAACCGCCCTTTCCAGCAAACTTTTAGATTCATTAAGGCGTTCTTCTCCTTTTTTGTTCTGGATAAACATTAAGGTTACGGCAAGATAAACAAGATATTCAGGCTCCCTGTCGTAGAGTTGAACCGCAGTTCTGAAATAACCCTCTGCTTCTCTGTAGTTTTTTCTTTTAAACAAAAACTCCCCTTTCTTAAAGGCGATTTCAGCATTGATTATGTCGCTGCTTTTCTTCATTGCCTCGTTTACTATGCTGGAATTTATTATGGCATCATAGTTTTTCCGTAACTCATTGTTTGAAAGTGTTTCATAGGCTGTTTGAATAAGCTGAAATATTTCGTTAACCCTGCCCATTAAATCTTTGCTCAGTCCTAAATGATTATACTTGTCGGGGTGATAATTTTTTACCATCTCAAGGTAACGTTTCTTTATCTCCGCATCGGTTGAGTCTTTTGTTACACCCAGTACTTCGTAGTAGTTCCTTTCTTTGAAAGACCTGTAGTCATCTATAATCCTGTTTTTTAGTTCAAGCATTTTTGGCTGTGTCCATTTACTGATATCCAGAGCCTTCTCTTTTAAGTCAACAAACTGAATCATATTGCAACATAAAAGTATTTCAAAAATCTTCAATACATGTGAAAGGTCGAGACTTGTGTTTTCTATGACGTCGATCAGCTCAGGGGCAGACTCTAAGTTTGAAAGAACATCCCCTTCCCTTTCAGAAAAGGGGAAACTATTTTTATGAATGGTAAAATTCTCAAGAAGTGCCACATAACTTTTTCTGTAAGGCAAAAACTTGTCCGTCAGATATTTTGGCGGACTGTACTGCATGACACCTTTGTAGATCAGTTCAAATATATCCACCCTCGGGTGTATACTGAACTGAACATCTGTGTTAATAATCAGATAGTTGCCAGACACCTTGGAAAAGAAAAACATTAGCTTATCCAGATACTGCTGTTCTATCATTTCCACCACAGTGGAGGGAGTTACAACACCCATTTCCACGAGTGCATCACCATGTCTGATATTCTTTTCACTCATATACTCCATGGACTTCAAATAGGTCTCTTCGTCAATGATACCTCTGCGTAGCAACATTCTGCCCAGTGTAAACTGTATTCTGTTAAATTTAATATCCACCGGTTCCCCGTTAAGGAATGAAAAAATAGCCCTGTCAGAAAAGCTGTCTATAATAAGCCGTCCCGTAAAATTTTCTTTAAAAAGCCCGAATAGCAACTCTCCGTAAGAGTTATTTTTAAGGTTGCCTTTCCTGATATCTTTCAGTTCGCAGGACAGTTCCCTGTTCCAGAATGAGCTTGAACAGCCAAAAAGAATCTGGTTAGCAATACATTTGAGGTTAATATCTTTAAGACAGATGTCGTCCGGATAGTTTCTTATATTTATCTGGCTTTTTAACACCTTTATCTGTTCTAAGCTGGTGACAAGTAAAATATAGGGTTTGAAAAAATCGGTGTATAAGGACCGTAGTGTTTCAATAAAAGTCAGTGGAGTTTTGTAGTTTCCGTCAATTACAATTACACTGTAATCCCTCTTCGGAAGCACAGAAAAGGATAAACCCTCTCTGATAAAATGCTCAAAAAAAACAGGCTCAATAGAAAAAATCTGTTTCAGGTTTTCAAAAAACGCATCATCCAAACCAATATAAAGAACGTTGTGTTTACCCTCTGCCGCCATATACCCCCCATTTAAAGTACAGCCACAAGCCCCAGGTCTGATATCATCTCCAGATCAAGTATTGTGTCTCTCCCTGTAGTTGTTAAATAATTTCCTGTCATAAGGGAGTTACATCCTGCAATAATTCCAAGGGGCAAAAGCTGCCTTAAGTTTTTTTCCTTTCCACCACATAGTTTAATATCCTTTTGCGGTAAAATAAAACGAAAAATTGCAATACTGCAGAGTATTTCAACAGGGGTAAGGGGCGGGGCATCCTGAAGGGGTGTTCCTTCTATGGGATTTAAAATATTTACAGGAACTGAATCAACATCCAGCTCCCTTAAAAGCAGTGCAAGCTCAATTCTGTGCTCAACAGACTCCCCCAGACCAATTATCCCACCACAGCAGGTGGATAAACCAGCCTCTTTAGCGGCAACTATGGTGTTTACATCTTCTTCGTAACTGTGTGTGGTACATATATTCGGGAAAAATGAACGAGAGGTTTCAAGATTGTGGTGATACCTGAACAAACCTGACTTCTTCAGTTCCTTCGCCTTATCACGGTCAATAATCCCCAGTGAGGCACATGGCAGTATTCCCAATTCCTTTATCCCCTTTACAGCTCTCACTATCTCCTCCCACTCCTTTTCACTGCTTATTTTCGTCCCGCTGGTAACAATTCCAAACATGTGGGCACCGTTTTCCTTTGCCACTTTTGCCTGACAAACTATTTCCTCAGCAGATAGTAAAGGATAGGAAGGTGCAGATGTCTTATAATGGGCAGACTGGGCACAAAATTTACAGTTTTCTGCACATCTTCCCGACTTGGCATTGACGATACCACATAGATTTATTTTTTTCCCCTTGAAATGTTCCCTTATTTCAGAAGCCGCCGCTATCAGGTAAAAAGGCTTTTTCATTCCCTCTTCATATAGTGTCATCGCTTCTTTGTCTCCTATTTTTCCACCTTCCAGCACCCTGCTTTTCAATGTCTCCGTAACAGAAGCCATACTTAATCCTCCTGCAATGTAAAATATCTGACGGTAACAGATTATTAAATTTAGTCCACTTTGTCAACTTAATTTAAATATTGGTTTACAGTGATGACATAAATACAGGCATAGTTTGGATAAATCAACTGAAGGACAGATTATTCTACTTCTTTGACAGTTCTTCCTTTGCCTTATTGAAAAAGTTAATCACGTCATCAAGTTTATCGGGGGCAACGGTAACACCCTTTTTTGTAGGTTTCCATTCACCGTTTTCGTCCTGATAATAGATACGAAGGTCAATATAGTCTCTGCCTTTAAAATTTTCCAGCGATACCCTGAGAACTTCTGTGGGATTTCTTTCAATTTCTCCTAAAATCATTTTTCTCTCCTCTTCTTAAAAAGATTATTTTGTTTTTAACTCATTGTCAACCAGTTTTAAGTCATCCATGTATGCCAAGCCCCTTAGTTTGTCGTATTTATATCTTCTGCCCCATGGGTCAACAGGATAGCCATCTCTGTCAAGAGACAAACCTTCAATATACCTCTTTTTAATAAAAGCTCCTTCTTTTTCAACCATTTCCTCACGAACGAGAACCCTAAGGTTTTCAGGAAATTTTCCTTTGGTAACGGTGTATATCATAATAGCCGTGTTTATTTGATAAAGCTGTTCATATGATACCCTGTTTTTAACAACTTCTTCATACTTTTTGTAGTATGTAAAAAGGGTGATCCATATCAGCAAAATAAAAATCAACACAAGCGCGTTTTCAAATGATGTAAATCTCTTGTAACGATTGAATTTCATGTCTTTGTAAACTTTATCATGTCCCACATGGGCAGAAAAACACTCAACGCAAGGAAAAGCACCATACCAAAAATAAAAACAAGAAGTATGGGTTCTATGAGTGTGGTAAGGTTTTTTATAGTGTAGTCCAATTCGTTTTCATAGAAATCAGAAACCTTTTTAAGCATATCGTCCAGCGAACCTGTTTCTTCGCCCACATTTATCATTTCCTGCACAAGTGGTGTAAAAAATCCTGTTCTGCTAACAGCTTCGCCTAAACTCACTCCAGCAAGAATGTCCTGTTTTATAGCCTTCACCTTTCTTTTAAAAACCACATTACCGAGTGTATTTTCTATCAGATCTAAAATATTTGTAATCACCACCCCGCTGGAAAAAAGAAGTGAAAAAAATCTTGAAAACCTGACCATTATAATCTTTAAGGCAAGTTCACCAATGACAGGCAGTTTCAGGATTAATGGGTCGTAGATATTCCTCCCTGACGGCGTATGTTTTAAATACATAAAAAAGGCATATAAACCGCCAAAAACAAACATCACAATGTGCCAGTTGGTCTGAAAAGCGTTGGAAACACCAATTAAAATCCTTGTGGGAAGAGGCAGTTCCGTTTTAAATCCCTGATAAAGGGCTGCAAATTTAGGTATGACAAAGGTGATAAGAATTATCACCGCAACAAGTATGGCAGCCACAACCAGTTTAGGATAAAGGGTGGCGTTTTTTATCTTTTGTTTCACCGATTCATCTTTCTCTATATTCTCCGCCAGTCTGAAAAGTATTTCTGCCAGATTTCCGCTAACCTCGCCAATCTGGACGGTGGCAATGTAAATTTCGTCAAAAATCTGCGGGTATTTGCTTAATGCGTTATAAAAAGTCCTTCCTTTTTCAATGCTCTGAACAATCTCATCCACCGCATCCTGAAACTTTTTGTTTTTAATTTGTGTTTTAATTGCCCTGAGAGAGCGGGTGATGGGCAGTCCAGCCTTAAGCATTGTGGCAAGTTGTGTAGAAAAAAGTATTATTTCCGTCTTTGAAACGGTAAAAAACCTGTCTCTAATAGTCTTAACCGACAGGGCAGAAGAAGCCTTTACCTCAACAGGGATTAAACCTTCGTTGTCCAGTATCCTCAACACATCCTCTTTTGAAGATGCCTCCAGATAATTTTCATAGACCTTACCTGAAACATCTCTCGCCCTGTAAAAAAACTTTGCCATCAAATAACCTCTTCAAATGTTGCAGAAACAACCTCTTCAATGGTGGTTACACCATCAAGAACAAGCCTTATCCCTGCATTAATCAAGGAAACGAACCCTTCTTTTTCTGCCACTTCCCCAATCTCTTTTGAACTTGCCTTTGCTAAAATCATTTCCTTTATATTATCAGTAAAAATCAAAAGTTCATACACCCCTACCCTGTCCATATATCCAGTTTCGTGGCATTTTGAACATCCTGTCCCTCTGTAAAATTTTGCGAAGGGAGGCAGTTTAAGCTCTGTCAGCAATGACTCCGGCGGCACATAATCCTTTTTACAGTATGGACAGATTTTTCTCAACAAACGTTGCGCCACTATGCCAGAAATGGAGGAAGAAATAAGATAGGGCTCTATGCCCATATCCTGTAGCCTTGCTATTGTGGCTATAGCATTGTTGGTGTGTATTGTAGAAATAACAAGATGTCCGGTAAGAGAGGCATGGGTTGCAATTTCCGCCGTTTCTTTATCTCTTATTTCTCCTACAAGAATTATATCAGGGTCCTGCCTCAAAATACTCCTCAAGGTGTTTGAAAAGGTCAGTCCGATCTTTGGATTTACCTGTATCTGATTTACCCCCATAAACTGATACTCAACAGGGTCTTCAATCGTTATAATATTATTCTCATTCTTGTGAACATGCTTGAGACAGGCATAAGCGGTTGTTGTTTTTCCTGCACCAGTGGGACCTGATATGAGGAGCATACCATAAGCCCTGTTGAGCAGTTTTCTCAGTTTCACCACCATATCTTTTTGCATATTCAGATTTTCAAGGTTAAGAAGTTCATCTCGCTTCCTGAGTAGCCTCAATACAGCCTTTTCTCCCTGTACCGTCGGGGCGGTAGAAACCCTCACATCCACCATATCTTCCTGCCCATGTCTTAAAACCGCCCTTCCCACAAAAGTTCTAATCAACTGATATCTGCCTTCCTGTAGCCCTATCTCCATCTGCATGTGTCCATCCTGAGGAAGTCTCTTTTCAGAAATATCCATATCTGACATGATCTTAATTCTTGAAATTATTGGATTTAATAAAGCGCGGGGGAGTTCCGCTATATCGTGCAGTTTGCCATCTATCCTGAACCTCACCCTCAGCTTTTTTCCAGCCGCCTCAAGATGTATATCACTTGCCCTGTCATTGACAGCCTGAATCAAAATTCCGTTAACTATTTGAACAATGGGCGCCTCCTCTGCAAGACGCATCAGCCTTTCTGGAGACTCTTCCTGTCCTTTTATTTCGTAAGCTTTTATATCAATCTGCTTTAAAACCTTGTCTAAATCTTCCCCTTTTGTGGTAAAAAATTTATCAAGAGCCTGTTTCATCAGCTTTTCAGTAGTAACAACCGTCTTTATACGTTTTTTGAACAGCTTCTTTAATTCATCCATTACAAGAATGTCGAGAGGATCCACTATTGCTATGGTAACTTCCTGGGGTGTTTCGTAGATGGGAATGGCATTTAGCTTATAAGCAAGTTCTGCCGGAATACGCTCAACAAAATGTCTTTCGGCATTCAGAAGACTTTCTCCGATATAAGGTATTCCGTACTGTTCACCCAGTGCCTTGGCAATAGAATCTTCTGTAAGGTAGCCTTCAGAGACCAACACTTCTCCAATTCTTGCACCTGTTGCAGCAGCCTTTTTTAAAGACTCTTCAAGTATCTTTTCCGTAATTAATCCCGCATCAATCAGTATCTGTCCCAACTTTTTTCTGTAAATTGTCGCCATTAACATTATCCTCACATAAAATTTTCACTTGAAAATTTCCATAATAAGCTTTATACCTATTTATGATGAAAATTGCAATAATTTCTGATATTCATGCAAATTTTGTTGCCCTTGAGGCGGTCTACCGCCAGCTCCGGAAGGACGGCGTGTGCCAGATTTACGCATTGGGTGATTTAATTGGGTACTATCCACAGATTGACGAAGTTATAGACTTTATCATTGACAACAATATCATCACCATTATGGGAAATTATGATAAAGCCTGCCTTTGCAAAACCGAAAAGGAAGGGATTCTTTATTTGCGAAAAGATTTGCCTGAAGACAAAATACAGGTCTTTTTATGGACAAGAAAAAACCTTTCTGAAAGAGTTAAAAGTTTTCTTGCAGGGCTACCACAAAAAATAGAGCTTCAGTTTGAGAAGAAAAGGCTTTTGCTTGTTCATGGCAGTCCAACCGGTATTGCAAACTACCTTTACCCGGACACTTCAACCTTTTATATAGAAAGTCTGCTAAGAGAAAATATGGTTGATATTATTGTCTGTGGTCACACCCATCAGCCTATGATTGTGGAAACGAAAGAAGGCTTTATCCTCAACCCCGGAAGCGTTGGTGTTCCCAATAATTCCGAAAGCACGGCAAGCTACCTGATAGTTGAGTTCGACAAAGCCCCTTTCTTCACATTAAAACAGGTTGAATACGACCGCAGCTACATGGATATGCTGGCAAAAAAAGTAATTTATTCATCCTTTGGTGCAGAATAACTTTCATAAAACACAATTTCTTCCAGACTCTTACGGGGCGGACACTTTGGCTCTTCGTCGGGATAACCAAAAGGCACTATTGCAACCACCTCATAATCTACAGGTATATTCAGAGCAGAAGCAACCTTCTGGGCATCAAAAAGTCCTAAATATACAGAACCAATACCGTTTTCCCATGCGGTGATCACCATGTTCTGAAGTGCCAGTGCAACATCAAACATATACCAGTATTCGCCTTTATTAGTAACCGCCTCTCCCTTGTAAAAACCTGATTTAAACTTTTCCGCAAAGGCAACCACTAACAGCGGGGCGTTCATCAGGGTTGAAAATCCGGGATTTTTGGGTGGGAAGGCTTCGCAGAGCTTCTCCCTTGTCTCTTTCTGTTTAACAATAACAAACCGCCAGCACTGTGTGTTAGCCCAGCTCGGTGCGAATCTTGCTGCCTCAAGCATTTTATTCACCACCTCATCAGGCAGCTCATCCGGTTTAAACTTTCTTACACTTCTTCTTTTCATAATCGCCTCAAAAACCGTCATAACTACACCTCCCAGTGATTTTTTTATTAATTTTTCAGAAAAATTTTACAGGCTATCGTTTATTCTCCAATGTCAACATATCATAACACCACTATTTTAAAAATCCTTATCGGTTCTGCCTTACCCTTCACCTTCTGCGGTTCACACTCCACAATCTCTATATCTTTTCTGTTCTTCAAGTAGTTCTCCACATGCCAGTAAGTGAATTCAGTTATGAGAATGTCTGCATCCATAGGTCTTGTAAGTGCCTCTACCCTTGCCCCCAGATTAACAGTGTCGCCAATTACGGTGTAATCCATTTTTTTGCCCTCAGCCCCCATGTTTCCTGCAATAGCTTCTCCTGTATTGAGACCTATACCGAGCATAAGCGGATCTTTACCTTCCCTTTTCCATTTTTCAACGAGCTCCCGGTTTTTTCTGATCATCTCTATAGCACATTTAACCGCCAATTCGGCATGATTTTCCTGCTGAAGCGGCACATTCCAGATTGCCATAATCTCGTCACCCACAAATTTATCAAGTGTGCCATCATTTGCCATGATAACATCTGTCATTGCTCCAAGCAGTTCGTTTAGTATCTGAACCACTTCTTCAGGTGTGTGGTGTTCTGAAAATGTGGTAAACCCCCTCGCATCAGCAAACAGGACGGTAATCTCTTTTTTAATACCGCCTAACTTTGCCATTTCAGGATTTTTTATAAGTTCATTGACTATTTTATCACTTACGTAGCTGGAAAAAATCTTTCTTATTTCCCTGCCGCTCTTTTCCTCAACGGCATACTTATAAACAATCACTCCAAGAAATATACTAAAATTAAGCAAAACAGGATAAACATAGTTCAGCCAGATCTTGTGATTCTTAAACAGGTAAAAACATAAAAAGGTATAAATAACAAAAACCGAAAATCCGAGAATGGTAACACCTGTGGCTTTTAACCTTTTACTGAAGAGAATGTAAAGTAAAAAAACAAGAACCATGCTGATAATTGTGTATTTATTGCCAGCATGTTTTAAAAATTTACCCTCCTTTAGATTGTCCATCACAAAGGCATGTTTTTCTATCCCCGGCATATTCTGGGATGTTGGCGTAACCCTAAGGTCGTAAACTCCGAGTGCGGTGGCACCTATCAAGACAATCTTGTCCTTAAGCTCTTCTTTTTTAACTCTATCATAGTAAATATCAGCCATAGAAATACGTTTAAAACTGCCTTCAGCTGCTTTGTAGTTAATGAGAAAGCCTGAGTTTATATCAAGCGGTATCTCCATGTCTCTAAGTAAAAGGCTTTTGCCCGGGATTAAAATCACCTCGTCATCTGAAACACCTTTATATAATTTAAAAGCCTGCAAAGCCATGGAAGGCAGGTACCTGTTTCTGTACTTTATTGCGGTAAACTCCTTTCTTACCGTCCCATCAATGTCGGGAAACATGTTTATGTGCCCCAGATATCTAACCCTCCTGGCAAGTTCATCAAAAGGTCTTATTGTTCCAATGGCTTCCGGTGTATCGTGGGGATAACTTTCATTAACAAGAGAATAGACATTTTTGTCCATAATAGCATCATACAGCTCCGTTTCCTCATTCTCTTCGTCAAAACTGAAAGATGTGGCAAGAACAGTTTTGCCATTATCTAAGGCTTTGATAAGCAGTTCATCATCCTGTGTTCTTTCTGAATAAAGCACATCAATAGCAATAACTCTGGCACCACTTTTTGCAATTTTGTCAACAATTTTGGCAATAACTCTTCTTTCCCACGGCCATCTGCCTATCTCTGTTATGCTCCTGTTGTCAATGGCTGCGATTACAATATCATCCGAAACCTTTGTACCGGATATACTTTTTATCCTTAAGTCGTAACTTTTAAGTTCCAGCTGTTCAATTATCTCATAACCCCTGTGATAAATGGCAAACCAGCTTAAAAAAATCACCGAAACAATGATAAAATAAGACAGGTTTTTCTTAAACTCTGGTTTTACCATAGAATAAATGATAGAATAAACGGCATGACAAATCAAGAAAACATAAAAATAATTACAGAAAACAGGAAGGCTTTTTTTAATTACGAAATAGAGGAACGTTTCGAAGCAGGTATTGTGCTCAAAGGAACAGAGGTGAAATCTGTAAGGCTGGGCAAAGTTAATATTCAGGACGCATTTATACTCATTAAAAATGGAGAAGCCTTCATACACAACCTAAATATTGCCACCTATCCCTTTGGAACACACAAACAGCATGAACCAACAGCGGTAAGAAAACTGTTGCTACATAAACATGAGATAAACAGACTGGTGGGTAAGGTTTTGCAAAAGGGTTTTTCACTAATCCCCTTGAAAATGTATTTTAAAAGAGGTATAATTAAAATTGAGATTGGTCTTGCAAAAGGTAAAAGACAGTACGACAAAAAGCAGGCTATTAAAGAACGGGAAGAAAAAAGAACCCTTGAAAAGATAGAAAAGCATTACAAAATAAGATAAACTGCTCTTTGAAAATAAGTCCCTATCCATAGGGGGTGTAAAGGTTTCGACGGGGAGGAAAGGCTTTGAATCGCAGGCCGAGGTGGGTCGCCTCGTAAAACAGGCTCACGCACACAAGTGCCGAACCGAAACTTGCTCTTGCTGCTTAATTAAGACAGCAACGGTTATTTAAGCTTGCCTGTAGGCTTAAATAGTCGTCAGAATACAGGATAGCCTTTTTAACATGTTCTGGGTTAAAAAGGCAAAATTCTACAGAACTATCTTTCAAAAATCCTGTCAGGAGGAGTTTTGAAAGAGAATTTCAAAATCCTGACTAAGCCTGTAGTGGTTCAGGGTCAGAACTTTTCGGACGCGGGTTCGATTCCCGCCACCTCCACCAAAATGTTATTTTTCAATATCTCTGTGAAACAGCTTTATGTCTGTATATTTGCTTTTAAGGATTTTGTAAAAGCTTTCCGCCGTATAAACAGATCTGTGTCTGCCTCCCGTACAACCGAAGGCAATGGAAATAAAGTTTTTACCCTCTTTATCAAAATTATCAATCATTAAAAGGAGAAGTTTTTTTGTGATTTTTATAAAATCGGATAAAGCCTCCGACTGTTCTATAAATTTTTTTACCTCTTGATCATTACCCGTTTTATCTTTAAGTTCGTTTATGTAGTATGGATTTGGCAGAAATCTCATATCAAAAACAATGTCAGCATCATTAGGCAGTCCGTATTTATAGCCAAAACTCATTATTTTTAAAGTCACACGGCTTTTTTCTACCTTACCAAAGGCAAACTGTTCTGCCCTTTTTCTTAAGTCATAGTTGTTGTAACTGCTTGTATCAACAATAAAATGAGCCTTTTCCTTAAAAATGGAAAGAAGTTTCCGTTCTTCATTAAAACTTTTCTGTAGGTCAAATGTGTCAACGGGATGTCTTCTCCTTGTTTCACTAAACCTTCTTTCAAGTATTTCGTTTTTGGCATCAAGAAAGGCTATCTTAAGGTTAATATCATTAATAGCCTCAATCTTTTTTATAACCTGTTCAGTATGTTCAAGAAAACTTTTTTCCCTTATGTCTATAACCACCGCAATCTTATGAAACTCTCTGGCTTCCTTTATGACAGATATAAAGTCAATCAAAAGAGGAACAGGTATATTGTCGGCACAATAGTACCCCACATCTTCCAGTGCCTTCAGGAAGACTGTTTTACCGGAACCAGAAACACCTGATATTAAAAAAAGTTCCATCAGCATAAATAAAAAAATACCCCTTTTATTCAAAGGGGTATTTTAAAAACAGGTCTATTGTTTTAAACAGGAGGCTTCCATCACTTTGCCTTTGCCTCAATCAGGCCGAAATTACCATCTCTTCTCTTATAAATAACACTTACTGCATTGGACTCGTTGTTGATAAAAACAAGAAAGTCCCTGTTAAGCAGGTCCATCTGCATTGCCGCCTCTTCCACATCCATAATCTTAATTTCGTAATTTTTTACCCTGATTATCTGCTTTTCTTTTTCAGCCTCTTCAGGCAGGGTAAAAACCTGTTCCTTTGCTTCATAAATTTTTTCTGTTGCCCTTCTTTTGTTGTTTTTGTTTTTCAACTTTTCAAGATATTTTTTTATTTTTCTTTCCAGAGTGTCAGAAACAAGGTCTATGGCAGAATAAAGGTTGGTATCCCTTTCTTCCACATGAACGGTATAACTGTGAATATTAAGATTAACCTTGGCAATGTGATTAACCTTTTCTACCGAAAGAGTCACCTGAGCATTCATAGGCTCATCTATATATTTTTTAACCTTGCCTATCTTGCTTTCGACATAATTTTTGATTGCATCACTTGGCTCTAAATTGTTGTAATAAATAGAAATTTCCATGTCCACCTCCAAATTTTTATTCAATGAAACTCTTAAGTTTCTTTGCCCTTATGGGATGTCTCAATTTTCTCAAAGCCTTCCCCTCAATCTGCCTTATCCTTTCTCTCGTCACTTTAAACTCACTACCAACCTCTTCAAGGGTGTGGTCGTATTTTTCGCCAATGCCAAATCTCAACCTGATAACCTTTTCTTCTCTCGGTGTCAATGTGCTTAAAACTCCAGCTACAACATCCTGCAGATTTCTCTGAACAACAGTCTCAAGGGGAGACGGATTTTTCTTGTCTTCAATAAAATCTCCCAGATGACTGTCCTCTTCTTCACCTATAGGCGTTTCAAGTGAAATGGGCTCCTTAGCGATTTTGAGTATCTTCCTTACCTTTTCAACCGGAAGTTCCGTCCTCTCCGCAATCTCCTCAGCGGTAGGTTCTCTGCCGAGTTCCTGAACCAGTGCCCTCGACTCTCTTATCAACTTGTTTATTGTTTCTATCATATGAACAGGAATTCTTATTGTCCTTGCCTGATCCGCAATAGCCCTTGTAATAGCCTGTCTTATCCACCATGTTGCATAGGTGCTGAATTTATAACCCCTTTTGTACTCAAATTTGTCAACCGCTTTCATCAGCCCTATATTACCTTCCTGTATGAGATCCAGAAACTGGAGCCCTCTGTTGGTGTATTTTTTGGCAATACTAACAACAAGTCTTAAATTAGCCTCAACCAGCTTCTTTTTTGCGGAATTCTTTCTTACATCACCATCCTGAATGTTTTTGAGAAGTTCAGACAACTTTTCAGCCTGGATGCCAAGTTTTTTCTCGTTCTTTGACAAAGTGCCCAGAACTGGTTTAACCTGTTTGTCCAGTTTATTCAGCTTATCCTTTACAATCCCCGTTTTTTTTGTAGTGGGCTTATCTCCTGCTTTTATGGCGAAAAATATCTCTTTTGTTTTTTCGTATTCTATTTCAAGTTTTTCAGACAAATCTTTAACAGTTTTTTCAATTAATTCCCCAAAATTTTCATCATAATCCTTCTGCATTTTTTCTCTGAATCTACCTATCAACGTTTCGTTTATGCTCATTTCATTAATAATGTGAACAATCTCGTCTTCCAGTTTTTTAATTTTTTTCTCGTTTTTTGATGTCCTCGCCTTTTTCAGTTCTGCATATTTTTTATCAAGGGTTTGAAAATACTCTTTCAAATTAGTAACTATTGTCACTTCTCTCTCTTCATCTTCATAAACCTCTTCATCCACCTCTTTCGTGAGTTCCCTTATATCAAAATCTTCATCATCCAGCCTTTTGCCATAACTTAAAAGCTCTTCAAAGACAGGAGTGTAGGAAATTATTGAACGTATTATATTGTCATTGCCTTCCTCTATCTCTTTTGCAAGCTCAATCTCTCCTTCTCTGTCAAGAAGACTGACAGAACCCATTTCCTTAAGATAAAGCCTTACAGGATCGCTCGCCTTTTTTAACTCCTCATCCTCAACCTCTTCCAGCTCTTCATACTCCTCCTCAAAACCCCTGTGGGAAGCAGGCACCTTTTTTATGCCATCCACCAGCGGTATGTCCATTTCGTCAAAAATGGATATTACTTCATCAATATTTTCTGTATTAAAGTCGTCCGGTATCATATCGTTCAGTTCGTCATAGGTAAGAAAGCCCTTTTTCTTACCCTTAGCAACCATCTCCTCAACAATACCTTCCTCTCTAATGCTTTTTTTAGACTTCATAGATGCTTTTTGCTCCTTTTATTTTTATTTTATTTTCCATCATAGTTAGCTGTTTTTTTTCTTCCTGCAACATAAAAATCTTTTCGTAATCAGGTTTTTCGGTTGACTCTTCCTTTTTTATCAATTCGTTTATTCTGTCCTTCTTTTCCTTTATTATTTTTTTCTTAAGATGAGCCAGGGTTTCAAAAAAAGCTTCCTCCGACATGCCCAGCTTTCCATCATCAAGAACGACCAGCTTTGAATAAAGAGTTCTTGAAGATTCCGAAAGTTTATCTTCCTGAGCGGGAGAAAGAACAGCATGTTTGAAAACCTCCTCCTGCTCAGCGGTAAAAAGCCCTCTTATATCATTATCAATATAATCATTGTATTCAGGTTTTTGCAGGAGAAAAGTCAGAATAAACTCTTCTGGCGTCATTCTTCTGGAAATTTCAACCTTTCGTCCCTGATTTATCTCTTCCTTTGACAGCATTACCTGGGATATTTTATCATAGGAAATACCGGTAACCTTAGATATCTCCCTGACTATCAGTTCCCTTTCTAACAGATTATGGATATTTCGCACATGCACACCTAAGGAATTTATAAAACGCCTAATATCTTCTGAAGTTTGAAGCAAATTTTTATTTTTATACAAATCAATCAAAAAGTCAACACCTTTTTTGGCAGAAGACAGGGCATCGTCAAATTCCTTCTTTCTGCCGCCGGACAGAAGACTATCCGGGTCTTCCCTCTCGGGCAATGTCACAATAAAAGGCGAGATACCAATATTCAAAAAAAGCTCAACACCTCTTACCGCAGCCTTTTTGCCCGCTTCATCGCCATCGTAGATTAAATAAAATTCTTCGGTTAATCCTTTTAAAAATCTGATTTGTTCTTCTGTCAATGCGGTTCCAAGTGTGGCTACCGTGTTTGTATAACCTGCCTGATGCATGGCAATGCAGTCAAGATAACCTTCCACAATATACACTCGTTTTTCCTGTATTATTTTTTCTCTCGCAACATTTATACCATACAGATTTCTTCTTTTAGAAAAGACCAAATTCTCTGCAGAATTTATGTACTTCGGAAGCGAGCTATCAAGTGCTCTGCCACCAAAACCAACCACCTCACCCCTCTGATTTATAATCGGAAATATGAGCCTGTTCCTGAAAAAGTCCCTTTTGCCTGTATCGGAGTAATATACAAGACCTGTTTTTTTTATATCCTCTTCCTTAAACCCCTGATTTGCAAGCTCTTTTGCCAGAGTATCCCATCCTTTGCCACCATAACCTAAGTAGAAACGCTTTATAGTCTCCATAGACACATTTCTTTTTCTCAGGTATTTCAGGGCTTCCCCACCTTCCACAGTTTTGAAAAGATTGTTAAAAAAAATAGTCAATGCCTTTTTGTTAATTGACAAAATTATGTCAACTTCCTTTTTTTTCTTCTCAAAATCCTTATCACGCTGGATTAGTTTTATTCCCTTCTCTTTCTCCAGCATAACCAGCACATCATATCTGCTGATTTTAAGGTATTTTTCCAGGAAATTAACCAGGTCACCACCAACACCGCACCCAAAACAATGAAAAATCTGTTTCTCTTCACTGACAGAAAAAGAAGGCGTTTTCTCCTGATGAAAAGGACACAAGCCGACATAGTTTCTGCCGCTCTTTTTCAGACTGACATAACGGGAGATATATTCAACAATATTGAAATGCTCTTTTATGGCTGTTTTTAAATATCCCATTTATGAAGGCTCAAAGTTACAAATACACTGAAACAAAATAACTGCTACGACAACACCTTTTTTACAAGTTCATTAACTTTTCCACCATCTGCCCTTCCGGCAATTCTGGGCATAACAGCCTTCATAACTTTGCCAAAATCCTTTTGTGTAGCATTCAGCTCTTTTACAACATCGCTTATTATGGCTATTATCTCCTCATCTGACAGAGATTTTGGAAGATAGGACTCAAGCAAGGCAAGCTCAGCCTTTTCCTTTTCAACAAGGTCACTTCTCCCAGCCTTTTCAGAAAAGGCTATACTTTCCTTTCTCTGTTTAACAAGTGTCTGAATAATCTTAAAAATATCCTCATCAGTCAACTCTTTTCTCAAATCAATCTCTTTATTTTTAATCTGTGCCATAAGAAAACGTATAGCATTTAACTTAAGAGAATCCCTTGCCCTCATGGCATCCTTCATCTCCATCTCAAGCTGTGCTTTCAGTGACATAATCAGAATCTCCTTTTATTATTTGCCAAGTAGTTTTACCCACACTTCACGGCTTCTGGGACCATCACCCTCCACAAAAAAGACCCCCTGCCATGTTCCGAGCTCCAGTTTACCATCCTCCACTATGAATGTGAGAGAAGGACCAACAAGCACATTTTTAATATGGGCATCCGAATTTTTTTCCAGATGCCTGTATGCACCATTCTGCGGCACCAGCTCTGCCAGTTTAGAAATAATATCCTGTTTAACAGTGGGATCGGCATTTTCATTCACCGCTATTGCCGCTGTTGTGTGAGGACAGTAGACTACACAGACTCCATCGACAATACCGCTTTTTAAAACAATCGACATTAGCTGTGATGTTAAATCCACAATTTCAAATCTTTTTGTGGTGTTTACTAAAATCTTTTCCATAACCCACCTCTTTAAATTTTGTGCTTTACATAAATAAACATCATTTTTTTGTGTTTGTCAACCTGACTATTTTATAAAATTGTTTGAAAAAAAATAGGAAGGCATTGCCTTCCTTGGGGGGGAATGTATTTGATGATTTAATATTACTAAATAAAAAATCATATGTCAATAATAAAATGATGTTTTGTTTTTAAAAAATTATTTTTTTAACTCCACAAAAAATCACACTAAAAAAGGAGGTTAGCAAAACATAACCTCCTCTTTTTAAAACAACTTCCGGTCTATTTTATTTGTTTTCGAGAGGTTTTAAAAACTCCTCCTCAACAGGAATGAGCACTATCTCTATTCTTCTGTTTTTCGCTCTCCCTTCCTCGGTATCGTTAGAAGCCACTGGTTTATACTCTGCATAACCTACTGCACTTAAATATTTGGGGTCTATATTTCCTTTTTCCTTCAGATATCTGACAACATTAGTAGCCCTTGCAGTGGAAAGTTCCCAGTTTGTGGGAAATTTCATGGCTATTTTAGGTCCTATGGGTTTATTATCGGTGTGTCCCTCTATTCTTATCTGCCTGTTCTTAACATTCTTTAATATCACCGCCACACGGTCAAGAACCGCTTTGCCACCTTTTTTTATATCGGCACTTCCGGAATCAAAAAGAACTTTTTCAACCAGCTGTAACGTGAGTTTTTCCCTCAACTGGGTAACCTCTATTTCACCCCTTTTTATTTCCTCACTAAGCTCAACCAGAAGCTGGTCATGGGTGCGTTTCAATTCTGCAATTGCCCTTTCCTTTTCCTCAATAACCTTTGCCCTGTCGGTGGAAAGAGCCCTAATCTCATTTTTTAAATCGGCAATTTCGGCGTCTTTTGAGGAAATATCGTTTTTAAATCTTATTGCCTCCTCTTCTTTAACACCCAACTGTTTCTCTAATTCTAAAATGCGTGCCGTCTTTTTATCCAGGTCAGTTTTCAATTGAGAAAGCAACATTTCCTTTTCAGACTTGTCCCGTTTTAGCACCTCGTTTTCTTTTTTCAGCTCTTTTGCCTCCTCCTCTCTCTCTTTTAACACTTTTTCCAACTCCACATTTCTTTCATTTCCTTTTCTCAAATCATCCTTTAAAATCGCTATCTGTCTGCTTTTGTTAAGCACATCGTCTTCAAGGAGCGAAATTTTACCGTCTTTTTCCTTAACTTTTCCCTGAAGCTCATCCACCTTCTTTGCCAGCTCATCTCTACTTGAAGCCAGTGTGTTCCTGAGGTTTGAATTTTCGGTTACAAGCTCATCATAATCCTTAGAAAGCTTTTTATGCTTGTCTTCCAAAGCCTTAATCTCCTGTTCCTTCGCCTTGTTTTCATTTTTCAAAGCGGTAATTTCTGAATTCAGCTTTGTAATTTCGTCATTCTTTGCCTTTAAATCTTCTTCAAGTGTCGACTTTTCTGACTCAAGAGTGGTAATTCTTTCATTTTTTGACTTTAACATCTCCTCCAGGTTAGCTTTATCCCCTTTTAAATTTTCTATATCAGCCAAACGTGCCTTGTATTCACCAGATGAAACGCACCCGAAAAGAAATACAATCACTAACACAAAGAAAAGAGTCCTGCCCATCCAAACCTCCTTGTTAATTCATCTGTTGCTTTCTCAATTTTTTATTGCTCATTTTAACAACTTTTTAGCAATGGTTGCTACATGTTTTCCCTGAAACCTTGCTCCTGCAAGCTCAGCTTCGCTCGGCTGGCGCTCACCCATGCCACCAGCTATAGTAGAGGCACCATAAGGGGAACAACCCATAACCTCATCTATCCTTAACTGCTGCTGAAACGCATAGGGCAAGCCCACAACAATCATTCCATGATGTAACAGTGTAATATGAAAACTGAGTATCGTAGCCTCCTGCCCCCCATGCTGTGTTGCCGTTGAGGTAAAAACGCTTCCTACTTTACCTACCAGCCCGCCTCTCAGCCATATCTGTCCTGTGGCATCAAGAAACTGCCTCATCTGACCGCACATGTTCCCAAAACGGGTGGGAGTGCCAAAAATGATAGCATCCGCCTGTTCCAGTTCTTCCACATTACACACCGGGATATGGGCAAACTGTTTCTTTGCCTCAAGTGCATTCATTTTTACCAGCACCTCTTCCGACAACGTTTCAGGCACCTGTCTCAATATTGCCTCTGCTCCTTCAACCTCCCTGACACCTTCTGCCACAGCCTCCGCCATCTTATAAACATGACCATACATGGAATAAAAAGGAATTAACACTTTCATAATAACACCTCCACTCTTTTTTAATACTACTAAATTAAACTTAAATAAACTAAAATTTCAAGTCAAAGAAATGAATTATGGGCGCAACAGGTATTACAGGTTGTTACCCAAATAAGATTTAGCAGAGTTGAGGATAACACAAACCTATAAAATCACATATTTAAGCCAACAACTACTAAAACCCTGTTCCAAAAATTAATTTACTATGAGAATCTTTTCATATATATTTATCCTTATGCCAAAAAAGATAGCTATTTTCCTGATTTCTGAGTTTTTGCAACTGTTTTTACCCATCTTTTTCAGCCTCATTTTTATTGGAACGGCTTATAGACTAAGCACCATAGGAGACACTGAACAGGTTTACATCTCTCTTAAAAATATCCTATTAGTTTTTTTATACGTCATACCACAGATATTCTCAATTGTTTTAATCCTTGCCACACTTTTTTCTCTCACACTGATGTGCATTAAGCTAAGGCTAACGGGAGAGTTTATTGCCTTCTTTTGTTCAAAAATATCACCAGCCAGGCTGTTTAATGTTTTATTTGCCTTTAGTGGCATTCTTACTATTATTGGTCTTTTGAACAACCTCTACCTAAAACCCTACGCAGCATTTAAGCTACAGAAAATTGCTCACACCAACAGTTTTGAACAGATTAAAAACCTAAAACCCATGACCTTTAAACGCATAGCAAAAAACAGTTTTGTCTATGCGGCTTCAAAAAACAGAACGTTGAAAAATGTTCTTTATTACAGAGGAAATTTTGAAAAAGGTGCTGTCACAGCAATCTCAGCAAAAGAGATGGCACTACAGGGGCCACACTCTTTTTTCCAGACCACCTTTATACATGGTTCCTTAGTCACCATCCAGCGAGAAAATGCTACCATATCACACTTTGGAAATCTATCGATAAACCCTTTTAAAGACAGGGAAATTGACAGACTGTCTCCAAAAATTATCCCTTCTAAAGCACTTTATCATATGGTTCTCTCCGATAATGAGGCATATACAGAGGCAGTAGAATTATCGGAGCGCTTTTTTCTGCCCTGTTCCCTGATTATCATTTTATTTACCGGTTTTACATTAACCGTCTCATGCAGAAAAGATAATCATATTTTTGCAATAATATGTGCCTTTTTCAGCGGCATTCTGTTTTTTGCCATATATTTCATTTTTTACTCCTTAGGCAAAAAAGGGGGTATAAATCCCCTCTTTTCTTTTTTAACACTTTTTTTTATCGAACTTTTAGTCTCCATTGTTGCGTTTAAAACTAAATTTAAAAAGGTGTTTTAAGTATATGAAAAAGCTTAAGAAACTTATTTTTGCCGAGTACATTTATAACCTTTTGGTTATATCATTAGCCCTTACGATAGCCGTATTTATTTTTGATCTCCTTGAATTTTCTGATGAGCTTATCTCTCTACCGATAAAAGATATTATCTTTTTTCTGCTGCTACGCATACCGTACTTTCTTTCCTATACACTTATTTATGCTGTTGTCATGGCATCTGTTTTAAGCTTAGCCAATCTTGCCAACCGCTTCGAACTTGTTGCCATTTACACATCTGCCGTTTCTGCAAAAAAAATAAACCTCTACTACCTTCTTCTTATTTTCATCACATCCCTTATTGCCTTTTTAAACGAAGCCTATGTAAGCCCCTATTGTTACAGATACAGTATGATACTGATTGGAAAAGAAAAATCTTTCACCGACCTGGAAATAAAAGAAATAGCCATAAAACATAATGACAGTTTTCTATTCATTGAAAGCATTGAAAATGCTGGCAAACTCGGCAGAAACATGGTTGAGATAAAACTTGACAAGGAAGGATTGATTAAAGAGATTGGACTGCACCCAATGATAGAAAAGAAAGAGAAAGACTGGTTTTCTGAAAAGGGTTTTTATTTTGATGAATATGGCACCAAAAAGGATTTTTCCGGAAAGATAGATCTAAATCTATCTGATGCACTACTTAATCTTGGCTATAAACCAAAGGCTCTCACCAACAGTGATATAAATAGGTTGTGTCAATTTGGTGAAAAATTTAATATTGATATTAGCAGATATTCAGGGACAGTTTCCGAAAGACTGCTTCACATCCTTACACCAATGCTAATATTTATTTTCTTTTCTACCAAAGTGCCGCCCGTGGTAGATGACAGAAAGCGACTACATACTGCAGTTAAACTGATCTTTTTCCTTATCTGTTACAACATTTTTGAAGCAAACGTTTATAAGTATGCTGTGGCAAACAAAATTAAGCCAGTTTTCCCATTTCTAATCAACGTATTTGTTTTAAGCGTGATGAACTTAAGAATATTTACAAAATCACAAGAATAAAACAGGGGGATATACCCCCCGCTTTTTCAGAAAAACCTATTGCTGACCACTTGTCAGCTGAGATGGTAAAGTTCCTGTCCCTTTTACTCTAACACTTTTAAAATCGATTGAACCAACATAATTGTGAGATGTAGATACACATCTTTTATTTGCACCATCGTAAAATTCGTAAGGTTCTCTTTTCAAACCATAGCATGTCTGCTCTAGAGTAGCTTTACACACATTAAGCACTGGATCAAATTCGCCACCATTTAAACATGCAAATTCTGAAGTTATTGGATAACCATAACACAGGTCTCTCACCGAATCATAGTTATAATAAGAATAAAGAGGCCTAATTCCATTACATAACGTTGTAGTGCCTATGGTAAAATTGTTGCCACTGCATGTCTTAGTATCATTGTACCATACACCGCCAACCAGACTACAGGCATCTTCTAAAGAAATTTCACACCTATCATTAGTAGAGTTTAGGTTACCCACCAGACATTTTTTAGATGTGTCGCTACCTGAGTATGTAAACACAAAATTATAATCTTTACAGCCAATAAGATTATTATTGTTATCATACTCTGGGATGCTATCTTTGGTAATACATATCTGCGCTCCATCCCTATAATCAGTAAGCATTACTTTATAACTATTCTGCACCCCGGAATAGGTGTTAAAACTTGGACCCCAAAGTATACTCTTTTCATTAACAGCACATAACGTCATAGTATCAGCCGTATCTGTTCCAGAGCCAGCACATGGATCAAGGATATCTTTAGTTACATTTGCGCTATATTTTGAGCCATCCCACATTAAAATTTTTAATTCACCTGCGTAATTTGTTAACACAAAGTTAGACGAATTAGGAGCACCAATACTATAGCGTGACAAACTTCTGTAGTCTAAATAATTAAGTGTTTTTCTATATCCACCATACCAGTAAAAGGGAAGATAATAAACATCATAATAATTACCTAATACCTGTTCCATAAAACTGTTTGAATATCTATACACACCATCCTGATCTGTCTTTTTTGGTAGTTTAAACAAACCAAAACCTTTTAGAATTCTCTTACCATCCCCAACTTCAGACTCATCTTTATAAACAAGAAGAGAGCTTCCTGCATTTTCGCCAAAAAAGTTATTGTAAAATCCAAAGCTCAAACCATCACTCTGATAGTTTAAGGGTGGATAATAAAAACCTTCATCGTAATAACCCTTTTTATCGGTCTTTATAGTAACAGAATACTCACTTCCATAATTAAATTTAGCCATAGCGTATTCACTATAACTGCTCCAGGTTGTATCAATAAGTGACTGCACCTGCTGACTACTTGAAGTAAGTGGATAATTTTTTCTTAATAATGTAAATGAAACAAGACTTGTAGAATTATTAAAAGGTTTTGGTTGTTCAAGGATCCACTCTCCTCTAATCATCTTAAGCACCACTGAATTTGAACCCGGTTTTAGATAACCTGAGCTACAAACGGTTTCAAGTTTTCTCGCTGTGTAAATATCATTTGGATTACCATTCCATTGGGTAACACAAATATTTGTGAAAAGCGGAAACAGGTCTAATGTTGCAGAAGGAGTAGTTTTGTCAATAACTTTGCTGATAGCATGAACCTGTTCAAGTCCACCATTTTTGTTTTTTTTCCACTGCCAGGCAACCACCCTTAAATGTGTAGTCATATTAGATATGACACTTTTCTTTGGTTCACTTTCCGGAAACACGAAGTTTAAACTAACTTTGGCAGTTTTTTCTAATTCCAACTCACCATTATTTGAAGTAAAGTCACTTCCACCTCCACAACCAAAGATAAAAAGAACAGAGATTAACAGGAAAAGATTACGAAAAGCCTTCATGTTACCCTCCCCAATATAATTAATTTATTCTATCAAAAAACACACCATTTTTTCCAAATTTTATTGCCAGAGTGTGAACATTATTCGGCAAAGAAAAACCTTTGTTTTCAACTTTCATCAAACCCCTTAACTCTAATTTTGAATAATCCTTATTTGCAAAGCCTCTTTCGGCTTCTATAAAGAGCCTTTTTTTACCTGAAGTAAGTGTAAGTCTCATGTAGCTTATCTTTGTCGTATAACCTTTTTTGTTTTCAATAATCACTAAAATGGGATTGGGAACTTTTATCTCATATGGTCTGACTATACCGCAAAAAAGCTCCATATTAATTTTACCAAAAGACTTTTTTACAGTAACCTCTTTTGCCTCGCTCTTTTCCTGCTGTGGCACAATCTGGGCATAAGAAACAGTAACAAGCAAAATCATTATTAAAAAAACTCTATTGACCAATTTTTCCCCTCCTAAAAAAAGGGGATTCCCAAAAAGGAACCCCCTTAAATAACATAGCTTCGTTAATCGTTATTATCTTCTTGGAATATTAAATTTAAATTTTGCGGCGTTTGATTCTCCCTTTGAAGCGTTGTTGAAATCAACACCTGCCTCAAGTTTACCAACACCTGTTGCGGTTAATTGCGTAAGATTAATTCCACCCACATAATTTACCTCAGTGAATGTACATGTCTTTGTGCCTGAATCATATGCCTCACCTGGATCTTGACTATTACTACCCAAACAAAATTGTTCCAAAGTACCCTCACATCTGCCATTCTGGTATGTTCCTCCGTCATAACAGACTATAGTTCCCTGAACGCCATTGTTGGCACAGACATTGTAATAGCTATCATACCAGTTGTTCCTATTGGGTCCTGCGTTAATTGAACTACACATATTATATAACGAATTATAAGGCATGTTTATACAATTACTGCCAGTCCATGTGCCACCCACCTGTGTGCAGGCTTGCTGTAGGGTGAGTTCACATCTATTCCTTGAGTCGTTCCATGTTCCAGAAACACAGTATGGTGTTGCATTGGGGTTGTAACTTACATAAGCATCACTAAAACATCCCGTTAAGTTTCCAGCGTCATCATACATTGGCTGTCCACCTTGATCATAACAGATGTTTTCACCAGTAAGAATGCCTTTGACGGTAATCTTGTAACTGTTTGTTACGCCGGAATACTGATTGAATGCTTTATCAGGAATGGCAACACTATCCTCCTTTGCGGCACAAAGGGTCATAGAGGTAGCCGTAACAGATTCAGGTACACAGGGGTCTAAAATAGTTGCAGTCTGATTGTTGTTATAACTTGAATCACCCCACTTATCAATCCTTAATTGAACAGTCCTTCCCACCAGTGTTAAATTTCCTGTCGGATAATTATTATACATTATAGGTTCAATAAACTCCTTAGACTGTCTGAACCAACCATCTGTATCTGTCTTTTTTGGCAGGCTAAAAAGGGCATAGCCTCTTGGTGATGATGAAATTTTGGTTTCGTCTTTGGCTATAAAAAATGCCGGTGCCACATCACCCATGCCAAAGAAGTTAGTGTAAAATCCAAAACTCTGTGAATCCTGATAAAACATATAGGGTGGCATATAGTAGCCATTCTTGCCGTAATAGGTTTTTGTTGCCTTTAAAGCCACATTGTATTCGCTGCCATAATTCAGCTTTGCCATACCACTGGAGTTAAAATCACTGTAAGTAACATCATTCAAACCCTGCTGCGTCTCATACACATATAATGGATAGCCTTTTCTGTAAAGCGAGAAAGCTGTTAAGCTTGTTGTGTTATTAAAGGCAAAGGGGGTGTTTAATGTCCAGGTGCCTCGTATCATTCTCAAGGTAACATTGTTTGTGCCGGGCTGCAGGGCACCAAAACTACACACTGTCTCCAGTTTTCTGCTTGTCTGGATCTTATTAGGATCATCGTTCCACTGTGTTGCGCAGATGTTTGTGTAGGTAGGTAATAAATCAAGTGTTGCCGTTGGATTAGCCTTATCTATCAGCTTCCTATCAAAATAAACCTGATAGATTGTGCCGTCTTTTCTCTTCTTCCATTGCCACACATTTATCAGTATATGTGTGGTTGCATCGGAAATTACCGCCTTTCCAGCCTCCTCATCGGTTGGGAACTGGAAGGAAAGGTTAACTTTTGCCGTTTTGTCGGCATCTGATATGGTGGTAATGTCTGTGCCGCTTCCGCCACAACCCGCCATCAAAAGCAGGGTGGCTACCAATAACATTGTGTAACTAAATATCCTCGTCTTCATCTGGTTTTCCTCCTTTATTTTTTACTTTTGAAAAAAGTTCTTACTGAATAACCACATTTGTAGTTACCGAAACTGTAACGCTCTGGATTTTCTCTGCCGTTGCCACTCCGTCGCTTACGACCACCTTAACCTGATAAGTTCCTTCACTACTTATGGGCCATACAATTGTCTGCCCAGTTCCAAGTGAAACACCATCAATATACCATGTATAAGTTAGCGGTGATGGTCCGTTATCAGGGTCGGAAGCAACTGCTGATAATGTATACTGCCCTGCACCCGGTGTTACATTAATAGTAGGTATAGAAGGTGGCTGGTTGGTAACTGCACCTGTTACCGTAACGGTCTTACTAAATGTTACAGGGGTAGTCACTTTACCATCAGAGACCCTCACCTCAACAGTGTAATTTCCTGCAGAAGATGGTGTCCAGGTGATCGAAGCCCCCGTGCCAGTCTGTTTCACATTCTGGATATACCATTCATAGGTTAAGGTGTCGCCATCTGCATCGGTTGCCGTTGCTGTAAGTGTTACCGCCGTTCCTGCGGTAGCTGTGGAAGGCACATTAACACTGGTTATAACTGGAGCTGTGTTTGTCACAGTAAAGGTTCTACTGCTCTTTGCCGTAAGGGCACCATCAGAAACAACTACGCCTATTGTGTAGCTTTTTCTGATGCGAGGCGTCCATGTAGTTGAAACGGTTGCAGCTTTAGCCGCCTGTGAATTCGTTGGCTGTTCATCTATTAAGTTACCATCAACATAAAAACTAATGGTTAAGGGATCATTCTCAGCATCGGTTGCCGTTACTGAAAGAGTAATTGGCTGATTAATGCCACCAGTGGCGGGGACCGTAAAGTTACTTATAACTGGTGCTGTGTTTTGCTTTTTAACCGATATGGTTTTTTCACCAAGCTTAGCTGTCTTGGTTCCATCACTTACAGTTAGATTAACGGTATAGTCACCTTCGTCGGCAGGTGTCCAGCTAAAGAAGCTGGATGAAAATTCTGTTGTCTTTTTATTATTTATATTAGTTATATTCCAAGTATATGTTACAGATTTGCCCTCCGGATCATAGGCATAGGCTGATATAGAGTTAACCGAACCGGGTGTTACAATAGATGGTATGTTGTCAGAAACTATAACAGGTGGATTATCAGGATAAACTGTAATAGTTCTGCTGTCTGTAACCGCCGAATCTGATGAATAATTATCATAGACCGAAACGGTGACAGTATACGTAGTTTTGGATAAGACAGAAGGTGCCGTCCATTTTGGATTCTGTTTTGTAATGCTATCAAATGTGCCAGCATTATCTGATACAGACCAGATGTATGTTAAACTATCACCGTCAGGGTCATAGGCAGAAACATAAAGATTAGCTTCGTCGCCTTCTACAACAGAAAAGGGTACATACAGATAGGAAATCTTTGGTGGTCTGTTACCGGTATAAACTTCTATATCTAATTCTTTTGAATCATATAAACCCCCGGTATCAGTTGCTGTCACTGTAACTTTATATGTGCCTGGGGATGAAGGTGCCGTCCATTTTGGATTCTGTTTTGTAGTGCTATCAAATGTGCCAGCATTACCTGATACAGACCAGCTATATGTTACGGCATCACCATCCGGATCCCACGCATAGGCAGAAAGCTGCACAGTTTCTCCCGTCTTAATACTATACTGATTAGCATAGGCATAAACATAGGGTTTGTGATTGGGAAACACAGGATTTAAAACAACCTGTTTACTTGTGTCATCTAACTCTGGTGCTTTCACTTCTTTATTTTTATTAACTTTAAACTCGAAGGAGTCAACACCATTTGTAAGAATATAATCCTCATCGCAAATAACCGGGATAGTATATAAGCCCTCAGAGTCGGTATAACTGTACTTATAGCCATACCATTTATCCTTCACATAAGTGTAAAGATATTTGTTGCTGTATGCTGAACCATCAGACTTTTTTGTTGCCCTACCTGTAACTGAACATTCAAATGGGTCTGTCACTTCTTCCAGATCTACCTGATAACAACCGCTTGCTGCTTTAGCCTTCAGCGTTTTATCCTTTGTAATCCATTTATAGGTAAATGGATCTGTGAAACTTAAGTATATGTGATAATTTGCATCTATAGCGGTTGTAACACCTTCAATCTTAAATTTGCCGTTTTCATCGGTATAACCAGAGGCGGATCTGAAACCAGAAACAGTGTCATTGTTATTTCTTAAATCATTCAACCAGAGATACAAGCCTGAAAGAGCAGACTTTTCATTCTTTTTTACCTTTTTGAACTCACCTTCTATACAAAATGTTTTTAAATCTCCAAGAGCTACATAGTCAAAATTATGCCAGGATAGATCAAAGCCCAGATCTTCGCTTGCTTTTTTTATTTCTTCATCAGTCAGTATCGCATAAGGTTTGTTTGACTCGGTACAGGCTGTGGCATATTTTGTATCATCAACATAACCGTATGTACTGCCAAAGGCGTCATCGTTATACAATGTGGCGTTGCCTATTTTTAACCATTTTCCATTACGAGTTATATAAAATCCCACCTGTTTGCCAGGTTTTGTTGAGTCTTCATCTTTATTGAATATTGAACAGTCCTCTATCTGCCTTTTGACCCTGAAGGTTACAACAGCTGATTTCCTTACAGAAGACTGCTTTGACGCCGAAGATGCCGAAACCTGACATTTGCCGGATGAATCAAGCGTGCCATATAAGCCAGTAGTATTATCTATACAAAAGCTTTTTCCTGTAGCTGTTTTAATATCTATAAAATCAAAACCGGTTGAAACCAGCTTGTTGCCAGAGGTGTCTGAGTCAGCAGGAAAGGACTTCATGTCTTCTTGATTTTTGGGATTGAAGTTTTGTGCTTTTATTAAAATACTATTGCCCATATCGTCAGAAGCCGCCTTAAGCATGCTTTTTGACAAATCCATTTGCCATTTTACAACCCCACCGCTTGCCTTCGCCACCTTAATCTCGTTATTTGTAGCAAGCTTTTTAACACCGCTGCTGTCCTGAACTATTGCTATGCTTAAAACATCATCTTCGGCAGATTTAAAGAAGTTTGTGGTAGAAATATTTTCAAAACTGACAACCTTTGTTAAATAGGGGGCAAGCTCTGCCTTAAGATTAAATCCCTTTAAATCTTCTGGTTTTTTGTAGTTAAAGGTCTTTGAATATTTTACAAGTCCATCTTTTTCAACGGAAACAACAATGTATCCACCGTCAGACCAAAGCTCTATCTGAGAAGAAAAGGTGCCCAACTCTTTATCAGTGACTGTTTCGTAAGTCTTGTCCAGCACACCGTTGTGATAAGTTTCTATTTTAACCTTTGCACCGCCTACCAGATCACCGTCGGCTGCTGATTTTGTAACACCTGCTTTAGATGTTCCAACAAGACTGGTAATACCAACCGTTCCAACCGCTGTGCCTCCAATGGTAACGGTGGATTTCGTAGCGCCTCCAGTGGTCCCCCCGCCACCTCCACCACCACAGGCATAGAGTGTCAGGGAGAATAACAAAACTAAAACCAACAATATAGCTGGCTTTTTCATATCTTGCCTCCATTAAAAGTAATTTTATTAAAGTTTTTTGTTTTTCTTTTCATGCTACAAGCAGACCACATATCTACACCTTTGTCAAGCATGTAGGTCACTTTTTTATAAAAAAAATTTTATTCTCAATAAGTTATTGATTTTGAATATATTGTCACACCACATAATTACCTTCCGCCTTTAGCCTGCCTTCAACAGACTAATATGAATAGGACGATGATATAAACAGCGTCCACATGGTTATTGTGGCATCCTGTATGGCGTTTGAGCCTCTTAAAATCCTTGCCTTGCCGCTTCCCTGACTGTATGTGCCGCCTATGGTAACCGATGTGTTTCTTGTAAAGTGGCTTATGCTTAAACTGCCACCGTAAAGGTCTATCTTTTCATTTTCGTTTATAGAAGCCCCCATATCTTTTGTGTTTGCCAGATTTGTAAAGGCACCAGCCCTTATGGCATACCTTGTGGTAAAATAATACTCAAGCCCAACAGCACCATTTACCACATAACGTCTGTCCTGATTGCCAAGTATGGAATCGCTATACTTTACCGGACTAAAATAGTTTATGTCAGCAGCTATTAAAAATGACTTTGTGGGAAAGTAGGCAACACCTAAACCCAGTTGATAGGGATACTTCTTTTTTTCTTCTGAAATTAGCACCTGCCTTGTTACATTATTGCTGTTGTAAGCCTTTTCTGTCTGTTGAAAAGTGGTGTCCTGTGACAGAATAAACACCTTAGATGCTGTAAAGCCAATTGATACCTTGTCTGCCGGTACCAGCATAATTCCCAGAATGGGTTTTATACCGGTTTCACTACTCTCAAAATAATGGTTTGTCCAGTTGGTTACTATATTGCTGCCCGTATCTTTCAAAAAAACCTCTTCATTGGAAATCCATTGAGCACGCCTGAAATGCCCGTATACAGTGAGTCCTATGGCAGCCTTTTTACCCAAATCTACCGCAATGGAAGGACCTATATTGTGGGTGTTGTCTTCATTGTTAAAGTTAATCACATATTCTGGCACAGTATAACCCTGCAACGTGGAGGGGAGATTGTAAAAGGTTTGATCCTGATCCTCAAAGGCGCTGTCCGGAACGGCATAGGAAAAACCCACCTTTATTTTACCCAAAGGCTGACTGATACCAAAAAAGTTAGGCAGGATTGAAGATGATGTCCTTGTCCAGCCATGCCCACCAATCACACCTTTATACGTTTTTTCCAGATTATAAAAGGCGTTTACGCTTGCTGACAGGTTTCTGCCTGTTGAGTAGGTAAGCCCGGCAGGATTGTAATACATGCCAGAAGGGTCATCAGACACAGCAATATATGCTCCGCCCATCCCGGCAGCCCTGTCGCCTATTATCTGATTGTTATAGTGATAATCATCTGCCAATACAGAAATCGGAACAACTAAAATTAACAGTATTAACGAAAATAAATAAACTATTGTCCTATTCATCCTTCCCCCTATAGCCAGGTTTATTTTATCTTTGCCTTTTTCAAAACGGTCTGTAACCTTTCCTGATTGATGGCTCCCTTTTCCTGCGGCACTTTTGCTGCCTCCATCTCCTTTTCAATCATAGAAAACCTTTCTTCATAAACCGGATGAGTTTTTCCCACATCACCTTTGCCCTTTCCCTTGATTTCAGAAATACGTTTAAGATACCTTATGAGACCATCGTTTTTATAACCCGTTAATGTGGTCAGTAAAACTGCTATCCTGTCAGACTCTTTCTCGTCTTCCCGTCTGTAACCATCTTTAAAAAGGATGTCCATAGCCTTATCCACAGCCTGATTAAAGAATGTTCTTGCAGGATCGCCACCACCTCCAAGAAATCTCGCCAGAGTGGAAACAGGTGATTCTTCGGGTGCCTGAATATTAAATTCCTTAACAATATGTCTTTCTGTCACATGGGCAATTTCATGGGCAAGCACAGCAGCAAGCTCTGACTCATCTTCCATCAGTTCAAGAGCACCCCTTGTGATGAAAATATATCCCCCGGGAGCTGAATAGGCGTTTATCTCCTTTGTATCAAGAACAGCAAAGCGAAACTCAATTTCGGGTCTGTTAGAGTATGTGGCGACAGCCTTTCCAACCAGATTGACGTATTTGTTGAGCAGTTTGTCTTCGAAAAGATCAATGCGACCCAAAATCCTTGCCGCTATCTCTCTGCCAAACTCAACCTCTTCTTCTATATCTCTGGACGTGTAGGAGAGCTCCTGCCTAATTGATAACCTTTCGCGAAAGTTATCGGAGGCATGTGCAAAACCTGTCAGCAAAAAAAGCAGAATAAAAAAAAGTTTTGCGGTTTTCATAGGTTGCCTTCCTTCATAAAGATTTTCAACTCCTCATCAGAAACAGCGATAGCCTCTATCTTTTCGAGAGCCTCATAGTTGACCTTTTCTTCCTTGCCCAGTCTTGCACGCCTTTCCTGTGAAAGCCCTCTTACACCAGCCACAGCGGTAGTTGGCTGAGAAACCCTGCTTCGTGGATTTTCTGGTTGTGCAAGTGAACCTTCTTTTGATAGCTCTACTTTGTCAAAAGGTGGTGTTTTTCCCAACAGGAATGAAGAAATATAACCGTTTTTTCCACCTATCAAAACCTTTACCCAGTTTCCTTCTTTTCCGTAAGCAACAACCTTATAACCCTTTGTGAGTTCCAAAAAAACCTGAGAACTGAAAGATGGCTCAGAATACACCTTTGCCTTCATACTCTGCACATAAAGTGTATCTTCAGCAAAGGCTTTTTCAGAAAAAACAAAGGATATAAAAAAAAGGCATAACAGATATTTTTTACACATAGACAGACTCCTTTTTGAACTTTATGCTTCAATTAGAACATATAAGATATTTTTGTCAATGATGGATATTACAGAAGGGTGGTTTCAGATTTCATTTGCAATAGAAATCAAGATACTGAAAGACAATGTTGTTTTCTTTTAACGTTGTGATTCTTTCTGACCCTTCCATAAAATTCTTCACCAGTTCGCTATTCTCCTGCATTATGTTTGCCACTATATATGCCGCCAGAAGATACTCCTCAGCTACCGGAGGGAGACCTTTATCTTTTTCGAGCAGTTCAGCAGATAGTAGAGCCATAGAAACATAGTTTTTACTGTTGACAGCACCGTAAAGTTTTAACCACATTACCTCAAGAGCTGTTAGGCTTTTGTAATTTTTGCTGCGTTCAATAAAGTTTAGTATAGCTGCTATCTCAGAATCTGGAAGGTGGGGAATAAGAACAGAAAAAATATTAAACATTACAGTAAGTCTTTCGTAATGTGAGTTTATAGGATACTCTCCTTTTAAAAAGGAGGTAAACCTTTTTATATTGTTAACCATTTCAGCAGGTATATCCTGTGAGACTCTGTCGGTTAAGATAAGTTCTTTTATATTTTTGGCAAGTTTTATCATGTGTACCCTTTGAAAAAATGGTGTAATATTTATGTTTTTTCCGAAAAAATCTTCATTTTTGAACAAAAGTTGCAAAACAGGCATAGGACCTGAAATCAGGCTAAACAGCTCACCTGCACCTGTCCCGAAAAATCTCAGTTTAGGAGCTTTTCTCTCAATTATAGGAAAAAAATCGCTGTTTTCTGGCACATCAAAGGAGTTAAAAAACATATCAAAATGCCTTCTGTCTCCTATTTTTCTTATTAAAATATCCTCCATTCCGTTTATTCTCAACCTTTTTAGGGTACGGTTCAGCTCAGGGTAGCCAAACACATCTTCTTTTGGGCAATCCAGCATCTCATTGCTTGACACAATCAACATCTCATTGTCTGTTGTAACGTAAAGGGCATAATCTCTGAAATTGTTAGAAATTGCCTTCATGATAGAGGCTATATGTGGAATATCAATCTCATACAACTGGAGCCATTGAACAAGAACACCTTTTTCATTAAGGTATTTGCTTGCCAGACTGTAAAATTCTTTTGAAAATAATGTTGATACACCACTTATCCACGGATTGGAAGGTTCTGAAATGATTATGTCGTATTTGTGTCTGTGGGTTGAGAAAAATGTCTTTGCATCGTCAATGTAAATCTTGCTCCTTTTGTCTTCAAATACCCGTTTATTTCTGATATTAAAATGTTTTGCCGCCTCCACCACCTTTGACTCTATTTCAACCGTATCCACCTCTTGCGGGTTTGGATTCTGCAACACAACCTCAGTCGTAAGTCCCGTCCCAAGACCTATGACAGCCACATTTCTGGCATCTGGCTTATAAAGTAAAGGAATTATTGCGGCAAGCGAGGCAGTGTATTCATCTGGCGATGGCAGGACTCTCAAATCTAAAGCGATGGCAGAGTCTGATTTACCATTTGTCCTTATACTGACGTATTGACCATCTCCTACCACAGATATGCTTGCCGTTTTGCCATCCTCGTAGTAATTAAGTTTATAATCCTTAGGATTGAATATTATTCCCTCTCTGTAGACACCAGAGGCAAGTTTATAATGGTCAAAATTAAAAAATAGAAAACCTGCAATGACCACAGTGAGACTCGAAAATGTTGCCAATCGTGGTGATAAAGCTGCACTTTGTTGTTCTCTTACAAGATAGATGATAAATGCTCCTAAAAAAATATCTATAAAAGCTCCGACAAATAAAAGATTTTTTAATCCAAGGACAGGTAAACCAATATGTACAGCAAATACGACCCCCAAAATTGCCCCAACGGTGTTGAATGCATAAGTGTAACCAACCGCCTTTTCACCATAACCGTTTTCAAAAATGATATAACTAATGAGGGGAAAGGTCATGCCTGCAAAAAAGGTGGCTGGTAGCATAACTACAAAGGAAATAATATGGCTTAACATATTAAATATGTAGTATCCAAATTCTGTTTTTGGCAGATTGTTTAACAGAAAACTGACAAACTCAAATAATTTATTATAAAGTGGTAACGTAGCAATTGCAGAACACCCCATTAAAACCTGAACAACAGCAAGATAGTTGTAGTAATTTTTTATTGAGTGCGCCCTTAACCTAATATAAAGTCCACCAAAGGCTATTCCTGTTATAAAAGCGCAAAGCATAATCTCAAAATTATGGGTAGAACTGCCGAGAACAAGGCTTAACATCCTTATCCACACGATTTCGTAAATGAATGAAGAAAAACCCGTCCCAAAGGCAATTAGAAGAATAAATTTTATAAAATTGCTATTTGCTGTTTCTACATCTGAAACATAATTTAGCGGTTTTAGACAGCCTTTTTTTGCATCCAGAGCAAAAACTAAAAGAAAGACTGCCACATTTATAATGCCACCAATTGATATGGTTAAAGCCATACCAAAATATTCAACAAGGTAAAAACCGCTAATAAAAATTCCAATTGCCGCCCCAATACTGTTTGCAAAATAGAGAAAAGAAATGTTTTTTGAAGTGTTTTCCGGGTCTGACCTTATAAAATGGTTACTTATAAGAGGAAATGTCATTCCTAAAAGAACTGTCTGAGGAAATATTAAAAGGCTGGAAACCGTAATTTTATATAAAATTATGTAAAAGCTGTTATGAATTAATGGAAAAACGGTTTCGTATGAAAAATTAACCATCCAGTTAAAAACAAAATGAAAGGATAATGCAAAAAGTCCAATAACACCCTCAATAACACCATAAGTGAGGATCAGATTTTTTATTCTTCGTGACCTGACACCTGCAACAAAGGCACCTAAAGCCATACCACCCATAAAAATACAAAGAACCAATGATTGGGCGTAAGCAGCATGTCCTAAAAATGTCTTTAAATAATGACTCCAGAGAAGCTCATATATCAGCCCCGAAACACCGGATAGAAAAAAAATGGAATAAAGCAGCTTTTTATTAATCATTTTTAATCTTAAATATAGCAGAAGCTTATGGGCAAGTCAAATTTAAAGAATCAACTTTCCTGTTAAAACGGAGAGTGTGCCGCTTTCCAGCATTTTAACTGTGTTGGTAAAGATCGCTTTACCATTCCTTTTTTTAAAGACAGGATTGTTGTAACTCTTATGTTCAAGAAGTTTTTTATAAAATTTTAGTGACTTTTCAGTTTCATCTGATGCAAACTGAAGTTTAAAACCGTATTTTTCAGATAACCGTAAAAATTCATTAAAATCACAAAGATGATTTGAAGTCTCATCATCTGCCCAGGGAAGGGGTAATATAACTTCTGTGTCACTTTTGTTTAAAAACCACTCATGAAATATAAGACCACCCTGTTCTTTCAGCAATCTTCTGATTTCTGAAAAAAGCTTATCTTTATCACAGATGTTCATACCCACATGCTGAAGCCAGACCATATCAAAGGTTTTTTCCCTAAGGGGACAGAAAAGTGCATCAGCATTTACAAAAAAAAGCCTCTCATACTCACCACAGAGCTCAGAAAGTTTTTTACCTGTATAGGTGTAGGTAAAAGAAAGATCAATATTTACAACTATCAGGTGATGTCTGCATGCAAGCAGCCTCGCCACACCGCCTATCCCGCCACCCAGCTCAAGCACGTAATAACCGTCAGAAAATCCAGCCTTTTCAATCAGCGACTCTGTTGCGGCTAAACCGCCTGCATGTATCTGATCATACCTGCTTAACTGGTCAAAAGAGAGCTTCTCAATTTTCAGTCTTTCAAAAAGAGCCAGGAAATCTTCGCACAGTTCTTTGTTTGAATCCCAGACGGGGCTCACTAAAAAGCCTTTAAATTCTTATTTTTTCTTTTCTCTGTAATCTTTTATTGCCGCCTCTATCGCCTGCTGGGCAAGGACAGAACAGTGTATCTTTGCAGGTGGCAGTCCCCCTAAAGCCTCCGCAACAGTTTCGTTGGTCACCTTTAAAGCCTCTTCAATGGTTTTTCCTTTTATCATCTCTGTAACCATGCTGCTTGAGGCAATGGCTGCACCACAACCAAAGGTCATAAATTTTGCATCCTCTATTATTCCGTCGTCATTAATCTTAAGATATAGTCTCATCACGTCACCACAGGAAGGGTTGCCAACCTCACCTATTGCGTTTGCGTCAGCAATCTCCCCCATGTTGCGGGGATTCAAAAAATGTTCCATCACTTTTGGGCTGTAAGGTCCCTGAGCTTCTGCCATAAAACCTCCTACGTTTTTTTGTTGTCGCTTTTAAACCTAACTCCTGTTCTCCGACTCTTCAGCCTGCTGTCTGAAGCCTTTTGCCTGTAAACCTTTTTTACTTATCCACCTTCGTAATCTTTGGTGTGTGTCCTTTTATTTTGTCCAGATAAAAAGGCGACATCTGCCAGAGCCTCTGGACAATACCTGGAAAGATTTCAAGCACATAGTCAACCTCTTCCTCCGTATTTTTCACCCCCAGACTGAATGTGAGAGAGCCGGTGCATATATCAGAAGGAACACCTATTGCCTTCAGGACAGGTGAAGCCACCAGTTCATCTTCGTCCTTTGCCCTAAGGTTTGAACTGCAAGCAGACCCACTTGAAACCATCACACCCATATAATTTAACATAAGCAGCAAAGATTCTCCCTCTGCAAACTCTATCCAGAAGCTTAAGTTATTTGGCAATCTTTTTTCAAAGGAACCTGTAAAGTGCAGAAAATCTATCTTTTCTTCCAGTCCCTTTTTCAGCCTGTCCCTGAGCAGTGTAAGTTTTGCCACCCTTTCTGAAAGTTCCGATTCAGCAAGCTCACAAGCCTTTGCAAAACCCACTATGGCTGGCATATTTTCTGTTCCTGATCTCAGACCTCTTTCCTGAAAACCGCCCTCAATAAGCGGTTGTAAAAACACACCATTTTTTACATAAAGTGCTGCAGCACCCTTAGGTCCATAGAGACTTATGGCAGAAAAGGTAAGCAAATCAACATCCAGTTCCCTTACATCTATTTTCATAAGTCCGGCTGCCGCCGCAGCATCGGTGTGAAATATTATTTTGTCATTGTAAGACTTAACTATGTTAACCAGCCTTTTTATATTCTGAATAACACCTATCTCATTATTTGCAAGCTGAATCGAAACAAGACGGGTTTCGGGAGATAGACACCTTTTCAGTAACTCTGCATTAACAAACCCATCGTTATCAACCTCTAAATAGATTGACCTGAAACCAAATCTGTTTGAGAGAGTTGCAAGGGGAGAGGTTATACTAAAATGCTCTATTTCGGACACAATTATCTCGCTGCCCTTGTAACTGTTTGAAAATGCAACACCTTTAAGAGCTAGATTGTTTGCCTCGGTTGCGGTTGCACAAAAGGTTATTTCTTCAGGTGCAGCATTAATAAATTGTGCAACCGTTTTTCTTGCTGCATCCAGTGTCTGTAACGCCTCATGTCCAACTCTGATTATGTGAGACGATGGATTACCATACTTTTCAACAAAAAAAGGCTTCATTGCCTCAAATACCCGCTCATCTACAGGGGTTGCGTTGGCATAATCCATAAAGATATTTTTCATCTATAAAACTCCCGGCGACTTTTTATTAATTATACCACAGTCAGTAATAAACTTCATATAAATATAAGCCCTGAGGGGGTGCTGTTCTGCCAGCCTTTCTTCTGTCCTTCGCATCTAAAATTTTCTGAAAATCTTCAATTGATATTTTACCCCTGCCCACATCAACCATTGTGCCTACCAGTATTCGCACCATATTATGCAGAAAACCGTTGGCTGTGATGGTAAAAGTCAGTTTTTCTCCTTCTCTTTTCCAGAAGGCTTCATAAACCGTCCTTAGAGGATTCTTTCTTGAACACAATGCCGCCCTGAATGAAGAGAAGTCATTAGTCCCTACTATCATTGACGCAGCATCGTTCATAAGATCCATATCAAGGGGGTAACTTACATGCCAGCAAAAGTTGCGCAGCAGGGCAGACGGCATTTTTCTGTTAAGAATGACATAAATATAGCTTTTTTTACGGGCATTGAAACATGCATGAAAGCCATCCGGTACCAGCTCAATATTTTTTATCCTGATGTCAGCCGGCAACATGCTGTTAAGTCCAAATAGGTAGGCATTTAACGGCAACGTCTTGTTTGTCCTGAAATGAAAATACTGATTGATGGCATGCACACCCGCATCTGTTCTGCCTGATCCAAAGATGTAAACCTTTTCACCGAGAAGTTCTGACAGTTTTTCTTCAATCACCTGCTGGACAGTTATATTATCTTTCTGCCTCTGCCAGCCAAAATAGTTAGTACCTTCATATTCCACATTTACCTTAAAATTGGGCATATTTGCATTTTATAAAATTGTGGTTAAAATTGAAATAAGATAATAAGGGAGGTTGCCTATGAAAGCCAAGGTTGATAAAGACCTGTGTATAGGTTGTGGGCTCTGTGCAGACACTTGCCCGGAGGTTTTTGAGATGGTTGATGATAAGGCTAACGTTAAGGTGGATGAGATACCCGATGAAAAGGTGAGTCTGGTTAAAGAAGCTGCCGAAAGCTGTCCGGTAGATGCTATAACGGTGGAGTAAAGGATTATTTTATTCTCTCTGTAGAATAGACACCACGCACCCTGCCGACCGCCTGAAGCACTTTTGAAAGCTGTTCTGTGTCTGTTACAAGCACTTCAAACCTGCAGAACGCCTTTTTGTCTAAGGTGGTGGAAATTTTTGCTTCAGAAATGTTAACATTTAGTGCGGAGATGGCTGAAGATATATTGGTGAGCAAGCCCGGCTCGTCAACACAACTGACCAGTATCTTTGCAGGTCTCAAAATCTTTTTTTCTGAATCCCATGAGGCATCTATAATCCTCTGGGGATCTGCGTTAAAAACGTTAGGACAATCAGCAAGATGAATGGTAATCCCCCTGCCTCTGGATATAAATCCGACAATCTTGTCTCCCGGCAGGGGATTGCAGCATTTGCCAAACCTGATAAGAACACCGTCAAGTTCTTTTATAACAATACCCTCTTTTGCAGAAAGCTTTTTTGGGACTAATTCAAGCTCCCTTGTCTCAGGTTTGATATCAGGTCTCAGTTCATGCAACACCTGTAAAGGTGAAAGCTTTCCAAACCCGATAAAGGAATACAGCTCTTCTTCCGATTTTGCCCTGAAACGGGTCAGCAAATGGCTCATTTCCTGTCTGGATATTTTTGAGAAGCTTAAATCATGTTTTTTCAATATCTTATCAAAAAGCTGTTTCCCTATCTCTATGCTTCTTTCGTACTGCTGCTGTTTAAGTGACTGCCTGATTTTTGTCTTTGCTTTGCTGGTCTTTACAAATTTAAGCCAGTCCGGGGAAGGTTTTTGTTGTGGAGAGGTTATTATCTCCACAAAATCACCGGTAACAAGTTCATAACGTAATGGAACAATTCTCCCGTTAACCTTGGCACCTATACAGTGGGAACCGACATCGGAGTGAATTGCATAGGCAAAGTCAACGGGGGTGCTGCCCTTTGGCAGGGCTTTCACCTCACCTTTTGGGGTGAAAACATAAACTTCGTCACTGAAAAGGTCTGTTTTTACTGTTTCAAGAAAATCCTTTGGATCTTTGGTTTCCTGCTGAAGTTCAAGAATCTGTCTTAACCATGCAAACCGTTCTTCGTCTTTAAGAGCCTTAACCTTTCCTTCTTTGTATTTCCAGTGAGCCGCAATACCGTATTCGGCAATCCTGTGCATCGCCTCGGTTCTTATCTGTATCTCTATCCTTTCTCCTTCGGGTCCTATGACAGTGGTGTGAAGTGACTGATACATGTTAGGTTTCGGGACCGCAATGTAGTCTTTAACACGCCCCGGTATAGGCTTCCATTTTGAATGAATAATGCCAAGTACAGAATAACAGTCTTTTATATCGTTTACAATGATTCTGAAGGCAATCAGATCATAAATCTGGTCAAGCCCCACTTTCTGTTTTTCCATTTTTTTATAAATGCTGTAGAGATGTTTGGGTCTGCCCTTAACCGTTGCCTTTATTCCGTTTTCTTCCAGTAAGCCTAATATTATCCCTTTTACCTTATCTACATAAGCTTCTCTTCCCTTAACTATCCTTTCAACATCCGCCTTTAAAGCCTCATACACCTCAGGTTTAAGATACTTAAAAGACAGGTCTTCCAGTTCTGTTTTCAGCTTTGATATACCCAGTCTGTTGGCAATAGGGGTGTATATCTCAAGAGTTTCTCTCGCAATGCTCTCCCGTTTTTCCGGTGGTTGAAACTCCAGTGTCTGCATATTGTTAAGCCTGTCAGCAAGTTTTATGATTATAACCCTGATATCTCTGGACATGGCAAGTAGCATTTTGCGATAATTTTCCGCCTTCCGTTCCAGATAACCTGAAAACTGAATTTTGCTTATTTTTGTTACCCCATCAACAAGCTGGGCAACTTCTTCTCCGAAACTGTCTGCCAGTTCGTCATAGGTTGTCAAAGTGTCTTCAAGGACATCATGCAAAAGGCCTGCAGCTATAGTTTGTTCATCCATCTTTAAATCTGCAAGTATAAGTGCCGTGCTTACGGGATGATTAAGATATGGTTCTCCTGAAAGACGTGTCTGGTCTTTATGCATCTTTGCAGATAGAACATATGCCTTTTTTATTATCTCCTGATTTTCAGGAGGAATGTAGGTTGAAACCTTATCCAGAATTTCTTTAAGCCGCATATATTCTGTCCGCTTGATATGGAGGCTGAATTATTTATCTTTTAAAATAATCTTGCCCTGTGCTATCTCTCTCAGAGCCGTAACGATCTCTCTGTTTTTAGACTCAATAAGAGGAGAGACATTGTTTTTAAACTGTTTTGCCCGTTTCGCCGCAATGTGACAGAGAACAAAACGGTTGGGAACCTTTTCCAGACAATCTTCAACTGTTATTCTTGCCATAACTACCTCCAA